>Ga0209341_10005968_pt1 | contig 10911 bp, 10 predicted proteins | sample RifCSP13_2_FD_184020 | JGI IMG/M metagenome (GOLD analysis project Ga0209341, IMG submission 184020) | Soil microbial communities from Rifle, Colorado - Rifle CSP2_sed 13_2 (SPAdes) (version 2) | ecosystem: Environmental > Terrestrial > Deep subsurface > Rock core/Sediment | place: Rifle...
GGCCACCATCGTTCGATGTGCCCGAAATCCTCGAGGAGCCGCCAGACGGGTTGGGCTGGCGCTGCCAGGACAGTGCTGGTACTCACTTCCGCCACGCTGCAGATCTCCCCGATACGCCGATCAGACCGGCTGTCTCGCTGCAACGGGACTGCGCAGCGCATGACCCGACCGGGCGGTCGGGATGCTAAATGGAGCGCGCGGCGGGCACAAGCGCGCCGACCTGCGATCTGCCGCCTGTTCCTTGCAATCGGCTGACAACCGACCGGACGGTCGGGTACAATAGCGGCCTGCATCGAGCGCGGAGCCCGCAGGCAGACATGCATTTCGAACAGTCCGAACGCTCGCGACACTGGATGGAACGCGTCGGCCGGTTCATGGATGAGCACGTGTACCCGGCCATCCCTGTCTATCAGCACCAGGCGGCTGAAATCGACCCGTGGAAGGAGACCCCACCGATATTCGAGCAGCTCAAGGCGAGGGCGCGCGCGGCGGGCCTGTGGAACATGTTCATGCCGCCCTCGGAGCACGACGACGAGTTCTTCACGAGCGTCGGCCTGACCAACGTGGAGTACGCGCCGATTGCCGAGTTGATGGGGCGAGTGTCCTTCGCATCGGAGGTGTTCAACTGCATGGCGCCCGACACGGGCAACATGGAGGTCTTGCATCGCTACGGCACGCGGGAACAGAAGCGGCGCTGGATGGTGCCGCTCGCCGACGGCGAAACGCGATCATCGTTCCTCATGACGGAGCCCGACGTGGCGTCTTCGGATGCCCGCAACATACGCACCGAGATCCGGCGGGACGGTGACGACTATGTGATCAATGGCCGCAAATGGTGGTCGTCCGGCGCCGGGCATCCTCGTTGCGGCTTCTTCATCGTGATGGGCAAGACCGACCCGACGGCGTCTACCTACCGCCAGCAGTCGATGATCATCGTTCCGCCGGACGCGCCCGGCGTGACCATCGTGCGCCACCTGCCCGTGTTCGGCTATGACCATGCGCCGCATGGCCATTTCGAGGTGCAGCTGGAGAACGTGCGCGTGCCGGTGGAGAATCTGATTCTCGGCGAAGGGCGAGGATTCGAGATCGCGCAAGGGCGTCTCGGCCCGGGGCGCATCCATCATGCGATGCGTACGCTCGCGTCCGCGGAAGTGGCGCTGGAGCGGCTCTGCGTCCGGCTGCAGTCGCGAACGGCGTTCGGCAAGAAGATCTCCGAGCATTCGCTCTGGGAGCAGCGCATCGCCGAAGCGCGCATCGATATCGAGATGGCGAGGCTCCTGTGTCTGAAGGCGGCCTGGATGATGGACACGGTGGGAAACAAGGCGGGTCGAGCCGAGATCGCCATGATCAAGGTAGCGGCGCCGCGCGTGGCGCTGCGCGTGATCGATGAGGCCATTCAGGCTTTCGGGGGCGCCGGCGTCTGCGAGGACTTCGGGCTCGCCCGAATGTATGCCAACACGCGCATCGTGCGCATCACCGACGGCCCCGATGAAGTGCATTGCCGCCAGATCGCGCGTCTCGAGCTGGCAAAACACGTCGGCAAGACGGACTCGAACGTGAAGGCATATTCCTGCTGACGCGGGTGGTGCGAGAATGGCGTGTCACTGGACCAGCTTCGGAAGGACCCAATGAACAGAGCGACGGGCCGCAAGGCCGCCGGTACCGATAAGAGAAACGCGAAGGTCTTGACCGCGGCGCATGATGACAAGCGCCAGCAGATCATCGAGCGATGCGCAGATCTGTTCGACGCCGGCGGCTATCACAGAGCGACCATGCAGATGCTGGCGGACGAAGTCGGGCTTGGGAAGCCTACGCTCTACCACTACTTCCGCAGCAAGACGGACATCCTGTACGCCATCCACCAGCAGCACATCGCTGCCCTCATGGACGGTCTCGATTCGGAGCAGCGGCGGGGCGCGAGCCACGGCGAGCTGCTGATTCACGCCTGCCGCGACATTCTCGAGGAGGGAGCCAAGCATCCGGGCTATGTGCGGGCCTTCTTCGAACACTACGGCGAGCTCGATGACCCGAAGCGCAGCGAGATCCGCAAACGCCGCCAGGAATACTTCGCCAAGATCTGCGGCATCATCAGGTCCGGCATCGCGGAAGGCGTATTCCGCAAGTGCGATGTGGAGATCACCGCCTACGGTTTTCTCGGCATGTGCAGCTGGGCCTACCACTGGTATCCCGCCATGGCCGACAAGATTTCGCCGCGGGAGCTCGCCGCAATGCTGTGCGATACGTTCCTGCACGGGCTGAACAAGACTGCGGCCAGGCAGCGCTAGATTGTGAACGCCGAAACCTGCGAGCGTGCCGAACGGCTGCGTGCCGAGATCCGCGAGTTCGTGCGGACCGCCGTGCCGGCGGATATCCTGCGCAAGAGCTCACGCCATCTGATGCTCGACAAGGAAGAATACGTCCGCTGGATGCGGGCCTTGCAGAGCCGGGGCTGGGCCGTGGCGCACTGGCCACGCGAACACGGTGGCCTCGCCTGGTCTGCGTTCGAGCGTTTCGTGTTCGAGGACGAGCTCGGCCGGGCGGGGTGTCCGTGGGTCATTCCATTCGGCGTGAAGTATGTCGGCCCGGTGATCTACACGTTCGGCACCGAGCGACAGCGGCGGCGCTTTCTGCCGCCCATCATCACGGCGGAGGAGTGGTGGGCGCAGGGTTTCTCCGAGCCGGGCGCCGGGTCGGATCTGGCCGCTCTGCGGACCAGTGCCGTACGAACCGGCGATCACTATGTCGTCAATGGACAGAAGGCCTGGACCACTTACGCGCAATGGGCCGACTGGCTGTTCTGTCTGGTGCGCACCTCGCGGGCCGAACGACCGCAGAGCGGCATCTCCTTCCTGCTGATCGACATGCGCAGTCCGGGCGTGACCGTGAAGCCGGTGCGCAGCATGGATATGTGCCACCACGTCAACGAGGTGTGGCTCCAGGACGTGCACGTGCCGGTCGAAAACATCGTCGGGGAGGAGGGCGGCGGATGGAAGCTCGCAAAGTTCATGCTGGTCAACGAACGCACCTACGGCTCCGGTCTCGGTGAATCGAGGTTCGCGCTCGAGCGCCTGCGGGCACTGCCGCATCGACAGGGCGACGCCGCCCTCGCGCAGCGCATCGTCGAGCTCGAACTGCGCCTGCTCGCGCTGGAGTGCGTCTCTTATCAGTCGCTGTCGGACCTGGGCACTGGCGCCGAAACCGGCGCCGAAGCGTCGCTGCTGAAGATTCGTGCCTCCGAGATGTATCAGGACATCCTGGAAGCGACCGTCGATGCATTGGGTCATGCCGGTGTGGCGTACGATCCGGAAACGTTGCACGGCGAGGGACCGCCGCCGCTCGGGCCGGACGATGCCGGCGGAATCCTGCGCTATCACCTGTACAGCCGCGCCGCGACCATCTACGGCGGCTCCACGGAGATTCAACGCAACATCATCGCGAAGTCGGTGCTGGGGCTGTGAGGTGAACGCTGCGATCGACACCACGGCCGACGAAACGATCGCGGTATTGCGCGACAGCATCGAGCGGTATACGGCCGAGCACTACTCGTTCGAGCAGCGGTGGAGCGCATTGCGCGGTGCGCGCGGCTACAGCGAGCGTGCCTGGGCGGATTACGCAGAGATGGGATGGCTCGCGTTGCGTCTGCCCGAGGAAGAGGGAGGAATGGCAGCCCAGGCACAAGGCATCGCGCCGCTGATGCAGGCCGTTGGCGCGCGCTTGTTGCTGGAGCCGATACTGACGAGCGCCATTCTGTGCACAGGACTCGTCCTGAAGCGCGCGAGCGATGCGCAACGAGCGGAGATGCTGCCGAAGCTCGCCGACGGGTCGTTGAAGCTTGCGCTCGCCCACCAGGAGACGGCGAGCGCGACCGTGACCAGCCCCGTCGCGTGCGAATATCGGGACGGCGCGCTCCGCGGCCGCAAGCTGGCCGTCTTGCATGGCGATTGCGCCGTTCGCTACATAGTATCGGCGAAAGACGCGACCGGTCGCGTCGTGCTGTGCCTCGTCGATGCGCACCCGACGGGGCTGGCGCGCCACAGCTTTCGCTTACTCGACGGCCGGGGCGCGGCCAATCTGGAGCTCGATGGCGCCGCAGCGCAGGCGCTCGGTGCGCCCGGCCCCGTCGATGCGGACGCAGCGGCGCTCGCCGAGTCGTTCGACGAGGCTGCGGTAGCCCTGTGCAGCGAGGCGCTCGGCGCCATCAGTGCCCTCAATGCCGCCACCAATCAGTATCTGAAGGTACGCAGGCAGTTCGGCAAACCCATCGGCGCGAACCAGGCGCTGCAGCATCGCATGGTGGAAATGTACATGCTCCAGCAGGAAGTGCGCGCGTTGAGCCTCGCGGCGCAGCGGGCGTTGATCAGCCCGGGTGTCGAGCGGGTGCGCATCATATGCGGTGCACGCGCCTTCACGTGCGGCGCAGCCCGGCGGGTTGCGTCCGAGGCCGTGCAGATGCACGGCGGCATCGGGATCACCGATGAGCTGGACGTCAGCCACTACTATCGGCGACTGATGGTGATCGGCACGCTGTTCGGTAATCGCGATTTCCACCTGCAACGCTTCGCGGCAGCGTGCGAGCGCGACGGCGTGGGCTCTCACGAAAGCAAAGCGAGGTGCTGAGGGGGCGTTATGCAGATGCTGTCCGACCGGAATTTTTACGACGCGATCCGCCGTCAGACCACGCTCGAAGGCGCATCGGCCGTGCTCGCCGAGGCGGCCATGGCGATGGGGTGGGATCTGGCCGCATTTCATGCGGACATCGATGCGACCGACCTGCCGCGCACGAGGAGCGGAGCGTTCATCGCGGAAACCATGGGCTGGCCCTCGGAATGTCTGCACGGCTGGCGCCATTCCAGGCTCGGGCGCCATTGCCCGATCGCATCGCTGTGTGGCCGCGTGGCGCATCCGTTTCATTGGACCTGCGACGAAACGGACAGCAGCTGGTTCGGCAGCGATTTCGGGCTCGAGCAGCGCAGGACCCTCAATCACTACGGCCGCTACGTTGCCGACGGGCTCGCCGTGCCGGTGCGCCTCGCACGTGGCGGCACCGGTTACGTTTCCTGGTGCAGCCGCGACGGTCGCGGCCGCGAGCTCGCCGACGCCAACCTCGGCTCGATGTTCCTCATCTCGCACGCATTCATTCGACACGCAGAATGCCTGCTCGAAGACGAAGAATGCGGCCATGCCTGCGGCAGATTGACCGCGCGTGAACGCGAATGCCTCACCTGGGCGGCCCGCGGCAAGAAGGAAGAGGAGATCGCGATGCTCATCCATCGCTCGCGTGACACCGTGCATTTCCATCTGGGCAATGCCGCGAGGAAGCTCGATGCCGGCAACCGCACGCACGCCGTGGCCATCGCGTGCATGCGCGGGTTGATCAGCCTGAGATGAGAGTTACTCTCGAGCGAAATGCGCACCCTGGCGTCGTGAGCGCTGCGCCCAGTCCACTACGTAGGCGCGGATGTTCTCTGCGTCTTCGGCGCTCAGCACATCGGCGAAGCTCGCCATGCCGCCCGCCCGCAACAGACCTCCTCGCACGATCGCATCGAAGGCGGCGTAGCTGCCCGCGGACATGCGCCGCAGGTCCGGAATGACGCCGGCTTCGCCCGCAAAGCCGTGGCAGATCGCACAATGAGCGAGATATAGCGACGCGCCGGCGGCCACGTGTGCTGCGGGTTGCGGGGTATCCTCGGCGAGAAACGGCGGCACTGGCCGCCGCTCCGCGACTCGGACCGCACTGCCCCCGAGCTTGAGCACGATCAGGCGCCCGGCGTTGCTGTAAGGCGCCGGCGCCGGCGCCGGCTCCCGCTCGGGTTCGGTCTTCACGCCGTTCCAGCCGGCGGCAATAGCGATGTACTGCTCGCCGTCCACAGCGTAGCTCACCGGCGGCGCGATGATGCCGGTGCCGACCAGAATCTCGTGCAGCGGCTTGCCGGTCGTCGCATCGTGAAACCGGACGTAGCCGTTCTCGGTGCCCTGTACGACCAGGCCGCCAGCCGTCGTCAGCGTGCCGCCATTGCTGAGTGTGTCTTGCGGCACGCTCCATGCCGGCTTGCCGGCGATGGGATCCCAGGCGAGCAACACGCCGCGCGTCTGCTTGCGCACGTCATCACGCGTCAGTTTCGCCAGATCGTAACCTTCGTAGAACCAGGTTGCCGTCGCCGCACCCCAGACCCAGCCGATCTCGCGCACCGGCACGTAGACGAGTCCGGTTTGCGGGCTGAAGGACATCGGTGTCCAGTTATGTCCGCCGTAGGGAGAGGGGAACACGAGTCTTACGCCGCGCGTGTAGTCGCCCGCATCGGTGATGACCGGGCGGCCGCTGGCGCGGTCGACGCGCTCGGCCCAGTTCACCCGTACATATTTCTCCGCGGAAAGCAGCTCGCCCGTCGCACGATCGAGCACATAGAAGAACCCGTTCTTCGGCGCCTGCATGAGCACCTTGCGGGGGCGCCCGTCGATCGACAGGTCGGCGAGCACCATGTTCTGCGTGGCGGTGAAGTCCCGTTTGTCGCCGGGAGTCGTCTGGTAGTGCCAGGCCAGTCTGCCCGTGTCCGGCTTGATGGCCAGGATGCTCGACACCAACAGGTTGTCGCCGCCTGCAGGGCTGCGTGCCCGCGGATCGTACGGTCCGGCATTGCCGGTGCCGACGTAGAGGAGGTCCAGTTCGGGATCGTAGGAGAACGAATCCCACGCCGTGCCGCCGCCGCCGACCGACCAGTCCCGGTTCGGGTCCCAGGTCTTTGCCGCCGCCTCGAGCTCCGGATGTTCGAAGCCGTTCTTCGGATCGCCCGGCACGACATAGAAGCGCCAGACGAGCTGACCGGTTTCGGCGTCGTACGCGGAGAAAAAGCCGCGTACGCCGAAGTCGGCGCCGCCGTTGCCGATGATGACCTTGCCCTTCACGACGCGCGGCGCACCGGTGATCGTGTAGTTGCGCTGGCGGTCAGTGGTATCGGCGCTCCAGATCTCCTTTCCGGTCAGCGCATCGAGCGCGATCAACCGGCCATCGAATGCGCCGACGTAGATCCTGCCCTTCCACACGGCGACCCCTCGATTCACCGGCTTGCAGCAGCCGTTGCGCAACCACTCGCCGGCGACGCGCGGATCGTAGGCCCACAGACGTCGGCCGGTGCGGGCATCGACCGCAAGTACGCGACTCCAGCTCGAGCTCACGTAGATCACGCCATCGACGACGATGGGCGTGGCTTCGATCCCGAAGCGCGGGCTCTCCAGCTCCGCTTCCCAGGCAAGTCCCAGGTTCGCAACGTTGCCCGTGTGGATCTGATCGAGCGGCGAATAGCGCTGCTCGGCGTAGCTGCGTCCGTTGCTGAGCCAGTCCTCCGGGCGCTGTTCGAACAGTCCGATCGCCGCGCCGTCTACCTGATGCACCTGCAGATGCGCAGCACCGGGATGTTCGGCGCCGCAGCCGGCCAACACTCCCGCGCACGCGGCAACCGCCGCGCTTCGAGTGACGCTCACGTGGCCGCGTACCGCTTGCGCGCGGGGGCGCCTCAATCGAATCGCGGCGGCCACGGACGATTGAACTGCTCGCCGATGCGGGCGCCGCCGTACTCACCGGCCGACAGCAGATTCAGCCTCGAAAAGCGCCAGCCTGCGGCGGTTCGCACGACCTGGAACTCGTAACGGCCGTAGCGATGGCAATCGGCTGCCGCCGGATATGCTTTGAAGCGCTGCCAGGAATACATATAAGTATGGGCCGTGACTCGATCTGCGGTGTCGAACAGCAGCTCCACGTTCGTGATGTAGTGCGTGCTGCTCACCGAGTTCGGGAAGTACTCGTGCAGGAAGCCGAGCAGCTCCTTCCGGCTGCGAGCGGGCGCGGCCATGGACGCGGGCACATAGGCGACGATGCAGTCCTCGGTGAAGCAGGCAGCCATGCCCTCGGCGTCGAGCAGGTCGGCGTGCCTGCAGTACCGCGCCATCAGTTCGTGGATGTCCACGCGGTCGATCAGGCGCTGTACGGTTTCGTGCGGGTTCATTTGCGTCTTCTCATCGATCAGGCGATGTTCAGCCAGACGCTCTTGATGCGCGTGAACTCCTCGACTGACGCAGCACCGAGATTGCGGCCGAAACCGGACTGCTTCACGCCGCCGTAGGGGACACCGGGATCGACTCGCATGTAGGTGTTGACCCACACGGTGCCTGCATCGAGTCGCTGCGTCGCGCGGTGCGCGCGAGCGAGATCGCGCGTCCATACGCCGGCGGCCAGACCGTACTCGGAGTCATTGGCGATGGCATAGGCTTCCTCCTCGGTCTCGAAGGGAATGACCGCCATGACCGGACCGAAGATCTCCTCGCGTGCGATGCGCATGTCGTTGCGCACGCCGGTGAAGATCGTCGGCTGATGGAAATAACCCTTCATGCCGTGACGAGCGCCGCCCAGAACCAAACGCGCGCCTTCGTCGCGGCCGATCGCAACGTAACGGCTCACTCGATCCAGTTGGGTCTCGGAGATCAGAGGGCCGAGCTGCGTCTGCGGATCGAAGCCCGAGCCGATGCGCAGGTCCCGGGACAGGGCAATCATGCGCTGTACGAACTCATCGTGAATCGAACGTTGCACGAGCACGCGCGTACCGGCGATGCAGACCTGCCCGGCATGCCCCCACACCGATGCGGCGCAGGTGGCTGCCGCGGCATCCTGATCGGCGTCTGCGAATACGAGCTGCGGGCTCTTCCCGCCGAGCTCCAGCGCGACTCGCTTCAGGCGTCGTGCGGCGGCGGCCTGGATGCGCCGTCCGGTCTCGACCGATCCTGTAAAGCTGATCGCCGCGACCGACGGATGCTCGACCAGCGCAGCGCCTGCCGTCTCGCCGACGCCGTGCACGACATTGACTACGCCACGCGGAATTCCCGCCTCGATGCACAGCTGCGCGAGCAGGATCGCTGTCAGGGGAGTCTCTTCCGACGGCTTCAGCACCACGCAATTGCCGCAAGCGAGCGCCGGCACGACGCCGAGCGGAACTGCGGAAGGACCATTCCAGGGCATGATGACGCCCACCACGCCGACGGGCTCGCGCACCTCCTGCACCACCAGGTCAGGCGTGCTGGCCGGCATCGAGCCATGAATCTTGGTGGGCCAGCCCGCATAGTAATCGACGATGTCGATGCCCAGCTGCACCATGAAACTGGAGTAGCTGCGGATCACACCGCCTTCGAGGACGTCGAGATCCATCAGCAGGTCACGATGCGACTCGAGCAGCTGCGCAAGGCGACGCAGACATCTCTCCTTCTGGGCGGGCAGCAGATTGCGCCAGCGTCCGTCCTCGAAAGCGGTGCGCGCACTGCGTACCGCGCGGTCCACGTCGGCACGATCTCCGGCAGCGATGCGCGCGAATTCCAATCCCGTTGCCGGCTCGTGAACGGGCAACGTCGCGCCGCTTTGCGAGGCGCGCGTTTCACCGTCGATGACGTGCCCGAACCGGTTGCTCGCAAGGAACGCTCGCGTTTGTGCCGAGAGCGGATATGCCGCGATCTCGGGGGGCAGTGGCGAGTGGGATGCCATGTGTGCTCCTTCGACGAGTCAAGCCGACGGCGCTAAGCCGCGAGAAAGGCGCCGTCGACGGTCAACAGCGCGCCCGAAACGTACGACGCAGCATCGCTCGCCAGCCAGCGGACGGCGTTCGCGATATCGGCGGGTGTGCCGATACGGTGCAGAGGCACGGCATCGACGATCTTTCCTTCCGGATCCGCCGCGCGCAGCATGGGCGTGTCGATCGGACCCGGTGCCACGGCGACGACGCGAATGCCATACCTGCCGTATTCGAATGCTGCGGAGCGTGTCAGCGAAATCACGGCGGCTTTGCTCGCGGCATAGATCGATGCGCCGGCGTAGATCGGGCGAATGCCCTGCACGGAGGCGATGTTGACGATGACGCCGGCGCGCTGCCTGCACATCTGGATCAGGCCGTACCTGAGACCATGGATGACACCCTTGAGATTGACGCCCAGCACGGCATCGACGCCGGCGTCGGTCTGCTCGGCGAGCGGCACGAGCGCGCCGTTGATGCCGGCGTTGTTCACCAGGACGTCGAGTCGCCCATGCTGCGTCACGGCCAGCTCGATGAGCTCTCTCATCTGCCGCGGCTGGGACACGTCCGTCTGCCGATAGAGCACCTCCGGCAGCGGTTCGCCGCTGATATCGCCGACCACGACGCGTGCGCCATTCGCCGCGAGTGCTTGCGCGATTCCGCGTCCCATGCCGGAGTTGCCGCCGGTGACGACGACGCTCCTGTCTCTGAAGTCGTCGCCGTTCATTGCGCCATCCGTGCTCGTGCTACGAGTCACGGCTTTGCGCCGCCTTCGATCCACAACCGGATACGCTCGATTTCTTCGGCCGTCAGGCTCGCATCGCCGAACGGCATGCGCTCCCCGCTTCCGCCGACCTGAGCTTGCGTGCCGGTGAGCTTGCGATAGAGATAGCTGTCGTCCGGTTTGCCCGGCGACACTCGCAGCAGCGGACTTTGCGTCGACTTCACGTCGACGAGGTTGGCGTAACCGCCCTGCGGGTGCAGTGCCAGTCCGCCCTGTTCGGCTCCGGGCAGATGGCACACCACGCACCGGCTCTTGAGCAGCGGCACGATGTCGGCGGCGAAGCTCACTTCATCCGCTGCCGAATCGAATGTCACGCCTCCGAGCAGCAGGACGGGCCACCATGCACGCGTCACCGCTCAAGTCTCCCTGACCGGCTCTCTATGAGCGTTCATTGCAGCGATGTAGCCGAAGGTCATCGCCGGGCCGATGGTCCCGCCTGCACCCATATAGGCTTCGCGGGTCGGACTTGCGACGCAGTTGCCTGCGCCATAGAGACCCGGAATCGGTTGACCGGCCGTGTCGATGACTCGCGCCTGCGCATCGATCGCGGGACCGCCGCTCGTATCGAGCGCGCCAGGG
>Ga0209341_10005970_pt1 | contig 10910 bp, 10 predicted proteins | sample RifCSP13_2_FD_184020 | JGI IMG/M metagenome (GOLD analysis project Ga0209341, IMG submission 184020) | Soil microbial communities from Rifle, Colorado - Rifle CSP2_sed 13_2 (SPAdes) (version 2) | ecosystem: Environmental > Terrestrial > Deep subsurface > Rock core/Sediment | place: Rifle...
TGACGATCAGCCGGAGATAAAAATAGACCGAGACCACACTATTCAGGACACCGATCACCGCCAGGCCCGGGTAGTGAGCCTCAACGGCGGCACTGAAAATGTAGAACTTCCCCATGAAACCGGCTGTCGGGGGGATTCCGGCCAGCGAGAACATGAACAGGGCCATGCAGGCCGCAAGGACCGGCCTCCGAAATCCAAGCCCTGCGTAGTCGCCAAAGACAAGCAGCTCCTGTCCATGACCTTGCAGCGCGATGATCACGGCGAAGGCGCCGAGGTTCATCAGCGCATACGCGACGAGGTAGAAGAGGACGCTGGTCGCACCGATAGATCCGCCGGCGACAAGGGCGACCAGCACATAGCCGGCATGCGCGATCGAGCTGTAGGCGAGCATCCGTTTCACGCTATTCTGAACGAGGGCGACCAGATTCCCCAACGTCATGGTAAGGACCGCCAGAACCCAGATCACCGCCGACCAGCGGACCTGGAGGGTCGGCAATGCGAGAACGAAGACGCGCAGAAAGGCGGCGAAGGCTGCGGCCTTCGTCCCGGCGATCATGAACGCGGTCACCGAGGTGGGGGCGCCCTCATACACGTCGGGCATCCACATGTGAAACGGGACGGACGCGATCTTGAAGCCGAATCCGACGAGAAGCAGGCCCCCACCGAGCACGAGCAGCGAACCAGGAGGTCTCCCGTCGGCGAGGAAGGCGGCGATCCGGCGGAGCACGGTCGTGCCGGTGGCCCCGTAGATCAAGGCGATGCCGTAGAGGAAAAAGCCGCTGGAGAAGGCCCCGAGGAGCAGGTACTTCAAGGCCGATTCGTTGGAGCGAAGCTCCCCCTTCTGGAATCCACAGAGGGTATAGAGGGCCAGCGAGAGCGTCTCCAATCCCAGAAAGATGACGATCAGGTCGCCTCCCGCGGCCATCAGCATCATCCCCAACGCGGAGAAGAGGACGAGGCTGTAATACTCGCCCTGGTCAGGTGTTCTCGCGTCGAGGTATCCCATCGAGAGCAGAATGGTCAGGAGGGAGACCACCGCGAACACGACATGAAAGAAGAGCCCGAACCGGTCCAGCATCAGGGCGTCGTTTATCGAGAAGCGGACGACTCCCCAGAGGCCGATCGAAACAAGGATCGAGAGGGCCAGCGCGACCAGGCCAAGGACAGCGATGAAGACCTTCCGCCCCGCCGGCACGAAAAGGTCTCCCACCAATGCCGCCAGGCCGCCAAAGGCGACCGGCAATATCGGGGCCAGGGGAGCCCAATCGATCTGAGGCAGAACAAGGTCCATGCTTAAAATAAGTTTCGGGTTTCGGGTTTCGGGTTTCGGGTTAAAGGGACCCCTGGATAGTTTGCTGATGGTTCCGGGCCGAAGACAGCGTAAGCGCTGTCTCCAGACTGGATCGTGGAACCGCGAAGCGGCAGTGACAGATCGGCCCGTGGCGCACCGTCCATCTGCCCGAGGAGCTGGGTGACCGACGCATCCATCTTTCTGAGGAGAGAGTTCGGCGAAAGACCGATCCACAGAATGAGCAGGATGATCGCCACCAGGATCGTCATCTCCCGGCGGCCAAGATCGGCGAGGCCGAGATTCTCAGGTCGCCGGCTCTGCCCCCACATCACGCGTTGCCACATCCAGAGCAGGTAGACCGCCGCCAGGATGATCCCGAGCGTGGCGAGGATCGCTAATCCCTTGTGGACGCGGAACGTCCCCGCCAGGATCAAGAACTCCCCCACGAAGCCGTTGAGGCCCGGCAGGCCGATGGAGGACATCGTCACCACGAGAAAGCAGAGGGCAAAGCGGGGGAGGACCCGGCTGAGCCCACCGAACTCCTCGATCATCCGGGTGTGGCGACGCTCGTAGATCATCCCGACCAGCAGGAAAAGGGCGCCGGTGGAGAGGCCGTGATTGACCATTTGAAGGATCGAGCCCTCCACCGCCTGCAAATTCATGGCGAAGATCCCCAGCATGACGAAGCCCAGGTGGCTCACCGAACTATAGGCCACCAGTCGCTTGAGATCGTCCTGTACCATGGAGACCAGCGCGCCGTACAGGATGCCGATCACGGCGAGCGCAGAGATCAGCGGCGAGAAGGCGGCGGCGGCTGCCGGGAAGAGCGGAAGCGCGAACCGGAGGAAGCCATACGTCCCCATTTTCAACAGGACCCCCGCTAACAGCACGCTCCCCGCCGTGGGGGCCTCCACGTGAGCGTCAGGTAGCCACGTGTGGAACGGGAACATCGGGACCTTGATCGCAAAGGCAAGCGCGAAGGCGGCAAACAGCCAGAGCTGGGCGCCGTACGCGACCGGCCCACCGATCAGCTCGAGGAGCTCGAACGTCAGCCGACCCGTGGTCCCCCGATGTATGATGGCCAGGGCGATCATCGCCAGCAACATCAGGACGCTCCCGGCCATCGTATACAGCACGAATTTCAACGTGGCATAGACCCGCCTCGGGCCGCCCCATATGCCGATCAGGAAATACATCGGGATCAGCATCCCCTCCCAGAAGACATAGAACAGCACGAGATCCAGGGCCAGGAAGACGCCGATCATGCCGCCCTCCAGGAGGAGCATGCAGATCATAAAGGCTTTCACCCGGGCGGCGATCCCGGAGAAGGACGCGGCAATCGCGACAGGCGATAAGAACGTGGTCAGGAGCAACAGCGGAAGGCTGATCCCGTCGACTCCGAGGACATAGCTGCTCCCGATCGAGCTGATCCACGGCAACTTCTCCATGAACTGCATGCCGGCAATGGCGGGATCGAAGCGCGCGTACACGATCAGTGAAAGGAGGAAATCCACACCGGAGATCGCCAGGGCAAGCCGCTTGATCAGCTCCTCTCGCGCCCCCTCGATAAGCACAAGCAGTAAGGCGCCGAGCAGAGGGAGCGCGATGAGGGTTGACAGGATCGGGCTGGCTATCTGGCCCATGTCTTCACCGGTGTTCTATCCGAGAAACGCCAGGTATCCCAACAGGACCACGACACCCACCAGGATCGAAAGGACATAGGCCGGAACGTGTCCCGTCTGGAGTCGCCTCAGGAGGCCGCCGGCCCTGCCCGCGAGAGCGGCGATGCCGTTGACCGACCCGTCCACCACGCGGGCATCGAAGGAGGCCGACAGGCTCCGAGCCACACTCACGATCGGGCGGACCACGCCATGCTCGTACAGCTCGTCAACCCAGTACTTGTGGAGGAGGGTCCGGTAGAGGGTTGGATACCGCGCGGCCAGCGCCTCGGCTCTCCTGGGGTCCTGAAGACAGTAGCGGAAGGCTATGGCGATCCCGACCAGCGCCATCGCAAGGGATGCCACCGCGAGACCCACCCCGGAGGCCGGCGCGGTCGGGCCGCCCTCATGCGCAGAGACCGGGAAGACCGAATCGAGGAAGCGGTGAAACGGGCCGGACTCGGGCGGCACACCGACAAACCCGACCGTCGCCGCTCCGAGGGCCAACAGCACGAGCGGCAGGCGCATGCTCCATGGCGCCTCGTGCAGGTGGCCCGTCACGTGGGGGTCAAGTCTGGATTTCCCCTCAAAGGCAAGGAAGTAGAGCCGGAACATGTAAAACCCGGTGCCTGCGGCGGTCAGTACCCCAAGGACCCAAAGCACCCGATGGCCGGAGGCATACGCGGCAAAGAGGATCTCGTCCTTGCTCCAGAAGCCGGCGAAGGGGACGATGCCGGCGTTGGCCAGCGCGCCGATGAGAAAGCTTCCAGCGGTCACCCGGAGCGACGTTCGCAGACCTCCCATTTTTCTCACGTCTTGCTCGCCTGCCAAGGAATGAATCACCGACCCGGCAGCGAGGAAGAGCAGGGCCTTGAAGAAGGCGTGCGTCATCAGGTGGAAGATCCCCGCGGCGTACGCCCCGACCCCCAGCCCCAAAAACATATAGCCAAGCTGGGAGATGGTTGAGTAGGCGATGACCCGCTTGATGTCAGTCTGAACCAGGGCAATGCTGGCGGCATAAAAGGCCGTGAGGCCGCCGACCCACGCCACGATCTCCAGGCTCACGGGAGCCAGGTGGAACAGCGGGGCGGAGCGAGCGATCAGATAGACCCCGGCCGTCACCATGGTGGCCGCGTGAATGAGTGCCGACACCGGCGTGGGACCCTCCATCGCATCGGGCAGCCAGACGTAGAGCGGAAGCTGGGCCGACTTTCCCGTTGCCCCCGCGAAGAGGAGGAGCGAGAGGACCGTCGCTGCAACGGAACCGTGCAAGAACGCCGCCGGTGCTCTCGTGAACACGATCTGGAAGTCCAGCGACCCGAACGCAAAGACCATCCAGATCAGCCCGACGACCACCGCCGCGTCCCCGATCCGATTCACCAGGAAGGCCTTGGTCCCTGCTGACGCTGCGGCAGGTCGTTCGAACCAAAAACCGATGAGGAGGTAGGAACAGAGGCCGACCCCCTCCCATCCTACAAAGAGAAGGAGGTAGTTATCGGCCAGGACGAGGACCAGCATCTCGGCCAGGAAAAGATTGAGCAGCGAGAAGAACCGGTTGTAGTCGCGGTCCTCCGCCATGTAGCCGATCGAGTACACATGGATCAGGAAACCGACGCCGGAGACGACTAAGGCCATGATGGCCGAGAGAGGATCAAGGAGGAACCCGAAGGCCACCGAGAAGTCTCCGGAAGCGATCCAGGGGCCGATCGATTGGCGGAGGAGGCGCCCCTCCGGCGGCAGCGAGAGGAGGCGAGTGAACGCATCGAGAGAAAGGAGCAGAGCCAGCAGCGCGGACCCGCAGGCGATGATCGCAACCACACTTCGCCGCATCCGGCGGCCCATCAGCCCCACGACGAGGCTTCCCACCAGCGGGATGATCGGAATCAGCCAGATCATAACTCAGAGTTCCGGGTTTCGGGTTTCGGGTTTCGGGTTTCTCGACGGTAGAAACAATCCTCCCCTTGGAACTCGAAACTCGAAACTCGAAACTCGAAACTACCCTCGAAGGAGATTGATCTCGTCCACATTGACCGACTCCTTGTTCCTGTAGAGCGCAATGATGATGGCCAGGCCGAGCGCGACCTCGGCTGCGGCCACCGCCATCACGAAGAAGACGATGATCTGCCCATCCATCGAGGCAAGAAACCTCGAAAACGCGACAAAGCTCAGGTTCACCGCGTTCAGCATCAGTTCGATCGCCATGAAGATAATGAGGGCATTGCGCCGGATCAGCACCCCGATCACCCCGATGGCGAAAAGGGCGGCGCTCAGGATCAGATACGCATTCAGCGGGACGGTTCCTGTCATCGCACCCCGCACCCCGCGCTTCGCGCCTCGCACCCCACCGGGCTACCTCCTGGCCAGGACCATCACGCCGACGATCGCGATGAGCAGGATGACCGAGGTGATCTCGAACGGGATGACGAAATCGGTGAACAGAAGGCGGCCGATAAGCTGGGTATTGCCCACGGCGTTGACGAGCTCAGACGTGTAGGACCCCCGGACGCCGTGAGAGACCTTGGATCCAATGGCGACGGCCAGCTCAAGAAGCAGGAGCGCGACCAGGCCGATGCCCAGTGCCAGCCTGGGTGCATCCCGTCGGAGCCAGGGCGGTGGTTCGTGTCCCACGTCGAGCAACATGATCACGAACAGGAACAGGACCATGATCGCTCCGGCGTAGACGATCACCTGAACCACGGCGATGAACTGCGCCTGCAGGAGAAGATAGAGTCCCGACAGCGCGAAGAACGTCCCAACGAGAGAAAGGGCGCAGTAGATCGGATTTCGCAGGATCACGACCAACAAGGCGGTGGCAAGCGCCATCGCGGCCAGCGGGGCGAACACCAACCATTCCATGGCTACCTTAGCGCAACAAAGGCGGCCGTGACCATCGTGTTGGCCAGCGCCACGGGCAGCAGAACCTTCCATCCGAACCGCATGAGCTGGTCGTACCTGAAGCGCGGAAGGGTGGCCCTGATCCAGATGAAGAGAAAAATGAACAGGAAGAGCTTGAGCACGAACCAGAACACCGGCGGCAGGAGCGGACCCCTCCATCCGCCCAGGAAAAGGGTCGTTGCCATGGCGGACACGGTGATCATATTGGCGTACTCGGCCATGAAATACATGGCGAACTTCATGGAGCTGTACTCGACGTGGAAACCCGCCACCAGCTCCGTCTCGGCTTCCGGGAGATCAAAGGGGGCGCGGTTGGTCTCGGCGATCGCGCAGATGAGGAAGATGAGGAAGCCGATCGGTTGCAGCACGATGAACCAGGCTCTTGACTGGGCATTGACGATGTCCACGAGACTCAGCGACCGGGAGAGCATCACGACTCCCACAACCGAGAGGCCCAACGACAGCTCATAGCTGATCATCTGGGCCGCGGAGCGCAGCCCCCCGAGCAAGGCGTATTTGTTGTTCGATGCCCAGCCACCCAAGACGATCCCGTAAATCCCGAGAGAGGCGACACCGAACACGTACAGGAGTCCGATGTTGACGTCGGTGATGACCAGGTCGATGGTCCGGCCGAAGAGTCGAACCCGGTCCCCGAAAGGGATTACGGCGAATGAGATGAAGGCGGTGATCAGCGCGAGCGTTGGGGCCAGGAAGTAGATCGCGCGGTCGGCGGCCTGGGGAACGATGTCCTCCTTGAACATCAGCTTGATCACGTCAGCGAACGGCTGCAGCAGGCCGTGGGGGCCGACCCGCATCGGCCCCAGCCGAACCTGGATGTCGCCAATGACCTTCCGCTCCAGCCAGGTCACATAGGCGACGCTCAGCACCATCAGCCCGAAGACCACAACGATCTTCGCCACCATGACGACGAAGAAGGCGGGTTCTGGCATCCTGTCCCCTTGCTGCCGGCCTACGACCCGTCCCCGGATCCGAAGGGGCAGGCATGCCCCACGACGTGTCGCTCGAATTCGTCGCCAAAATACTTCACATAGCTTTGAATCGGCATGGCCGCGGCGTCGCTCAGGGGGCAGATGGTTTTTCCCTGCATGTTGTCGCAGATGTCCAGGAGGAGATCGAGATCGGCCTTCCGGCCGCGGCCCGCCTCTATCCGCCGAAGCGTCTTGTGGAGCCAGGCGGTCCCTTCCCGGCACTGCGTGCACTGGCCGCACGATTCATGATGATAGAATCTGGCGACGACCTCTCCGGCCCGGACCATACAAGTGGTATCATCCATCACGATGACGCCGCCCGACCCGGCCATCGAGCCCGCATTGGCCAGGGATTCGAAGTCCATCCGGACATCCAGGTGTTGCTCGGTGAGGACCGGCACCGAGGAGCCTCCGGGGATCACTGCCTTCAGGCGGCGGCTCTCCCGCACCCCGCCCGCATGCTCGAAGATCAACTCCCTCATCGGGACATCGATCGGGAGCTCGTAGTTGCCGGGGCGACGAACGTGGCCGCTCACCGAAAAGATCCGGGTGCCCGTGCTCTTCGGGGTCCCGATGCTCGAGAACCACTCGGCCCCCCGCAACACGATGTGAGGGAGGTTGCTGAGGGTTTCCACGTTATTCACAACCGTGGGCATGCGATAGAGTCCCGCCGTGGCCGGAAAAGGGGGCTTGAGCCGCGGCAAGCCTCGCTTCCCCTCCAGTGACTCCAGCAGCGCGGTCTCCTCTCCGCAGATGTAGGCGCCGGCGCCCCGGTGCGGATGGATCTCCAGGCTGAAACCGCTCCCCAGGATATCCCTCCCCAAGAAACCGTGCGCGGCGGCATCACTGATCGCCCGCTCGAGAATGCGCGCCCCCGCGATGAACTCGCCTCTGATGTAGATATAGGCGGTTCTGCAACCGATCGCATAGCTGGCCAGCAGCATCCCCTCCAGGAGCTGGTGAGGATCCCGCATGATCAGATCCCGATCCTTGAAGGTCCCCGGCTCGCTCTCGTCGGCATTGCAGACCAGATACTTGGTCAGGCCTGGGTCCTTGGGAACGAAGCCCCACTTCACCCCGGCGGGAAAGCCTGCGCCGCCACGGCCCCTCAGTCCCGACCGCCTCACCAGCTCGATGAGGCTGGCCGGGGTATGCTCTTTGAGCGCTTTGGCAATGGCCTGATACCCTCCGGTTGCCACGTATTCCTCGAGGGTCCCAGCATACCCCGGGATCTCAAACCGTTTCGTGATGATCTTCTCACTCATCATTTTGCTCAATCACAGAAGCGCTCAGCGTTCAGCCGTCAGTGTTCAGCAAAAGTGCCGACCGCTGATCGCTGATAGCTTATTGCTTTCGCAGCCGTTCCACCAGCGTCCGAACGTCATGCGGCGACACCGGGCCGTAATAGTCGGCGCCCACCTGGATCACCGGCGCGAGATCGCAGGCAGCGAGGCATTCGACCCGCTTCAGCGCGAACAATCCATCTCGGGTCGTTTCCCCCGCGGCGACGCCGAGCTCCTCTTCGAGGCGGCGAACCACATGCTCGGCTCCCAAGAGCGAACAACTCAGGTTATGGCAGACCCAGATCTCTCGCCGCCCCCCGGGCTTCAGGCGAAACAGGTCATAGAAAGTGGCGACTTCCGCCACCTGGGCCGGTGAGAGGCCGAGACGCCTGGCCAACTGGGCCAGAGCCTCTTCAGTCAAATACCCCGCCTCCTGCTGGCAGAGGTGCAGCAGGGGAAGGAGGGCTGACCGCCGATGAGGATAGCGGGACAGGATCTCGTGGATCGTCTCTTCTGTCATCTAAACTCGTTCACGCCAGAGGTTTCGAGTTGCGAGTTTGGAGTTTCGGGTTAAGAAGAGCTCGGGGCCCCGAAATGGCGAAGCTGGAACCCGAGACTCGAAACTCGAAACCAGCAACTCGTACTAGCGGTCCACTTCGCCCAGGACAATATCGATACTGCCGATGATCGCGACCAGGTCTGCGACCAATCGCCCCTCCGCCATCCTGGGCAGCGATTGAAGGTTCACGAAAGAGGGAGCGCGGAAGTGGACCCGGTAAGGCGTGTTGCTCCCGTCGCTGACCAGGTAGACGCCGAACTCACCCTTCGGCGATTCGATGCTCTGGTACACCTCTCCAGCGGGCACCCGGAACCCTTCCGACCAGAGGAGGAAGTGGTGGATCAGTGCTTCCATGCTCTTCTTGACCATCGGTTTGGGCGGCGGCGTCAATTTCGGATCCTGGACGGCGATCGGCCCGTCCGGAAGGCGCTCCAGGGACTGGCGAACGATCCCGACGCTCTGCCGCATCTCGAAGATACGGCAGAGGTATCGGTCATAGACGTCGCCGTGGGTCCCCTTGGAGATCTCGAAGGCGTATTGCTCGTAGCCCGAATAGGGATTGGACTTCCTGATGTCCCAGGGGACTCCGCAGGCGCGGAGGCCGGGACCGCTCAAGCCGAGGTCCACAGCGTCTCCCGGCTTGATGACGCCGATCCCCTTGGTCCGTTGGATCCAGATCGGATTGTTGGTGAGCAGGTCCTCGTACTCGGCCAGGCGATCGGGAAAGCTGGTCAGGAAGGAGCGGACGGTCTTCTCGAACCCTTCCGGCAGGTCAGCAAACAACCCTCCCACGCGGAAGTAACTGGACATCATCCGGGCCCCGGCCACCTGCTCGTACATGTCCAGGATCTGCTCACGCTCCCGGAAGGCGTAGAGGAAGACGCTCATGGCTCCGATGTCGATCGCATGGGTCCCCAGCCAAACCAGATGACTCCCGATCCTGGTCAGCTCGGTCAGCATCACACGGATCGTCTCCGCCCGTGGCGGGACTTCGATTCCCAGGAGCTTCTCCACGGCCAACACGTACGCCAGATTATTGCTGAGGGGAGCCAGATAATCCATCCGGTCCGTGATAGGGATGACCTGCTGGTACCGCTTGCTCTCCGCGATTTTCTCGATTCCGGTGTGCAGGTAGCCGATGTGCGGGGTGCATCTGACCACGATCTCCCCATCCAGCTCAAGGACCAATCGCAGCACGCCGTGCGTGCTGGGGTGTTGCGGCCCCATGTTGATGGTCATGGTGCGCGCTTCAGTCACCTGCCGCCCCCCCCTCCTCCCACCATTTTGGGGAGGCCTGGACCGGGTAGTCCTTCCGGAGCGGATGCCCTTCCCACCCCTCCGGCATCAGGATCCTCCGCAGGTCCGGGTGGCCATCAAAACTGATCCCGAACATGTCGAACACTTCGCGTTCGTGCCAATTGGCGGTGCTCCAGACGGGGGTGACGCTCGGAACCACCTCGCCCTCCTCGACCTGGATCTTCAACCGGATCCGCCGCTTGAACTGCAGCGAGAAGAGGTGATAGACCACCTCGAAACGTGGATGTTCCGCGAGCCGATCAACCGCGGTCAGATCGGAGAGAAAATCGTAACGGAGGTCGGGGTCCTCCTTCAGATACCGGCAGGCGCGAACAATCTCACCCGATCTAACGAGGATGGTGAACTCGTTGCGGACACTCCTGGTCGAAAGGACCGCCTCTGGAAACCTTTCGCGCAGTTTCCGAACGGTGAGGTTCTCCTCGGCTTCCTCTGCGTTCACGTCGTCCATTCCAGCCCCCCCTTCTTCCATACGTACAGGAGGCCTATCAAGAGGATGCCGAGGAAGAAGACCATCTCAACCAATCCGAAGAGTTTCAGGTTACCCAGGACGACCGCCCAGGGGTACAGAAACACGATCTCGATGTCGAAGATGATGAACAGCATCGCGACCAGGTAAAATTTGACCGAGAACCGCTCCCTGGCGCTGCCGATCGGATCGATCCCGCACTCGTACGTGGACAGCTTTTCCTTGGAAGGCCGCCGAGGCCCAAGCACCGACGACAAGAGGAGGAGAGTCAGGGCGAAGCCTGCTGCCACGATCACCAGGATGAAGATCGGCAGGTACGAGAGGAGCACTGGTTCCTTTGCCCGAGCGGTCGTCCGCCGCGCCGGAGCCTTGACCTCCTCTACGGCCCGGGGACCACGTACTTGATGAAGGGATTCGCGAAGAAGAGGATCAGGGCGATGAGCAAGACGTAG
>Ga0209341_10005971_pt1 | contig 10910 bp, 13 predicted proteins | sample RifCSP13_2_FD_184020 | JGI IMG/M metagenome (GOLD analysis project Ga0209341, IMG submission 184020) | Soil microbial communities from Rifle, Colorado - Rifle CSP2_sed 13_2 (SPAdes) (version 2) | ecosystem: Environmental > Terrestrial > Deep subsurface > Rock core/Sediment | place: Rifle...
GGTTATTGTTGGAATCAGGGGAGAGGGGGATTTCTTTTTGCATTGACATTTATTGTTGCTGAGCTTGTAGGTCTAAAAATTGGTGTATCAAAAAAAAGATTACTCTCTATAATACCACTTGCGGCTCTAACAATAACCTATCTTGTTAGCTTAGAGTTTGGGCTGCGCGATTATATCATTTCAGTTGCACCAAACTTCAATGTTCAGCTGATATATTCTTGGACTTGGATGTGGGACTCTATCGTGTTGACAATCTTTTTTATTTCATCCGTGAGCATTTTATTTGGTAAAAAATGGATAAGAATCTGTCCTGCTGGACCAATATTCATTGCAGGCACTGCTGTGTTCATATCACTTGATGCATTCTTTCCTTATGACACACTAGGGCCTTTGCAATACGTAGTACCATATTTGGTCAAAACAGTCGCATGGTTAGTAACAACTTTTGACTTGGGTACAGCAACAGCACGAGACAATCTACTATTCCTTAACGGTGATCATGGACCTATGGCGTTACAAGTATTCTGGCCATCAGCTGGAGTCGACAGCATCATAATTTTCTCACTTATCATGATGGCTTTTCTGTTAAAGATGAACATTCCAAGAAAGAGGAAAACAATCTATTTTGTGTTGGGGATAATAGGGACAATAGGAGTAAACGTGATCAGAATATTCTCTCTATCAGTATACGCACTTAAGATAACAACAAATCAAGCAGAGTGGGAAGGATTTCATTCTGTCGCAGGAGTGATAATGTTTCTGCCTTGGGTCTTTATTTTCTTAATTGTGGTGATATACATAGAAACAAAACGAATTAAAAAAAAACTTGAAATTACAAAAGAACATGATACAAATCAATAGAGACAAAACGCCAGGAAGCTATTTCCTTGATGATATTTTTGATGGATTAAATAACTCATCAATTCTCATGGAAGTGTTCAAAACAAAAAATGAACTCGATGATGTCTTTTCAAAAACAAATGTGATAGTAGAAGAAAAAGATCATTACATGTTTGTAAAAAATGAGGATGCTACCATCGTGATAGGATTAAGTCATTTAAAAAATTCAGATTCAAAAGTTTTGTATCTTGACATTGTTCATGAGCTTGTACATGTAAAACAACACCGAGCAGGTCTTGATCTTTACAACAAATCATATTCATACGTCGATAGGCCAACAGAAATTGAAGCATACGAAGTGGCGGTAAAAGAAGCCAAAAGATTGGGAATGAACAATAATGAGATTATGGATTACCTCTTTGTGGAATGGATAACACCGCAAGAACACAAAAGACTAGCATCTCATTTGGGACTTGATATTAAAAATACCTAGTAATACTGTCCTGACCTGACACTTCAGAAAAATCTGACACTTTTACGCCTATTCTACGTATTGATATTTTCTGATCCTCTAAAGATTCTGCAAGAAGCTGTAAAACTGTCTTTCTGAGTTCGTCAAGACTTGAGGTAGAGTTTTTGAGAGTTTTAGATTTAGTTTTGTTTGATAAATCTGACTGTACAAATTGTATGCCAACTGATTTGAACATTAAATTGTCCTTTAGTACAGCAACATGTACGTCTTCACACAATTTCTCTAGTTCTTTTGCAAGAAAATGATATTCTTTTGAATCCTCCTTTAGTGTAGTTATTCTACTATACTGTGTTGCCTCTTGTCTTGGTGCAACAGGTTCCGAATCGATTCCTCGTATGGCATTGTAGATATATGTCCCAACTTTTCTTCCAAACTGACCGTTAAGCGAAAAGACATCAACTTTTTTTAATTCAGAAATGGTCTTAAAACCCATATCTATGAATTTTTCCTCTGTTTTTTTACCAATTCCAGGAATTGATCTAATTGGAAGTGGATCCAAGAACGCCTCAATTTTTTCTGGTGGTACAATTGTTAACCCATCTGGTTTTTTAAAATCAGAAGCAATTTTTGCTACTAGTTTATTGGATGAAACTCCGACAGTACATGATAGTTTTACAGAATGCCGTATTGCATTTTTCAATTGTTGAGCCAGGTGAGCTGCGTTAGCAAAACCGCCTTCTGTTCTTTTTGAGACATCCAAATATGCCTCATCCCTTCCTACATACTCGAAAATGTCTGCAAATTCTTTCATTACATTCATGGCGTTTTGTGATATTTCAGAATAATATTCAAAGTCGGTTGGAAGAAAAACTGCATCATTTACACTTTCTAGTCTTTTTTTTGCAAAGCTAATTGGCATTCCTGATTTTACTCCGTACTTTCTCGCAAGATAATTTGCAGTAGCTATAGCTCCACTGTCGCCGCCACGATCTGAAAACACACAGACCGCAACGGGTTTTGTCTTTAAATCTGGATTGCGTAATTCCTCACATTGGGCAAAAAAATAATCAAAATCAACATGAAAAACAATTCTTTGTTCCATCTGATTCTAAAACTAGAAAATGCTTATTACATTATCGAATCAAATCATCTAAATATCTTCTAAAAATATGCTAAAACCATGGATTATCCAATAGTGGCAGAATCAGAGGGAGTAAAAATAAACCCTGAAAAAATGGAAATAGACAAACTATATCACTGCGTATTCAAAGATAAGGTTCTACTTTTTTTCAAAGATCAAAATGATATGTTGAACTGCTATGAAATAGATGAAAAAGAATTAGTAGATTCTATAAAACAATCAGTGTCACCTGATGAAGTAGAAAGAATCTTACAAAAATTTATAGAAAAAGAAAATCTCAACCATTAAATAAAACACATCTTGAGATGGGCTGTGAGCCGTCCTCCAAACATTATTTTTATTGGAAAGAAGCCTATTATGACATACGTCAATGCTACTCTTACCCTTCTTGCAAATGAGCCCACTGTGACCATAAAGGCAAGAGGTAAAAGCATTACAACTGCGGTAGATGTTTCACAGATGATAGTAAAAAGACTCGATGCTATGGGTTACAAGATAACAAATGTACGAATATTTTCAGACCGGATGACTTCATTGGATGGAAGAGAACGAAACGTTTCTACCATGGAGATCGATGTTTCTAGAACCAAAAATGAGTAATTTTTCTAAATATGGTATAATTGTGGCGATGTCAGTATTGACTGCAATTATTTTGTACAATATCTGGTTTGTTAACAGTTGTCCAATAAAGCACGTGGTTGTTGTAAATGAAGTAGAGCAATATCAAAAAACATTGGATCCAGAGCTTTGTGACAGTCTAATAAACAAAATCATCGAATTAAATGAAAAATGTGGAATTGAGATCGAACCAATCGATTGTGGTTAGCTTAACACTTCCATGGTAAAAACTATGCCAAAGTATATCAAAATGCCGCTAATTCCGATCATAAACCTAGTATAGTTCTTGTTTGATAGAATTTTTTTCCCTTTTGAAGAAAGAAACGATACAGCACATAACCATGCATAGTCCATCCATATGTGAAAAACAAACATGATTCCAATTCCTGCAAACGATGCAATAACAATAGCGTCCGAAATCAGTTTAAACCCGATGGTAAACCACCAGATGAGAAAGAATGGGTTTAATGCACTAAGTATAATTCCTGCAAGAAACGGTCCATGTTTTCCTTCAAACACTGTATTTGGTTTTTTTAGGACTGATCTGATTTGAATGCCCGCAAATACAAAAAGGCTGACTGCCCCAAATAAAGAAATTATTTCTCTAAACTGCGGAATTGTATCAAGGGAGAGTGCACCGATTCCTAGTAAGATCACAAGAGGTAATTCGACAACTGTGTGACCATATGCCATCTTTAATCCTGCCTTGGTTCCTTCTCTGAGACCATATGATATGTTAGCAACAAAAAGTGGTCCAGGTGACATTACTCCAGAAATAGAAATTATTATTACTGCAACAGCAAATTCTGCAAGCTGCACCATTTTAATTCAGAGATAAAGTTTTGATATAAGGGTTTAATACGAAAAGATTTTACAGTCCTGATCTATCTTTGATTTTAGAAAATCGAGAACTTCTGCAGCATTGTTAGAATATACAAACTCTTCTTTTTCTTTTGCAGATGTGTTTATACAATATCTTTTTGCAGATTTATTTAAAAAGATCATGTTTGATTTATTTTCTATTCTAATTCCTTCGTCTAGGTCAAGTACTTGAATGGCTTTCTCTAGCTGGTTTTTTGATATCTCTTTTTCTTGATATGTCATCCGTACATGGCATCCTTGAGTGGCTCTGCATCTTCCTCAGTTTTTTTAATACTTTGTTCTACAACCTCAGCTTCCTGTAAAATTGATTTTAAATCACAAGCTGTACCTGGAACGATCTTTGACATTGCCATACAAATTTGTGCACCAGCTTTGAAATCGGGCCCTCTTTCTTTTGAATTAGATAACAGTACTATGACATTTATGTTTGATAGCGAACCTTCATTTAACAAGATTCCTGGAATCCCTGGAATAGTACCATTAGATAATAGCGGAATGTCCGCATCCGCTAACTTCTTTTTTGCTTCTTTGGTGCTACCTACTCCTACGATAAAAGAGTCCTGCTCATCACTTCGAATTGAAGAACTGCTAACAATATAGGCGCATTTGTGTTTGTTTGCCCACTCTAACATGGTTTTTGCAACTTGTCTATGAAGAGACTCGTGTGGAGTAAGATAGGATGAAAAAATTGCTACCTTAAGATTATTACTTACAAATATTCTTGTGGGAAAATTTGGCAGCCCATCTTTTATAATTGAAAGGGGTGGAAAAAGATCAGAATCAAGTACGCCTACCATTTCAAACTGTAATGTACTTATCATTGATTCTGTAGCAATTGCGCTTGCTAGTCCTGCATACGGAAAACCATCTAGAAGATAGCCTCCTTCGATATCGATTGGTTTGATTTCTCTTACAGTTATGTCAGGGCACATTATTTTTTCTACAATCTGCATCCTATTAAACCATAGATGTATTAATCGCTGCTGAATATCTACTCTCAAAAAAATGGAAATTATTAAACAACTTTAACAAAGGTTCTGTACTTTCAAACATCAATTCAGGCATGGCTTTATTCTTAACTTATTTGCATTTTGATTATTAAAAAATAATTTACCTGCTAACATGTTTACAAACCAAATAATTAATTCACATTAGATTGTCTTAAAACTGCCGACATTATTGCATTTTCTGTGCTATTAAACGCCATACTGTCTATTGGGCTCTCTAATAACCTGTTTATGGCATTGAGAAGGTCATCAAAGTCAAAAGTCTTATCAACAATTTCTACTGAGGGTATGCCAGATAATCTTTCTACAATATCACTTCTTAGAACTGCTGTTACCATCAATATCTTCGCACGATTATTTATTAGTCGAATATTTTGTAGTGCATAAAACCCATCAAAACGAGGCATCATTATATCCAAAAAGACAACATCTGGTCTTAATTTCTGATACAACTCTACTGCTTCCTTTCCATTATACCCTACACCGATTATGTTCACCCCACAAAAATGAAGACGCTCTGAAAGCATCCTTACTATGACCTTATCATCATCAACAACGATTGCTGAGATTTTCTTTTGGTTTTTACTCATATTTTCCACAGGTAAGAATATTTTAATTCTAATAAGATAATTAGTCTGTCCTAATAAGAAATTACAAATCAGATCATTTTATTAAATGACTGGAATGAAACCACTTGAAAAAAGAAAAAATATATGAAAATTTTCTAAAACCTGCTAATTTTCTAATCATATGGATATGATTTTATTTGGTAAAAACAGACCAGTTTTGTGGAAATATTATATATACTCATAAACTGCGACTTGGGTTCAGAAGTTGACATAATTAACGAGTTTATGAAAATACCTGAAGTAAAAGAAGTACGGGGAACCTATGGAGTTTACGACATATTTGTGAAACTTCAAGGTGACGAAAGAGATGCTTTGGAAAATATTATCACGCACAAGATTCGTAGAATTCCAAAGATTCGTTCTACCGTGACCCTGTCTCCAATCTTAGCTCAGGGCGGACGATAAACTCAAAGATGCTTAAACTGTTCAATTCTTTTTCTTCAGAAAAAGAAGACTTTGAGCCTTTTGACAAACCTGATGTTAAGATATTCATATGCGGACCTACATTATATGATTATACTCATCTTGGCCATGCCAGGATATTCCTGACCTATGACATTCTTTGCAGATATCTGGCAAGTCAAGACTACAAAACTGATGTTCTAGTTAACATGACAGACATTAATCAAAGCGTCTTTAACAAAGCTCTAGACCAACAAACCGATTATCGCACTTTAACAAGATTTTACTCTGATGAATTCATTAAAGATCTATATCTTCTAAATATACACACCATAACAAGACTTGCTCATGTTTCAGACTATGTTCTAAACATTGTAAAACACATTTCTTATCTGATGAAAAACAATCACGCATATTCTGCCAATGGAAATATCTATTTTGATACACAAAAAATTAAAGATTATGGCAAGATTTCAAAACAATCAAGAGAACAATTAAAATTACATAGGTTGGATATAGGCCCAAATAAAAAAAACCCAGAGGACTTTATGCTTTGGAATTGTTCGGAAGATTTTGGTTTTTCATGGAGGGGAGAGTTTGGAAATGGGGTGCCATGGTGGCATATACAGGATACCACAGTAGCTCTTGAAAATTTTGGTATACACTATGACATTCATGGAGGTGCAAAGGAACTCGCATACCCTCATCATGATGCTCATCTAGCTCAATACAAAGCGATGACTGGAACAGAAAGTCCAGTCAAACAATGGATGTACATCGGGCTAGTCTTATCAAAAGGAGAAAAGATGTCAAAATCTCTTGGGAACATGGTTTTGGCTCGTGATCTAGTGGACAAATATGGTCAAAACTTGGTACGACTTTATTTGTTTTCTACTCACTATAGAGATGATGTTGATTACAAAGAAGAAGATCTAATATCAAAAAAGAAATTCTTAGAGAAAATTTATCATGTTAAAAATAAAAAGTCTGACAAGACTTCACAAGACGTTTCTAGTCTTATGAAAGACTTTATCCAGAGTCTTGATGATGACCTAAATTCGCCAAAAGCACTTGAAATCTTTGAAAAAATATGCGATTTGACACTAAAAAGTAGTAGTATCAGCGAGGATGATCTTGAAAAAATAATTGACATTCTCGGTCTCTCATTATGATCTCAAAGATAGAAGAAAACGAATTTGGTTTTACAGGCGTATGGAGTACAATGACAAAATTAGAGTGTGGGCTATTTTTTGCAAATCCCAATCTTCCAAATGATATCTTTTTTGATAAATTAACAAACATCACATGTCTGAGTGAAGAAATGATTGATGACGCACTCGTTCTATTTGAAAAAAACAAAACGCAACCATTTATTTATGTTTTAGATAACCAAAAACTAGAAGAATTATTGTTCAAAAAAAACTTTAGACTGTACGATACACATCACATCATGAAAAAATCTATATCTTCTAAAGTAGAATGCAATCCAGTTCATCACATTACAAGAAAAGACTCACTTTTATGGTGTGAAGTTTTTTGCAAATCTTATGATTGTCTTGATTGGACAGATGAAGTGAATTCTATTGTGCGCAATTCTGTTTCTAATGTAGATTATCTTGTAGATTCAGATTATAATGCTTCATGTGTTGCTTTGTATCAAAAAAATTCTATGTTGGGGTTGTACTGTCTTGGGACCATTCCTGAGTACAGAAAGAAAGGATTGGCAACCTCATTAATCAATTATGCATTAAATCAAGTCAGAGACAAAAATTTGGATTTTTTAATGCTTGAAACACATGCACGTGATAATTTACTAAAATTTTATTCTGATTTAGGTTTTGAACAGATTTACGAAAAAAAAGTATACACTATTTGAGTCTTGAAAGTAGAGCAGAATAACAAGTAATTAATATGATGGAATAATTTGCGTAATTATCGAGATAATTTGGGTAACAAAATTCGAATAGCAATAGCTGGGGTTGGAAATTGCGCTTCTGCTCTCATACAAGGAGCTTACTATTATTCAAAAAACCCTAACGATACTGTGGGTTTGACTGCATACAATATTGCTGGGTACGAACCTGGTGACATTGAGGTAGTTGCTGCCTTTGATGTGGCTGATACTAAGGTTGGAAAGGACATCTCTGAAGCCATTTACGCAAGGCCAAACAATACTGTAACCATTGCTGAAGTACCAAAGATCGGAGTTACCGTTCAGAAAGGCCCTACTCTTGACGGAATAGGCAGACACCTTAGTCAGATTGTAACTGTATCCAAAGAGCCAGATGTTGATATAAAAAAAATTCTAAAAGACACTGGTGCAGAAATGCTTGTAAATTATCTACCTGTTGGAAGCACGAACGCAGTAAGAAATTATGCCACTCAAGCTCTTGAAGCAGGAATTGGTTTTCTTAATGCAATTCCAGTTTTTATTGCATCCGAATCAAAGTGGCAACAAACGTTTGCTGACAAAAAACTCCCACTTGCTGGAGATGATGTTATGAGCCAACTTGGCGCTACAGTAGTTCACAAAACACTTGTAAAGCTCTTTGTAGATAGGGGGGTCTTGGTTGACGGAACGTATCAACTTAACATTGGTGGAGACATGGACTTTTACAACATGCTTGATGAAGAAAGATTAGAAGACAAAAGAATTAGCAAGACAAGTGCAGTAAAAGCAATGGCTGATTATGACATTCCAATGAGAATTGGTCCAAGTGACTATGTTGATTTTATTGACAATGAAAAAATTTGTTATATTAACATAGAAGGAAAATACTTTGGAAAGATTCCAATCAAGCTTGATCTTAAACTCAAAGTAATAGACGCTTACAACAGTGCTGGAATCATGATTGATGCTATAAGAGGTCTTAAGGTTGCTCTTGACAGAAAACTCTCAGGTCCTATGACTAGTATCTCATCATACTGCTTTAAACACCCTCCTATACAGATGCCATACACTGAGGCAAAGAAGGCATTTTTAGAGTTTGTAGAAGGAAAACGAGACAGGTAAAACAGGTAAGTACAATATATACAAAAAATCTGTTGAACGAATCTAAAGCCACATTACAATAATTGTTAGCCTAGTCAATGAAACTTGTCAATATTTGGTTAATTCGTATATCCGGGCATCGAGTTCATTGGTTCATATTAAAAAAGTAGAGATCTTTGGATTCAAGTCATTTGGATACAAAAATACGATAGTAAACCTTGAACCTGGCCTTGTGGCTATCTCCGGACCAAACGGTTCAGGAAAGAGCAACATACTTGATGCTATTACGTTTGCACTAGGTGAAAACTCTCCAAAAACAATGAGGGTTGACAAATTACGATCCTTACTTCATGATGTTGAAAACAAGCACCAGGGAACAAAGATAGCGCGTGTTAGCTGTCATTTTGATAACACTGATAGAAAAATTCCTGTAGATTCCAATACAGTTACCATAACAAGAGAGATGGACGAAGCAGGGGAAAACATCTATTACTTGAATCAAAAAAAGATGCAACGAAATCATATACTTGATCTGCTTGAAGTTGCTAACGCAGGTATTCACAAGCTCAACATAGTGCAACAGGGTACGATCACAAGGATTTCTGAATTCAACGCTGAAGAACGTAGAAGGATAATCGAAGATATCATTGGATTGGCTTACTTTGACGAGAAAAAGACAGAATCTCTAAAGCAACTTGATGAGGCAGACAGGCGATTAGAAATAGCACTTGCTAGGATGGATGAGATAAAAAAGCGCATAGATGAACTGGAGGCAGAAAGAAATCATCAGTTAAGATACGTGTATTTAGATCGCGAACTTGGCAGATTCCATGCCATTCAGGCCTCTAACAAGTTACGTGAGATAGAAACACAAAAAATATCAAAGGAGAGAAATCTACACGCCATTCTTTCCGACTCGAAAAAACTAGAAGAACAACGCGATCAAATAAAGGAGGAAATCAAAAAGCTTGAAGAAGAAAAGCAAAAGTTCATGGAAGAAGTTAATGCATACAATATTGCAAAGGCTGCAATTGATTCAGAGCTTACTACCGCAATGCAATCATCTGAACACGCAAACAGTAAGATTGCTACCAATACAAGAAGAATTGGTCAAATAGATTCTAGATTGCCAGAAATAGAAACTGAACTGGCATCATTACATGAAAAACGAACTCTATTAGAATCACAAATTATACAACTAAAGGAATCTATAAGAACAATTGATGAAACAAAAAGATCTACCAACGCAGAACTTACTTCAGTTGATTCAGAAATTCACCAAGTTTTAAAACAACAATCACAAGCTGCCACAAACAGAATTAAAGTAGACGATAAAATAAAAAATCTGTCAATCACACTCAACGAGGCAAAACTTTCATTATCAAAAATCGATTCAGAAAGAACTGACATTGCAAACAAAATAGAACAAAACGAGGCAAAGATAAAATCATTTGGTTCAGAAAAAGAAAAACTATTAGATTTAGAACAAAAACTCCGCATTGTCAGAGCAGGACACGAAGCAACAATTAACGAACTAAAATCAAGACTTGCAAACATGACAGAAAAATATTCAAAGACTGAAAAAGACATTGAAGAAAATTCGCTCATTTTAGAAAAAGCTAGTAAAACTGCAGCACAACATGAGGCAAAGATTCGTGTTGTAAAAGAGGTAATGCACGAAGACTATTCTATCGCAAAACTCAAAGAAGACTCCAAGCGACTTGGAATACAAGGGCTTGTTTATGAAGTTCTCTCATGGGACAAACAATATGAGAGACCAATTCTTGCTGTAGGCTCTGATTGGATAAAGGCTCTTGTAGTAAATGATTTTGGCACATTGCTGGGCTTGGCCGAATTTGCGCAGGAAAAGAAACTACCAAAGATAAAAATAATTCCATTGGATGCAATACCAAATTCCAAAGTTGAA
>Ga0209341_10005972_pt1 | contig 10909 bp, 9 predicted proteins | sample RifCSP13_2_FD_184020 | JGI IMG/M metagenome (GOLD analysis project Ga0209341, IMG submission 184020) | Soil microbial communities from Rifle, Colorado - Rifle CSP2_sed 13_2 (SPAdes) (version 2) | ecosystem: Environmental > Terrestrial > Deep subsurface > Rock core/Sediment | place: Rifle...
TTCACTTTCGCAATCCCCATGCTGCTCAATTTTCCCCCCCCCTTTTCTGACAGCAAAGATCCCAGGAGCATGGCCTGGAAAAATTGGGGTAGGGTGCCTCCGGCGCAGACGTAAATTCCTTGGGGACTCAGCGCGCGCTTATAGGCTAAAAGCGAGTGATATCCGTTTACGGCAATAATCAGGTCGTAGCGCTGCCGGTTTCGGGTGAAATCTTCCTGTGTGTAATCAATCACGTGGTCTGCCCCAATGGAGCGCGCCATTTCCAGATTCCTCGGGCTGCACACGGCGGTCACTTCAGCCCCGGACGATTTGGCAAGCTGTACCGCAAACGTACCCACGCCTCCCGAGGCGCCCTGGATCAAAACCTTTTGCCCGGGCTGGATGCCTCCAGCGTAGCGGATACCCTGCAGAGCGGTGAGCGCCGCCACAGGCACTGCCGCTGCTTCCTCGAAGGATCTGTTGACCGGCTTTAACGCCAGAAAAGCTTCTCTGGCAAGGACATACTCGGCAAAGGCGCCATTAGCGCACCCGAATACTTCATCCCCTGGCCGAAATCGCGTTACGTTTTCGCCACCCGCTACGACCTTCCCCGCCACGTCACTTCCGAGGCGCGAGTTTTTGGGTTTTAGCAGCCCTCCAATCATCAGGCGAAGCAGGAACGGTTTGCCTCCCCTCACGCGGTAATCACCTGCGTTGATGGACGCGGCATGCACTTTGATCAGGACCTGATTTTCCTTCGGTGTGGGTTTTTCGACCTCTGCGATCTGGAGAATATCTGGTGGTCCATATTTAGTGTAGACAATCGCTTTCACGAGTTTCCTCCTCTATAGCTTTGATCTGGCCATTTTCCATTGAATGGATAATTTTACACGATCTGCAACAACCACAGATAAAAAATTCCCGGTTCTCGCCAGACGTGCATATAGCCTGGCTTCCAAAGATGCGGCACTCCACAATCCCTTGTTTACGAAACTATCCCATTGGTGTTATCATTCGACCTATGCCGACCGGAAAACTCTCCAATCATCAGCTCGCTGAAATATTCAACCTGATCGGGGATCTGCTCGAGATCAAGGGGGAGGTGATCTATAAGATCCTGGCCTACCGCAAGGCCGCCGACGCCCTGGTTAATTACGGGCGGGATGTCCACGAGGTCTGGCGAGAAGGCAAGCTGACCGATATCCCCGGCGTGGGCAAGGCGATCTCCGAGAAAATCGACGAGCTGCTCTCCACCGGTAGGCTGGAATTCCTGGAGAAGCTCAAAAAAGAGGTGCCCGAGAGCCTGGCCCAACTGCTCCAGGTGCCGGATCTGGGACCTAAAAAGATCGCCCTGTTTTGGCGGGAGCTGGGGATAACGGGCCTGGAAGGGTTGGAAGCCGCGGCCCGGTCTGGAAAACTGCGCTCTCTGCCGGGAATGGGGGAAAAATCCGAAGCCAGGATCCTGGCCGGAATCGAAGCCATGGGGCGCCGGACGAGCCGCATACCGCTGGGGCGCGCCTGGCCTTTTGCCCAGGAGCTGAGTGCATTTCTGCACAAGGCCCCCGGTGTGACGGCGGTCGATCTCGCCGGTAGCCTGAGGCGCATGCGCGCCACTGTTGGCGATCTGGATATCCTCGTTGCCGCGCAAGACTCGGCTCCGGTGATGGCTGCCTTCGTCGAGCGCCCGGATGTGGCCCGCGTGCTGGGCCAGGGCGAGACCAAGTCCAGCGTGGAATTCGACCATGGATTGCGCGCCCAGTTGTGGGTCCATCCCCCTGAGCGCTTCGGCACCGCCCTGCTGTACGCCACCGGCTCCAAGGAGCATAATGTGCGCCTGCGGGAGCTGGCCTTGAAACAGGACCTCTCCCTCTCTGAACATGCCCTGACCCGTAAAGATGGCTCGGAGATACTGTGCGCCAGCGAAGAGCAGGTCTATGCAGAGCTGGGCCTGCCCTGGATCCCTCCCGAGCTGCGCGAGGACCGCGGCGAAGTGCAGGCTGCTCAATCGGGCAAGCTGCCCGCTTTGGTCCAGCTAACGGACATTCAGGCCGATCTGCACGTCCACACCACCTGGAGCGACGGGAAACTCTCGGTGAAAGAAATGGCCGAGGCCGCCCTGAAGCGCGGATTGAAACTCCTGGCGATTACCGATCACTCCCAAAGCCTGGGCGTCGCCGGCGGTCTGAACCCCGAGGATTTGGCCGCTCAGCGAGTTGAAATCGATAGCGTCCAGGCTGAGCTCGGCAAGCGTCTCCGCCTGCTGCAGGGTACTGAGGTAGAAATTCGTGCGGATGGCTCGCTGGATTATCCAGATGAGGTGCTCGCCGGGCTGGATATCGTTTTCGCCTCCTTGCATACCGGGCTGCGCCAGCCACGAGATAAAGTGACCGAACGGCTGCTTAACGCCATCCGCAATCCCCACGTGGATGCGATCGGTCACCCCACCGGGCGGCTGATCCCGGATCGTGAACCGGCTGACCTGGATATGGATGCCGTTTTCGCGGCTGCCGCGGAGCACGGCGTTGCCCTGGAGATCAACGCCCACCCCTCCCGCCTGGACCTGGACGACATTTACTCCCGGCGGGCAGTTGAGCTGGGCATACCCTTGAGCATCAACACAGATGCGCACGCCGAAAGCGACCTGGACCTGCTCCATTTTGGGGTGGCAACCGCCCGCCGGGGCTGGGTGCAGTCTGGGCAGGTCATCAACACCTGGGATCGCCAGCGGCTGCTGAGCTGGCTGAAACAGCGCGGCGTTGCCTGATTCAGCCGACGCAGGTCGGCTTCGTGTCTTTGGTTGCTGCGATTTCAATCGCCAGGACTCGAAATTTCTGAAGGAAATGTACGCTTCCGCGGCGGCAATTTCCTTGACACGCACATCAACTGCGTGGTAGACTTCATTTCGTGCCTGGTCATTAAAACCTCGTTGCCGAATAAGCCGGTGGTTTAACCCCCATGGGCACACATCCTGATGAAAAGGAGGCGCGCTCAAATGCATAACGAAGTCTACCGAAGTGTTGACACACACATCGCCTGGGTGCGCCTGCCGTTTGCCCTGTAATCCCGCCTGTTAAATCAAGCTAAAACGACCGCAGGTGCGCCCTCGCCCTGCGGTTTTGTTTTGTCGCAGGCCCGGGTGGGTAATGGTGGTTTAACCACCCTCCACCCGCTGGCTGGCAACCGGTGGAGACATGCCGTGGGACCTCTCACGGCTGGCTGTTTTATTAGGAGGTAACCTATGGGAGCATGCGGATTTTTAACGGAGAACGTGCCTTATTCGGTAACAAAGAAAACAGCAGATCAATATACACTGAAGGTAAAAAATGCCTAAACTAAACCTCAAACTGTTCGTTGATGATGAGTACGAATTCGAGGAGACTCGGCTGCAAAAACGAAAACCAGGCGCAAAGCCAGTCCGCAAGCCGGGGCAGGCTCCTGCAGAGGTCGCCTCGGAGCTGGCTGAACAGAAAGACGTGGTTGAAACCTACGAGTTCTCTTACCGCGCCTCGCGCCACGAGCGCGCCTGGATCGTAGACTCGTTGAGCGGCTTTTACGAGCAGCAATGGTTCAGCGATGTCCTGCGCCTGGTGAAAGGTGGCAAAGAAGCCACTGTTTACCAGTGCCTGGGCAGTGCGCCGACCGGTGTCCGCTATCTGGCGGCGAAGATATACCGCCCGCGCCAGTTCCGCCACCTGCGGAAAGACCATCTCTACCGGGAGGGGCGGGCGAATCTCGATGCGGATGGCAACCCAATCACGGAGGACGGCATGCTGAATGCCATCCGGAAGCGCAGCTCCTATGGGCTTCAACTGGCGCACACCTCCTGGCTGGCGCACGAGTATAAGGCTTTGCAGGCTCTGTACGCCGCCGGGTGTGATGTGCCAGCTCCCTACGCCGCGGCGGATAACTGCATCTTGATGGAGTATGTGGGTGGAGATAACCTGGCAGCTCCGGCGTTGAATGAGATCGAGTTGGAGCGTGACGAGGCGCAGTCCCTGTTCGCTCGCGTGCTGAAAAACATCGAGCTCATGCTTGCCAACGACCTGGTTCACGCTGACCTCTCAGCCTACAATATCCTGTACTGGCAGGGGGAAATCAAGTTGATAGACTTCCCTCAGGTGATCCACCCAAACCATAACAGCAATGCGTACCAGATCTTTGCCCGCGACGTCAGCCGGGTGTGCGAATATTTTGCTCGCCAGGGCGTAGCCTCAAAACCGCGCAAAATCGCCGCCGAGATGTGGACGGCGTTCAATCACAGGCTTCGTCCCGATGTCCACCCGGCCTTGCTGGATGACCAGGACGAGCGGGACCGGGCTTACTGGGATAAGCTGATCAATGAACGCGGTTAAGGGGCTCTCTGGGAGTTTCCGTGGGGTGTTCCACCACGGCGATTCCCAAAGAACCGGTTAAGGATTTAGCACATTTTTAGTGTTATCATTCGAGAATACCGGGAAAGTGTCGATCTGAAGCGTTGTGACATATGCGATGAAAAGAACCCGTTGGCTTACTATGATCCTGTTTCTAGTCGCCGCGCTGCTGTGGAGGGACCTGCTCTCGCTGGGGATTACCCCCGCCGCGGCCAGGCTGGATAGCGCCAGCGAATTGGTCCGGGCTGTCAACCAGTTGCGCCGGGACAACGGCTTACCGGCTTACCAGGTCAATAACATCTTGATGGCGGTTGCCCAGGCCCACAGCGATTACCAGGCTTCCATCGGCAACGTTACGCATACCGGTCCTGGGGGAAGCCGGCCGCGCGATCGTGCGTTGGCAGCCGGCTACGGCGGGGGCGGCGCAATCTTTATCTCCGAAAACATCATCGGAGGCCGTGGTTTATCTGCCCAGGGAGCAGTTCAATCGTGGCAGGGGGATGCACCCCACTCGAATACCATGCTGTCTCCGAACTATCAGGATGTGGGCGCTGGGGCGGCAACCTCGGGTGGGGTGACCTATTACACCCTGGATGCCGCCTATATCGCTGGCGCCCCAGCCCCACCGGCGAATAACACCTCTGTACCGGGGACAGCCGCCGTCGTGACCCCCGGTCCGACCGCGGTCGTTATCATCCCGGTGCAGGCAGCCACCCCCAACCCGGATGGCTCGATCACCCACGTGGTGCAGCAAGGGCAGGCGCCATGGAATATCGCCGCGGCTTATAAAATCAGCCTGGACGAGCTTTACGCCCTGAACGGCATTTTACCAGGCTCCTTCATTTACCCGGGGGACAAGCTGATCATCAGACTGGCGAGCGCAACTGCTACCCCTACAGAGGAGGCTGCTTCTCTCACCCCGAGCGCCTCGCCCTCGAAGACGCCCTCTCCCCGGCCGCGGACGCCTACTCCGGCGGCTTTGGCTGCGGCAGCTACAGCCGTGCCCCAGCTAGAGCAAGGCCAGGAGGCGAGAGAGTTGCAGCAACCATCCGCTCTGGTGAGCCCAAATGGCGGCTCTGATCAACTTCTGATGGCTATAGCGGCCTTGATGACGTTGGGGATAGGCCTGTTGTTTTTAGGCAGCATTTTGAACCGCCGGGTGTGATGCCTGCTTATGCAGGCCTGCCGTTTGGTGAGTGGCGTCGACCTGTTGCGCCCTGGAATTAAAACGACCGCCGGACGTGGGGGGGGCACGCCCGGCAATCTAAGGAGGTCCACCGGATGCTGTCAACACGGGGGGGGCGTGCTGCGAGCATCTCCGGAGGCAGACACCTGATATACCAGTAAAAGGGAGGGCAGGTGTCAATGGTTAAAATATACCCGATTACCTGAAAGATTGCATTAAAACTAGATTAGAGTTATCCGAATTGTCCTATTCATCCCCCTCGCTTTCTCCAGAACCGAATACCGTCAGCCAATCCTCGACCTCCTCTGGTTGCAGCGCGGTCTCCGCTCGTTGCTCATCTTCTGTCGCGGAGACCTGCAAGGCTGCCTGCAGCATGCGCGCGAATGCCTCCGCGGAGATCGATTTCGCTCCCCAGGCCCTCGCTGCTGCTTTCACCTGCCTGTCTGAGCTGACGACGGTAAAATTGCGCGCCGAGCGCCCCAATTGCTCGAGCCGCTGGTAGATGGCCTGGTCGGCAGTTTGTCCCTGGCGGACGAATCGGGCTTTCACCCTCCCGAAAACCCGGGCGCGGTGCTGGCCGGGTGGGGCGTTATCGAAGAAAACCTCCACGCTTTTCCGGCGACGACGGCAAAATTCTTGCAACAGCTCGACAAGCTGCATTTCATCGTCGGCGGATTCCAGGCTCAACCCCCGAATTTTGGGGATTAGGTTGTGCCCATCGATCAGGTAAGCCATGCTAAACATTGTATTGATAAACCAAGTCCGCGTCAATGTCGGTTTCCTGGATTGTCCCTTTTCCAGGATTATGCTATGATTTGCCGGGGAGCGCGCTGCAATGAGGCAAACGAAACGCCTGCTTTATTACCTGATAATCAATATCCTCGTATCTGCATGCACAACGATTGTTGTGCTCTTTGTTTGGGATAGAACCCAGGCGCCCGTGTCGCTGTTTTCCAGGCGTACGCCCCTATCGAACAGCATCAACACTCCGCCAGCTATCCCTGACGGTGCTCAATCCCAGGCGACGGCACAGCCGGTTGCACCTGTCAGCACGCCAATCGTCACTCAGGAGCTGAATCTTGAACAATACGAAGTCCAATTTGGCGATACACTCGGCCTGATCGCCCAAAAGTTCGATGTCGACATCCAGGAGTTGATGGATGTGAATCAGATCTCCGATCCGAATTCTATCTCGGTCGGGATGGTCTTGTTCATCCCGGTGACGCCTGAGACGCCGCCGACTTCCGTCCCCTCGCCCACCAGCGCCAACAGCCCGGCTGCGTCCACCTCGCCCGCTGGACCGGGAAGAGAGGCCGGGGTGGTCATCAATGGGGTCATCGGGGCGGGCAATCTTGAATCCGAGCGCGTCTTCATTACCCGGACGGGCGATGGAGAGCTTTCCCTGGCTGGGTGGCAGCTTCAGGATGAAGACGGCAATACGTTTGTTTTTCCCCAGCTCATCCTCTTTAAAGATGGTGGCATCAATATCTGGACCACCTCGGGTTCGCCAAACGTGATCGATTTATATTGGGGGTTGACTGCCCCGATTTGGAAACCGGGCGAGCGCGTGGTCCTGCGCGATGCGCAGGGGAGAATTAAGGCTGAGTTCACAGTACCTTGATGCTTTACTGGCGTTTGGTGAATTTCAGGAGCACCTGATCCATGCCTGATATTGAAGAGCATATCCGCAAGGCGATTGAAGAAGGCAAGTTCGAAAATCTGCCGGGGATGGGCAAACCGTTACAGTTAGATGAGAATCCCTTCGAGGACCCCGGTTGGCGGCTGGCGCATCGCGTGCTGAAGAACGCTGGCTTTACCTTGCCGTGGCTGGAAACGCGCCGCGAGATTGAGGCCGCCCTGGCGGCAGCCCGGAATGACCTGAAACGCGCCTGGCACTGGCAGGTTGAGGCTCGCCAGCGGGGCGTCGCCCCGGCCGAAGTCAGCCAGCAATGGCAGCAGTACGTGGATATCTTCAAGCGGCAGATTGGGGAAATCAACCAGCGCATCACTGCCTTCAATCTGGAAGCCCCCTCCGACCGCTTCCAGCTGGCCATTCTCAGTGTAGAACGCGAGCTGCAGTTGACCGCCTCTGATCAATCTGATACACTAGCGGGTACATAATTTCTTCGGGTTTTCCCCGACCAACAGAAAGCTTCATGACACAGGCCCTCTATCGAAAGTGGCGCCCTCAGCGCTGGGAACAGGTCGTTGGCCAACAGCACGTTGTGCAAACCTTGCGCAACGCCATAGTAGCTGAACGGGTCGCCCATGCGTATTTGTTTGCCGGACCGCGCGGCACCGGTAAAACCACTGTGGCGCGCCTGCTTGCCAAGGCAGTGAACTGCCTGGACCCGGCTCTTGGCAGCCGCCCGTGTGAAATATGCGAGCATTGCCTGGCTGTGAATCAAGGCCGCTTTCTTGACATGATCGAAATCGACGCCGCCTCGAATACCAGCGTTGACGATGTCCGCAATTTGCGCGAAAAGATCAACTTCTCTCCTAACCAGGGCCGCTACAAAGTGTACATCGTGGACGAGGTACACATGCTATCGACCGCGGCTTTCAACGTATTGCTCAAAACGCTGGAAGAGCCGCCCCGCCATGCCATCTTTGTCCTGGCGACGACCGAGATCCACAAGATACCGGCGACTGTGCTGTCACGCTGCCAGCGCCACGAATTTCGCCGCATCCCCGTCGCGGACATTGTGGACACCTTGAAAGAGGTGGCGGCAGCCGAGGATATTAAAGTTCACCCGGATGCGTTGCTGCTGATCGCCCGGCAGGCGACGGGCTCGATGCGGGATGCGATCTCCCTCTTAGACCAGCTCGCCTCTGCCGGGCAGGAGATCACCCTCGCCCTGGCTCAAGTTGTCCTGGGTACTGCCACCAGCCAGGCGGTGATCGATATCGTCCAGGCGATCCTGGACGGGGATTCGGCATCCGGGCTGGAGGTTATCCGGCGCACCTTGGACGGGGGTGCTGATCCGCGCCAGTTTTCGCGCCAGGTGGTTGACTATCTGCGTCTTCTTCTCATGGCTCGGATGGGCGGCCCCAAGCAGGTGGATGGGATCGCGGATGTGCTGGCTCAAGTTGCCCGCCATGCCCAACTTTTTGATGTGGCTGAGATTCTCTTTTTGATCCAGGTGTTCAACCAGGCCGCCTTCGACGTGCGCAATGCCTGGCAGCCCTCCCTCCCTTTGGAAGTCGCCTGCATTGAGGCTTTGCGACATCGGCGCTCCGCTCAGGGGTCCGGGGAGGAAAAAAAAGCCCCGGCGGCGCAAAAAAACTCCCCCCTGTACCAGACCGCCCCGCCTGCGCCATCACAGACGGCAGAGATTATTGAAGATGCCGCGAGCGAAAAGATGGCTGAGCCGGCCGAGGTGGAGAGCGGCTTGACCCTCCAGATGGTGAGCGAAAATTGGCGCAAGATCCTGGCTCATTTACGCCAGCACAACCCCACGGCTGAGGCGCTGATGAGATCTGGGCGGGTGCTGGGTGTGAAGGACGGCACCCTGTATATGGGGTTCTCGGAAGTTCTCAAGTCTAAAATGGAAAAAGGCGAAAATCTGGAGCTGGTGGGCCGGGTATTGAAAGAAGTTTTCGATAGGGAAATCCCCATTCGCTGTATCGTTTCAACCGGCAAGGCTGCAAAGCTGCCTCCGGACCTGGATAGCGAAGGCATGGTGGCCGCCGCCCTGCGCGATTTGGGCGGTGAAATTGTCGACATTCAATGAGTACCTGAATTGCGGAGGAATTATGGCAAAAGGCTTCAAAGGCAAGGGAGCAAAAGGCCCCGGCGGGATGGGTATGATGCAGCAGTTTCAAAAATTGCAAGAGCAGTTGGAAGCTACCCAGGCTGCCCTGGCAGAAGAGACCGTGACCGCCACCGCAGGCGGTGGGGCGGTTTCCGTCACGCTAACCGGCGATCAGCGCTGCCGGGAAATCAAGATCGCTCCCGAATTGATCCAGGATGGTGACGTGGAGATGCTGCAAGACCTGGTGCTGACCGCCTTTAACAGCGCCTTGGAGAAGTCGCGCAACTTGGCAGCCGAGCGTTTGGGGCCCCTGGCTGGGGGTTTGCCATTCTAACCCGCGACTGCCTGGGGTGACCCGCTGATTGAGTTGCGCCTGAAATGTCTTTCCCACCGGTAAAATGATCCTCCCCGAGCCAGTCCAAAGGTTGATCGATGTTCTCTCGCGACTGCCGGGTATTGGTCCCAAAACGGCTTCCCGGCTGTCGTTTTATTTGCTGCGTTCTTCGGAGGATCTTTCCCGAGAGCTGGGGGACGCATTGTACGGCTTGAGATCGGGAACAGCCTACTGCCAGATATGTTTTAACATCACGGTCAGCGGGCGCCAGGCGTGCGAGATTTGTGCCAGCATAGAACGGGATGGGTCGCTGCTCTGCGTTGTGGAAGATCCGCTGGACGTGCTTGCCCTGGAGCGCACCTCGGGCTACTCGGGGAAGTATCATGTGTTGCATGGCGTGCTGTCGCCGATTGAAGGTGTGGGCCCCGAAGATCTGAAAATTCGCGAGCTGCTCGACCGGGTGCGGGAGGGTGCCATCCGTGAGGTCATCCTGGCAACCAATCCCAGCCTTGAAGGCGACGCGACCGCCATGTACCTGGGCCAAAAACTTCAGCCGTTGGGCGTCAAGATCACCCGCCTGGCGCGCGGCCTGCCGATGGGTGGAGATTTGGAATACGCTGACCCAAGCACCTTGCTCCGGGCGTTGGCTGGACGCAACGAAGTGACCTGAAATCCCACCGATATTAATAACCTTGTCTCAGATGATAGCCTCTGGTATAATCGCTTCGCTCACCGGCAGGCTGTCACCGCTATCACGCCGACGTAGCTCAATCGGCAGAGCAACCGCCTTGTAAGTGGTAGGTTATGGGTTCGATTCCCATCGTCGGCTTCCGTTGCGGGTTGGCGATCAGAGCTGACCATGCCGGCTCTGATCTCAAGCCAGCAACGGCCTTGAAATTGTAGAAGACTAGCCGCAGGGGCGGTTACCCAAGTGGCCAAAGGGGGCTGACTGTAAATCAGCTGGCAGAAGCCTTCGGAGGTTCGAATCCTTCACCGCCCACCTGGGACTACGGCCGAGAGCGTCGAGATGATCGCTACGGCGCGTAGTTGTGTAACGTTAAGCCCTCATAGCTCAGTCGGTAGAGCACGTTCTTGGTAAGAACGGGGTCATGGGTTCAAGTCCCATTGAGGGCTCTCGTTGCCGATGAAATCGTATTCATAAATTGAAGGAGAAGGAGACGAATGGCCAAGCAGAAATTTAAGCGGACGAAGCCGCACATGAACGTCGGGACGATGGGGCACATCGATCATGGGAAGACGACGTTGACGGCGGCGATCACGAAAT
>Ga0209341_10005975_pt1 | contig 10907 bp, 7 predicted proteins | sample RifCSP13_2_FD_184020 | JGI IMG/M metagenome (GOLD analysis project Ga0209341, IMG submission 184020) | Soil microbial communities from Rifle, Colorado - Rifle CSP2_sed 13_2 (SPAdes) (version 2) | ecosystem: Environmental > Terrestrial > Deep subsurface > Rock core/Sediment | place: Rifle...
ATCGCCCCCAACGCGCGCTGCTTGAGGGCCTGGACTCGACCGCGCTCAATCGTGGGCGCGGCGTTGAGGGCGCGGCCGGCAGCCGCCAGGTCGGCCAACAGCGGTCCGAGCCGGTCAGCACCCGGCACCTCCTCGATCCGCAGGTAAAGCGGCGAGCGGAATCGCCGGGTGGCGGGCGAATACGGGCTCGCCTCGGGGTCGGGCGCCGGGGTGGACGCGAAGAGCGGATTGATGAGCATGAATCTGGCGCCCAGCCCATCAGCCCAGTTCGAAAACCCGCGCAGGTCGGCCAGGTCGCCCATCCCCCAGCTCCCGCTTGATCGCAGGACGGGGAGCTGGACCGCCCAGCCCCAGGCCCGGTCGACTGGGGGAGGGAAACAGCGAGGTGGAGCGACCAGCAGGAGTTGCTCACCATCGTCGCGAACCAGGCGGTGGTAGCCGATCGGCAGGTCGCGTGGTAGCCGACGAACCGTCCCGAGATCGCGCCCGTCCTCAGTCCGCAGCGTGGCCGGAGGATCCACCAGCTCACCCGGGCGCCGCACCAGCCGCACCGGGGCCGGTCGCCCCGAGGCCATCTGGCTCACCCGCCCACCGGCTCGATCAGGAAGATGCGGAACGGCTGGTCGGCGTCCAGGGTCACGGCGAGGTCGGCGCCGCGCTCGGTGCGCTGCTCGCCGGTCCGCAGGTCGATGAAACGGAACGGCTCGTCCCAGCCGATCCCGATTGCCGGCAGGTCCGGGTGCAGGATGGCCTGCTCAGGCTGGCTCGGGTGACAGTTGACGGCCACGAACAGCGCGTCGCGCCAGCCGGGCGGTTCGCCGTTCAGCGGGTCAGGCTCGCCGTCCGGCAGCGCTCGTCGGTAGAAGAGGGTCTGGGACCCGGTCACCGGCTGGAGGCGCAGCGTGTCGCTGCGTTGGAGGGCCGGGTGGTCGTGGCGCAGCCGATTGAGGGCGCCGATCAGCGGCTTGATGTTGCCGGGCGCCTCCCAGTCACGGGCGCGGATCTCGTACTTCTCGCTGCGCGCGTACTCCTCGCGATCGTCGAGGCGACCGACCTCGCACAGCTCGTAGCCGGAGTAGATGCCCCACGCCGGGGAGAGCGTGGCGGCCAGCACCGCGCGGGCCTCGAACCACGGACGTCCCGGGTCGAGGTGGTGGGGAAAGATGTCCGGCGTGTTGGGCCACATGCTGGGGCGGAGCACGTCCGAGATCGGCGGGGTGGCCAGCTCGACCGCGTAGTCGCCGAGCTCCGCGGCGGACTCGCGCCACGTGAAGTAGGTGTAGCTCTGGCTGAACCCCGCGGCTGCCAGGGCCTGCATCAGCCGCGGGCGGGTGAAGGCCTCGGACAGGAACACGACCTCGGGATCTTCTCGCTGCACCTCGCCGATGAGCCAGGTCCAGAACGCAATCGGCTTGGTGTGCGGATTGTCGACCCGGAAGGCGCGCACCCCACGTCGCACCCAGAGCTGAACGATCTCCAGCCATGCCGCCCAGAGCGCGGCGCGGACCGACGGATCGGCGACGTGGAAGTCGAACGGGTAGATGTCCTGGTAGCGCTTCGGCGGGTTCTCGGCGGTCCGGATCGACCCGTCCGGCGTCCGCCGGAACCATTCGGGGTGTTGTCGCACCCACGGGTGATCGGGTGACGCCTGGAGCGCCAGGTCGAGCGCCAGTTGCATGCCGTGGGACTCCACCGCGTCCCGGAAGTGCTCGAAGCCGGGCAGTCCCCCCAGCTCGGGCGCCACAGCCTCGTGTCCACCTTCGGACGAGCCGATCGCCCACGGCGAACCGGGGTCGCCCGGCCGCGCTGCCTCGGCGTTGTCCGGGCCCTTGCGACCGGTGGTCCCGATCGGATGGATCGGCGGCAGGTATACGACGTCGAAACCCATCGCCGCGATGTCGGGTAGGCGCCACTCGGCCTCGCGCAGGGTGGTGGCGCGCGGCTTTGCCGGGTCGCGCCCCTGGGAGCGCGGGAAGAGCTCGTACCAGGCACCGAACCTGGCCAGCGGCCGGTCCACCATCAGCGCCAGCTCGTGCCGATAGCGGGTGGCGTTCGAGCGGTCGGGGTGGCGCCGCGCGGCGTCGCGCAGGGCCTCGTCGGCGAGCAGCGTGGCGCGTGCCAGCGGGTCCGCGAGTGCGGCGGCCGCCTCCACGCCGCGGCGGAGCAGGCCGCCGTCGGGGCCGTCCGGATCGCGCTCCGCGGCGGCCGCGAGCAGGGCCATCCCCTCCGCGACGTCAAGTGCCACATCCGCGCCGGCGATCAGCCGCGCGGTCAGTCCGGCGTGCCAGGTGCCGGCCAGGTCGGGCCAGGCCTCGATCGTGTAGCGGTGCCTCGCGTTGCGCTCGAGCCGGATCCTTCCGGCCCAGCGGTCGTTGTCGATCAGGCGCATGGGCGCCTCGACCCAGCCCACCTCCGACTCGGCCCGCAGCAAGAGCGCAGCGTCGATCAGGCCGTTGCCCTCGCCGACGATGTCGGCCCGCACCCAGAGATCGTCTCCCACAACCCGCTTCAGCGGCCAGTCCGGCTCGCCCAACTCGGGATCGACCCGCCCGATGACCAGGGTGCGCGCGGTGTCGATCAGGGTGCTCATGGCCTTGCTTCCTACCCTACTCGAACCTTCGGCTCACGCGGCGGCCAAGTCTGAAACGGGTGACGACGGCTGCCACGGCGGGGTAGTCTGTCGGCCCGATGTCGACCCCCCTCCGCGTGGCGCTGGTCGTGCTGCTCGCTGGCTGCACGAGCGTGACGCCCTCCCCCTCGGCCGCGCCCACCTCGACCGTCGCCCCGACGCCGGGGGCCACCCTTCCGCCGAGCCCGCCGCCGAGCCCCTCGCCCACCCCGGTGCCCACGCCGGCGCCGCTGATCAGCGGTCCGGATGCGGTCGCGCTCGAACTGGTGACCGGCGGCCTGACGGCACCGGTCGGCGTGGTCAGCGCCGAGGACGGGACCGGCCGCCTGTTCGTGGTCGAACGCGCCGGACGAGTGATGATCGTCGAGGCCGACGGCAGCCTGCGGCTGGAGCCGTTCCTCGACATCCGTGCGCAGGTGAAGGCGTTCAACGAGCAGGGGCTGCTGGGCCTCGTCTTCCATCCGCAGTTCGAGACCAACCGGCGCCTGTTCATCCACTACACGCGCCGTTCGGACGAGGCGATCGTCATCTCCGAGATCAGCGCCGGCAACGGGCAACAGGCGGACCCGGCCAGCGAGCGGCCGCTCCTGGTGATCCCAGATCCGTTCGTCAACCACAACGGCGGCCAGCTCGCCTTCGGCCCAGACGGCTACCTGTACATCGGGCTCGGTGACGGCGGCGATTCGGGTGACCCGTTCGACAACGGCCAGAGCCTCGAGACACTCTTCGGCAAGCTCCTGCGGATCGACGTCGACGCTGTGCCCGACGAGGGCAAGGCGTATGCCGTTCCCGCCGACAACCCGTACGCCGCCGATGGCATCCAGCCCGGCGCTGGTCTGCCCGAGATCTGGGCGTACGGGCTGCGCAACCCGTGGCGCTTCAGCTTCGATCGGGCGACCGGCGACCTATACATCGGCGACGTGGGCCAGGCCCGGTGGGAGGAGATCGATCGGCAGCCGACCGGCTCGCGAGGTGGCGAGAACTACGGCTGGAGCGTGATGGAGGGGACGCACTGCTACTACTACAACGTGTGCGACCCGATCGGCGTCGAGCCCATCGTCGAGTATGGCCGCGAGATCGGCGAGGCGGTGATCGGCGGCTACGTGTATCGCGGCTCACGTCAGCCGGGGATGGTGGGGGCCTACTTCTTTGGCGACTACGACCTGGGCACGATCTTCACCCTGCAGGTCGACGGCAGCGCGGTCTCAGCCAAACCGATCCTCGAGACCTCGTTCAGTATCACGTCGTTCGGCGAGGGCGAGGACGGGGAGCTGTACATGGTCGACCTGCAGGGCGACCTATTTCACCTCACCGCGAACTGACCGCCTGGGACCGATCCGGCCCCCCACCCAGCCCGCCGAGCGCGCGCAGGCTGACCCAGCGTCCGTGCCCGATCACCAGGTGGTCGAGCAGCTCGACGTCGAGCAGCCGGCCGGCCGCGGCCAGATCGGCGGTGATCCGCAGATCCTCCCCCGACGGGCTCGGATCGCCCGATGGATGGTTGTGCGCCACCACCACGGCCGCGGCATGCAGCCGGACCGCGTCGCTGAAGACCTCGGCCACGCGCACCGGGCAGCCGGCCAGGTTGCCGGCGTACAGCGTGACGCGACGCATGACGGCGTTCTTGGTGTCGAGCGCGATCACCACCAGCTCCTCGCGGGGAAGATGACCCATCTCCGGCACCAGGCGGTCGGCCAGGTCGGCCGGGGTCCGGATCCGCCAGCGACCGGCTGGCCAGGCGGCCGCCACCCGGCGCCCCAGCTCGAGCGCGGCGGCCAGCCGCGCTGCCCCGGCCCCGGCCAGGTGCTGCTCGTGCGCAGCGGCCAGTCCCGCAATCCCGTCGCACGCGGCCAGCAGCGACCGCGCCTCCTCGAGCGCCGAGCGACCCCCCAGCAGGGCGCCCAGAAGTTGTTCGTCGCTGCATGCCGCCGCTCCGCCCGACAGCACCTCAGCGGCGGCCGACGGACGCCGCTGAGGTCGACCACGTGCCCCACCGGGGACCGAGGCGAGGTGGCGGAGTGGCTGACCGGACACGCCAACCACCCTAGCCGCGGCAGATCACCGCTCCCTTAGCCACGCATTACCGTCGAGCCGGACCCGACGGACCTTCCGAGTCAGACCGTGACGATCCCCAGGCGCACCAGGAAGGTGATCCCCACCGAGATCGCGTTGAAGGCGGCGTGCAGGGCGATGCTGGCGGGCAGGCTGCGCGTGCGCCGGTACACGACGCCGAGCACCAGGCCGAGCACGAAGATCGGGATCGCCTGCAGGACCGAGATATGGGCCACCGCAAACAGGGCGGCAGATCCGATGAGGGCCACTCGCGGCCCGTACTCGCGCTCCCAGGCGGTCAACACCACCCCCCGGAAGAAGAGCTCCTCGGCCACCGGCGCGATCACCACGAAGGCCAGGACCACGACCGTGGGGTCGAGCGATGCGGCGACCTCCTCGGCCAGCCCGGGTTCGGCGGGGAGCCCCGCCAGCTCCAGCGGCGGCAACGACCACCAGCAACAGCGTGGTCACGAGCCAGGCGGGGACGCCCAGCCCGAGCCCCAGCAGCACGCCGCGACCCCAGCCACCGTTCGGCACGAGGTGGGTGCCGGCCAGGGCGCGCGGGCCGATCACGAAGATCCCGATCACGGCCAGCAGCCCGACCTGGAACGAGGTCAGGGCCAGCAGAGTCACGCCCGGCGGCGCGGATCCCCCGAGCAGCGCGTCGATGCCTTCCGGTCCGAGGGCCAGGGTCAGCACGACGCCGGCGATGAGGCCAAGTACGAAGAGCACGGCAACGCTCGGACCGCGGTAGCGCGTCTCGGGCAGTCCGCCGCGCACGATGACCGCGCGCACCCCCGACAGGACCAACCCCACCACGCTGAGGAGCAACCCGAGGGCCGCCAGCAGGACTCCGCCGACCGCGCCAACGGCGCCGCCGGAGGTGAACGCCGACGGGTTGAGCGCCACTCCGGCGACCACCAGACCGACACCGCTCCAGATCATGACCAGTGACGCGATCTGCAGGCCGCGGTGGCGGGCCAGGATCTCGCCGCCCGGTTCGATGAACGCCGGCGACCAACCGCCGTGGGGCGGGTCAGCGATTGGTCGCGCCGCGCAATGCGCCCGCGTCGGGCGCCAATTCGGGGGTCCGCGACCCGCTGCTGGCGACCGCCGCGGCGGCGGCGGCTCGGACGGGCGGGCGCTCGAACTCGTGTCCGCAGTAGGCGCACAGCGACCATTCGGGCTCGGTCAGCCGGTTGCAGGTTGGGCAGACCCGGTGCAGCCGGGTGCGGCAGGACGGGCAGACCAGCCAGTCGGCCTCCACCCGTTCGCGGCACACCGGACATAGCCGATGCTTCTCGACCTCGGCCAGGAGTGACTCCTCTGCCAGGGAGCGCTCGTAGACCTCGGCAAGCGTCTCGCGCGGGCGCACGATCAGGTACAGGACCACGCCGAACAGGAACACGACCGGGGTGAAGAAGATGATCAACGCCGAGGCGAAGTAGGGCAGGATCGGGTTCTCGGAGCGAGCCTGCATGTCTCGGAAGGCCCAGTACGCGGTCCCCAGCCAGAGCAGGATGACGTAGGCGATGAGCCCGTTCCAGGCCCAGATCACCAGCGGATTCGTGACGAAGTCGTTCCAGAGTTTGCCCGGATCGGGAAGGCCATCTGGCATGCGGCGGTGCCCTCAGACGCGTACGCCGCGCGGCCGACGCGCCGCGCAAGGCAGCCATCCTAGCAGATGGGTCGAAGCGCCCCGTTCAGCCCCGGGCCAGGCGCGTGGCAACTCCGATGGCACTCACCAGGCCGGCCAGCAGGAAGATCACCCCGGCGGGGCTCAGCGCCCGCAACACCGCGATCACGCCACCCCCGGGGCCGGCCAGCAGCTCCACCCCGACGAAACCGACCGACAACGCCAGCGCCCAGGCTCCGGCCACCAGCAGCCCGATGCGCTGCGCGCCCTGGGGAGCGGCGCTGCGCAGGCCCCAGCCGGCGAGGACCAGCAGGCCGAGGATCAGCAGCGGAACCGGCGCGGCGAACCCGAAGTAGATCTGCGCCGCCAGCCCGTCGACGGCGGACGGATAGCCGCTCCAGAAGGCAAGCCCCCAGCCACCCGGTCCGAGCGTGCGATCCAGCAGCGACCCGCTGCCATAGTCGAAGGGAAGGGCCCAGGCCAGGATCATGCCCGCCGCCCCGATGACCAGCACCGCCGGCCCGAGCCACGGCCGAGGTGGCGCGAGCGGCAGGTCGGGCTCCGGCTCGACCGCGGCCGCGGTCACGGCCTCGGCCTCGGCCTCGGCCGCACGCAGGTTCGCCCCACATCGCTGGCAGAAGGCCGCGCCAGCCGGATTGGGAGTGTCGCAGCGAGGGCAACCGGCCGCCTCGCCCGCGGCGGAAGGGCGCTCCGCCGGGGCACCCGCCGACGGCAGGCGCCGCCCGCACGTCGCGCAGAACGCGATCCCCGGCCGATTCAGGGCGCCGCACCCTGGGCAGCGCTGCTCTTCTCCGGCTGGCGTGGCCGGCACCACGTGGGCCATCGGTGCAGCCTGGCCGCTCGAGCCGGCCGGCCGCGCGCTCCCGTGCGCCTCCGCCTCGCCCGGGGGTGGGGTGCGATCGGGCCGCGGCGCTGCGGGCGGGTCAGCCATCGCGGCTCAGCTCGGCATTCCACCACGCGGAGCTCCAGGTGTGCAACGCGCCGCCGGCCAGCAGGAGGGTCAACCAGATGGCCACGAACGCCAGCAGCAACCCGATCGCGCCCGGCGTGAGCAGCGCTCCCGCATCCAGATCGGCACCGATGGGTGCGTACAGCACGCGCAGCAGCGCGAGCTCGCCACCCAGCACCGCTCCATTGACCGCCGCCACGGCCAACGCGCTGCCCAGCAGTCGCGCCGGATGGCGACGCAGGAAGCGCAGCGCTCCGCGCAGCGCGCTCCCGATCGACTCGTCCGGCCCGCCCAGCATGCGCCGGATGCCGGCCGCACCGATGCCCAGGCTCACGAGCAGCGCGGCACCGGTCAGGAGCAGGAACGGGGCCAGGCGCAGCCCGAGACGCAGGGCAAGCGGGCCGCTGCTGGCCGGGGCAGTGAACTCATCGGGGGCGATCGCCACGAAGCCGAGGCCGGTGACGGCCAGGGCGAGGGCCAGCGGCAGCGAGGCCATCACGCTCCATCCGAAAGCGGTCGCGAGGTCGAGGCTCCACCCCCGAGCGTCGGATCGGTCGTGCGCTCCGTCCGCCAGGCCGCGCAGCACCCCAGTCTGCCCGGCAGCCGCGAGCAGGCAGGCCGCGATCACCCCGACGGCGCCCGCCAGCGACAGGAGCAGCACGTTCCAGGGATAGCTGCCCGACCCGTACAACTCGGCTCCCAGGAAGGCGAGGTCAGCGATGCTCACCGGTCGGGCCACGGCCACGATCAGCGGCAGCCAGCCGACCACCGGCAGCCAGGCCAGCGCGCCGAAGAGCCACAGGTCCGGGCGCTCGCCGGCGCGCTGCGCGGCGGCCGCGGCGCGCGCCAGCCAGCCGACCACCGATCAGCCCCCCGGGCTTGGCGAGGGCGACGGGGGCTCGGCGCCGGTGAGCTCGCCCAGGCGTTCGAGCACCGCGGCGAGGGCGTCGATGCGGTCCTGGTAAGTGCCCAGGTCGCCGGCGGCCAGCGCGGCCTGGGCCTGGTCGTACAGCTCCTGCGCGCGTGCCACCAGCGCCGCAACGTCATCGGGCAGCCCGCCATCGGGCGGGGCGGCGCCGAGCAGCTGGGCCAGGCCGGACTCGATCGACTCGGCGAAGACCAGCCGGTTCTGGCTGGCCAGGATCACGCGCTTGAACTCGGGGAAGGACGATTCGGTCGAGCGCAGGAAGATCGGCTCGACGTACAGGATCGAGTCGCCCATGGGCAGGACCAGCAGGTCGCCGCGCACCACGGATGACCCGGCCCGCGACCACAGGGTGAACTGGGCGCTGATGGTCGAGTCCTGGTTGATGCGGGCCTGCACCTGGGCCGGGCCCAGGGTGGTCGAGTCGGACGGGAAGCGGAAGCTGATCCGCTCGCCGTAGTGGCCCGGATCCATCCGCGCCGCCACCCAGCTGATCATGTTGGTCCGGCCCGCGACCACCAGGGGCTGGATCAGCACGAACTCGGCCTCGGCCGCGCCGGGCAGTTGCATGACCACGTAGTACGGCTCGATCCGCCGCCCCTCGCCCTCGACGTCGGTCTGCTGGTTCGGGAAGGACCAGCGGTCCTCCGACAGGTAGAAGGTCCCCGCTCCGGTGTCGTCCGCGGGCACGTGGTAGAGCAGGTAGGCCTCGTTCTGGGCGGTGAACAGGTCTTCGGGGTAGCGCAGGTGGGCGCGCAGCGCCTCGGGCATGGCCGCGAGCGGCTCGAAGAGCGAGGGGAAGACCTTCGCGTAGGCGGCGGCGATCGGCTCGGGGTCGTCGTTGACCAGGAAGAAGCGGACCGACCCGTCGTAGGCGTCGATCGTGACCTTCACGCTGTTCCGCACGTAGTTGGCCCCCGGGAACAGGTCGGTCAGCGGCTGGGCGTTGGGATACCGATCGCTGACCGTGTAGGCGTCCCAGATCCACGTCAAGCGTCCATCGGCGCTGACCAGGTACGGGTCGCGGTCGTACCTCAGGAACGGCGCCAGCTCCGCCACCCGCTCGCCGATCTGGCGTCGGAACAGGATCTGCGAATCGGAGGTCAGCTGGTTGCTGATCATCAGGTTGAGGTCCCCGAAGCGCAGCGCAAACAGGAGGCGGCTCAGGGGGTCGCCCACCGACACGCCGGTGGTGCCGGCCCAGGTGGTGGTCTCGGCCCCCTGGTCGCCGAGCGGGTAGTCGAACTCGTCGGTCGCGGTCCCGGTCACCACGTACGAGCTGGCGCCCTCGCCGAAGTAGATCCGCGGCTCGCCCACCGGCAGCCTGGGCTCCTGGTTGATGCCGCTGACCAGGTAGTCGGGCTGGCCCTCCGGCGTGACCGCATTGACCGGCACGGCGGTGATCCCGTAGCCGTGGGTGAAGACCAGCCGCTCGTTGGTCCAGGTCCGGGCGTTCTCGGGCAGGTCGCCGATCTCCCGGGGACTGAGCATGATCTGGCGCATCTGCCCATCCACCAGGTAGCGATCGATGTCGACGTCGATGAACTGGTAGTACTGGCGCAGGATCTGCTGCTGGCCGAAGGTGATGAGCAGGGGCCGGTAGTCCCACAGCCGCAGGTTGTCGAGGGTGGCCTGGTTGTCGGCCACCAGCGCCTGGGTCAGGGGTTGGGTTCCGGTGAAGGAGCGCACGTCGATGGTGTCCAGGTCGAAGGCCGCCTGGGTGGCCGCGATGTGCTGCGCGATGTAGGGGCGCTCCAGGGTCTTTTCGTTGGGCTCGACGCTGACCGTCTGGACGAAGGATGGGTACAGCCCACCGATGACGACCGAGGCCACCACCCATGCCCCGCCGGCCAGGGTGATCGCCCACAGGGTCCGGAACCAGATGTTGAGCAGGAGCAGCACGGCGGCCGCCACGGCCACCCCGGTCAGGATCCACGCCGCGGGGACGGCCGCGTGGATGTCGGTGTAGGTGGCCGCCTGGATGGTGCCCTGGACGCCGCGGGTCGAGTACACGAGCTCCGCGATGTCGAGCTGGTAGCGCCCGGCGATGATCACCAGCAGCAGCGCCCCCAGGATCGACAGGTGGGCGCGCACCGGGGCGCTCAGCCGGAACTGCCAGCGCAGCGCCCCGGCGGCGTACGCGCCCAGGGTCAGCACGATGATCGCCACCAGGCCGGCCAGCCCCCAGCCGGCAAGGAAGCGCCAGAACGGCAGGCCGAAGACGTAGAAGCCGATCTCCCGCCCGAACGAGGCATCGGTCGAGCCGAACGAGCCGCCGGTCAGGAACAGCTGGATCGTCTCCCAGGAACCGCCCCATGCCGCACCGGAGACCAGCGCCAGGACGGCCGCCGCGGCCAGCAGGCCGGCGGTGATCGCCGGGCTGGCGTCTGGGAGCTCCACTCCGCCGATGCGGCGGATCGGGACCTGGGGCGCGATCCGGCGCGCCAGCAGCACGCTGCCCAACGCGGGCAGGCCCAGCGCCAGCAGCCCGACCCCGAACAGGACGACCTGCGAGCCGAGCCGGGTGAGCAGCACGTCGCGGCGACCGAGGGCGTCATACCAGGCCAGATCGGTCAGCAGGTCGACCACCGGGCCGACGAAGAGCACGAGGACGAACAGCACGCCCAGGATCACCAGCAGGCGCCGCGGCCTTCCCCCTGCCGGCAGGGTCACGGTCCGGCGCGGGCGCAGCGGC
>Ga0209341_10005977_pt1 | contig 10906 bp, 8 predicted proteins | sample RifCSP13_2_FD_184020 | JGI IMG/M metagenome (GOLD analysis project Ga0209341, IMG submission 184020) | Soil microbial communities from Rifle, Colorado - Rifle CSP2_sed 13_2 (SPAdes) (version 2) | ecosystem: Environmental > Terrestrial > Deep subsurface > Rock core/Sediment | place: Rifle...
GAAAGTTTCATCAGAGTTTGCCCCACCCGCTCCGCTAATTGGAGTGGGACCGGTTGCGGTAAGAGTCCAATCAAGATAAAAAGCGTTTCCTCCATCACCATTATTGACACTCTTATACAAAGTTAGAGATGGGGCAATATCGTTGTTAGTAATCGTGCAGGTGGCGGATTCTCCCAAACCGAGAGTAACGGTGTCACCATCGTTCTGAGTTCCACCAACACAGACCCAGTCACTAGCGGTGTAACCGGAAGGGCCAGACTCAGATAGATCGTAGGTACCCACGTAGAAGGAGGCGCCGTTGGAAACCGAAGGACCGGCACCGCTAAATCCGGTAGGACCAGAGGCGGTGAGGGTCCAAGCCGATTCGTTTTCGGTTCCACCGTTGTCGTTGGTTAATACTTTATTAAGAGTAAGAGAAGGGGCGATGTCGTCATTGGTGATTGTACAGGTGATAGAGCCACCGTTAGAAATAAACAAATCGGTACAGTTATCATAAGTGGTAGACCAACCAGAGGTGGAGAATTCAGTAACACTATAACTTCCGGAATTAACCGTTAAATCGTTCTGACCGTCGCCTTCGAAGGAAACTGAACCAACACCATTGACAGAGAAGGAAAAATCATCAGCTTCCAGCAGACCGCCGTTATCTGCAACAACGATCTTTTTGACAATCAGAGTTCCTGGCTGGTCATCATTGGTAACAGTACAGGTTTTTGTCTCCCCAGCTGCTATCGTACCAGTACAGTCCGTTGAGTAGCCCGCCGAGTAAAAACCAGGACCACCAGACTCTGTCACACTGTAAGAACCGAGAGTCACCGCCTTGTTGACACCAGGAGACTCCACCCCCGCAAAGGAATTTCCGCCCGTTGCAGTCACCCCGTTAATGCTCATGGTAAAGTCACCGGCCGAGGCTGTACCACCGTTGTCGTTGACGATGTGCTTGACAACAATTAGATTACCTTCTTGAAGAGTATTGGTGAAAGTACACTTAACGGTCTCGAACGACTCAACATTAATTGTTGCCGTGCGGGTTCCGATATTTCCAGTGCTGTTATCGTCATCACAAACCAAATCAGTCAGATTCCATTGCGAGGTAGCGGATTCCGTTACCGAGTACGTTCCCGGTGCCAGACTGGCCGTAATCTGCTGACCGTCACCAATCGTGCCAGCGATATCCCCAGAGAAACCAAATGTCTGCTGACTACCGTCCGGTAAAGTTTGTTTTTCAACAATGACGTTACCGGGAGGAATGACTGCGGCGGCTGAGAGCGAATGGTCAGTGTTACCGAAGTTTCCCAATGTCCAACTGGTCTTACGCATATGGTAAGGAGAACCACTAATGCCACCAGCGGAACGGGGTGTGACACCGTCAAAGCCCCAATCCAATCGGCTACCAATGTGACCACCCCAAGCGAGAACAACCGTCGGATTTGTGGCGGTGAGGGTAATACTGACTGTGGTCTCAGCATCCGCTACGGAAAGGCTCCCTTGAGAGGCGTAAGCAATGCCGGAAATAGAACCGTTCCAGATGGACATGACTCGTTCGCCGACAGACAATGAGTTGAAACTAGCAGTTGGCTGTCCGGCTACAGGTGATCCAGCGGAACTTGGCGCAGGAATGGGGAACGTTCCTGGTCCGCCAATAATGCCGGTAACACCATTAGTAGGATAGACATTTACGTCCGTACGGTCGTAATACGTCAAATAGTCAATGGCGTTTTTGCTGGAGTGACGAATGTCGTAACCGACAGTCAAGGTAATCGGTACACCTGTTGGCAGATCATTCAACACCATACGGTAGGGAATTGATTCTCCTTCGACGTAGTGGGAGTTTTCGGAACCAGCATTACCATTGACCCAGGTGTCGGGATTACCGCCAGGGCCGTCGTCGGTGCAATCTTGATGGCTATCGGAAGCTCCATTGCGACACTGATCCAAATTGGCACTAGGAGAAGGGGGAGGAGGATCAGCATAGACCGGCGCGGGGAGATACGAAAAAATCCCAATAACATACTGGAACAGAAGAGTCAGAGAAGTGAAGATCGAAAATAATTTTTCGCGCGTTTGCGTACGCATTAGCTGTTAACTATACATAATACTAACTTGTCTGTCAACCCCACATCAATCCTTTTAAAAAATACTATGAGGTAGAAAAGGAAATATTTTTGGAATTCACCTTGATATACTCTACGTATGTCTATGCGTACCTGCGAATTCGTCTCTCCCAAACACCCCGACAAACTCTGCGATTTCATCGCCGATTCAATTCTCGACGGCTTCCTGGCCGGTGACCCGAAGAGCCGGGTCGCGGTGGAGCTTCTCGGCGGACACGGCCGGGTCTTCGTCAGCGGCGAAGTGACCAGCACAGCGGACGTAGATGTCGAAACACTGGTTAAGAAAATCGTCGGAGAGGGTTACCAAGTCGTCGTCAACATCTCCAAGCAGAGTTCCGAGATCTCGCGGGGAGTGGACACCGGCGGAGCGGGGGACCAGGGAATCATGATGGGCTACGCCACCAGTGAGACCGAAACGTTTATGCCGCTGGAGTACGAAACAGCCCGCAAACTCTGCCAGGATGTATATAAGGAGTACCCATTCGACGGGAAGACCCAGGTAACCATAGAGAGTAACGGGAGAGATTACAAAGTTACAGCGGTGGTAGCGAGTTTCCAGAACACCAAGACCAAGGAGCTGGAGAAGCTTGTCCGTTCCATGATCAAGAGCGACTTATACCTTATTAATCCGGCGGGGGAATGGAGCCTCGGTGGCTTTGACGCCGATTCCGGCCTTTCCGGGCGGAAGATCGTGATCGACAACTACGGCCCCGAAATTGGCGTCGGCGGGGGATCGTTCTCCGGCAAGGACCCGACCAAGGTCGATCGGAGCGCCGCCTACATGTGCCGGCGAATCGCCGTTGACCTTCTCAAGAAGCACCACGCCAAACAGGTCAGAACCAAACTGGCCTACGCCATCGGGGTGAAAGACCCGGTGATGGCAATCGCCGAGATCGACGGAAAGGTTACGCCGATCGACGGCTACGACGTCACTCCCCAGGGCATCATCAAACTGCTCAAACTCGACCGGTCGATCTACGCCGAAACCGCCAAGTGGGGACATTTTGGGCGAAACTTTTCTTGGAGTTAACGACCAAAATGCTAGGTTCGCGCTAGCGAGCCGTCCAATACGGGCGGGGATTCTCTTGGGGTTAGGTTAGAATAATCTCCTATATATGTCATTGTCCGTCGGAATAGTTGGACTCCCCAACGTTGGAAAATCGACTCTCTTTAATGCGCTCTTAAAGAAGCAGGCCGCCTACGTCGCCAATTTTCCGTTTGCCACGATCGAACCGAATGTCGGCATCGTGCCGGTCCCGGACCGGCGTTTGGACGAATTGGCCCGAGTTATTAAGGAGAGCGAACGGATGAACCAGCTGCCGCCGAAAGTCCCGGCCACGGTTGAGTTCTTGGATATTGCCGGCCTCATCGCCGGCGCCCACAAGGGAGAAGGTTTGGGGAACAAGTTCCTCGCCCACATCCGGGAAACAAACGTGGTCTGCCACGTCCTGCGGGTTTTCACCGATCCCGAAATCATTCGGGAAGGAAGCGCCAATCCCCGCAGCGACTTCGAAACTGTGGAGACGGAGCTGAAGCTGGCCGATCTCCAAACGCTGGAGAAGCAAGCGGAACCCAAAGGAACCGCTTCCAAAGACGAGTCAATTCGCTGGCGGGCCGTTTCCAAACTCCGAGAAGCGCTCCAAAATGGTCTTCCGGCCCGCGGGGTCGAACTCGATGAAGAAGAACAAAAAGCGGCCCGATCGCTCTCTCTGCTGACCGCCAAACCGATCTTGGTTGCGTTGAACGTGGACGAGGCCGATCTCAAACAAACCGAAGGATCGGAAGAAAAATATTCCCAAGAACTGGGAGTAGCACGAAATCAGGTGGTGACGATCTGCGCCAAGACCGAAGCCGAGCTGGCCGAACTCTCCCCAGAAGAGCAGAAAGCTTACCTTAAGGAATTGGGAGTAGGGGAATCCGGTTTGGAAAAACTCATTCAGCGGGCCTATGCCACACTGGGGCTGATCAACTTTTTGACCGCCGGCACTATCGAGGTTCGGGCCTGGACGATCCAAAAAGGAACCGCCGCCCAACAAGCCGCCGGGGTGATCCACAGCGATTTTGAGAAAAATTTCATTAAAGCGGACATCGTTGATTTTGAAACTTTTGTGAAAGTGAACGGGTGGCAGTCGGCGCGGGAGCGAGGAAAAGTCCGTTCGGAAGGCAAGGAGTATCTCATCCAAGACGGGGAAGTGGTTGAATTCAAGATCGGAGCCGCCTAATGCCGAAAAGAACCGCAAATCTGATCCAAGTCGTTAAAGCATCCGGAGAACGCGAACCGTTCTCTAAAGAGAAAGTCCTCATTTCCCTGCGGAGAGCCGGCGTCGGCCGGGAACTAGCCGAAGACGTGCTCAAAATAGTCGAATCCGAACTCTACGAAGGAATCCCGACCCGGGAAATATATCGGCACATTTTTCAGCACCTTCGGGAGAACGGAACCCATTTGGCATCCAAGTACAACCTCAAGCGCGCCCTGATGGAGCTGGGACCATCGGGATACCCATTCGAAAAATTCTTCGCCAAAATTCTGGAAAGTGAGGGCTACCAAACCGCCGTTGGCCAGCAGGTTCGCGGCAAATGCGTTTGGCACGAGGTGGATGTCGTCGCCGAGAAAGACGGCGTTAAGCAAATGGTCGAGGCCAAGTTCCACAACGAGAGCGGCTTGAAAACGGATACCAAAGTCGCCCTTTATGTTTACGCCCGGTTCTTAGACGTTTCCGCCGGAAACGGTTTTAATGAAGGATGGCTGGTTACCAACACTAAGCTGACCGGAGATGCCAAAACCTATTGCGATTGCGTCGGACTAAAGTACGTCAGCTGGGACCACCCCGAAGGCCGCAGTCTTCGCGAGCTGGTGGAAAGAAACAAACTCTACCCTGTTACCGCCCTAACCACCTTGAGCTCCCACGAAAAAGCAACGCTCTTGGGGGAGGGGATTGTTACCTGCAAGGAACTGGTTACCAACCTGGAACGAGTTCCCAAAAGCAAACGGGGCGCCGTGGCGGATGAGGCCCGGCAATTGATTTAGGCTCCCCAAATCTAGTAAAAAGAAGGCGGGCGAGGTTTTCCTCTGCGGATCTCCTCGCCCTGAAAAGTTTGGACGCGATCCTCGATCGCTAGCAAGCTCGTTCGTTACGCTCGTTTGTAATTGTTTTCTCCAGTAAAATCTCTTCCCAAACGGTTCAAATTTTGGTAAGATAAATAGGTTTGGTTTGCTCTGCCCCTAGCCACTAAACCCTAGTTTCCCTAATCTAATATGGTAGAAGAAAAACCACAAGAAATTCCCGAATTGCCCCAAGGAAAAATCCTTACCGTCCCCGTCACCGGGGAGATGGAAAAAGCCTACCTGGACTACGCCATGAGCGTGATCGTCGCCCGGGCTCTGCCGGACGTCCGCGATGGACTAAAGCCGGTCCAGCGCCGGATCATCTACGCGATGCACGAGCAGGGAATGAGCCCGACCACCAAATTCTCCAAATGCGCCGCGGTGGTGGGGGAGGTAATGAAAAAATTCCACCCCCACGGAGACATCTCCATTTATGATGCGCTCGTGAGAATGGCGCAGAATTTCTCAATGCGCTACCCCCTGGTCGACGGGCAGGGAAACTTCGGCTCGATCGACGGCGATTCCGCGGCGGCGATGCGGTACACCGAGTGCCGCCTCGCTCCCCTGACCGATGAACTCTTGGCGGACATTGGAAAGGAAACCGTCCTCTTCGGGCAAAACTACGACGCAACTACGACCGAACCGAACGTTCTCCCCGCGGCGGTGCCGAACCTCCTCTTGAACGGCTCTTCCGGAATCGCGGTCGGAATGGCGACGAACATCCCCCCCCACAATCTGGGAGAGATTTTAGACGCCCTCGTCGCAATGGTTCAAGCGGCTAAAGTCTCTGGAGAAGTTGACCAGCACCAGGCCGATTACAGTCTTACGGTCGAAGATCTGATGCAGTTCGTTCCCGGTCCGGATTTCCCGACGGCCGCTTTGGTTTACGGGCAAGATGAGATCGCCCGGGGCTACGCCACCGGCAAGGGTAGCGCCGTGATGCGCGCCAAAACCGAAATCACGGAAGAGGAAGGCCGGAACCGGATCATCGCCACCGAACTACCATATCAAGTTAATAAGGCAACCCTCCTCGAAAGAATTGCCCAACTTGTAAAAGACGGGAAAGTAAAAGGAATCGGCGGCTTGCGGGACGAGTCCGATCGCGACGGGATCCGGGTCGTGGTCGATCTCAAGAAGGAAGCCCGTCCCCAGGCGGTCCTAAACTATCTCTTCAAGCACACCGAACTTCAAACCACCTTTCACATGAATATGGTCGCGCTCGTAGATGGGCAGCCGCAGACTTTGACGCTCAAAACCATCCTCGAAGAGTTCCTCAAGCACCGCTACCAGGTCGTTCTTAAGAGAATAAGATTCTTACTCGGACAAGCCAAGCAGCGCGAGCATATCCTGCAGGGATTAAAGATCGCATTGGACCACCTCGACGAGGTGATCGCGACCATCAAGAAATCGGCCGATACCGACGACGCTCGCATCAATCTGGTCAAGAAGTTCGGACTGACCGAGATCCAAGCCCAAGCCATTCTGGACATGCCCCTTAAACGCCTTTCGGCCTTGGAGCGGGAAAAGATCGAACAAGAACTCAAGGATATCCTGGAAGAGATCAAGCGCCTGGACCTGATCATTTCGAAACCGCAAAACATCTACCGAGAGGTCGAGAAAGAACTCCAAGAAGTCAAAGAAACTTACGGCGATGAGCGCCGCACCAAAATCTTCAAGAGACGGATCGGAGAATTCAGCGAAGAAGAGCTGGTCCCGGAAGAAGATGTCATCATCACGATGACGGAAGATGGGTACATCAAGCGTCTGCGGGAGGAGACCTACAAACGGCAGGGTCGGGGAGGAAAGGGCGTGGTCGGGATGAAAACCAAGGAAGAGGATACGGTGGAACAGATCCTCCCCACCTCGACCCACGATGAGGTTCTCTTCTTCACCAACAAGGGACGGGTCTATAAGCAGAAGGCTTACGAGTTGCCCGAGGCAACTCGCCAAGCAAAGGGCACGGCGATAGTCAACATTCTCGACCTGGAGTCGGAGGAAAAAGTGGTGATCATGCTTCGCATTCCCAAGAAAGACCTTAGACCGATCCATCTCTTCATGGCGACCGACCATGGCACCGTTAAAAAGACGGCGCTGACCGATTTTGAGAACATTCGCCGGACGGGAATCATGGCGATCCGCCTCAAACCCCAGGAAAACCTGATCTGGGTTAAACCCACCTCCGGCGAGAACGACATCGCCCTGGTTACCAAAATGGGCCAATCGATCCGCTTCAAAGAAACGGACGTCCGTTCGATGGGCCGGGCGGCCGCCGGCGTCCGCGGCATCAGGATCGGCAAAGGCGATGAAGTGATCGCGACCGAAGTGGTTGTTAATCCGAAGGATTATCTCCTCACGCTCTCCGAACGCGGCGTCGGGAAGCGAACCCGCCTCGCCGAGTACAAAACCCAGGGACGGGGTGGTTCCGGCATTCTCACCCATCGGGTCACCGCCAAAACCGGCAAACTGGTCAGCGCCCGGATCGTCGAGGAGGCAAAGCAGAACGACATGCTCCTCACCTCCAAGCGGGGACAGGTGATTCGGCTTTCACTCAAACAAGTACCGATCCTGGGACGGGCCACCCAAGGAGTTTATTTGATGCGTTTGAATGAGGGAGACTCCGTTTCGGCGGTCGCATTTATGGAGGAGGGGGAAGAACCAGAAGGGCTGCCGCCGAAGGAAGAGGGAGAAGAAGAAGAAAAGCAGCCGTAATTTTCTACAACGTCCAGAAAAATAGCCTCTCCTTCACTCCGCCTACCCCACGGATGTGCAGCTCAATTGTTCGGGGGAGGGGAGTGACTGCGGGAAACTTTAAGACCCCGCTCCGGTGATGCCCCCCAATGGGATCGCCCTCCCAAACCAGAGGATCAAAGACACCTCCATCGTCGACAGTAAGTTGAGAGACCTTCATAAGATCGTCGCCGAGCTCAACCGAATGGGTATCCATCGTCACTTTGAAATTCCAGGTCGAACTATCCGCCGAAATACCCTGCGGTTCGACCGAAATTTGAACTTCTCCTTCGTCGTTTAGCTGCTCGTCCATCGCCGGAACGGAGGTGTTTCCTTCACTCTCGATTCCGGCCGGTTTACTTTTTCCAAACCCCCAAACAGCCAAACCAATTACCAGAAAGGGGAGGGTGATAAGGATTGTCCTAAATTTAAGCATTTTTTACCCTAGAGAGCAGATAGCCGATCCCGACGAGATTCGAAAGAACTCCGAACCCAAAGATTTCGTTCTGATACTGACCGACCAAAGCGGCCAAACCCGAAACTCCGATTAGAGGAACGATATTCACCAGATAGTGGGCGCAACAAGATATCATCGCTAACCCGGAGGTGGTCCCGGAAACCACCACCCCTTTACCAGAGATTCGCATTCTGTGCCGCGCCCGAAGATAGCTGAAAATCCCCACCTGAACGCCGAAACCGACGGTTAACGCTAAAAGCCAGTACCAGTTGGCAGAAAATTGGGAAACCGCAAACTCCCAACCCGAAAGAAGACTCACAATCAAAAAATATAGGCCGAGCAAAGAAAGAGATCCGAGAAACCCCCTGAGCGCAGACTTCTCGATCATTTCATCTTCTCGCACTGACAATCGGTGGGCTTCTCCATCCCAGGATCGTTAAAGAGTTTGCCGTCCTGCAGCCAGAGGACTCGGTCGGCAATATCTCGGATCCGATCGTCATGCGAGACAATCACCACCGCCCGTCCTTCCTCCTTCGCCACTTTTCGCAAAAGCTCCATCACCTGGCGGCCATTCTTGGAATCGAGATTGGCCGTCGGTTCGTCCGCCAGGACTACTTGAGGATCGTTCGCCAGGGCCCGCGCGATCGAAACGCGCTGCTTTTCTCCGCCGGAGAGTTTGTTAGGCCGAAAATTCAGGCGTCCCTCCAGTCCTAAGTCCGTTAGGAGCCGGGTCGCTTTTTCCCGTGATTGTCGCCCCCCAACACCGGAGACCCGCAGAACCAACTCCACGTTCTCCAAGGCTGAAAGGGATTCGAAGAGATTGAAGTTTTGGAAAATGAAACCGATACTTTTCCGGCGAACCAAAGGAAGCCGGCGCTCGGAAAGTTTGGTAATCTTCAAACCATCAATAGTAACTTCTCCTTCGGTCGGCCGAAGAAGTCCGCCCGCGATTGTAAGAAGGGTCGTCTTCCCCGAACCGGAAGGTCCCATAATCAGGACGACTTCCTTGGGTTCCACGTGCAAGTGGATGTGCTCAAGCGCTTTAACGGCCACGTGGCCTTCTCCGTAAATTTTTGAAACGTTGTGCACTCGCAATGTTTCCATCTTAGGCCTTAAATACCGATGCCGGATCAATCCGGGCAATCCGCTGAACCGGCAACCACACGGCAATAAAACTCATCAAAAGCGCCGCTCCAAAAATTGAAACCAAATCGCTCAAGACGATTTCGGTAATAAAACCCGGGACAAAGTACTCGGCAATCTGGGCGGCAACAAAACCCAATCCAACACCGGCAAAATAACCTAAGATGCCGGCAATGAATGACTGGACCAAGATCACGAGATAGAGCTGCCAGTTGGTCGCTCCAATCGCTTTCAGAACCCCGTATTCTCGGGATTTTTCGATCGTGGCCGTGTAAATCGTTAATCCCACCACCGCCACTCCAATGATGAAGGCAATAATAAAAAGGACTTGAATGATGGGGAGGAACGTATCTGTAATCAGCGATCGATTCTGGGTCAAAAAATCATCTTTAGTGAACGCCGCCAGTTGAGGAAATTTATCTTCAATTCCGTCTTTGACAGCGAGGGGCTGGGAAGTTTTAACCAGGAAATAATTTGTGGCATCACCGAGCTGAAAAATCAGCCGCGCATCCTTAACTGTCACATAGGCAAAGGAGTAGACCAGCAGGTTACCTCCGGTCGAAATCCCCTTGATCTCCAGCGGAACACCGGCGATATCGACGGTGTGGCCAATTTCGGCACCCGTTAATCCGGCAAAAGACCGATCAACAATAATCTCTCCCTCCGCAATCTTATCCGTCCCTTTGACCATCTTTAGAGGACCGTTTTCGCCGGTGGCCGGGTCGAAACCGACAATCCGGAGGGTGGTCTCCTTGCCGTCGTGTTCAAAACGAACCCCCTTGCCGACAAATTCTTTGGCCGAATCCACCCCCCCGATCTTTTCGATTTCGGCACCCAAAGAAGAAGGAATAACCGAGAAGCTGTGCGACATATCGCCGGATCCCTCCTGGCCCACCCATAGATCGGCATCGATACTCTCGATGTAATCCGTGATCCGGCTTTCCCATCCTCGGTATAGACCTCCCACGACGACCACCAATAGAACCGAAAAAGCGACCCCGCCGACCGAGATGAGAAGGCGAATCTTTTCGGCAAGCAAATTTTTCCGCGCTAAGAAAAACATCTTACAGCTGCAGTCTCCTTAGAAGCTGAGCGTTGGCTGAGACAATCACGGTCGAAGCCGACATAAAGACCGCCGCCAAAGCCGGCGCCAGGACGATCCCGAAAGGAGAGAACAGTCCGGCCGCCGCCGGAATCGCAAAGACGTTGTACCCCGTTGCCCAAACCAAATTTTCAATCATCTTTCGATAATTCGCCCGCGCCAGCTTGATGATTTTGACGATGTCGCGGGGGTCGTTCTTGATCAAGACAATTCCGGCCGCTTCGATCGCAACATCCGTTCCGGCCCCAATCGCCACC
>Ga0209341_10005978_pt1 | contig 10901 bp, 12 predicted proteins | sample RifCSP13_2_FD_184020 | JGI IMG/M metagenome (GOLD analysis project Ga0209341, IMG submission 184020) | Soil microbial communities from Rifle, Colorado - Rifle CSP2_sed 13_2 (SPAdes) (version 2) | ecosystem: Environmental > Terrestrial > Deep subsurface > Rock core/Sediment | place: Rifle...
AGACGCCCCCTCAGGTCGGGCGGATCCCCCCGCCGCAGGCCCGAGGCTAGGGACGGGGCGTCCGGGGCATGGCGCCCGCGCGCTCCATCGGGCCCAGGTCTCCCCCTGAGCGATCCCGTTCCGCTGACGGGGCCGTGCTGTCCGTCTCTTCGACGCCTTCGCGACACCGCTCAGGTGAGAGCGAGGGATTCCCCCACGGAGGGTGCACCCTGGAGCCGCGAGCCCAAAGCCTCTAAACAGAAGGGCGCTTCCCTGGCGGGTCCGCATGGCGGGAGATTGGGAGATCCAGCCCGAGGAGCTCCGGGCGAAGCTGGAGCGCGGCGAACGCGTCCTCCTCCTCGACGTGCGCGAACCCTTCGAGCACGCCCTGTGCCGGCTCGACGGGGCCGAGCTGATCCCGCTCGCCCAGCTGCCCCTACGCGCGAGAGAGCTCGGTCGCGAGGAGGAGGTCGTCGCCTACTGCCACACGGGGAACCGCAGCCTGCACGCGGCCCTCTACCTCCGCCAGCTCGGCTTCAGGAACGTCCGGAGCCTGGCGGGCGGCATCGACGCCTGGGCGGAGAGAATCGACTCCCGCGTTCCGCGGTACTGACCGCGTTGAGGGTCTTCCTGCACGCACTGCAGGCGGAATTGGCAGCCGGGATCAGTCAGGGGCCTCAAGGCCCGCCGGAAGGTTGAAAAAGGGCCGGGCGCATCTTCCTATTGTCCCTAGGGGGTGCGCCCGTAGCGGTTCTCGCTTGTTTGACACCTTGTGTGTCGAACGGAAATAGCCGACTTGGGCTACATGGCCTTGACGCACTTGCAGTACTTGTGGCACTTGAATGGAACTCACGAGTCGTGCTGTCTCAGGCCTCAGCCCAGCCCGAAGCGCGAGAGCACCTCGTTCCACTGGCGGTAGTGCCGGAGGAGCGCGGCCCCCTTCTCCGTCAGGCGGGGCATGTGCTCCTCGGTGATGAGACCTGCGCGGCCGAGCTCCCGCAGGTACTCCATCAGCCGGTCGTACGGGAGGTTCGCCGTCGTCGCCACATGCGTGATGCGCGCGTTCTCGCCATAGGTGGACCGGTGGTGGTCGATGGCCTCGAGGATGGCCAGGACGACGGCCCAGCGCTCACGCCGCGGCACGGGTCATTTCCTCCGGGGATCTCGCGGGCAGGAGAACGGCGAGCAGGAACAGGACGAGGGCGAGGAGCCGCCACATGTAAGCGAGGGAGACCAAGCCGTCGATCTCGAAGACGTCGTAGATGAGCCATGTGTAGTTCCCCACCGCCATGGAGAGGAAGGCGGCGGGCACGAGCGTCCGGTCGAGGGTCCGCCTCCGGGCGAAACCCCTCCCGGACATCACGGCGCAGGCCGTGAACGCGGCGGCCATCACGACGTGGGCCGCGGCGAGCATCGTCCCCGTGTTCGGGACCGCGAAATACGGGGGGACGGCCGCGAACAGAAGGGCGAGGATGACCGCTCCCGTGGCGGCGGTCCACCCCAGGGCGATCCAGAGGCGGGCGGCGCCGTGGACGCGGACGCTCAGGTAGGCGAACAGGAGGACGAGCGCCGCCGCCGTCTGCCCGGAGACGCGCAGGCCGACGACGAGCCGGAAGGTCCCGAAGGGGTTGAGGAAGCTCACCGCCACGGACAGGAAGCCAATGGCGGCGAGGAGGAACCCAATCGTGAAGAGGAGGTCGAGCGGCTCCCGGCTCCGCCGCCACAGGCGTGCGAAGAACGCCGTGATCAGGAGCGTCAGGACGGCGGACGCGACATCGACGAAGACGAAGAACAGCCAGCTCGCCATGGGAATCCCGGTGCGCGCATGGGGTGTCGTGGGATGAACCCAGCGGCGCGGATCTCACTGGTCGTGCGTCGCGGTTAAGAGGGCCCTGGAAGGCCGCCTCACGCCTCCACGACAAGGACCATGTTCGTGAGCCCCTTCCCTCTGGGGTAGCCCATGGTGAGGACGACGGGCGCCGCCCGGGGAAGGCCCTCCTCGCGGAGGAGGCCCCGTGCCCTTCCGACGAGTCCGTCGAGCCTCAACGAGCCGCGGACGGCCACGGGGACCACCCCCCAGACCAGGGTGAGGGCGCGGAGCACGTGCGGGTCCGCGGTGAGGGCGAGGATCGGCTGGCGGGGGCGGTGTCGCGCGATCGCGCGCGGCGTGCGCCCCGTCGAGGTGGGCGTCAGGATCGCCGCGGCGCCGAGGTCCTCCGCGAGCTCCACCGCCGCGGCGGCCACAGCGGCCTTCACCTCCTCCTCCGCGTTTCCGGGCCGCAGGCGGAGCGCGGCCTCGGCCTCCCGCGCGATCGACGCGAGCGTGCGCACGGACTCCACGGGGTGCCGGCCCACCGCGGACTCCTCGGAGAGCATCACCGCGTCCGTGCCGTCGAGGATGGCGTTGTAGACGTCTGCGGCCTCGGCGCGCGTCGGTCGCGGCGTGTCCACCATGGACTCGAGCATCTGCGTGGCCGTGATCACGGGCTTCGCCCTCGCGTTCGCGAGGTGGATGATCCGCTTCTGGACGGCGGGGACGCGGGCCAGGGGGATCTCCACGCCGAGGTCCCCCCGCGCCACCATGACGCCGTCCGCGGCGTCGATGATCGCTTCGAGGCGATCCAGCGCGCCCTGGCACTCCACCTTCGCGATGATGGGGGTGTCCCTCCCGGCGCGCCTGGTGATCGCCTTCGCTGCGGCGATGTCCTTGGGTGACCGGACGAACGACTGCGCGATGACGTCGAAGCCCGCGGCGACAGCGAACCGAAGGTCGTTCGCGTCCTTCTCCGTGAGCGAGGGCAGCGAGAGCGCGCGCGACGGCACGTTCACGCCCTTGTGCGAGGCGAGCGGACCGCCGACGAGGACGCGGCACTGGAGGTCGCGGCCGCGGCGGGAATCCACGCGCAGCTCCAGAGAGCCATCGGCGAGGAGGATGAGGTCGCCTCGGCGGACGTCCCGAGCGAGGCCGCGGTAGCTGATGGGCACGGTAGCTTCGTCGCCGATGACATCCCGGGGGGTCACGGTCACTCGGGATTTCGGCCTGAGGACGGTGTCGGCGGCCATGCGGCCGACGCGGATCCGCGGTCCCGCGAGGTCCCCCAGCACCGCGACGGGACGCCCCACCCGGTCGGAGAGGCGCCGCACCAGGCGCGCGACGCGGGCGTGCTCGGCCCGGGTGCCGTGGGAGAAGTTCAGCCGCGCGACGTCCATGCCCTCGCGGATCATCGCCTCGACCACCCGCGGCGTGCTGGACGCGGGGCCGAGGGTGCAGACGATCTTCGTGCGCTTGGCTCGGGACCAGCCCTTCACGGCGTGCGTGAGGACTCCCCGGCCTAAGGCTTTGCGTCCGTGCTCCGGCAGCCCGTGCGGTGACCGCGAAGGCTAGATAACCGCGTCGGGCAATCCCCGGGCGGCGACCGCGTGCCCGAGGACGACCCCTACCACCAGTTCCAGATGCTCCTCAAGCCGCTCCAGCGGGCGCTGAAGCAGGGGAACGTCGAGGCCGCCCTCCGGTTCGCGGGGCACCTGCTCGCCATTGGCGGCTCGCCGCGGGAGATGGAGGACCGCAAGGTGCACTTCCTCTTGCGCGCCTTGGAGGGCGCCACTCCCGAGGTGAAGACCGAGTTCACCGCGAAGGTCGTCGAGCGCTTCGGCCGGGAGCTCGAAGAGGAATCCCGCACGCGGCTGTCCGCCCTGATCGATCGGCTGTGACCCGACCCGGCGGGCTGGGTTCCGGAGCGGCCCGGCCCGGGAACCCTCTCGGCCCTCCTGAGCGCCTTTCGGACGGAATATATTTTCGGTATATAATCTGCCGGACTCGGTGCGGGAGCATGTTCTTTACGGGTTTCGGTCCCCGCACACGGCTAGTATGGTCAGCCCCGTTATCTACCGAGGTTGCGGAAGTCTCCATGCGGCGTCCCCACGACGGACCGCGGAGGCCACCCCATGGAGATCCACCGGCAGGTGAAGTACGAGGAGGAGCTCGACCCGGGCTTCGCCAGCGCGGTCGCCGCGGAGCCCGGGGGGGAGGGCATCTGGGACTGTCTCCAGTGCGGGACGTGCTCCGCGATCTGCCCCGTGTCCGTCTACATGGACCGCACGCCGCGGGAGATCGTCGGCCTGGTCCGCGCGGGGTTCCGCGAGGAGGTCCTCGCCGCCGTCTCCCCGTGGATCTGCACCTCCTGCTACGCCTGCACGGTGGAGTGCCCTGCGGGCATCCGGATCACGGACATCATGTACATCGTGAAGCGCATGGCGATGAAGGAGGGAATCCGCCATCGCTTCGTCATCCCCGCAATCGAGGAGGCCTTCGTGGAGATGGTCCGCCGCCACGGGCGGCTCACGGAGGGCCGGATGGGGATCAAGGTGGCCTGGAAGTCGGGACTGCGCAACGCCGCCTCCATGGTCCCCGTCGCCTGGAAGCTGCTGCGGAAGGACCGCCTCAAGATCCTGCGCGCGGAGCGGATGCGGGACCCCGCGTCCCTGCGCGCCGTGCTCGACGGCGTCGGGGCCCGCCCCGCCAAGCGCCCGACACCGAAGGGGGTGCCGGCGTGACGGAGTACCTCTACTACCCCGGCTGCAGCGTGAAGGGCGCCGGCCAGCCCTACGAGCGCTCCCTCCTCGCGGTGTTCCGCGCGCTCGGGCAGGGACTCACCGAGATCGACGACTGGAACTGCTGCGGGGCGACGGCCTACCTCTCCGTGGACCAGGACATGGCCCTCCTCCTCGCCTCGCGCAACCTCGCGCTCGCGGAGCGCGCGGCGGGGAAGGACGTCGTCGCGCCGTGCAGCGGCTGCTTCCTCGCGCTCACGAAGGCCCAGGAGACCCTCAAGGAGTACCCCGAACACCGCGCGCGCGTCGTGGAGGCCCTGGGCCGCGCCCAGCTCGCCTACCGCGGGACGGCCCGCGTGCGCCACCCCCTTGAGGTCCTCCTGAGGGACGTCGGCGCTGAGGAGATCCAGCGCCGCGTGAAGCGCCCCCTGAAGCACCTCCGCGTCGCGCCCTACTACGGCTGCGCGATCCTCCGGCCGTACCAGAGCGTGGACGACGCGCACACGCCACACGTCCTCGAGGACCTCATCCGCCTCACGGGTGCGACGGCCGTGGACTTCGCGCACAAGAGCCGCTGCTGCGGCGGGATGCTCACCACGGGCGTGCAGACGGTCGGCCTGCGGCTCGTGGAGATCCTCCTGGACGCCGCGAAGCAGGTGGAGGCGGACGTGATCGTGACGACCTGCCCCCTCTGCCAGTACAACCTGGAGGTCTACCAGGACCGCCTGCGGAAGGTCACGGGCAACCGGTACGACATCCCCATCCTCTACTTCACGCAGCTCCTCGGGCTCGCCCTGGGGCTCTCCGACGCGGAGCTCGGGATGGACATGCTCCTCCGGGTGCCGGTCCTCGCGGCGGTGAAGGCATGAGCCCCGACGAGAGGCCCCGCATCGGCGTGTATGTCTGCGACTGCGGCTTCAACATCCTGGGCACCGTGGACGTCCCTGCGGTGGTCGAGTACTCGAAGACCCTGGAGGGCGTCGCCGTCGCGCGCGAGTACAGGTACATGTGCTCGGACCCGGGCCAGGACCTGATCAAGAAGGACGTGAAGGAGATGGGGCTGAACCGCCTCGTCGTCGCCGCCTGCTCGCCCTGGCTCCACGAGCGCACGTTCCGGAAGACCGCCGCCGACGCGGGCCTGAACCCCTTCCTGTTCCACATGGTGAACATCCGCGAGGGCGTGTCCTGGGTCACCGCGGACAAGGCCGCGGCGACGGAGAAGGCGAAGGTCCTCGTGCGCGCGGGCGTGCGGCGCGTCGCCCTCCAGGAGCCCCTGGAGCCCCGCCGCGAGCCGGTGAACCCCGACGTCCTCGTCCTCGGCGGGGGCATCGCGGGGATCCACGCGGCGCTCACGCTGGCGAACGCGGGGAAGCGCGTCACCCTCGTGGAGCGCGAGCCCTCCATCGGGGGGAACATGGCGCGCTTCGACAAGACGTTCCCCACGCTGGACTGCGCGTCCTGCATCCTCACGCCGAAGATGACCGCGGTGAAGGACCACCCGAACATCACCCTCTACACGTACTCCGAGGTCGTCCAGGTCGACGGCTTCGTGGGGAACTTCGAGGTCACGATCGAGCGCAAGCCGCGGTACGTGCGCGAGGACCTCTGCATCGGCTGCCTGAAGTGCATCGACGAGTGCGTGTACCGCGACCTCCGGTTTCCGAATGCCTTCGACCTGGGTCTGGGGAAGAGGAAGCCCATCTACGTGCCGTTCCCCCAGGCGGTCCCCCTGAAGCCCGTGATCGACCCGCACGACTGCCTCTACCTGAAGCTGGGGAAGTGCAAGCTCACCTGCGTCGAGGCCTGCGAGGTGGACGCGATCGACTTCGCGATGAAGCCCGAGCGCGTGACCGTCCAGGTCGGCGCGATCATTGTCGCCACGGGGTTCCAGCCCTTCGACGCGCGGCGGAAGCCCCAGTACGGGTACGGCGTCCTCCCGAACGTGGTCACCGCGCTGGAGGCGGAGCGCCTCCTGTCGCCGACGGGTCCGACCGAAGGAGTCCCGAAGCTGAAGGACGGCACGCTGCCGAAGACGGTGGGGATCATCCACTGCGTCGGCTCGCGCGACGAGAACACGAACGCCTACTGCTCCAAGGTGTGCTGCATGTACTCCCTGAAGCTCGCGCACCTGGTCAAGGAGCGCACGGGCGCGGAGGTGTACAACTTCTACATCGACATGCGCACGCCGGGGAAGGGCTACGAGGAGTTCTACAAGAAGCTCCTCGAGGAGGGTGCGAAGCTCGTGCGCGGGCGCGTCGCCGAGGTGACGAACGCGGCCCTCTCCAAGGGGGAAACCGGGAAGCTGATCATCCGCGTCGAGGATACCCTCGCCGGGCAGGTCCGCCGCATCCCCGTGGACATGGTGGTTCTCTCCGTGGGCATGGAGCCCCAGGCGGACGCCCGGGAGGTGCGCCGGCGGCTCAACCTCTCCTGCGGCTCGGAGGGCTTCTTCACGGAGCTCCACCCGAAGCTCGCCCCGGTGTCCACCGCGACGGACGGGGTGTTCATCGCGGGCGCATGCCAGGGTCCGAAGGACATCCCGGAGTCCGTGGCGCAGGCCGGCGCCGCCGCGGCGGAGGCCCTCGCTCTCGTGGACCGCGGGACCGTCGAGGTTCAGCCCTACGTCGCGGTCGTCGACGAGGACCTCTGCTCCGGCTGCAGGATTTGCCTCGGCCTCTGCCCCTATGACGCGATTGAGTTCGAAGCGGAGAAGAAGGTTGCGCGGATCACCGAGGTGAAGTGCAAGGGCTGCGGCGTGTGCGTCGTCGGCTGCCCGTCCACGGCGATCGACCAGCGCCACTTCCGGACGTCCTACCTCCTTGAGGAGGTCGCGGGGGTCCTCGCGTGATGCAGGCCACGGTCCAGGAGCAGCGCTTCGAGCCGAGGATCGTGGCCTTCTTCTGCAACTGGTGCACGTACGCCGCCGCGGACCTCGCGGGGATCTCGCGCATGAAGTACGCGCCGAACGTGAAGGTCGTGCGCGTGATGTGCTCGGGCCGCGTCGACCCCGCGTTCGTCCTCGAGGCCTTCCGCTCCGGCGCGGACGGCGTCCTCATCGGCGGCTGCCACCCGGGGGACTGCCACTACAAGGAGGGGAACTACAAGGCGATGCGGCGCTTCCTCCTCCTCTCCAGAGTCCTCGAGGACTTCGGCATTGAGCGCGGGCGGTTCCGCCTGGAGTGGATCTCTGCGTCGGAGGCGGAAAAGCTGCGCGCCGCGGTGAACCGCATGGTCGAGGACGTGCGGAAGCTCGGGCCCCTGCGCTGGAAGGTGGGATGATGGCGAAGCCGAAGGTGGCCTTCTACTGGTGCGCGAGCTGCGGCGGCTGCGAGGAGGCCGTCGTGGACCTCGCAGAGAAGGTGCTCAACGTCGTCGCCGCGGTGGACATCGTCTTCTGGCCGGTCGCGCTGGACTTCAAGAAGAGCGACGTCGAGGCGATGCCGGACAAGTCCATCGCGGTGAGCTTCATCAACGGGGCCATTCGCCTCTCCGAGCAGGAGGAGATGGCGCAGCTCCTGCGGCGGAAGTCCCAGGTCGTGATTGCCTTCGGGGCGTGCGCGCAGCTCGGCGGCATCCCCGGGCTGGCGAACCTCTGGGACCGCCGTTCCATCTTCGACTGGTACTACCGCCAGGCGCCGTCGGTCGCACCGGACGGCTCCGCCCCCGCGACGAAGGTCAAGGTCCCCGAAGGGGAGCTCGAGCTCCCGGCCTTCTGGGACACGGTGAAGAGCCTCGACCAGGTCATCGACGTGGACTACTTCGTCCCCGGCTGCCCGCCGACGCCGAAGGTCCTCCTCGCCGCGGTAGAGGCCCTCCTCGGAGGGAAGCTCCCGCCGAAGGGCGCGGTGCTCGCGGGGGACAAGTCCCTCTGCCACGAGTGCCGCCTGAACGACTCGAAGCCCGAGAAGATTCTCATCGCGGACCTGAAGCGGATCACCGAGCTGCAGCTCGACCCGGAGAAGTGCTACCTCGCGCAGGGCGTGATCTGCCTCGGGCCCGTGACCCGCGGCGGGTGCGAGGCCCTCTGCATCGAGGGGCACATGCCGTGCACGGGCTGCTTCGGGCCGCTCGACCAGACCCCGGACTACGGCGGGACGGCGGTCTCCTTCCTCGCCTCGATCGTCGACGTGAACGACGAGGCGGAGGCGAAGCGCGTCCTCGATAAGGTCGCCGACCCCACGGGGATCGTGTACCGCTACTCCCTGGCGCGGTCGAAACTGGGGAGGAAGCGCCTGGAGGCAGGTGCATGAGCCGCCAGGTCGTGATCGACCCGGTCACGCGGCTCGAGGGGCACGGGCGCATCCACATCTTCCTCGACGAGAAGGGGGAGGTCAGGCGCGCATACTTCCAGATCCCCGAGCTCCGCGGCTTCGAGAAGTTCCTCGTCGGCCGCTGCGCCGAGGATGCGCCCCAGATCACGTCGCGGATCTGCGGCGTGTGCCCGACGGCTCACCACATGGCGGCGACGAAGGCCCTCGACGACCTGTACAAGGCCGAGCCCACGGACACCGCGCGGAAGCTGCGGGAGATGCTCTACAGCATCTTCATGCTCGAGGACCACGCCCTCCACCTCTTCTTCCTTGGCGGCCCGGACTTCGTCGTCGGGCCCACCGCGCCGAAGGCGGAGCGGAACATCCTCGGCGTGATCCAGAAGGTGGGTCTCGAGGTGGGGAAGAAGGTCATCGCCGCGCGCAAGGAGCTCCGCGGGCTCATCCAGGAGCTCGGGGGCCGCGTCATCCACCCCGTGTTCGGCCTCCCCGGTGGCGTCGCGAAGGGTCTCACGGAGGAGGCGCGCGTGCGCTTCGAGGAGGCCGCGAGGCGCGGCCTGGAGTTCGCGCTCTTCTGCGAGACCGTGTTCGAGGACGTCGTCCTGAAGAACAAGGCCTACGTGGACCTGATCACCTCGGACGCCTACACGCACCGCACGCACTACGCGGGCCTCGTGGACTCGAACGGGCGCTCGAACTTCTACGACGGGACGATTCGCGTCGTCGATCCTTCTGGCAATGAGGTCGTGCGCTTCGCCGCGCGGGACTACCTGAAACACATCGCCGAGCACGTGGAGCCCTGGACCTACGTGAAGTTCCCCTTCCTGAAGGCGCGCGGCTGGAAGGGCTTCGTCGACGGGCCGGAGAGCGGGGTGTACAGCGTGGCGCCGCTCGCGCGGCTGAACGCCTCCACGGGGATGGCGACGCCGCGTGCGCAGGCCCTGTACGAGACGTTCTTCAAGACGCTCGGCGGCAAGCCGGTCCACTTCACCCTGGCGAACCACTGGGCGCGCGTCGTGGAGATCGTGTACGCCGCGGAGCGCTTCCTGGAGCTCGCGAGCGACCCCTCTATCGCGGGGACGGACATCCGCCGCCTCCCGACGGAAACGCCGCGCGAGGGCATCGGCGTCGTCGAGGCGCCGCGGGGCCTCTTGATCCACCACTACACGAGCGACGAACGCGGGATCCTCACGGGCGCGAACCTCCTCGTGGCGACGCAGCACAACGCCGCGCGCATCGCGATGTCGGTGGACAAGGCGGCGAAGGCCTCGATCCACGGCGGCGTCATCGACGACGGCATCCTGAACAAGGTGGAGATGGCGTTCCGCGCCTACGACCCGTGCCACGCGTGCGCGACGCACTCCATGCCCGGCAGCATGCCGCTCAAGCTGCAGGTGTTCGCCGCGGACGGGTCGCTCGTGCGCGAGATCGTGCGGGGGGTGGAGGCGTGTCCCTCCTGATCCTCGGCCTCGGCAACGACCTGCTCGGGGACGACGGCATCGGGCTACTCGCCGCGCAGGCCCTGGAGCACTCTGGCGGGGGCAGCGTCACCGTGACGGGGAGCGCGCTCTCCGGCCTCTACCTCCTCGACCTCATCGAGGGGTACGACGACCTCATCGTGGTGGACTCGGTCCTCGGGGACCATCCGGGCCGCGTGCGGCGCCTCTCCCTCGAAGCGTTTGGCCCTGGGGTGGCGCCATCGGCGCACTACGCCGGGCTCGCGGACGCGCTCGCGGGCGCCCGCCACGCGGGGATGCGCGTGCCCTCGCGGGTCATCGTCGTGGCGGTCGAGATCGGGGACGGCCAGACGCTCGGGAGCGCGGTGAGCCCGCCGGTCCTCCGGGGCCTTCCCGAGGTGGTCCGCCACGTGCGGAGGATTGCGCGGTCGTGGGGTCACGTCCTCGCCGGGAACGTTGTCGCCGAGGTGGGCTGATGCACGAGTTCGCCGTGGCGGAGGACCTCGTCGAGGAGGTGCTCTGCCTCGCGCGCGCCGACGGCCCGGCGGCCGTCCGGGAGATCCACGTCTCCCTGGGCGCCGACTCCGGGTTCTCCGCGGACGCCCTCCGCCTCGCCTTCGAGGTCATCACCGCGGTGTCCCCTCTC
>Ga0209341_10005988_pt1 | contig 10891 bp, 9 predicted proteins | sample RifCSP13_2_FD_184020 | JGI IMG/M metagenome (GOLD analysis project Ga0209341, IMG submission 184020) | Soil microbial communities from Rifle, Colorado - Rifle CSP2_sed 13_2 (SPAdes) (version 2) | ecosystem: Environmental > Terrestrial > Deep subsurface > Rock core/Sediment | place: Rifle...
GTCCTAACCGCCACGCAGATCCCACCGACGCTTCTCACCCCCATGCCAGCGGTGATTGGCGTAGCGACGGCAGGAGACCTGCCCACGGCGCTGCCGACGTTCACGCCCGCAGCTGTCGGCACGTCTCTACCGCCGGGGACTTTCACGGCTACCCTACCATTCGCCTCGACCCCGGTCACCGCCTCGGGGCCAATTTCCATCACCCTGTTCACCGCCTCACCCGCCGAAGTTCGCCCCGGCGAACTGATCACGCTGACCTGGGAGGTCTTCGCCGAGCAAGCGACGCTCTGGCAACTTGATGCCCTGGGGCGTCTGAGTATTTCTTATACGATCCCGCTGTCTGGCACGCTCGTGATTTCGGCCTCCGAAACGGCGCGGAATGAAGCGGATTTCGTCCTGTTTGCGACCTCGGGGCAGTCCTCCGCGCAGGCCTTTGTCTCGGTCAGGATCAGTTGCCCGGATGCCTGGTTCTTCCCAAATCCCCCTGCGGATTGCCCCAGCTCGCCGCCGCATTACACGACAATGCAGGCCGAGCATTTTCAGCGCGGCCTCATGCTGTGGACGGAGTGGAACCGGCTCATCTACATTATCTATATGGATGACCTCCGGCCGCGCTGGGAGGCGCGGGGTGACGCGTGGACGGAGGGCATGCCGCCGGATAACCCGGCGATCGTCCCACCTGTGGGCTATTACCAGCCTGTGCGCGGTTTCGGCGTGGCCTGGCGGGACGAGCAAGCCCCGGCCGGCGCGCGCGTCCGCGACCGGCTGGGCTGGGCCACCGACGAGGAGTTCCCCGTCAGCAACGCTGCGTTCCAATGCGATGCGCGGGCCAGATACAGCCGCTGCTACATCACCGGGCCGAACAGCCAGATCTATGCGCTTGAGCCGGAACTCTCCGGCTGGTTCGTGTGGGCCGGGCCAACGCCAACGCCACAGCCCGGTGGCGCTCGATCCTGACCGCTCGCGGCGGGGCAAGTTCAACTCGCGCTGGCGCGTTATCGTCAACGTGACGCTAGAAGAATTGTTCGCCTGGGAGTTTTGACTCCCTCCCCATCGGGACTATACTTCGCTCCAACCGTAACTTCCCATTCTCACCCCCAGGAGGTCTGCCATGCTCGTCCCACTCTCCGTCCTCGAATTTCGTGACCGCGCTGAGATGTACTTCCGCGACAAAACAGGCGTGATTGACGGCGACAAACGCTTTACTTACGGCGAATTCGCTCAACGCACGCACCGCCTGGCGAACGCCCTGCGCAACCTCGGCCTCCAGAAAGGCGAGCGTGTCTCGTTCCTCACGTACAACACCCACCAGCTGCTCGAAGCCTATTATGGCGTGCTCGAAGCCGGGGCGGCGCTCAACCCCATCAACATCCGGTTGACGCCGCAGGACATCGGGTACATCCTGAATCACTCCGGCACACGAGCCGTCTTTTATCACAAGGATCTGGCCCCGCTGGTGCAGGGCGTCAAAGGCGCGCTGACGGAGACCAAGCACTTCGTGGTGATGGAAGGCGACCTCGACGGGCTGGCGACGCACGAGTACGAAGGCCTGCTGGCCTCCGGGTCCCCCGATTACATCCCGCCCGACTTCGACGAGAACGATATTGCCGAACTGTTCTACACCAGCGGCACCACCGGCAAACCGAAAGGGGTGGCGCTTACCCACCGCAGCCTGCACCTGCACTGCCTGTACTCCGCGCTGGGGCTGGGTGTGACCGACGACGCGGTGATCCTGCACGTCGTCCCGCTCTTCCACGTCAACGGCTGGGGCACGCCGCACACGCTCACCATGGTGGGGGGCACGCATGTGATGCTCCGCAAGTTCGATCCCGCGGCCCTGCTGGGGCTGGTGCAGCAGCACCGCATCACGCACCTGCTCGGCGTGCCGCTCATTTTCAACGCGCTGATCAACTTCCCCGGCCTGAGCCAGTACGATCTGTCGAGCCTGCGTTTCCTCGTCAGCGGCGGCGCGCCGGCCTCGCCCACGCTGATCAAGGCCATGCAGGAGAAATTGGGCGGCAATGCGCTCGCATTCGTCGGTTACGGGTTGAGCGAGACCACGCCCGTGCTCACGCTCGCGAAGCCGCGCACCCACCTGACTGCGGCGGAGTCGGCTGAAATGAAGCGGGCACGGCAGGCGATGACGGGCTGGTCCATTCCCGGCGTCCGCCTGCGCGTGGTGGACTCTAACGGCCACGACGTGCGGCCCGACGACCAGCAGATCGGCGAGATCGTCGCGCGCTCGAATGTGGTGATGGAGGGCTACTACAAAGACCCCGAGGCCACGCAGGCCGCCGTCCGCGACGGCTGGTTCTACACGGGCGACATGGCGACGATGGACGAGCAGGGCTACGTGCTTATCAAGGACCGCTCGAAGGACATCATCATCAGCGGCGGGGAGAACATCTCGTCGGTGGAGATCGAAAACGCGCTCTACGCCCACCCGGCCGTGTTCGAATGCGCGGTCGTGGCGGCCCCGGATGAAAAGTGGGGCGAAATCCCCGTCGCGCTCGTCGTGCTCAAACCCGGCCAGACAGCGGCCGCCGACGATTTGCTCGCCCATTGCCGCGAGCGCCTCGCCGGGTTCAAAGTGCCTAAGCGCATCGAGGTCCGCGAGCAGTTGCCCAAAGGCGGCACGGGCAAAATCCTCAAAGCCGAACTGCGCGAGCCGTTCTGGAAGGGGATGGAGAAGCGGGTGCATTAAACGTGTTGCGTATTGCGTAGCCCGTGTTTGACGGGCTACGCAATGCGGAATACGCAATACGTTCCCATGCGCGAGTGGCATCTTACCCACGATGACCCCATCACCCTGCGCCTCGCGGCGGATGTGCGCCTCACGCCCACCGATTACGCCGACGACCACATCTGGGAACTGTCACTCGCCGGGGGCGAGCCGCCGGCCCTGGCTCTGCGCACCTCTTATGGACTGCGCGCCCGCGATATGCGGATTTTCCCCTCGTTTGCCGAGGGCGATAGGACGGTTTCCGACCCGGCTGAATTCGCCTCTGCTCCCGTGGTGCGCGCGTTCTTCGTCAATTACCTCCGTTTGACGTTTGACCCGATCCCGACCCTGCCCGTCACTGCCGAATACTGGTGCCCCGACTCGCATTCCGTCGCCGGGCGTTTGACGCTGACTAACAACGGCGCCGAACCCCGCCGGGTTCAAGTCTGGCTCTCCGCGCTCCTCAAGCCGTTCGAAAATCCGCGCAACCTCGGCGCGGCCAAACGTGAAGAGTTCATGGCGCTCGAGGGCCACACCGGGGACCTCGACGTCACCGTCGTCCTCGAAGGCCTCGCCGAAATCGCCTCCGCGCCTTATCCGACTCTGTTCCGCACGTTCGAGATTGTACCCAACGAGACCATCTCTGTGCGCTGGGTCGAAGTGAGCCTCCCCTCTCCTGCGGAGAGAGGGAGCGGGGGTGAGGGTGAGCAGCCGGCCGCAAACATCCTCCAACGCATCCGCTCCCTCCTCGCCCGCGAATGGGATGGCGAGTTCGCGCGCGTCGAGCTCGTCAACGCGGGTCTGCTCGACATCGAGACCGGCGACAAAGACTGGGACGCCGCCCTCGCTTTTGCCCAGACCGTCGCGCTTCAGTGCTACGTCGGCCCGACCGCGCACCTGCCGCACCCGTCCTTCATCTTCGTGCGCCACCCCGACAAGGGCTACTCGCCTAAGGGCGATGGCTCTGATCACAACTGGCAGTGGGATGGGCAGGTCGCCACCGAAGCCTACGTCAATCTGCCGCAGATCGTCTCCGCCGCGCCGGAACTGGCGAAGGGCGTCATCCGCAACTGGCTCGCCGTGCAAGGCCCCGACGGTTTCATTGACTGGAAACCTGGCCTCGGCGGCCAGCGCAACAGGGCCTTGTGTATTCCCGTCCTGGCCTCGCTGGCGTGGAGGCTTTACGAATACACCGAAGACCGCGATTTCCTCGCCGAGGTCTATCCCGGTTTGCGCCGTTTCCTCGACGTCTGGTTCACGCGCCGCCACGACCGCGACGAGGACGGCGTGCCGGAATGGTCGAGCACCATCCAATCGGCTTTCGACGACTGCCCCTCGTTTGTCCGCTGGCAGCCCTGGGCGCAGGGGGCCGAGATCACCCTGGCCGAGTCGCCCGACCTGGCCGCCTACCTCTACCGCGAGTGCCGGGCGCTCGGCCGCATCGCCGCGCTGCTCGCGCCGTCAGGCGCGCCCGACGATCCCCTCCTGGCCGAGCGCGCCAACAGACTCAAGCGGGCGGTCGAGGCCATGTGGCGCGACGGGACGGCGACGTATCATTACGTGGACCGCGACTCGCACGAGGTCACGCGCGGAGGACTGCTCGCCAGCGGCAGGGGCGAACTGACCGCCGAAATCCACCGCCGCTTCTCCCCCTCGGCGCGCATCGTCGTCAAAACCGTCGGCCCTAAAGACGCGCGCCCGAATATGGAAGTGATCCTGGCGGGGCGCGGGCGGCGCGGCCGGCATCGCGTGGAGACGCTCAAGCGCTCACACGTGCAATGGTACTTCGGCGTCGGCACGACGACGAGCGAGAAACTCTACGCCGAACTGGAGCGCGCCGAGGTGCGCGGCCTGACCGATGATTTTGAAGTGACCGTTTCCGTCGTAGACTACGCGCGCGAGGACCAGACGCTGCTGCTGCCGTTGTGGGGAGGCATTCCTGATTCAATCCGCGCGGAGACGCTGATCCGCAAGACGATCCTCGACCCGGAGCGTTACTGGCGGCCCTACGGCCTCCCCAACTGCTCGGCGCGCGACCCGGCCTACAAGCCCGACAACCGCGAGGGAAGCGGCGGCGTGTGGCTGATGTGGAACACGATGATCGGCGAGGGGTTAGTCGAGTATGGCTACCGCGCCGAGGCCGCCGCGCTCATCGCCAAACTGATGGCGGCGATGATCGCCTCGCTCAAAAGCGACAAGGCCTTCCGCGAGGCGTACAACTCGGACAAACTCGAAGGGTTGGGCGAGCGCAACTATTTGTGGGGCGTCGCGCCGGTGCATCTGTTTATGATGACGCTGGGGGTGCGCATCATCAATCCGCGCAAAGTCTTCCTGGAGGGCCGCCATCCTTTCCCCTGGGCGGTCACCATCCGGCACAAAGGCGTGATCGTCGTCAAAGGCTACGAGACGGCGACGGTGACGTTCCCGACCGGCAGGCAGGTGGCTATTGCCGATACCAGCCCGCAGTTTGTGGAGGATGCGTAGACGGGCTACACCTGAGTCCGCCCAAAGCCTTCTGCGATGTACTGGCGGATTTCCTGCATCACCTGGCCGGAGGAATGACCGCTTTAATTCCGTTTTGGGCATCTTTAGTGGAACCTGGACCTGCGCTCGCTCTACCTGCCTCTGGTTCGGAAATAGGGGACCAAAGCAATAGGCCGGGGCGGGGCGGGCGTGGGGCCTGCCCCGGCCTTGCTGTTTGAGTGATGGCGGCGAGGCTTACTCGCCGAGGGATTTCAATTGCTCTCGGATGAAGTTGAGAAAGAACCGCAGCGCCTCAGCCGGATCATCGGGGATATGACTTCTTCGACCTGGCTTTCCTCGCCATTGTGAAAATGCTTGGGGTGCGTAGAGATTTCGGGGTGATCAGGAGCGTTGTCGTGGCGATGGATCAATCCGCGTTTCGCCCGTTGTTCCCAGTGATAGGAATACCGGCTGTTATCTGGGCTAAGCCACACGTCCACGAAAGTCCCATCGCGCAGGTAGAGCCGGAGCTTCAGCGTTATCCCGGCTCGCCGTCCCAGGCGCTGCGAGCCAGTGACGATGTCATCAAACTCGTGGAGCGCGATGTGCTCCAGAGAATCATACATGTCAGTTCAGCGACGCTCGGAGTTCAGCCAATTGCTGGAGATAAGCCTGCAACTGCTCCCATTCAATCAAGTCTTCCCAGGCCGGATGGCTGTAGATTTGGCCGGCCTGAATCCGCGCCGAAAGTTCCTCGAGCGAGGAGACATTGTAACGATCCCGCAGATCGGCAATGTCCAGTTCGGTCAGCCGCTCTTGCTGGGCCAGATAGGCCAGCAGGCTGTCCCGCAGAAGTTTGTCAGGCGGAAGATTTAGCTTTTGGGCTACTCGTTCTATTGCCAGAGTCACGACAGGCCTCCGGTCAAGTTTTAGGGTTAATCGCGGTTACGATTATAACACCACCATTATTGTTCCACCTGCCTCACCTGCGGAAACGCCGCCCACCTCGCTCCCGCGCCGAGGCGCAGGCCCAAGCCCTGTTATAATTTCAGGAACGGCACGTGGAGGCGCTGTATGACTACCCCCACAGCCACCCTCACTATTTCGCGCGAGACTTTTGAGCAATTGGCCCGCCGCGCGGCGCAGAGCCAGCGCACTGCCGACGAGCTGGCTGATGAATTGCTGCGGGCAGAGACTCAACCAACGGAGCACCCCTATATCGTCCGGCGCGAGGGGTTCCGGGGCGGGCGGCCCATTTTGCGCGGGAGTAGTCTGCCGGTGTGGCTGGTGGCCGCGATGTGGAAGAGCGGCGACACCGCCGACGAAATCTTGCGGGCTTACCCCCATCTTGAGCCGGCGGCGGTGTATGATGCCATCAGCTACTATCTCGATCACCGCGAGGAAATTGAGGCTCAGATAGCAGAAAACCGGATTGAGCAGGCGTAGGGAGTGTGTTATTCTTCCTCAGGTGCAACGGGAGGAGGAGCAACGTCAGCCAGGAAGTGACAGAAGGGGAGCGGCTGTACTTTACGCATTAGCTTCTCATCAGCGGTGACAAAATCCGCCTCAAGCTCCTCGGCTAACGCGACAAAGGCCGCATCATAAACTGTGATGTCGTGCTGATAGGCCAGGTCTAATGCCCGCGCGATGCGGGCAGACGTAGCAGGCATAATCTCAATCCCCAGCGCATAGAGACTCTCCATCGCGCTCACGCTGTCCGCCTGGCTCACGCTGGAAGAATAACGCAGGGCATTCGCCAATTCATACGGGATGAGATCGGGAGCCACCACATTGAGCTGATCTTCATAATAGGCTTGGCGCAAGGCAGTGGCCTCAGCGGCCAGGGTTTCACCCGCCCTGAACCATTTCATAATTACTGAGGTGTCCAGCACCACAACTGACTTTAGCGTAGTCGTCATCGGCGCGCGTCCCGCCAGTACCGAACAGTGGCGGTGCTGTCGGTCGGATCGCGGCGGAGTCTGGCGGCAATGGCATCAATCGTCTCCATCGCGCGCCGAATTTGAGGGTTGTCACGCCTCCGTTGATAGCGGCGAATATACTCGCGGGCGGCTAACCGCAAAACTTCTTCCCGCGTAAGCCGCTCCAATTGGGCCGCCCGATCAATGGCAGCCGCTTCATTTTCAGTTAGCCGGATAGTGATTTCGAGTATTGTCATTTAGCATCATCCCTTCATAGCCAGTCCGCTGATGGGATTATAGCATTACACACTGCTATTCCATCCCCCTTACCTGCGGAAACATTACCAGCATCACCCCCGCGCTCAGCGCGCACACCACGGCCCCAAACAGGATCGCGTTCGGCGCGCCCCAGCGTTCGGCCAGCGAGCCTAGCAGCAGCGACCCTACCGGAGCCATGCCGACCACCGCCCACAGGTAGGCGCTCATCACACGCCCGCGCACGGCGTCGGGAATCTGCATTTGCAGCAGGGTGTTCGTCGTCGCCAGGTGCGTGACCATGCCCCACCCCGCGAGGGCGAGCGCGAGCATGGAAAGCGGGACCCACCGCGAGAGTGCGAACCCGGCCACGGCCCCCGCGAAGACGAACGTCGCCGCCGTCAGCAACAACCCCTTGCGCTTGAAGTTCCCCAGCGTTGCGAGTGAGATCGCGCCGACGAGCGCGCCCAGCCCGGTAGCCGAGACGAGCACGCCAAACCCGTCGGCCTGCAGGCCGAGGACGCTGCCTGCCATGACGGGGACGAGCGCAGTGTAGGGGAAGCCAAAGATGCTCGGGACGGCGGCGATGAGGCCGAGCGCCAGCGCGGCGCGGCTGTGCGCGATGAAACTCAGCCCTTCTTTCAGGTCGGCGAGCGGCGCGAGCCGGTCGTTCCGCGGCGTGAAAGGGGGAAAGCGCATCCACAGCAACCCGCCGAGGACGGCCAGGAAACTCAGGCCATTGAGGGTGAAGGCGGTTGCCTCGCCCACGCGGGCGACGAGAATGCCTGCGACCGCCGGACCGACGAGCCGCGCGCCGTTGAACATGGACGAATTGAGCGCGATGGCGTTCATCAAGTCTTCTTTGCCGACCATCTCGACGGTGAACGCCTGCCGCGTGGGCATGTCGAAGGTGTTGGCGAGGCCGAGCAGCAAGGCGAGGACCAGGACGTGCCAGTATTGCACCACGCCAGTGAAGGTGAGCGCGGCGAGGGCGAAGGCCAGCAGCATCATCGCGCTCTGGAGGCCGACGAGCAGGCGGCGCTTGTCCACACGGTCCACGACGATGCCCGCGAACAGCGAGAACAGCATCACCGGCAGGGCGGAGAGGAACGTGACTGCGCCGAGTTTGAGGGGCGAGCCGGTGAGCCGGTAGACGAGCCACTGCTGCGCGGTGGTCTGCATCCACGTGCCGGTGAGGGAGATGAGTTGGCCGAGCCAGTACAGGCGGTAGTTGCGATGGCTCAGGGCGCGCAGCGCGGCGGGCAGATACCATTCCCGCCCGCCGAGGCGCAGGAAAGGGGTGACTTGCGGCAGAGGGTCGCGCACAATGTTCCCGCACGTGCGACGCACCCGCTACGCGAAAGTGCGTCGCACGTAAAGGCGGCTTTCTGCTATGCCTGGTGCATCTCAAATTCGCTCTCGGTGAAGTTCTCCACCTGATAAACCTGCACTTCCAGCTTCGTGCGCCGCCAGGTGTCGGGATGGACGCCCATTTTCTCGCACAGCATGGAAAGGAAAGTCTCCGGGCTGGGGACGCGCTCCCACACCTGGGGCAGGAAGGTCGCGCGGTGACGCCCATGGGCGAGGATCACGCCGTCCACCTCCGGCCGCAGGCGGCGAGGCAGCTCGGCGGGCAAGTCGTAGTCGAGGGGCTGCGGCTCGGTGAGGACGGAGACCTCCAGCTCGATGTCCAGTAATTCGTCGGGTGTGACGGGCGGGAAGCGGTAATCGTACTGTGCGGCCTGCGCTGCGTGGATCAGCACATCCTCGTAGAGCGGATATTGGGGCTGCAACCCGCCGATGCAGCCGCGCAATTCGCCATGCTCGGTGAGCGTCACAAACGAGGCGCCTTTGCGGAGCAGGTCAGGCGAGAGACGGCTGGGGTCAACGTGTGGATAGGGCTGGCTGGACACGGCGGCCTCGATGGACTCTCGCGCGAGCTTGAGGAGGAGTTGTTTGTCGTGGGCGGAGAGAGGCGTTGTCATTGTTCCCTTCCTTTCTCTCCCATAGGGCTGGCCGCGGCCGACAGAGGCGGCATGTTGTCCGCAAGCCGGCTATTCCAAGGAGTGGTAATTACGATTGTAATACAAAAGCGGCCTCCCGGAGTTCTGGACTTTGGCGGCGACGACCTCGGCGACGAAGATCGTGTGCGTGCCCGCCGGGTGGGCGGCGACGACGACGCAGTCGAGATATCCGATATTTTCGGTCAGAATTGGCGCGCCGGTCACCGCGGTGAAGGTCTTCAACCCGGCAAAGCGGTCGCCGTTTTCCGTCTCGCGCCCGGCGAACCGGTCGGAGATGGCCTGCTGCCCCTCGCGCAGGATGGAGAGGGCGAAGGCGCGCGAGCGCTCGATGAGCGCATAAGTGCGCACGGCGTGCTCGATGCACACCAGCACCAGCGGCGGCTCGAGCGAGACCGAGGTGAACGAATTGACGGTCATGCCGTGCACGTGCGCGCCGTCGCGGGCGGCGACGATGGTGATGCCGGTCGTCCAATGGCGCATCACGGCGCGCAGGGTTTCGGGGTCAACGGCCATAGGGTTGCCTTGTGCAGTCGAAATGAGATCCGCCGTCATCATAGACGGTTGGGGAAGGGGCGTCAAGACGCGTTTGGGGAAGGCGGTAATTATGGGAGTTCACTGAGGCAGGGCTTTCAAAATTGCGGGGGCAAAGTGGGTGAGGTCGCTCAGGCTTTCGGCAAACGAGCGGCGGGCCGAGCCGATGACGAAAGTGGGCACGCGGTTGAGGGTGTGGTGCTTGTGGCTCAGGTCTTCGAGGTTGCCGTGATCGGAGGTGATGACGATGAGGCCCGCGTCGTCGTCCCAGGCTTCGAGCAACCCGGCCAGCACCGCATCCAGGCGCTCGACGACCCGGCGGGCGTCGTCCAGCGTGCCGCGATGACCGACCAGATCGGTCGGCCAGTGCTCGAAGAAGGAGAAGGGGCGGAGCGCGGCGAGTTCCGCGAGTTTGCGCCCGGCCTCGCGCAGGGAATAGACGGGCGCATCAGGGATCTTCAGCTCGGTGCGCCAGCCCTCTCCCGTGAAATCCGCCGAGAGAGCGCGCCCGGCGCGCAGGTCGTCGGTCGTGAAGAGCGGAAGCCCCGCAGCGGTGACGGCGAGCGGGATGGCCGAGTAGTTGCGGCGGCCGGAGTGGATGGCATCAAAGTAGCGCTGCGGATAAGCGTTGAGGAGCGCCGCATCCAGGCCGCGCGCTTTGAGCTTGATAAAGAGCGACTCTTTTTCGACGATACGCGCGACGGCTTTGTTGGGCTTCGGCCCCCAGTGGCCGCCGATCATGCGTGGGACGTTGAGGCCGGTGAGGATGGCTGCCTGCCCGGTGGCGGACTGCGGCGGGCCGTCCACGCCGAGGGCGGCGTCGGTGGGGACGAAGAGGGAGCGGGCGGTCTCGATGCGCGGCGTGCCGGCGAAGGGGCGCTGGCCGCCGAGCAGGCGCATGAGCGTCGGAATCTCCGCCGTGACGAAGGGGTTTGTCTCCGGGTCCGGTTCCCCCAGGCCGACGCCGTCGAGGAAGA
>Ga0209341_10005992_pt1 | contig 10888 bp, 9 predicted proteins | sample RifCSP13_2_FD_184020 | JGI IMG/M metagenome (GOLD analysis project Ga0209341, IMG submission 184020) | Soil microbial communities from Rifle, Colorado - Rifle CSP2_sed 13_2 (SPAdes) (version 2) | ecosystem: Environmental > Terrestrial > Deep subsurface > Rock core/Sediment | place: Rifle...
ATCTGGTTCAGTCGACCACCCTCGATCTCGTCGTCCGTGAACGGCTCCGTTCGGAGGCGGTCGAGCTCGTGCGCAATCGCCGCCATTGCGGCACCGAGGCGATCAGGGCTCACGCCCGCGAGGATGTACCAGTGCCCGCCATGACGGAGCGCGCGGAGGCGGCTCAGGCAGTAGTACGCGAGGCCCTTCTCTTCCCGTACGTTCGCTCCAAGGCGGCCGTACATTCCAATCACGCCGAACACGAGGTTCGCGAGGCTCGCCGCGTAGAAGTCCGGGTGGCTCCGCGGGACCGCTTGGAGTCCGATTGCGATGTCAACCTGGGACTTGTGCGGGAGCGCAACGGTCTTCGTAACGGGCGGAACCGGCTCTGGGTTCGGCGGCGACGCCGCGGGTGCGTTTCCGGTCGGTAATGCGTCGAGGGGCTTTGCAATCGAGGTTCGCACGAACGTCGTGTCGACATCGCCTGCGAGGGCGAGGATCATGCCCTGCTGGCCATAGGCGCGATGATGGAGCTCGAGGAGAAGCCCTGGCTCGATCGCCTTCACCCGCTCCGCGTCCCCCTTCGGGTCCCGCCCGTACGGATGGCCCGGTGGATACACGGAGGAGAGGAGTTCCCGGACGGCCTGGGTCTGCGTGTCGTCCATGTCCTCCTCGATCTCCGTGAGGACCTCCGCGCGGATGCGTTCGACCTCCTTCGCGGGAAGCACGGGATTCGCGAGGCAGTCCGCGACGATCCCGAACACCTTCGCGGCGGTACGGCGTGTGCACCGCCCATGGAACACAAGCGCCTCCTGCGCGATGTCGAACTCGAGCGTCGCACCGAGGCCCTCGAGAGACTCCGCGATCTGGCGGGCGGTCCGCGTGCGGGTCCCGCTCAAGAGGAGCCGGGAGAGGAAGCCCGCGATCCCCTCCTCGCCCGGGCGCTCCGCGGTGACGCCCGCAGGGAGGCTTCCTTGGAACGAGAGGAACGGGCTCGCGGGGTTCGATGCGACAACGATTCGAGCCCCGCCCTCGAGCTCGATCCGCTCGGGCTGCGGGATCACGACGCGCCCTCCGCCTGGTACCGGACGATCGTGCGGGTCCGCTCCCTGAGGTACCGGCGGGCCGCATCCTGAACGTCCTCTGCCGTGACCCGCTCGACCGCGTCCAGAAGCGTGGGGAATGAGTCCCGCGAGTCGAGGATGTCGAGCTGAGAGAGCATGTATCCCTGGAACTCGACGCCGTCCGCCTCGTAGCGCGTCCACGCGCGGACGAGCTCCCGCGCGCGCTCCATCTCCGTCGCCTTCGGCGACTTCTCCTCGAGGCGGGCGACGATCGCGTCGAGCTTGTCCTCGAGGGAGGCGTGGTCCACGCCTGGCGCGAGGGTCGCCGACACGCGGAAGAGGGAGGGATCCCGACGCATCTCGAAGCCGCACCGCACCGCCGTCGCGAGCTTGCCCTCGACGAGGCCGCGGTACAACCGGTTCGCGCGGGGCTCCCACCCGCCCGACGCAAAGGAGCTGAACCCCCGCCATCCGCCGAGGACCGCGTTGAGGATCACGAGCTTTGGGATGTCCGGATCGCTCCACGCGGGAATCTTCCAGCCGACTGCGAGATAATTCACACCGCCAGGGCGTTGGATCTCGGCGACGCGCTGCCCGTGCTGCGCGGGTTCCACAAGCGGGACCGGCTTCGGGACGGTCTCCGGCCGGAGGTGTGCGAAGTGCTTCAGCACCAGGGCCATCGCAGCGCCGGCCTCGACCCCGCCGACGATCGTGAGGGTCGCGTTGTTGGGAGCGTAATGGCGGAGGTAGTATGCGTACACCTCGTCCCGACCCATCGCCTCGAGGTCCTGCCGGTACCCGATGGGGAGCCAGTGGTAAGGGTGGACATGGAACGCGGTCCCCCACATCTCCTCCTCGACGAGGAACTCCGGCTGGTTTTCCGCACCCTCGCGCTCCGAGATCACCACGGTCCGCTCCGCGGCGAACTCCTTCGGGTCGAACGCGGCATTCCGCATCCGCTCGGACTCAATGAAGAGGGCCGTCTCGAGTTGGTCCGCGGGCATCGTCTCGTAGTACATTGTCCAGTCCTTGTCTGTGGATCCGTTGAAGTCGCCGCCAACCCGAGAGATGAGGCGGTCGATGTCCCCCTTCGCGAGCTTCCCGCCGCCCTTGAATAGCATGTGCTCGACCCAGTGTGTGGACCCTGTGATCCCGGGCCGCTCGTATGACGAGCCGACGCGATACGCGACCCAGACGCTCACCCGGGGCACGCCCGGGACGGGTCGCAGGATCACCTTAAGTCCATTGCCGAGGACCTCGATGTGATCGATCCGGCTCCCTCGCTCACCCGCGGAAACCGCTGCAGGGTTAAGACTTTCGCCACGGCAAGCGCGGGACCCTCAAGGCTGCTGGGCGACCATTCGCCTCCGGTACTGAGCATACCCGTACGAGACCGCGAGGAGGGAGATCGCGACGATGATGAGGCCGATAATCCGGAGCTGGAGTGCGAGGCCCGAGATATCGAAAAGAAACACCTTCCCGAGGACAGAGAAGAACAGGACGAACCCGAGGTAGCGGAGGACTGTGAACCGCCGCCAGAGGCCCCACGCGACCGCCGCAGCGCCGGCCCCCGTCCACAGAATCGTCGTTTCCACGCGGGTTCCGAACGCGATCGGCGCGACGACCAACCACAAGGCCGCCCCGATGAGCTGCGCAGACTTCGCGAGCACGGCGCGCGGCGTGCCAATCTCGAGCGCGAACCCGAAGGCGACGAAGATGATTGCGAAGACCGGCAGCACGAGGACGCCGTCCGAAACGGACGACGTCGCAGCCATGACCGCGAGCGCGACCTGGGCGGCGAGGGCGACACTGCCCGCGTTGAAGGAGAATGGATCGTCGAGGTTGAACCCGACGGCGGCGACGAGGAGGGGGAGGGCGACGAACAGATAGACTGAGCTAGCGTCCTGGGCAAACATCCCGACGAGGATGGCGAGGGCGGGCACGGACACGTGAACCGTCGGTGCGGGCGCGAATTCCTCCGACGCCACGACGGATTTCCGGATCGCGACCCACGACGCGAGGGCGGTGAACAGGACAACGTGGTACGCGCCGACGTAACCCGCGTTCGACGCGCCGACTCCGGTCACGAGGGGCGCGATGGCCCACCACCGTCCGGCCACACTCGAAAGGCACACCGTCGCCACAACGGCCGCTACCACAGCTGGAGCGCTGAGGAGAGACCGGCGGTTAAGCGCGATTGCGGCGGGTATCGCGAGGCCGTATGCCAGAAGGGAAGCGTCCGCGGAAACCGCACGCGCGCCGAGGCCTGCGAGGATCACTGCGAAGAGGATCACTTGGAGATCCGTCGGGATGCCTTCGGACGGAAGTCCGTATGAGGACCGCGTCTGCAGGTACCCATGGAGTGCCGCGGTTGCGAAGAAGAGCGCCCAGATCGCGGCGAACTGCGCGGACGAGTCTTGGAGTCTAAGTGTCCCGAAGGCCACGAGGACGATGTACGTTAGGTTTGGAAGCCACGCGAGCCCCTTGACCGGCCGGAGGAGCGCGAGCGCGAGGAGCAGGGCGGGGAAGACGGCGATCGCGATTTCGCCACGGCCCATAAGGAGGGGGATCGGCATCGAGAGAAACCCGACGAGGATCGCGAAGATGAGCGTGAGCCGCTCTTCTCGAACAAGAAGCTCCGACGCCGTGAGTGAGGCGGTCAGCGTAGCGTATGTCGCGAAGATCGCGAGGTCGTCGACGCCGCCTCGCCTGCCGATTGGGAGGCTGTTCGCGATGAGGACCGCGTACGTCAGCGCGATTCCCGTGGCCCACACGAGGGTCCGGATCTCCAGGGGAACGACGACGAGTCGCTGCAGGCGGAAGAGGGTAATTACGACCGCCGTCGACAAGCCCATCGCGAGGATGGGGACGAAGCCCCACGGGGCGAAGAACGGAGCCGCAAGGATTGCAACGACATCGAACGCGAACATGAGGACGGCCGCGCTGAGTTCGCTACGCTGGACGAACACGAGGCCGAGGACGAGGACGCCGCCAAGGGAAAGAAGCGAGGCGTATTCGACCGCGTCGATAACGAGGAGGTACCGCAGCCAGGTTGTCCACGCGAGATAGAACAGGCCGGCCTCGATTGAAAGGAACGGCGACCGATAGCGAAGCGAAGCCGCGGCGTGCGCGCCGAGCGTGACGCCAAGAACGATCTCCCAGGGGAAGCCGGGCAGGCGGAAGAAGAACCCGCCGCCGTACACGCCGATGTACGCGAGCGCGAACGCTCCCGCGTCGAGACCCCTCGCGTATTCCTGAAGCCGTTTCCGCGAGTACAGGAGCTCGCCGAGGACTGCTAGGCCGATCGCCGCGGCGAAGTCGATTGCGAGGATCTGGATCGGTTGGAGCTGCGGGAGCACGATTGCGAGGAGGAAGAAGAACGCGAGGGCGAGGACGACGAGCCCGATTCGCTGAAACCACTTCTCCCCGAGCTCGAGCTCGAACCGCGACAGGCCACCGGCGACGCGTGCCTCGGGCGCAGGGGCGGGAATGGCGGGAGCGAAGGGAGCTGCGGGGACGGTTGGCGCAGCGGCGGGTGCGGGAGCGGGTGGCGCGGCGGTTACGGGCGACGGAGGCTGAGCCGGGGATGGCGGCGCCTCGGGTGATGGAGGGACGGGTGCGTAGATCCCGGGTGGCCGGAGTCCCACCCGCTCCTCAATTCGAGTTATCCGGTCGAGAATTGTCTGCTGAGTGAACTCAGTTTGGTGGATCCGACGTGCCCACGCCTCGAGCCAGGACGCGAGCTCGGGCGTGGCGGCCGTCCGTGGAGCCTCGGGAAGGACCGCTCCGACGATCGCGACGATGACTCCGATCGTGACGAGGACGAAGCCGATGAACGAGAATATCAGCAGGAATCCGAGGATCGCGAGGACGATCCCCACGACGAGAATGCCAACCCGCATCCCTGCCCCCCGGGGGCGATGAACGTGCGAGATAAAGAAGGGATGCGTCGAGTCCACCGCCGGCGGGTCCAAGTGTGAACGACGGTGGCCCGACCGAAAACCCTATTTCGAGTCCGGTCATCTCGGTCCACGGGGGTTGGCGAAGTGGCAGAGATCCTGAGAGGCGTCCACATGGTTGACTCGTACGCGAACACGTTCTTCCTTTTGGACGAGAGGCTCGTCCTCGTGGACACGGGTACGGCAGACGCCGGTGCGAAAGTCCTCGCCTACCTAGGCCGGATCAGCGTGAAGCCGTCGGACCTCACGACGATCTTCATCACGCACACCCACCCGGACCACGTCGGCGGACTCGCGGAGATTAAACAGGCTGCGCCGTTCGCGAAGGTCGCCGCGCATCGCGTCGAAGCACCGTTCATCTCGAAGAAGGAGACGTACACGGGGCCTCCCGGCGTCGCCGCTCAGCGTCACTCAGGGACGGCCGTGGACGTCCTCCTCGACGATGGGCGCGTGCAGGATGGATTCCGCGTGATCCACACGCCCGGCCACACGACGGGAAACATCGCGCTCCTCGACGAGACCCGGTCCCTCCTCGTCGCCGGCGATTCTATCAACAACGAAGGCAGCCTGCGCCCGATGGACGACCGCTACAACGTGGACCCAAAGCAGCACCGTGCGTCGATCAAGAAGCTCGCAACGTTCCATTTCGAGAACCTCGTGATGGGCCACGGCACGCCGATTCTGGGCGGGGCCTCGAAGAAGGTCCAAGAATTCGCGGCTCGCCTCTGAATGCGGGCCGCTACGGCGTGAGGCGCCGGCCGGACATCCGGATCCGCGTCTGCTCGTCTTGGCGGGACATCACGAAGATCCCGGCGAGAACCGCAACGACGAGGATCGATAGGATCACGGACCAGACGAGCTTCGCGAGCGTGTCCCCGGTCCCGACGAAGATCGAGCCATAGAAGCTCGCGGCGCCGATGAGGAAGAGGACGCCCGCGAGGGATCGGATCTGCTTCGCCTCCGAGCCCGCGTACACGAGGTACGCGATGAACGCGAACGCGATCGAGACGAAGCCGTTCCACCAGAGGCGCTGGTCCGTCGTGAGCGGGGCGAGGAACAGGACGTACGCGAAGACCCCAGCCGCCATCAGCACGAGGATCACGATGATTCCCGTGAGGGCGACGGAGGAGAGCTTCACGGCCGGCGGGGGCGGCATCGGTGCGGCCATGCGCTCACCCGCTCGAGAGGGGCTTTCCGCAGTTCCCGCAGAACTTCAGGTTCCCGGGGTTCGCGGCGTTGCACGAGGCGCACACGACCTCCTGCGTCGTGCCGCAGCTCCCGCAGAACTTGTGGCCCGCGGGGACGGGCTGGCCACATTTCACGCACGGCTTGCCCGTGGGCGCGGTCATGTCCGCGCCGCAGTTGCCGCAGAACTTCATCGTCACGGGCTGTTGGGAGTTGCACTTCGGGCACGTCTTAACCTGCTGCGGGGCCTGCATCTGGCCCATCTGCCCCGCCATCGAGTACCCCATGCCGATTCCTGCGCCGAGCCCGAGGCCCGCGCCGGCGCCGCCCTGGGGGTTCGCGGCCGCGGTCTTCAGCGCGTCCGCCATCGCGAACTGTTGCGCTCCCGCTGCAGAGGACCGGTTCAGGATGCGACCCGCGGACGCTGTTGCAACAGCCTCCTTGACCTTCTCCGGGAGGGGGATGTTGAGCCCGCTAATCTTCACAATCTCGAGGCCGAGGTTCGCGAAGTGGGGCTTCGTCTCCATCAGGACCCGCTGCTCGATCTCATTCAGATTCGTGGCGAGCTGCGTGACCTTCATCCCGCCTTCCTTCATCTTGCCGAGCGTCACGTAGAACTGCTTCACCATCTCTTCGCGGATCCGGTCCTCGACCTCCGAGGAAGTCGCGGCACCAAACGTTCCTACGAATTGATTGATGAACGACTCGGGCGATTCGATCCGGTACCGGAACTCGCCGAATGTGCGGAGCTCGATGAGGTCGAAGTCAGGGTCCTCGAACACAAACGGGTCCTTCGACCCGAACTTGCCGTCGAACATGCGCTTCTGGAGGTAGAACACCTCCGCCTGCTGGACGATGCCCGTGAAAACCTTCTGGAGCCAGCCGAGGATCGGCGCGTTCTGCGAGGTGAGCGCGTACCGGTCCGGCCGGTCAATATACGCGAGCGCCTTTCCATCGCGGTAGAAGACGGCGATCTCGTCCTCACGGACGACGATGTTGTCGTTCATCCGAATGTTTCGCGGGACCTTCCACATCATGTTGTTCCGCTTGAACTGGTCGTCCCACGCGATCGTCATCGACTGCGTGAGGCCCTCGCCGCGGCCTGCGGTCTGATCCGTTCTCTTCCCGCCGCCGAACAGGAACACGGGAAATATCATCACTTCACCCCAGTGCCGGTAATTGCTTCGATGCGCTTCTTGAATGCGGTATCGAACGTCTTTAGGTCCGCGCGGAGCTGATTCACCGCCTTGTCGAAGGCGGCCTTGTCTGCGGCCTCCGCGGCTGCCCGGAGCGCAGCAACGCCTTCCGCGGCGCGGTCGAGGCCCTCGAGCATCGCATAATCGTATTCGTAGAGGCGGTCGAGCTCGTCCTCCTCGATGCGGATCGCAGGGCTGAATCCAGAGTAGCCCCCTTCCGCATGGCGAACGCGCGCCTCGGAGCCCTCGAGCTCAAAGATTACGTTGCCCATCGCCGACAGGCTCATCTTCGGGGACTGCGCGGCTGCCTGCCGCACGCCCTCGAGGTCGTTCCGGAGCCCTTTCATCGCTTCGTAGATCCGGATCCGCAGGATGTTGTCCGCCTGGCGGATGTCCTCGCGGCGCCGGTATCCCGCATATCCGGGGATCCGGAGCTGGATCTTCTTCAGCAGTCCGCGGTCGGCCTCAACGCGTTCACGGATATCGGGGATATCGCTCCCTCCTGTGACTTCGCAAGTTGCAGGGGTGTATGTCGGAGTATTTTAACATTCCCGTGGAACTCCCAGAGTTCGCTGGCATCGACACTACCACAGGGAGAGGGACGGCCGTTCGCCGTCGATCACACGGTTCGTGTTCCCGTCGACGAGGATGAACATTTCCTTGCCTTTGTGGCGGTACCGGACGAACCATACGGGCGCGTGGAGCAGCTCGCCGGGCGACTGCTGCGGGTACGGTACGAAAGACTCGAGGACATCGACGCGTTTCCGGGCCTCTTTCTCCGCGTACTTCGACCCGAGGCCCTGTGCGAACTGCATCGCCTCTTGCTCCATCACATCGCCGTTCAGGACTTCGATCCCGCCCGTGCGCCGCTTCTCGAATGGCACCTTGCTCTGGATCGAGAACTGGTAGCCGTCGTCCGGCTGGTACTTGTTGTACCCGCGGACCCCGACGACGGGGATGTTGTAAAACAACTGGATCCGGTCCCGCACCCGGATCACCTGGGGCTGCGCGACCTGCCGGTTCCTCTGGTTCGAGGCGATCGCAATCTGGAGACCGATCTTCGCAATCGTCGCGGCGACCTCGCCGGCGCCCTGCGGCTTTGTGTTCACGGCGCCCGTCCCCTTCTGGCCCGTGAAGTCCGCCGTAACGCTCGTCGGGATGATCCAATACGGAACGTACTTCAGCGTGGACTCCAGGAGCTCGGACTTCTCTGCGACCTTGCGGCGAAGAACGCCCTGGTCGAGCCACTTCCCGCCCGCTTGGAGGGCCTGCTCCTGCCCGATCATGTTTTCGAGCATGAAGTGCTTCTGGACGACGGACCACCCCGCGCTCCCGAGACTCGTCGCGGTCCCGCAGTACTCGCACGAGACGAGCGTGAGGCCGCCTTGCGGCCGGATCGGAGCTCCGCAGGATGAGCACTTGAGTTCCTTCGCCTCCGGGGGCGCTTGGATCGCGGGGCTCGGCGGTGGCACGGCTCCGGCGGGAGGGGGAGCACCGGGTGGAGAAGCCCCGTACGCCGGGACGGCCGTCGTGGTCGGCGGGGCCGCGTACGGCGCCGTGGGTCCGGGCGTCGGCGTCATCGGGACACCCTGCCGGGTCCCACAGACATTGCAGAAGACAGATCCATCTGCGATTTGCTGACCGCATTTCTGGCAGAACACAATGGTCCCTGGGGGAGGTTCCCGGTGGTCGATGCAAGCCGGTTCTATATAAGAATTCCCGACAGGGTGACGTGTCTGAGAATGCCCCCTCACTTGGAGGTGGGCAACCGGTCGAAGCCGACCCACCTCGAAACACCGTAATCGACCGCGCGGCGCGGTAGGAAACGCGTCGCAAAAATCGCGGCCGTGTCGTACCACTTCACGCGGTAGCGCGCCGCGGGGCGCCGCTTCGTGATGACGCGGGCAATCCGACGCGCGACCTCGTGGGCCGTCGCGCCGAACGTCGGCACGGTATGCTGGCGGAACGCGCGTTCATACACCTGGGCGAAGACCGACAAGGGCCGACTGATTACGGACTTGCTCTCGGCGAGCGCGCGCTCCTGGAACCGGGTATGAGTCGAGCCGGGTTCCACGACGACGACCTTCACACCGAACGGGCGACATTCGACGCGGACCGCGTCGCTGAACGCCTCGAGCGCGAACTTCGATGCGCAGTATGCTCCGATCAGCGGAACGGAAACGCGACCCGCCACGGAACTCACGTTCACGATGTATCCGTCCCGCTGGGCCCGCATGATCGGAAGCACGGCGCGGGTCAGCACGGCGGCACCGAACAGGTTCACCTCGAACTGCTTCCGCCACGCGTCGCGATCGAGATCCTCCGCGGCGCCAAAGATCCCCATGCCCGCGTTGTTCACGAGGACGTCGATACGCCCCGTCTCATGGACAACCCGGGAAACGGCGGCCTCGATCGACGCGTCCGAGCGAACGTCGAGCTCGATCGGTTCGAGGCCCGGCGCCTTTCCTCTGAGATGCTGGACGCCATCCAGCGTCCGCCCGCCCGCGTAGACGCGGAATCCGCGGGACGCGAGGACGAGGGCTGTCGCCTCGCCGATTCCGCTCGAGCATCCTGTCACCAACGCCACGCGCCGCGATTCCACCGCCATCGGTACACCTGCGCGACGCACGCCGCGGGGGTTGATTTCGGTTTCCCCAGGGCGGGCTCGTGATAACGACCATCGGCTTTCAACGAAGAAGTTCGCGCTTTGTCGAACTTGCCTACGGCAAAATACAAAGCGGTGCTACGGTCTGGGCCGGCCTCGCTTCCCGAGAAACATCATGACACAGGTCATCGCTCGAACAAGTTTCGTGCAGGAACGGATTGAGAATCGACCGCCGGGTCCGGACTCGTTCACCGAGGACCTCCTGAAAATCGAGCGATCTCTCGCGGAGGCAGTGCCTCGTGGCATCGCGGCGACAATGGCTTTCCTCAATCTCGTGAGCCGGTATCCGAGAGAGTCGGAGGCAATCGACATCGAGCTCGGCACGAGCCCGCTGCCACACCTCGCCTCGGACCGCCTGGACGAGATCGTCGACGACTGCCTGCGCCTCGCGGAGGAGCGACTTCCCAGTGAGAAGAACCTCGCCGGCGAGTTTGGCGGGTTCGCCTAATCACGCTCCCGCGCCCTTCTCTGCATGCTTTGCGAGCCATCTCGCCGCCCGCGCCCGGACCGACTCCGGAATCGCGGGGACGCGGACCTCAAACTCGATCTCGGAGGCCTTTGAATCCGTTGATGGCGGGAGGAGTCCCTCCTGGACCGCCGTGCCCGCGAACCACGCGCGACCGCCATCGGAGGCGCTCGCGATCGTCGCGAGGCTTGTCCTCGTTCCTGCATCGACGAAACGTCCGCGGAAAATCGCTTCGAGGGCCGCGCCTGCATCACGCGGCGGCATGGCCGCAAGGAACTGGAACGCAAGGAGCAGCCGCATTGTCTGTGGCAGCTCTTCCCGGGCGACAATTGCCATGAGGACCCAGCTCCGCGTCTCCCGGTCTGCAACGCGGA
>Ga0209341_10005994_pt1 | contig 10886 bp, 9 predicted proteins | sample RifCSP13_2_FD_184020 | JGI IMG/M metagenome (GOLD analysis project Ga0209341, IMG submission 184020) | Soil microbial communities from Rifle, Colorado - Rifle CSP2_sed 13_2 (SPAdes) (version 2) | ecosystem: Environmental > Terrestrial > Deep subsurface > Rock core/Sediment | place: Rifle...
CACGTTGGGCGCTTGCTGCTCGGCGAACTGGAGGACCAGCAAGTGGTCGTGATGCAAGGCCGTACTCATTACTATGAAGGCTACGATATGCCGCGCCTGGGCTTGCCCGTTCGGGTAATGCAATCATTGGGCATTGAGATTCTGATTATCACCAATGCCGCCGGGGCGGTGAACCCGGCTTATGAACCGGGCGATCTGATGCTGCTGCTCGATCATTTGAACATGATCGGCATGGGCGGCCAGAACCCACTGCGCGGACCTAATCTAGATGAGTTAGGACCGCGCTTTCCGGACATGGACCAGGTCTATGACCTAGAGTTGCACAGCCTGGCGCGCTCCGTTGCCGCAGAAGAAAAAGTGACTCTTCACGAAGGCGTCTACTGCTGTCTGGCCGGTCCTAGCTTCGAAAGCCCGGCCGACCTGCGCTTTTTGCGCGGCGCGGGGGTCGATGCTGTCGGCATGTCCACTGTTCCTGAGGCCATCGTTGCTCGCCACGGCGGCACGCGAGTGTTGGGTATATCCGGTATCAGCAACGTGGCTGGGATAGCTGCCGGAGACAACCCAAATAGCAACAGCGATGCCTCCCACGAAGAAGTACTAGAAGCCGGCAAGGTCTTGGTGCCGAAATTGACTAAGCTTGTTCGCGGGGTGCTGCGAAAACTCACTTGAGCAACCATTAAGAATGGCTGAAGTATTACGATTTTTTGTTCAGTATGAAGCAGCCTTATATTTTATTCTTGGCTTGGGAGGCATATTATATTTATACAGGTTCTGGCTCGCCTGGCAGGAAGTTAGCTCGGCCATTTATGGGCTGGAACGTGAGGCCTCGCGCGGGCGACTCAACCAGGCGGCCATCACCTTGGGGTTCCTCCTGGTTCTGGCGCTGCTTATCTTCATTATGGTGACCTTTGTGGCAACCACTTTGCCGGCCCAGGAGTTCCTGGCCACCGCGACCCTCGATCTGTCCGGCGGCGCCTCTGACATTCCCACCTCCTCCGGTCAGGAGACCGTGACCGTACTCACCGCCACGCCACTGCCGACAGTAAGCATCGACCCCGAAGCCTGCATAACCGACAGCCTCAACATTTCCGCGCCCGAGGCTGGTGAGACCTTGCAGGGTGCTGTAGAGGTGCGCGGCACGGTGGACGTTCCCAATTTCGGGTTTTATAAGATCGAGTACGCCCGCGCTGAAGAAGAACTGTGGCTCACCATCCAGGCCGGACGCAACATTGTGCGCGATGGTGTGCTGGTGGAAAGCTGGGACACTTCCCGGCTGCCGACTGGAGGCTATGTGCTTCAACTGATCGTCATCGACAGCGCCGGCCAGGCTCTGGAACCATGCCGCATCCCGGTGCGCATCCAAACGGCCGAAGTATGACGGAGACCAATGTAATCATCGCAATTCGCCCCGGCGAAGAGGCCGACTTTCCCTCCTTATTGGAATTAGACCACGCGTTTGCCACCGAGTATGTGTGGCAAATGGAAGTCGACCAGGGTGCGCCGCGCATGGGCGCCCGCTTCCGCGAAACGCGCCTGCCGCGCCCTATGACGGTGAGCTATCCTCGCCAGAAGGAACGGCTGCAGGCGGAGTGGAAACAGCGCTCCGCCATCCTGGTGGCTGAGCAGGGTGGCAAGCTGTGCGGTTATGCCAGCCTGGCGGCGGACCTGGCGCCGGGCGCCGTCTGCCTCACCGACCTGGTGGTGGCCGCCTCCCAACGCCGCAAGGGCTTCGGCACGCGCTTGGTGTTGGCGGCCCAGAACTGGGCCCGCCAGCACGGCCACGAGCGCCTGGTGCTCGAAATGCAATCCAAGAACCACCCGGCCATCCGGCTGGCGCAGAAGCTGGCTTTCGAATTCTCAGGGTACAACGACCATTATTATGAAAATAAAGACATCGCATTGTTCTTTGCAAAAAATCTAACCTAGCCCTGCTGCTTATGCCTACTTACTCTTAAATGGTGCTTTGGTGCTTCGTAGTTTAGAAACCCTCAACCGAGTCTTCGAAGCCGGCATCGCCATCACGGCCCTCTCTCTGTTCCTGCGGGCGCTTACGTTCAACCTGCGGGATAGAGTCTCGCGCGCCTTTGCCGTCATCCTGGCTTGCATCATGGTCAGCTCGGCCGGTGAGGCGGTTAGCGGTTCCCTGTCCGCCAATGTGGAATTCTGGCTGCGCTTCCAGTGGGTGGGCATCATCTTCCTTCCCGCGGCCTACCTGCATTTTTCCGACGCCCTGCTGGAAACCACCGGCCGGCCTTCCCGCGGCCGACGCCGCCTGGCTGTGCGGCTCTCCTATGCCCTTTCACTTGTCTTTCTGTCCCTGCTGCTCGGCGGCTCCCTGCTTGGGGCGCCGGTGCTTACCCGCGAGCCGGTTCCGCACCTAACGCCGACCCCTGCTTCGTGGGCCTTCACCGCCTATTACGCGTTGGTGGTGGTACTGGCTTTGTTCACCATCGGACGCGCTTTGCGGCGCACGGTGCTTTCGGCCAGCCGCAGGCGTATGACTTACCTCCTGGCTGGGTCGCTGGCCCTGGCGTTCTCCTCCTACCCCTTCCTTCTGATCAGTTCCGGCCTGGCTGCAGCCTTCCAAGCCGGTTTCTTTTTAAGTGCAGCTGTTGGCAATGTGCTGGCTTTTCTGGCCATGGTGGCGATGGCCTACGCCACGGCCTTTTTTGGGGTGCCCTGGCCCGACCGCGTGGTCAAGACCCGTCTGTTCCGTTGGCTGTTGCGCGGCCCCTTCACCGTCTTTATCGTGCTGGCCCTCATTCCGCTAGCGGCCCCCATCAGCGCCGTCTTCAATACGCAGCAAGCCATCATGCTCCCCATCCTCATTGCCCTGTCTGCCCTGGCCACTGCCCACCTGCTTACCCTGGCCACACCCACGTTAGAACGCTGGATCCTGTTCGGCGGCGAGGCCGCGGACGTTGCCTTCGTGCAAAACCTGCAGGAAAGGTTCCTCACCAATTCCGATCTGCACCAATTCTTGGAGGCCTTGCTGGCCGCAGTCTGCGATCGATTGCAGATCAAATCCGCCTTCGTGGCTGCCCTGGATGGCGGCGCGCTGCGCACTATCGTTTCGGCGGGGAATGCCAAACTGTTGGAGAAGAAACAAGCTTCCGCAGAATTGAAAAAGGCCGCCCTGCAAGGCGGCGCTCCCGCAATTTTCTCGTGGGGAAAATTCTGGATCTTTCCTCTGCGATCCGCTGAGGAAGGCAGCCTGATCGGCCTGCTTGGCGTGCTGCGCTTGGGCAAGGCCGATCTGGCCGATGAGCAGCGTGCCGCCCTGGTCCACCTGGGCGAGCGCGCCGCGCTGGCCCTGGATAATCGCCGCCAGCAAACGCAGGCGCTCGCCTCTCTGGAAAGCCTGGGGCCACGCGTCGAGCTCATCCAGCGCCTGCGGGCCGCGGCGCGCTTCGACCAACTTGAGGTGTTCAGCGACGCAGCGGCGCTGCCGGAGTATTCGGATCTGGTCAAGTGGGTAAAGGATGCCCTGACCCATTACTGGGGTGGACCCAAGTTGACGGAGAGCCCGCTGCGCGGCCTGCAGGTGGTGCAGAAAGCCATCTCTGAAAATGAAGGCAGCCCTGCCCAGGCCATGCGCAGCATTTTGCGCGCCGCCATCGAACGTAATAAGCCGGATGGCGAACCCAAATTGAGCGGTGAATGGATGTTGTATAACTTGCTTGAGCTGAAATTCCTGCAGGGCCGCAAGGTGCGCGAGGTGGCCCTGCGCCTGGCGATGTCCGAGGCGGACTTGTATCGCAAACAGCGCGTGGCAATTGAATCAGTAGCGCACAGCTTGCTCGACATGGAATCTAACGCGATCAGCTTGAAGAATGGAAAGGATCAGAATCAATGAACGACAAAAACCAATTTGATCTACGCCGCGCTACTCCTTCCACCTCCGAGCCGGACGATGGCTGGTGGCAATCGTTGATGGCGGAGGAGATCAAATATGCCCCGGCGGCAAAGGCGCGCGCCGGCGCCGGGCGCAAACCTGGCCGTCACCCCGCCGCAGCCAAAGAGCGTAAGGCGCCTGGCATGGATTGGGTGGATTGGACGCGCGTGCTCGAGATTCAGGAGGCCGAATCGGTCTGCTATGCGGAAGTGGTGGGCTTTAACCGCGGCGGCCTGTTGGTGCGCACGCAAGAGTTCCAGGGCTTTGTGCCTCGTTCACATCTGGCTGCGGCCGTGAACGGGCAAAGGATCACTGAACGCCTTCTGGAGGGCTACCTGGGCCGCGAAATTGAACTCAAAGTGATCGAGTGCGACCCGGAGCGCGGCCGCATTGTGCTCTCAGAGCGTGCTGCCCAGACCGCGCCGGGCTCTCGCCAGACTCTGTTGCAAACCTTGCAGATTGATCAGGAGCTCGACGGCGTGGTCACCAACGTGACCCCCTTTGGGCTCTTTATTGACCTGGGCGGCGTGGAAGGCCTGGTGCATATCTCTGAGCTTTCCTGGGGCCGTGTTGGCCACCCGCGTGAGATCGCCAACCCCGGCGACAAAGTGAAGGTGGTGGTCTTGCATTTGGAAATGGACCGCGGCCGCGTCTCGCTGAGTATCAAACGCGGCCAGCCCAATCCCTGGGAGACCGCCCTGGAGCGATACCCTAGAGGCGCCGAGATCGAGGCGGAGATCACAGAGGTAGTCCACTTTGGCGCCTTCGCAAAATTGGAAGAGGGCTTGGAAGGCCTGATCCACATCAGCCAAATGGGCTTGCATGAAAGGCTGGACCCACGTCTGGTACTGGAACCAGGCATCAAAGTGCAGGTCTCCGTGCTGCAGGTCGAGCCGCAGCGCCAGCGGCTAAGCCTGCAGTTGCTCTCTCAACCCTGGAAGGACAAAGATAATCAAGGGCCCAATTGGCTGGACACGCCGGGGGAGCATGGCTAAACAAACACCTTTCGTCCAACCCCCGCGCCAGCCGGGCCTGCTTTCGCGCCTGGCCGGGTTACGCGGCGGCCTGGGCGAGTATGGCTCCGAGGTGGCCGGCCTCCTGGTGCTGGCGCTGGCCTTGCTCACCTTGTTGGGCTTGGTGGGACTGACAGGTGGCGCCTGGCTCAGCCCCTGGGTGGGCCTTTGGCGGCGCTGGCTGGGCTGGGGCAGCGTACTCGTGGTGTTGGGGTTGGTTTGGGCTGGCTGGAGTCTGCTTACGCGCCGCAAAACTGCAGCTTTTCCACTGGGGCGGCTGATCGCCTTCGAGTCCACCACCTTCGCTTCCTTGGGCTTATTGAGCCTGGCCACCGGCCACTTGCTTGAAGTGGCCGAGACCGGTGACGCCGGTGGACTCGTGGGCTGGGGCCTGGCCGAAAGTTTGCGCCTGCTGTTTGCCAGCTTTCTTCCCGGTTGGCTGGCCTTTGCCCTAGTCTGGTTGATGTTGCTGGGAATTTTCGTCTACTCGGGCATGGTCGTACTAAGCAGAACCACACTAGTACACACACCCCAACCCGCTCCTTCTCTTCCGGCATCTGATCCCGTGCTCTCGATCTCCCCGGTGGCCGAAGCGCCTCAAACCGCGGCTGAAGCCGCCCCCAGGCGCGCCGGCCGATTGCCTCGCGAATTCCGCAAAGACTTGAGCCTTGCAGGTCAACCTGCCCAGCGAGCCAGGAGAATTGCCCGCTCGGCGGATCTGCCGCCGCTGGATCTACTGGCCAGCGAAACAAGCACGCGCCCCGACGAGCGCCACATAAATCTCATGGCTGGCCTATTGGAGAAGACGCTGGCGGAGTTCGGTATACAGGCGCGGGTCGTGGGATTCCAGGTTGGCCCCACGGTCACCCAATTCGCCGTTGAGCCTGGCTATTTCCAGCGCCCGGGCGAAGAGAACGGCGAAAACCGCCAAAAGGTGCGCGTCTCCCAGATCTCCGCCTTGCAGCGCGACCTGGCCCTGGCGCTCTCCGCCCAGCGCCTGCGCATCCAGGCGCCTGTGCCTGGCCGCTCCTATGTGGGCGTCGAGGTACCCAATTCGCGCGCCACCCTGGTGCGCCTGCGATCTATTCTCGAAAGCCCGGTCTTCCATAAGCTGGCCTCGCCGCTTGGGTTGGCCCTGGGCCGGGATGTCTCCGGGGCGCCGATCGCCGCCGACCTGGCGCGCATGCCCCATTTGTTGGTGGCCGGCACCACCGGCTCCGGTAAGTCCGTGTTGATCTCCGCCATCGCCATCTGCCTGGTGATGAACAGCAGCCCGCAAGACCTTCGCCTGATCCTTCTCGACCCCAAGATGGTGGAGTTGGTGCGTTTCAATGGCTTACCGCACTTATTAGGCAAGGTGGAAACCGAATTGGAACGCATCACCGCCGTGATGCGTTGGCTGGTGGCCGAGATGCAGCGACGCTACAAGCTACTGGAGAAAGAGCGCGCCCGCGACCTGGATAGCTACAACCAAAAAAACGCCCGCCGCGCGGATGGCGAGCACCTGCCGCGCATCGTGGTGCTGATCGACGAATTATCCGACCTGATGATGAACACCGCCGAGCACACTGAGAGCACACTGGTGCGCCTGGCGCAGATGGCCCGCGCAGTGGGCATCCACCTAGTGGTGGCCACCCAGCGCCCCAGCACCGACGTGGTTACCGGCCTGATCAAGGCCAATTTCCCGGCGCGCATTTCCTTTGCGGTCGCTTCGTCTATCGATTCGCGCGTGATCCTGGATACGGTCGGCGCCGAGACCCTGCTGGGCCGGGGCGACATGCTCTATCTGGCGCCGGAGGCAGCCGCCCCGGTCCGCTCCCAAGGTGTGATGATCTCCGACAAGGAAATAGAAGCCGTGATCGCTTATTGGCAGCAGGCTTGGCCGCAAGAGGAAGGCGAGGCCGTCCCCTGGGACGCGCTAATGCACAAGGACGCCACCATTGGCGACCAGGACGAACTGGTAGAGCGGGCGATCGACGTGATCCGCCAAACCGGCAAGTCCAGCGCCTCCCACCTGCAGCGCGCCCTGCGTGTCGGTTATCCGCGCGCCGCGCGCCTGGTGGACGAGCTGGAAGACATGGGTATCCTCGGCCCGGTGCAAAGCGGCGGCAAAGAGCGCGAGGTCTTGATGAACCTCGATGATTTCAATACTGGCGGCGTGGAGGGTGAGGAGTGAGCCGCCTCGCTGTCCCTCCGGCGCGCCTGGGCTCGGCCCGCGCAGACCAGATCACCTTCACCGAGCGCTTGCGCATTAATTTCGGCTGGGTGCTGAACCCCGCCGTGGAGCTGCTCTACAAGCTTGGCGTTCATCCCAACCAACTTACTCTGGCCGGGGTGTTGGGCTCACTGGCGGCCGCCATGCTGGTTTCGCAAGGGCTCTTCAGCTGGGGAGGCCTGGTCATTCTGCTCACCGGCCCTGTGGACGCCCTGGACGGCGCCTTGGCCCGCCGGCGCGGCGAGGCCCAGGATTTTGGCGCCTTCGTCGATTCGGTCACCGATCGCTATTCGGAATTGGCGGTTTACGCCGGGCTGCTATGGGCCGCCCAGGCGCGCAGCGATCTCGCCTTGTTGATGGCTGTCTATTTCGCCGCCTTCGGGTCCGCGCTGGTCTCTTACGTGCGCGCCCGCGCCCAGAGCCTGGGCTTTGAATCCAAGGGCGGCTGGTTCAGCCGCGTGGAACGCTTCCTGATCCTGTCGGTGGGCCTGCTATTAAATCAACCCCTGGTCGGCGTCGGCCTCATCGCCGTCGGCGCCAATTTAACGGCGCTGCAGAGGATCTGGCACGTGAGGAGAATAGCTAAAGGCCGAGAATAAACTAGCTCACAGGGAGCCCCTTTCTCTCCCTTGGTTGCTTATGAAGAATCTACGCGATACCCTTAGGCGGTTAGCCAGCCACTCTTACGCCTTTCCCGCAACCCTTTTGCTGCTCTGCCTCGTCGCGTTTGGCCTATTCATCCCTCAACTTGGTTTCTACTGGGACGATTGGCTCACCATCTTTATGGCGCAGCATGGCGACCCTGGGATCCTGAAGGAATTCTATTCATTTGATCGTCCCCTCCTTCCCTGGACCTTTTTGATAACCATCCCTATTTTGGGAACAGATCCTCAGCACTGGCAGGTATTTGCATTGTTGCTGCGTTTTCTAACCGCGTTTGCATTGTGGCGCGCATTAAGCGAAATCTGGCCCAAGGGAAAATTCACTCCCGCTGCCACCTCCTTGTTGTTCGTGATCTACCCCAGTTTCTTTCAACAACAGATCTCCGTGACCTATGTTCCGCACTTCTTCGCTTACCTGCTGTTCTTCCTTTCCGTATGGTGCATGTTGCGCGCCATTCGCCAACCCGAAAGGTATTTACCTTTAACCGTCCTGGGGTTAGTCACTGGCCTTATGCATCTTGCTATAGTGGAATACTTTAGCGGCCCGGAATTTATCAGGCCCTTTCTGATCTTCCTTTTGCTGCGCGATCAAGCAGTTTCTATATCAGATAGTGTACGAAAAGCATTTCGCCACTGGGCACCCTATCTTATTATGTTGGTCAGTTTCGTTAGCTGGCGCCTTCTTTTCGTTTCGACCCTGGAAGATGCAAATGAGGCTTCGCTCCTTGGAAAATTCGTTATAGCTCCTGTCCAGACCACGGTAGGCCTTATTGAGCACTTGCTTCAGGACTTAGTCCATATCCTATTCAGTCAATGGGACGGCGCTCTAAACCCCGCCCTAATCAATTTCTCGGATTTTAGCTTGATCTTTTCGCTGGGCATGGCAGCATCGGTTGCCATTTTTGTCACTTTCTATCTAGGTCGGCTGAACCAGCCAAAAGGATCGGCGAAGAGTAATGCAGCTTTGGATAGTCAGGTAGTTGCAATTGGGGCGCTGGCAGTCCTTATCAGCATGCTCCCGGGGCATATTGCCGAAAAGAATGTGCTTGCCGGCTTATTCTCAGATCGGCTCACGTTGGCGGCCGCGTTTGGGGCGGCGCTTTTTTGGGTTGGTATTGCACGGCTAGCCCTAAAAGACCAGATCCATCGCGTACTATTTGTCGGTATTTTAGTAGGCTTGGCAGCGGGATTGCAAATTCGCACCGCCCATGCATATCGCTTGGATTTCGAAAAGCAAACCCGTATTTATTGGCAACTCTACTGGCGGGCTCCATCCATCGCTGCGAACACTGCGCTTGTTTTCGACGGAGCCCTTTCTGGCTATGTTGACAAGTACGCCGCCTCCGCCTCAATTAATACCCTTTATGGGTCCTCGATCCGAAACGGCCAAGTGGATTATTGGGTGTTAGATTACTACGATGATCTAGATGAGTTCACGAGGGATTTTACCGATGGGTTCGAATTGGCGTATGGCCAGCATAACCTCATCTTTCGCTCAACGAGTGAAAATATTCTCTTACTCGACTATTCGACCCTCGGGCAATGTTTGTGGGTGCTGGATGCCCTAGATCAAACCAATGTTGATATCCCACTGGAAATGAGGCAGATTGCTGGACTAAGCAATGTGGCTCGAATAAACCCAAAGGCCGGGTCAACGAATTCCCCAAGTCCGGCGATCTTTGGGTCAGAACCCGAGCATGAATGGTGCTATTACTACGAGAAGATGGATCTGGCTCAGCAAGATGAAGAATGGCTGCAAATCCTTGATCTTTGGGGAGAGGCCCGGGAGAAGGGTTATCGTCCAAATAATCAATTTGAAATGATTCCCGTACTGGATGCTCTGCAAAATATAAGCGAATGGGAGCAAGCCCTCGAACTGAGCAGAGATATGTATAAAAAGCAACTTGGCACCCAAACTAGCTTATGCTCTATGTGGCTCGGGAAGACCGAAGCTGATGGTTTACCTGAAGCGTCAAAAGCTGAATTGCTGGAATTTATTCAGCACCTTGGCTGTTGAGACATCCACATGATTCATTTTGATACTGGTAAGGAGCATTGTGTCAACAGCCACCCGGACGACCACCCTTGAAGTAGTAACACCATTGCGAGGACGCCATGAACGAGCAAGCCCTGGATTTATCCAAAGCCGCACAGGACCTGGTGGAACTGATCGCCAATCAACCAGGCGCGGTTGTAGTCTCTAATCCCCGGCCTACGTAATGAACGTCGGATATCTGCGCGCCGCATACCAGACCAATCCCGCCGCCACCAAACTCAAAACCAAGAAATCCACTTCCAGTCCAAACGTGCTCAGGCTGCCGGTCAGCATCAGCGTGCGCAGAGCGTCCACCATGTAGGAGAGCGGGTTGAAACGCGAGACCACCTGCAGCCAGCCTGGCATTACCTCGATCGGGTAAATAGCATTACTGGCAAAGAACAGGGGCATGGTCAGGAATTGGCCCACCCCCATGAAGCGCTCACGCGTCTTTACCCAAATGGCTATGAGCAGCGAGAAGGTCGAAAAGACCACCGCCCCCAGAACGACCACCGCGAAGATTCCCAGCAGGTTGAGCAGGCTCCAATTCACATGCACGCCCATGATATAGGCCAGCGGAACAATAATGAATGTCTGCGAGAGACCACGCACACCAGAGGAAAGCCCCTTGCCCAGCACCAGTGAAGTCCTGGGCGCCGGGCTAGCCAGGAATTTGTGAATGATGCCTAGGTCGCGCTCCCAAATGATGGATAAGCCATAGAAGATCGAAATGAACAATACAGATTGCGCCAGGACACCGGGCGCCATGAAAGCGATGTAGCCGAACTCCCCAGTGGGAATGGCGCGGGTGGCCGCCAGCACCTGCCCGAAGATTACCAGCCATAGCAGAGGCTGCACGGCCCGGGTGAACAAGGGCAGCGGGTCGTGGCGCAGCTTACGCATCTCCATTTCAAAGATATTGAGTGTCTTGCGCCAAAAATATATGGCGTCAGCCACGGGTCGCGGCAAGGAAGAAGGCTTAGCCGACACGGCCTGCGTCATGTCTGGTCCTTGAAACTTCGTAGTAAGAGCCGCCAGCCTGCAGTTCAGCCCCCGCAAAATGGGC
>Ga0209341_10005995_pt1 | contig 10886 bp, 11 predicted proteins | sample RifCSP13_2_FD_184020 | JGI IMG/M metagenome (GOLD analysis project Ga0209341, IMG submission 184020) | Soil microbial communities from Rifle, Colorado - Rifle CSP2_sed 13_2 (SPAdes) (version 2) | ecosystem: Environmental > Terrestrial > Deep subsurface > Rock core/Sediment | place: Rifle...
AGGCGCGACAGCTGGGACATTAGCGGCCCTCACTTTGCGGGCTGGGAGATTTATCACCTCAAGGGATCACCAGCTGACCCGGACCGGCTGTACGCCTCCCAGACCAGCGGCTGGTTCGGGCAGGTGATCCAGCGTTCCAATGATGGCGGCCAGACATGGGAACCCGCAGGCAATGGGTTTGTGTATGACGGCGTGCCCGGTACGCACCAATGGTATGACGGTACGCAACACCCCTGGGAGTTCAAGCGAGTCTGGTATCTTGAACCCACGCTGACCGATCCGGACAAGGTCTACGCCGGCGCCGAAGACGCCGCCCTGTTCCGCTCGAGCGATGGTGGGCAGACGTGGCAGGAGCTTCCCGGACTGCGGAGCGTTAAAGGAGACCTCTGGCAGCCAGGTGCCGGTGGGATGTGCCTGCACACCATCCTTCTGGACCCGAACGATCCCAACCGGATCTTCACCGCCATCTCGGCGGCGGGGGCGTTCCGCTCCGATGACGGCGGGCAGACCTGGCGGCCGGTGAACAACGGTCTGAAGTCCGCGTACGAGCTCCCCGATCCGAATGCCGAGGTCGGCCACTGTGTGCATGGCCTCGCCATGCACCGCTCACGTCCGGGCGTGCTGTTCATGCAGAAGCACTGGGACGTCATGCGCAGCGACGACGCCGGCGAGTCGTGGCACGAGATCAGCGGCAACTTGCCGACCGATTTCGGGTTCCCAATCGCCGTTCACGCCCACGAGCCAGACACCATCTACGTCGTCCCGATCAAGAGCGACTCGGAACATTATCCACCCGATGGCAAGCTGCGCGTATACCGCAGCCGGACGGGCGGAAACGAGTGGGAGGCGCTGACGAAAGGGTTGCCGCAAAAGGACTGCTACGTCAACGTATTGCGCAGCGCGCTGGCGGTCGACTCGCTCGATCCCTGCGGCGTGTACTTCGGCACCACCGGTGGGCAGGTGTACGCCTCGGCCGACTCTGGCGATAGCTGGGCGCCCATCGTCCGGGATCTTCCCGCCGTGCTGTCGGTAGAAGTCCAGGCACTGCCATGATCCGAGTCGTACTCCCCACACATCTGCGGGGGCTGGCAAACCTCAACCGCGAGATAGAGATTCAGGTTGAAGGTTCCCCGACGCTGGGCGCGGTGTTGGACGCGCTGGAAGACAAGTATCCGATGTTGCGTGGCACCATCCGCGACCACGTCTCGAAAGAACGCCGGCCCTTCATCCGGTTCTTCGCCTGCGGAGAGGACTTATCTCACGAATCGCAGAAGGCCCCATTGCCCGAGGCGGTCGCCACGGGCGCGGAGCCTCTGCGGGTAGTGGGTGCCATGGCTGGCGGGTAGGTTTCAACAGGTGGAAACGAGCCAGCGATCAATTCCTGTGATTCGGATAATTATTGTCGATTTTGTGAGGTCTCAATCGACGTATATATAGAGCGAGGTTTCATACCGGGTCAGAACCGCTCGGAAGCCTGGCTCCAAACTCAGAACAAGAAGGAGATAAGACTATGCGAGTAATGGTTATCATCAAAGCTGACAAGGACACCGAGGCAGGCATATTGCCGAGCGAGCAGCTGCTGGCTGAAATGGGGAAGTACAACGAAGAGTTGGTGAAAGCCGGTGTGATGCTGGCAGGCGAGGGGCTGCACCCCAGCTCGAAGGGGGCGCGCGTCAAGTTCTCAGGCGGAAAGACGACCGTGATTGACGGGCCATTCACCGAGGCCAAGGAACTGATCGCCGGCTTCTGGCTGTGGCAGGTGAAGTCCATGGAAGAGGCGGTCGAATGGGTCAAGCGCATCCCCAATCCCGACGGCGTGGAGGAGGCTGAGATCGAAATTCGCCAGGTCTTCGAGGCGGAGGATTTTGGCGCCGAGTTCACACCCGAACTCAGGGAGCAAGAGGAGCGCCTGCGCGCACAGATCGAGGCAAATACGAAGGGATAGTTCGGCGATTCTACCCATTGTCTGACTGGACTTACACCGTTGGAATGATGGGTATGAGCGCCGTAATGAACTCTATAAGGAGGCAGCATGCCAAAAATCACTCCATTCCTAATGTTCAACAATCAAGCAGGGGAGGCTGTGAATTTCTATGTTTCCATTATTAGAAATTCAAAGATCTTGAGTGTTAGCCGCTATGGTGAAGGAGGGCCTGGACCGCAAGGGTCGGTCATGTCAGCCACATTCCAGCTTGAGGGGCAGGAGTTTATGGCGTTTAACGGTGGTCCGCATTTTACCTTTGCTGAAGGTTTTTCGCTCTTCGTAAACTGCGAGACGCAGGAAGAAGTAGACGAGCTGTGGGAGAAGCTCTCAGAAGGCGGCGAAAAAGGGCAATGCGGCTGGCTGAAAGATAAATATGGCTTGTCATGGCAGATCATCCCCTCGGCTTTGGGCGAGCTCTTAAACGATCCTGATCCTGTAAAATCGAAACGGGTCATGGAGGCAATGCTTCAAATGGGCAAGATTGACATAGCGAGTCTAAGGCGAGCCCATGAACAACCGACCCCCACGATAGGATGAACCGAAGGTGAGGAAGCTCGTCGAAACGATGCCGCTCAGGAGCGGCATCGTCGTCCTCAGCTACGCACCGGAGCCTTTTGGTCTGTTTATGCGTCTGAGGAGCAGGCAAGTATACAAATCAGTCGATCGCTATTTTGACACGATAGAAAATGTACTCAACCACCACACATCGCACCATTGAGGCCGTCTGGCGAATCGAGTCAGCAAAGCTCATCGCCAGTCTCGCACGGATCGTGGGCGACATTAACCTGGCCGAAGACCTTGCTCAGGACGCGCTGGTAATCGCGCTGGAGCGGTGGCCGGAGACAGGTGTCCCGAACAAACCGGGCGCCTGGCTCATGGCCACTGCCAAGCATCGTGCGATTGACCAGCTGCGGCGAAACATTTTGCTGGAACGCAAGCACGAGGCGCTGGGTCGCGAACTCGAGATCCAACAGGCGATGACCGAGGCGGATTTCGACGCCGCACTCGACGATGATGTCGGCGACGATCTGCTGCGCCTCATCTTCACAGCCTGCCATCCAGTGCTCTCAACCGAGGCGCGCGTTGCGCTTACGCTGCGCTTACTCGGCGGTCTGACCACCGAGGAGATCGCGCGTGCCTTCCTGGCATCGGAGGCGACCGTCGCCCAGCGAATCGTGCGGGCCAAGCGGGTACTCGCCGAGGCGCACGTACCTTTCGATGTCCCGCGTGGAGCCGAACGCGCCGCCCGCCTGTCATCGGTGCTGGAGGTCATCTACCTCATCTTCAACGAAGGCTATGCCGCGACCACCGGCGACGACTGGGTGCGACCGGCGCTGTGCGAGGATGCGCTCCGGCTCGGTCGGATCCTGGCCGAGCTCGTTCCAAACGAACCTGAGGTCCACGGCCTTGTCGCGCTGATGGAGATCCAGGCGTCGCGCATGCGGGCGCGGGTCGGTCCATTGGGAGAGCCTATTCTGCTCCTCGATCAAAACCGCGCCCGCTGGGATCGACTGCTCATCCGGCGCGGTCTCGCGGCGCTCGCGCGCGCCGAGGCGATCGGCAACGCGCTCGGGCCCTACGCGTTGCAAGCCGCAATCGCAGCCTGTCACGCGCGGGCGCGCACCCCAGAGGACACAGACTGGGCGCGCATCGCGGCCCTATATGATGCGCTCGCCCAGCTGGCGCCATCCCCCATCGTGGAGCTGAACCGGGCAGTTGCGCTCTCGATGGCATATGGTCCGGAGGCGGGGCTTGAGCTCGTTGATGCGCTGACCTCGGAGCCATCGCTGAAGAACTACCACCTCCTGCCAAGCGTGCGCGGCAATTTGCTCGCCAAGCTTGGCCGCCTCGACGAAGCCTGCGCGGAGTTCGAGCGCGCCGCAACGCTCACGCGCAACGCCCGCGAACGCGAACTGCTCATCGAGCGCGCCCGTGCGGCTGAGCTACACCGGTAAATTTATTTTTAACCCAGTTGCCATCGGTCAAAAAATTCCCTCTTGACATTAACGTAACGTCATAGTTTATACTACCTTCCGGAGGCAAGGAAGATGAGATACACGGTCAAGCAACTCGCGGACCTGGCGGGAGTCACCAACCGCACGCTGCACTATTACGATGAGATCGGTCTGCTGCGCCCAGCATCGTATGGCGATAACGGCTATCGCTACTACGGTGAGCAGGCCGTTCTCCGGCTGCAACAGATCCTTTTCTACCGCGAGCTGGATTTCAGCCTGGACCAGATCAAAACCATCCTCGACCGGCCGGATTTCGACCTGCTTCAGGCTCTGGAAGGCCATAAGCGCGCCCTGCTGGAGCGGGTTGAGCGGATCAATTGCCTGATCGATACGGTCGACAAGACCATCCTGCATCTGCGAGGAAAGATCGAGATGAGTAAAAATGACTTCTACAAAGGCTTTGACGAAGAGAAACAAAAACAGTACGAACAGCAGGTCCGCGAGAGATTCGGCGATGAAGCGATGGCAAGAACCAAGGACTGGAACGCTTATACGCCCAAGGAAAAGAACGATATCCTGGCCGAAGGCCATGAGATCCACATGGGCATTGTGGCTACAATGGAAAAGGGCTACGACAGCCCCGAGGTCCAATATTGGATTGGCCGCTGGCACAATGCTATCAATACCCATTTCTATGAATGCTCGCTGGAGATATTCCAAGCCCTGGGTCACGGGTATAACCAGGACCCGGAATTTACCGCATTCTACGAGAAGATCCACCCCGGGATGGCGTCTTTCATGGAAAAGGCGATGACGTATTACTGCAAGCTGATGGCTGCGCAGCAAGCATCAGGTCAATAATCTATCATTTGGAGCCGTCCAGGAAGAAGGTAAGAACGACTCCAAAGTCCCGATACCTCTTATGGCTCAGAGGACTGGTAGATGATCGCCTCGCTGTCACGATAGACTTGTTTTAACCCCGGGTCATCGTCAGCGCGAGAGATGAAGTCTCGATGATCGAGATCGGTCAAAACGTACTCGGCGCCGAAGCGTGGAGAGATGAATTCAGATGGCCGGTCTAGCTTGCCTTCCGTGATTTCCACCCACTGATCATACAAACCCGCATTATATAACTGCATATACGTGGGATCAAGCCCGATTAAATAAGTGTTGTACGTATTGTAGTAGAACAGGCGGGGAAAGTCGTCCCAATCGGTTTGAAAGATGCGCGCCCCAGGCGGAGCATTTTTCCTTAGCCACTCAGAAGCCTGCGCATACCGCTGGTAAGAACTGGTATCCTGGAGGCTGGCTTGGGCACGGCGCAGGGTGAGCAGCATGCCAGGCACCAGGATGAGGGCCAGCAATATAGCAGGGGACCAGAAATTATAAGCTAAGGCTAATCCCTTCCTTCTCGACAAAAGACCAATTGGCGGGGTTAAGTCGTCCCTTGCACTTGTCCCCGGACCCCGGTCAGAAACCAGCGGAGCCCAGGCCAGGGCAGCGAAGATCAAGGCAAAGGCCGGGAAATATTCCACGAAGCGGCGCGATTGAAACAGCAGCAATCCAAAGATAACCGCCAGGGTAAAACCGGTCGCCGTGCGGGTATCCATGCGCCTGTCTTGCAAGCCGAGGGCAAGGACGCCGCTCAAGAAAGCCACCAAGGCCAGTGGGGAGTTTTCCAACAGCGTGGTGGTGCGGTAAGGGAACCACTCGTTACCAACACTGACCGCAGTCCTTTCGGTCAATTTGGGCACCAGATGGCGATAGATGAAGACGACGTTATCCGGGAAGTATGGGTTGATCAGCAAACCAAGCCCAATGCCAATGCCGACATAAACCAGGGGACGCAGGTCCAGGCGGCGTTCGATCAACCAGGCCGAAAGGACATAGGCTGCGGCTAAAATGAGAATCAGGGGGAAAGCGTCATATAACCAGACATAGAGAAATGCCAGGGGGATCAGGCGCTTGTGTTTGCCTGTCAGCAGGAAATGCAGCCCGAGAACCAGGAACGTCAGGGAGAGCGATTGCACGCGGGTCATGCTCATGCGGAAAATGAAGGCTTCGGACACCGCCAGGAGCCCCAGCGCCCAGAGGGCGGCGTACGGGATGCGTTGGTTACGCAGCAGCCACCAGATGCTCAGGAAAGCCAGGCTGGCGAAGACCACGCTCGCCCACTTCGCTCCCAGGCGCAGATCTCCAAACGTGAACGGGATCAGACCCACATGGAAGAGAAAATGATGGTCGTAGAATTCACGCGCGTTGAGGATGGTCAACGGCAACCAGGGGAAAGCCGGTTTGAGGCCTTCGCTTCGCATCAGGGAGGCGAACTTGATGTGGTAGTAGTCATCGGTGCTGGCCAGGTTCGGGGTAGAGAATTGGACTTGCGCAAGGAGCGCGATGAAGACGACGAACAACACCAGCCCAACGATCAGGGTGCGCCCGGAGGTATTCACCGCCAGTCGTTGCCTCCAGGCAGCATACCGGATACGGTTGGTCTGGAGACGTGAAGCCTTCGCAGCCAAAGACAATCCTCCGCTATCAGCAGGATACAGACGGCCGGGGTTCCGACCGCCTGTATCCTGGAGTTTCTATACCGGGTAACCTGGCTTTCAGATAATCCCCTAACTCGCTAAAATCGGAGGCGTCAGGATCAAGCTATTGTCATTGCCGGTGTCGTCGCCATTGTCATTGCCGTTGTCGTCGCCATTGTCGTTGGCGTTGTCATTGCCGTTTTCGTTGTCATTGGCATTGTCGTTGCCGTTGTCGTTTCCGTTATCGTTGGCATTGTCTTTGCCGTTATCGTCGCCATTGTCATTGCCGTTATCGTTAGCATTGTCATTGCCGTTATCGTTGGCATTGTCATTGCCGTTATCATTGTCATTGCCGTTATCATCGTCGTTGTCGTTGGAATTATCGTTGCCGTTATCATTGCCGTTATCGTTGGCGTTGTCATTGCCATTGTCGTTGGCATTGTCGTTGCCGTTACCGTTATCATTGGCATTGCCGTTGTCATTGCCGTTTTCGTTGTCATTGGCATTATCGTTGCCGTTGTCGTTTCCGTTATCGTTGGCATTGTCATTGCCGAAGCCATTCTCATGGCCGTTGTCATTGGCATTGTCGTTGGCATTATCATCACCGCTCAAGGGGAAGCCCTCATTGTTTTGAGAAGCAGATATGGCTTTCTCGACTGCGGGCTTGACCGTCTCCGGTACACTCACCCAGACCCCCTTCAGAGCTTGAGCATACCCAACCAGGGCGGCCGATACCTGCTGAGATAACATGGCAGCCCGGTCTGGGTCGCCTGCCATGACGACCTGTAAAGCTGCAATGGCTTTGTTGGTATAAGCTTCAAATTCTTGGGCGGCGGTGGCGATGTCGTCAAAGCGCCCCTCCTGGATCAAGGCATTGATCTCATCCAGGCGGCGCTGGGCAAATTGCAGGTACAACTGCGCCTCGCTGTAAGCGTCACGCGCCAGAGCTACCCGGGTCTGCTCCAGGCCCGTCTTGACTGGATAGAGCGCATCCCCTGGGAGCGCAGATTGGGCCGCAAGAGCTGTGGCGCTCACTCCTCCGAAGAGGAACACCAGGATGACGATGGCAGCCATCAAGGCCGAAAAGGCCAATCGTTTTGTCCCGTTGCTCACCGGATTATCCTCCTTTGATATTTGATTTGATTTAAACCAGCGCGTCAGCCAGGCAAACCGCGGACTGGCTTTAAACTCCGGCATAGAATTCAATTCGGAAAGAAACCTTTCTCGCCCGCGAGCGATCGCCTTAAGGTCCCGCGGTGGGGTTGGTCGCAAGAGCGCGAGCTTTTCTTGCAGGCGAGGGTCGAGAGGATGATCGTGCTGTTCATTCATGGGTATTCACTTTCTCCTGATCATCGAGCATACGACGTAGAGTTGCCAGGGCCCGGTGCTGTAGGGCACGGGTGGCCTCATTAGACTTGCCAATCGTCATGGCGACCTCTTCGTGGGATAATTCCTCCAGGAACCTCAAATAGATCACCTGTTGTTGTTCGTGAGTTAAGTTGAGCAGTGCCATGCGAATCTGCTCACGGTCTTGCTGCTGTGCTATCAAGTGCGCTGGATTTAACCAGGGATCTGCCCGATCTTCAATTTCCAATGGTCCTGCCCGCTCATCCCGGCGACGGTAGTAATCGATAATCCAGTTGTGTGCCATGCGGTAAAGATAAGCCTTGGCGTTCTCGGTCGGTCCGCCACCATTTCGCATGGCGTGTAGCAGACGGCTGAAGGTTTCGGCGACACAATCTTCGGCTGTCTCCTGGTCGCCGATCAGGCGCACTGCGTAACGATACAAGCCAGGACTGTGTTGTTCATAAATCCTAACCAGGTCTTGCTTTTCGAGCGACTCTGTCTGTGCATCGGCTGTAGTGTTTGCGCGCATTATTTTCACCCTTTATGACGGGTTATCCGAAAGAACGTGACGATCTTGGTAAAAGAGGCAGAATTTCATTTATGAGCGTTAAAAGGTACGGCTTAACCCGGAAAGTAGATTTTATCAAAAATTCTCCCGTGGGGGAGTTTATGATAAACTCAAAAAAATAATTAAAGGAGGAGCAAGATGGATGAAATCGTGCTCTCGATCAAAGACTTCCGCAAAACCTATGGGGACTTCGTCGCCGTCTCAGGGATCGGCTTCGAGGTGCAGCGCGGCGAAATTTTGGTTTGCTTGGACCCAACGGAGCTGGCAAGACGACTACCCTGGAGTGCCTGGAAGGCATCCGCAGGCCGGATGCCGGCGCATTGCGCGTCCTGGGCGTCGACCCCAGCCGGGAACCACGCAAATTGCGCAACCTGATCGGCGTCCAGCTGCAAACTTCCGGGCTGCCAGCCAACATGACCGTGGAAGAAGCACTGAAGTTCTTCTCAGCCTACCATGCCGTCACACCCCAGTTCGACCTGCTGGGACGCCTGGGGCTGGAAGAAAAACGCCGGGCGCAATACAGCCAGCTCTCCACGGGGCAGCAGCGCCGGTTAGCCCTGGCTTTGGCCATTGCCCATAATCCCCCAGTGATCATCCTCGACGAGCCTACCGCCGGGTTAGACGTCGCCACCCGCGCCGAGCTACACAGCTTAATGGAGGAGCTCAAGGGAAAGGGCACCACGATCATCCTGGCGACGCACGACATGGCCGAAGCGGAGAAAATGAGCGACCGGGTAGCCATCCTGCTGCGCGGCCAGATCGTCACCACCGGAACCCCGCGCGAGATCACCGCTACCGGATCCGGCCTGACCAAGATATCCGTGCGCAGCGAAGGCTCCTCGCTGCAGAAGAATGGCATGACCTTCCCCGCCGTCGCCCAACAGTCTATCCAGGAAGAGTACGCCATTTACTTTAGCACCGATCCCGGCCCGACCGTCGCCGCCCTGCTAGATTATCTCAACGAGCAAGGCGACAAATTGATCGACCTGCGCGTGGAACGGCCATCCCTGGAGGAGAGATTCCTGGAAATTACGAACCGGGGAGCTGCCCAATGACTGCATTCGTCTACCACTTCTTGTTCGAGTTCAAGACCGGGCTGCGCAATTCAACTGCGCTGCTCATGAATTACCTGTTCCCGCTGGTGTTTTACGCCATGATGGGTTTAATCATGGTGAAAATCAACCCGGTGTTCGCCAATGTATTGCTCCCGGCAATGGTCATTTTCGTCAGCCTGGTGAGCAACCTGCTCGGATTGCCCGGGCCATTGGTCGAATCGCGCGAGGCGGGCATCTATCGCAGCTTCAAGATCAACGGCGTACCAGCTTTATCCATCCTGGCGACTCCCACCCTTTCGACGATATTTCACGCCTTAATCGTGTCAATCCTGATCGCCCTGACCGCCAAACCGCTCTTCGATGGCGCCAACCCCACCAGCTGGGGCGCTTTCGTCTGGATCACCTTGCTGGTGGTATTCACCTCTGGCGCGTTCGGCGCGTTGATCGGCGTGATCGCCACCAGTTCCCGCTCAACCGTCCTGCTCTCGCAGCTGATCTTCCTACCTTCGATGCTGATCGGCGGATTGATGATCCCGCTGGACCTGCTCCCCGCCTCGGTGCGACCCGTATCGATGCTGCTGCCATCGACCCACGCCATGCAGGCTTATCTGGGACTGGCTTACGGGCAGGCAACGGTGCTGAACCCGTGGGTCTCAGTAGCGATCCTGCTGGCGAGCGGGCTGCTGGCCTTTGGGCTGGCGATTTACCTGTTCAACTGGGACAGCCGCAACCGAGTGCGCCGCGGCCACCCGGCGTTGGCCCTCTTGGTCCTGGTGCCATATCTGATTGGAATCCTGTTGAGGTAAATCTTAAAACTGGTCTTGATAAACTGGAAATTGCTTATCCAAAGGGTCATCCTTTGGGGAATGATCGGCGCGATCAGCCTTTATATCACCTGGCCCTGGCTGCCCGGGACACGGGGAGCGACCCCGCGTACCATCATCGTGTATGGTTTTAGCATCCTTGGCGAAACGATGAATGAGGCGATTTTCCCAGAATTTCAAGCCCAATGGCAGACTCGTACCGGCGAGCGAGTCGAATTTATCTCTTCCTTTGCTGGATCGGGAACCATCACCAACCAGATCATCCTGGGTGTGCCCGCAGAAGTCGCCATCCTTTCCCTTGAACTCGATGCGTTGCGCCTGGTGGAAGAGAAGGTGCTACCTGGTCCAACCTGGCACGATCTGCCGCATGGCGGCGTGCTTAACCGCACCCCGTTCATCATCCTCGTCCGGCCTGGGAATCCAAAAAACATCACCGATTTTGCAGATCTTACGCAGCCTGGGGTTGGCGTGGTCCATCCAGACCCACTGACCTCCGGCGGAGCGCAATGGGCGATTCTGGCCGAGTACGGTTCCGTTTTGCTAACTTCAGGAGATGAGCTCCTCGCCTATGAACAATTATTCGGCATCTGGCAGAACGTCGTGGCGCAAGCCGCCTCAGCCC
>Ga0209341_10006002_pt1 | contig 10881 bp, 9 predicted proteins | sample RifCSP13_2_FD_184020 | JGI IMG/M metagenome (GOLD analysis project Ga0209341, IMG submission 184020) | Soil microbial communities from Rifle, Colorado - Rifle CSP2_sed 13_2 (SPAdes) (version 2) | ecosystem: Environmental > Terrestrial > Deep subsurface > Rock core/Sediment | place: Rifle...
GAGCCGCTTTCGCTGCGGCTCGCGGCGGGACGCCTCGAGCTCGGCCGGCTGCACCTGGGCGGCGAGGGCACCGACCTGACCGTGGACGGCACGGCAGACCTGGTGGGCGACGGGCCGCTCGCGGTCACGGTGCGCGGGCAGGCCGACTTGCGCGTGCTCGCCGCGCTCACGCGGCGCTTTCGCGGAACCGGCGACGCCCGGCTCGCCGTCTCGGTGTCCGGCAGCCGGGCCGCCCCGGTGGTGCGCGGCACGCTCGACCTCGAGGGGGCGGGTCTGCGCCTGCGCGGCTTCCCGCACGGCGTCGAGGGTCTGCGCGGCCGGGTGCGCTTCAGCGAGCGCGCTGCCGAGCTCGAGGGCATGAGCGGGATGCTCGCGGGCGGGCCGCTCACGCTCGAGGGACAGCTCGCCTACGCCGCCGGCCAGCTCAGCACCTACGACATCCGCTCGACCGGTCGCTCGCTCGCGCTGCGCTACCCCGAGGGGCTGCGCAGCCTGGTCGACGCCGAGCTGCGCCTGTTCGGCGACGCCCAGCAGCAGTGGGTCACGGGCGCGATCGACGTGCGCCAGGCGCTCTACACCAAGCGCTACGACGTGGCCTCGGAGCTGCTCGCGCTGCGCCGGGCGCTGCCCGCGCCGGGCGGGGCGCCCGCGGCGGGTGCTCGGCTCGACCTGCGGGTTCAGGCACCAGGCACGCTGCGCATCGACAACAACCTCGCGACACTGCAGGCGCGCGCGGACCTGGCAATCCAGGGCACGAGCGACGCGCCGGTGGTGAGCGGGCGGGCCGAGATCGAGCGCGGCCGCCTCTACTTCCAGGGCCGTACCTACGTCATTCAGCGGGGTGTCCTCGACTTCGTCAACCCACAGCGGCTCGACCCGCTCTTCGACATCGAGGCCTTCGCCCGGATCCGCTCCTACCAGGTGACGCTGCGCGTCTCGGGCACGCTCGAGCGCGTCACGCCGTCGCTCACATCCGACCCGCCGCTGTCGTCGCTGCAGATCCTGGCGCTGCTCGCGGGACAGGAGGAGTCCGCGGTCGCGAGCCTCACCCAGACGCAGGCGCGCCAGGACCAGGCGGCGCTGGCCGTGGCGGGCGCGGCGACGCTCGCCGCGGGCCGGCTCTCCGAGTCGATGGGCCTCGAGCGCGAGGCGGAGCGGCTCTTCGGCCTCAACCGCTTCTCGATCGACCCGTCGCTGCTGCGCGGCGCGACCACCCGCACCGCGCGTGTCACGGTCGGCAAGCGGCTCACCCCCGACCTGAACGTGCTCTTCTCGAAGGACCTGCGCGGGACCGAGGAGCAGATTATCGCGGTCGAGTACACGCTCACCGACCGCTTCTCGCTGCTGTTGACGCACACCGATCCCGGCACCGGCAAGACCGGCACCGAGAAGGGCTGGGCGTTCGACGTCCGGATCCGGCAGTCGCGCTGATGCTGGCGATGGCACTCGCCGCCCTGGCACTCGCCGTGACGCCCCCAGAGGGCGAGTACGTGAGGACCGTGCGCGTCGTCGCCGAGGACGAGGCGCGCCTCGCCGCGTTCGTGGGGCTCGTGCCCGGGCGGCCGATCGACCCGGAGACAGTGAGGCGCGCGGTCGAGCTGATCTTCGCCACCGGGCACTTCGAGGACGTACGGGTCGAGGTCGTGCGCAGCGCGGGCGAGCTCGGGGTCGACGTCGTGTTCCGCCCGATCCCGGCACCGCTCCTGGTCGCGGTCGAGGTGGAAGGCGATCGTGTGATCTCCACGGGGGCGATCGCCCGTATCGCCCGGCTGCGGCCCGGGGAGCCCCTGTGGCCCGCGCGACTCGAGCGGGCCGGCCGCGACGTGGCCCTGGAGCTGGCGCGACGCGGCCGCTTGGAGGCGCTCGTCGAGCCCGAGGCGCGGCGGGTGCCGCGCGGCGCGCTGGCCGTGTTCCGGATCCACGGCGGCCCGCGCGTGCGCGTCTCGAGCGTGCGGGTCGAGTGCCCGGACCCCGAGACTGCGGCGGCGCTCCGCGAGCTCGCCCGCCCGCGTCCGGGGGAAAGCTACCGAAAGGAGAGGGCAGAGGCGGCGCGCGAATCGATGCGGCGGCGCCTCGTCGAGGCGGGTTTCTGGCGCGCGAGCGTCGAGCTCGCCGAGACCTACGATCCCTCGCGCGGGCGGATGATCGTGGTCTTCAAGGCGACGCCTGGACCGCGCACGCGCCTCGAGGTGCGCGGCGCCGGGCTCGAAGCGCGCCTGGTCGGGCAGGTGCGCGGGATCGTGCGCGACGGTGGCGCGTCGAGCGACAGCCTCGAGGCCGGCGCCGAGCGGATCGAGGCGCGGCTGCGCGGCCTGGGCCACCGCGACGCCATCGTGCGCGCGAGCCTGGAGCCGCGCGGCGCGGACGAGGCGGTGGTCTACGAGGTTAAGGCGGGCGACGCCGCGCGGGTGACCGCGGTGGAGCTGCGCGGCGCCCCTGCCTCGTTGCTGGCGGGGCTGCGCACGCAGGTCGGCCGGCCGCTCGAGGACGCCGCCCTCGGCGAGGACGCGCGGCTCGTGAGGGCACGGCTCGAGACGCTCGGCCATTTCGAGGCCCGGGTCGACACCGAGGTCGCGGACGGCGGCGGTCTGCTGCCCGTGGTGTTCGTCGCGCGCCCCGGCCCGCGCGCGCTGGTCCGGGAGGTGCGGGTCGAGAGCCCCCCGCTGCCCGTCTCCGCGGACGAACGCGGGCCCGAGGAGCTCGCGCTGCGCGAGGGGCTGCCCTACCGGGTCGCGGACGTCGCGAGGAGCCGCGAGACGCTGCTCTCAGCCTGGCGGCGGGCCGGGTACCTCGAGGCCAAGGTCGCGAGCGAAGTCGCGCTCTCCGATGCGCGCGACGAGGCGCGCGTCAGCCTGGTGGTGGAGCCGGGCCAGCGCACGATCGTCGAGCACGTCGTGCTCGCCGGGCTCGACCGCACGCGCGACGTCACCGTCGAGCGCGAGATGCGCCTGCGGCCCGGCGAGGCGTTCTCGTTCGAGCGGGTGCTCGAGAGCCAGCGGCGGCTGTCGAGCCTCGGGATCTTCGAGCGGGTGCAGATCGCGGAGCTCGACCCCGGCCGCGAGCGGCGGCGCGACGTGGTGGTGAGCGTGCAGGAAGCGCCGCGCACCAGCTGGTCGTGGGGCATCGGCTACTCGGAGCAGGATCGGCTGCGCGGCAGCGTCGAGATCACGCGCCGCAACCTGGGTGGCCTCGGGCGCACGGCCTCCGCCTTCGCGCGCGGGAGCTTCCGCGGCAGCCGCTTCCTGCTCAACCTCCGCGAGCCCTGGCTGTTTGGAAGAAAGCTCGACTCCTTCCTGACCGGGTTCTGGGAAGAGGAGGACCGCACCAGCTTCGACTACAACCGCGCAGGCGGCACCGTGCAGACCGGCCGCGCGCTCGACGCGCGCACCAGCCTGATCCTGCGCTACCTCTACCAGGACACGAACGTCTACAACGTCGAGGGCTCGCTCGACGAGATCGACCGGCAGTACCGCACCTACACCGTCTCGGGCCCCTCGGCCTCGGTCGTGTTCGACACACGCGACGACCCGCTCGAGCCGCGCCGCGGGATCTTCCTGGGCGCCGACATGCAGCTCTCGCTCGAAGCGCTCGGCGGAGTGAGCTACCTGCGCAGCTTCTTCCAGGCCACGCGCGTCAGCCGGCTGCGAGCGGACCTCGTTTTCGTGCTCTCGGGGCGCGTCGGCCTCGCCGCGCCCCTGGCCGACGAGGCGCCGCTCTTGCCGCTGCCCGAGCGCTTCTTCGCCGGCGGCGACTACGGGCCGCGCGGCTTTCCGGTGGACAGCGTCGGGCCGAAGGTCGTCGGGACGGACGGGACTGTCTACCCGACCGGAGGCAACGCGCTCGTCCTGGGCGGCGCCGAGATGCGTTACAACTTGAGCCGCTCCTTCCAGCTCGCGAGCTTCCTCGACACCGGCAACGTCTACCTCGAGCCGCGCGACGTGGCGCTACAGGACCTGCGCTGGAGCGCCGGCCTCGGATTGCGCTACCGCACCCCGATCGGGCCGATCCGCCTCGACTGGGGCTACGTGCTCGACCACGAGCCGGGCGAGGCGCGCTCCCGCTTCCATCTCTCGATTGGGCATGCCTTCTAGCGTGGTTCCGCCCGACCGCGTGGCGGAACCACGCTCCCTGTCCGTTTCCGTTGTCCGGACGGCCCGCCGAACCTTGCCTTCCTTGCTTCCCGTGGTGTGCTTCGTCCTCGCCACGCCCGCCCTCGCGCTCGCCCAGCAGGCTCCGAGCAGCGTGACGACCGTCGAGCGCATCGTGGCGGTGGTCGACGAGCGGCCGCTACTGCTCTCGGACGTGCGCGCCCTGCAGCGCGTGCGCGGCCTCGCGCAAGAGGCGGCGCTCGAGGCGCTCGTGGACGAGCGGCTGATGTACCGCGAGGCATCGCGCCTGCCGCAGGCGGAGGTGCTCGCGGAAGAGGAACAGCAGGCCACGCAGGAGCTCCTCGAGCGGCGGCCCGAGCTCGGCGACTCGGTGTCGACGGCCGACCTGCGCCGGCTGGTCGGGCGCCAGAGCGCGATCCTGAAGTACGTCGAGTTCCGCTTCCGCCCGCAGCTGCGCGTCCTCGACCAGGAGGTGCGCGCCGCCTTCGAGGCCGACCCGTCCGCGGGAGACTCGTGGGAGGCGGCCAAGCAGGGGATCCGCGAGCGGCTCGAGCGCCGGGCGCTCGACGAGCGGGTGGAGACCTGGGTGCGCGAGCTGCGTGCGCGAGCCGACGTGCGCTACGTGGGACGCCCCGCCGCGGCCGCCACACCGTAGCGGCCGCGCGCGGCGGACAGGCGGATGCGCACGAGGTCGAGGAACGCGGTCGCGCCGCCCGCGAGTCCGACCCGCGTGGCGGCGTCGTTCCGCCACACCACGGGCAGCTCGGCGATGCGCAGGCCCCTGCGACGCGCCACGTAGAGCGCCTCGACGTCGAACGAGAAGCCGTCCAGCCGGCAGGCCGCGAACGCGGTCTCCGCCGCCACGGCGGTAAACAACTTGAATCCGCACTGCGTGTCGTGCAGGCCCGGCAGCAGCAGCGCCTGGACCAGGCGGTTGAAGAGCCGTCCCATGGCCTCGCGGTAGAGCGGCTGGTGCACCTCGATCCGGGCTCCTGCGACGGCGCGCGAGCCGATCGCGACGTCGAAGCCGCGCTCGAGCTCGGCTTCGAGCCGCGGCAGCTCCTCGATCGGCGTCGACAGGTCGGCGTCGGTCATCAGGCGACGCTCGCCAAAGGCGGCGAGCATCCCGGCGCGCACGGCGTGGCCCTTGCCGCGGTTCTGGGCGTGGCGCAAGACCTCGACCGGCCCCGATGCGGTGCGCGCGACGTCGGCGGTCCCGTCGGTCGAGCCGTCGTCGACCACCAGGACCTGGTATGGAGCGCCGCGCGCGTCCAGGTACGCGTGGACCCGAGCCAGTGTTGCCGGGAGCCGTTGCGCCTCGTTGAATGCCGGGATCACGACCGACAGCCGCGGGCGGCTCACCGCGTCCCCCGGAGGAGCGTCGCCACCAGCGGCTCGATGTCCGCGGGAAGCTCGGCGAGCCCAAGCTCACGCGCCGTCCAGCGCAGCTCGGCCAGGGCCGAGCCCAGGAGCGAGCCCTCCTGCGCGTCTCGCGCCGTGAGCTCGCGCCGCTCCAGCTCCGCTCGTGGACCGAGCTCCAGCAGCAGCGTGAGCAGCGCCCTGGCCAGGGCCGCGGGCTCGTCGCCCGCGCCCGGTCGGTCGAGCGGCAGATGCAGGACCGGCCGGCCCGGCAGCCGCTCGGCCGCGCGCCGAGCGACCTCCGCGTCGAAGGCGACGAGCGCGAGGCTCGCGTCCAGCACGCGCTGGTTCATGGCGACGAGGCCCGGCAGGGCCCCGCCCAGACCGCCCAGCACCTGCCGGGCCACGAACGCGCCCGTGTCGCCGTGCGCGCGGCGCGCCTCGCGCCGATAGGCGTCCGCGTCTCCCCGCCCCGCCGTCTCCGCGTGGACGAGCGCGTGCAGTCCCCACTCCGCGAGCAGCACGATCCCCGGCCGCTCCAGGAGCGCGCGATAGACGAAGCCGTGTGCCGGCGAGCCGGCCACGTGGTAGAGGTCGATCTCGACCGACGGGCGCTCGGGCGGCTCGGCGGACACGAGCGCGAGCTCCAGGTCGCTCCCAAGCTGGGCCGAGAGCGAGCGCACCCACGCGGCGTCCGGCGCCGGCGTCCAGAGCGCGACCCTCACCGGACGATCTCGGTGAGTCGGTCCACGACCGTTTCCCAGTTGATCGAGGCCACGCGCCCCGCGGCGTTCTCGCCCATCTCGCGCAGGTGCTTCTCGGACAGGCCCCACAGGCGGTCGATCGCCTGAGCGAGGGCGGCGGGCTCGGGCGCCGCCACGATGCCGCTCGCGCCGTCCTCCACGAACTCGAGCGGGCCCCCGGAGTCGCTCGCCGTCACCACCGGCTTCCTCGACAGGAAGGCCTCGACCGTGACGTAGCCGAAGTCCTCGTCGAAGGGTGCGTAGACGACCCCGCGGCAGGTCGCGTACAGCGCCACGAGCTCCGCCTCCGCGACGAAGCCCAGGAAATCCACGCGATCCGCGATGCCGAGCTCGGCGGCCAGCCGCTCGAGGTCGCGTCGCAGCGGGCCCTCCCCGGTCAGCTTGAGCCGCACGTCCTTTCTGGCGAGCGCCAGCGCGCGCAGCAGCAGCTCCGGCCGCTTGGTGCGGTCCAGGCGGCCGGCCGAGAGCAGGAAGCCGGAGTACGAGTCGCAGCGGTAGCGGCCGAGCTGCTGCGGGGGCGGGTAGAGCGGCGTCGCGTGGAGGCCGTTGAAGCGCGCGAGTCGATCGGCGACTCCCTGCGAGATGGTGAACAGGGTACGGCACTCGCCGAGCGCCGCACCGTCCATCGTCCGGATCGTGTCGACGACGCGTAGATCCTCAGGTGCGGAGCCAAGCGGACTGTGCTCCGTGCCCAGCAGGTCGTAGGCCTCGCGGTACTGGTGGACCACCCAGGCGACCTTGCGGTGGTGCCGCACCAGGTAGCTCGGGAACTTCGTGGGGATCACGAGGTCGACCGACTCCCCCGTGGTGTGGCGCAGCTCGAGCAGCCGCCAGGCGAGCGCCTGGCGCACGACCTCCGACGGCGGGTGGGCGTGAAACGGCAGACTCACCACGTCCACCCGGAAGCCGCGGGCCGCGAGGCTCTTCACGAGCTCCCGCACGAGGATCTCGGCGCCCCCCGTCACGAAGGGCGCCTGCGCGGCGCACACGAGGACGGACTTCATTTCTCGCGCGTGCGCAGCGCGTCCTCGAGCCGGGCGACGCGCGCCTGCAGGTCCTTGATCACGAGCTCGCGCGCCGGGCGACCGCGCTCGGCCTCGGCGAGCACGAGGTCGATCCGGCGCGCGAGGTCGTGGACGTGGGCCACCAGCTCCTGCGAGAGCTGCGAGTGTCGCTCGTCCACCTCGTCCAGCCGGCGTCCGGTGGCTCCGAGGACGGTGTCGTAGTGGCGGTGGGTGGCCGCCAGGCGCTCCTCGAGGTGGTGCAGCAGGGCGTTGTCGAGCCGCACCTGGTCGGCGTTGAACGCGCGCTGCGCCTCGAGCTGGGGCGCCAGGAAGCGCGCCAGCAGCCGGCCCACGAGACCGCCGAGGCCTCGGCCGGGCGCTGCGCTGGCCGGCCACGACGCGTTCACGGGGCCCGGGTCGGGAGGTTCAGCCACGCGTGTGCATCCCGGAGCCTCGCATTCTACAATCCGCCGTGGCCGACGCGAAGCCGCTCGCCGACGCGCTCGAGGCGCTGCGCCTGCGGCTCGAGGACGAAGAAGCCTCCTACGCCGAAGCACTCGCCGAGCTCGACCGCCAGGCCGGCGTCCCGCTCCCCGAGGAAACCGGCCCGGAGATTCGCGAGCTGCTCGGCGAGCTCAACGAGCTCTGGACGCCGGCCGAAGGCCCCCGCGGCGGCGGCCTCGGCAAGGCGATCGAGCGCCGGGCCTGGGACGCGCTCACGCCCGCGCTCGAGCGCCAGGGGCGCTTCAACGCCGTGCTGGTGCGCCTGATCAACGCGCAGCTCGAGCACGCCGCGCGCTACCACGCGCGGCTGCGCGAGCTCGGCGCCGCGGTCGTTCGCTACGCGCAGCGGGTGGAGCCCGTGGTCGACGCCCGCGACGACATGCGCGTGGCGCGCACGCCGAGCGAGACCGTCCAGGTGCTGGAGGTCTTCGCCCGCCGGCTCGAGGCCATGGGCCAGCGCCTCGAGGGCTTGCTCGCGCTGCGGGACCGCACCGAGGCGCTCTCGGAGGAGGTGCGCGCGCTGCGCGAGGGACTCGTCGCCAAGCCCCCGCCGCCCGAGGTGGCGCGCGCCGCCGTGCGCTCGGCTGCGGACTCGGCGTACACCGCGTTCGAGAACCGCTTCCGCGGCTCCCGCGAGGAGCTGCGGGAGCGCCAGGCCGACTACGTCGAGCGGCTGCGGGGCCATGCGCCGGTCCTCGACCTCGGCTGCGGCCGCGGCGAGCTGCTCGAGCTGCTGCGCTCGGCCGGGATCGCCGCGCGCGGCGTGGAAGGCAACGCCAACGCGGTCCAGGAGTGCCGGGCCAAGGGGCTCGACGTCGCCCAGGGCGATCTCGTCGAGTTCCTCGAGCGGCAGCCGCCGGGGAGCGTGGGCGCCGTCGTCGCGGCGCAGGTGGCCGAGCACCTCGTGCCCCGCCAGCTTCAGGCGCTGCTCGCGGCCGCGCACCGGGCGCTCGCGAAGGATGGCCTGCTGGTGCTCGAGACGGTGAACGTCGCCTCAGCGCTCGCCTACCTCGACGTCTTCATCCGCGACCTGACCCACGAGCGGCCGCTGCACCCCGAGACGCTGCGCTTCATGGCCGCCGCGGCCGGCTTCTCGGAAGCGCGCATCGAGCTGCGCTCGCCGGTGCCGGACGACGTGCGGCTGCACCTGCTGCCCAGCGGTGGCCTGCCTCCGCCGGTGGTGAAGGCGCTCAACGAGAACGTCGAGCGCCTGAACGCCCTGCTGTTCGCGCCCCTCGACTACGCGCTTGTCGCCCGCCGCTAGCGGGGGTTCGGGGGGCGCTCAGCCCCCGGGGGGCCAGTCCGTCCCCCGAAACGGCGCCGGGTCATGCGGTCGGCTTGCACGCCAGGACCACGACGCTCGCGCCCAGCGGGAAGCTCACGCCACGTCGCACGAGCGCGGCCTCGATGCCGAGCACGCCCCGGAACAGGCTCTCGAGCGGCGGCGGCAGGAAGCCGACGTCGGAGCCCTCGCGCCCGAGCATCCGGTCGAGCGTGCGCCGGGCGAACAGCAGCGGGACGAGCAGCGAGTTGCAGTAGGTCGCGCGCACGACTGCGAGACCGCAGCCCTCGAGAAGCGCCACCAGTTCGCCGCGCGTGTAGCGGCGACGTGTCAGCACCTCGGCGTCGTGTGCCCCGCGCAGCGCCTCGAGCGCCGGGACCCTGACCAGCAGCGCGCCCCCGGGCCGAAGCACGCGCACCATCTCGGCGACTGCCGCGCGGTCGTCGCTCACCCAGTCGTGGTAGATGACGTCGAAGGACGTGACGGCGTCGAACACGCCGGGCGCAAACGGCAGCGCCAGCAGGCTGGCGCGCGCCACGCGCACGCCGCGCTCGCGGCAGAAGCGGATCGCCTCGGGCGACAGGTCGATCCCGCTCGCGCGACCGAGCCGCGCGAGCGCCAACAGGTTGAAGCCGGTGCCGCAGCCGGCGTCGAGCAGGCGCAGCGCCGCCGACGATACCCTTGCCCAGGGCTCGAGCAGCGCGCTCGCGACCTCGCGCTGGCCGGCGTACCACCACTGCCGCTCCTCCGCCTCGAACATCCGGCGGTACTCGGCCGGCTTCACAGCCGCGTGGCGTCGGAGGTGAAGTAGTCGGTGACGCGGTCCAGGATCTCGTCGAGCCCGACCTTCGGCTCGTAGCCGGTGAGCGCGCGCAGCTTGCCGAGGTCGGGCACGCGGCGCAGCATGTCCTCGAAGCCTTCCTCGTAGGCCCGGTCGTAGGGCACGAGCTCGATCGCGCTGCGGCCGCCGGTGCGCTGCTTCACGCGCCGCGCCAGCTCGAGGATCGTGACCTCCTCGCGATCGTTGCCGATGTTGAACACCTGGCCGACGGCGCGATCGTCCTGGGCCAGGGCGACGAGCTGCGCGACCACGTCGCTCACGTACGTGAAGCAGCGCGTCTGGGTGCCGTCGCCGAAGACGGTGATCGGGTTGCCGAGCAGGCCCTGCTTGACGAAGCTCGGGATCACCATGCCGTAGCGACCGGTCTGGCGCGGGCCCACGGTGTTGAACAGCCGCGCCACCACCACCGGCAGGCGCTTCTCCTTGTGGTAGGCGAGACCCAGAAACTCGTCGATCGCCTTGCTGCAGGCGTAGCTCCAGCGGCCCTTGGAGGTGGGCCCCATCACCAGGTCGCCGTCCTCGCGAAAGGGCACGACGTTGGCCTTGCCGTACACCTCCGAGGTGGAGGTGAGCAGCACCTTCTTGCGCTTCTTGTTGGCGAGCTTCAGCACCATCTCGGTGCCGTGCACGTTCGTCTCGATCGTGTTGACCGGGCTCTCGACGATCAGCCGCACGCCCACGGCGGCGGCCAGGTGGAAGACCACGTCCGCACGGTCCACGAGCTCGGCCAGCACCGGCTCGTTGAGCACGCTGTCGATCGTGTAGCCGAAGCGAGGGTTCGCCTTCAGGTGCGCGATGTTGTCGATCGCGCCCGTCGAGAGGTTGTCGACGACGTGGACCTCCGAGCCGCGCTCGAGGAGCGCTTCGCTCAAGTGGCTTCCCACGAAGCCCGCGCCGCCGGTGATGAGCGCCTTCATTCGAGCATGTCCTCCTTGATCGTCTCGTCGGCCTGGATCGGCCGCGCTGCACGCCGGCCGATGATACGGTGGGCCTCGGCGGGTGCCAGCCCGCGCGGGGA
>Ga0209341_10006003_pt1 | contig 10881 bp, 5 predicted proteins | sample RifCSP13_2_FD_184020 | JGI IMG/M metagenome (GOLD analysis project Ga0209341, IMG submission 184020) | Soil microbial communities from Rifle, Colorado - Rifle CSP2_sed 13_2 (SPAdes) (version 2) | ecosystem: Environmental > Terrestrial > Deep subsurface > Rock core/Sediment | place: Rifle...
CCCGAGGGCGCGCCCCCCGCCGAGGCGCCGCCCGCGGAGAAGCCGAAGGCGGAGCGCAAGCCCCGGCGGAAGTTCACCTACAAGGTCCTCCTCTTCGAGAAGTACGACCTCTCCACAGTGACCGTCCACGACGCCGGCCTGGCGCGATACATCAACCTCACGCCCCTGATCATCCCGCACACGGGCGGGCGCTACGCGAGCAAGCCCTTCGGCAAGTCGCGCATGAACATCGTGGAGCGCCTCGTGAACAACATGATGCGCACGGAGACCTACACCGGGAAGAAGACGAAGGCGCTCCGCGTCGTCCGCCTCGCCTTCGAGCGGATTGAGCAGAAGACGAAGCAGAACCCCGTCCAGATCCTCGTCGACGCCCTCCAGAGGGCGGCACCCCGCGAGGAGATCACGCGCCTCCGCTTCGGCGGCATCTCCGTGCCCCGCGCGGTGGACGTGGCCCCGTCGCGCCGCCTCGACATGGCCCTGCGCACGATCTGCCAGGGGTCGGTCCAGGCCGCCTTCGGCTCGGCGAAGGGCGGCCGCGGGAAGTCCATCGTGGACTGCCTCGCCGACGAGATCATGCTCGCCGCCAAGGGGGACATGACCTCCCAGGCCATCCAGAGGAAGGAAGAGCTGGAGCGCGTCGCCGGTTCCGCGCGGTAGACGGTGGGCCCATGGGACGCAAGGAAGACAACATCAAGAAGGCCGAGACGCTCATCCACAACAAGGAAGTCATCCGGAACATCGGGACCGTCGCACACATTGACCACGGAAAAACGACACTCTCCGACTCCCTCATCGCGGGCGCGGGCATGATCTCCGAGGAGCTCGCGGGCCAGCAGCTCTTCATGGACTACGACGAGCAGGAGCAGGCGCGCGGGATCACGATCAATGCGGCGATCGCCTCCATGGTCCACGACTTCGAGGGGGAGCAGTACCTGATCAACCTCATCGACACGCCCGGCCACGTGGACTTCGGCGGCGACGTGACGCGGGCCATGCGCGCCATCGACGGCGTCATCCTCCTCGTGGACTGCGTCGAGGGCGTGATGCCGCAGACGGAGACGGTGATCCGGCAGGCGCTCAAGGAGCGCGTGAAGCCCACGCTCTTCATCAACAAGGTGGACCGGCTGATCAACGAGCTCAAGGTGACCCCCGAGGTCATGCAGCAGCGCCTCACGAAGATCATCACGGAGGTGAGCGCGCGCATCCTCAAGCTGGCCCCGGAGGAACTGCAGAAGGAGTGGGCGCTCAACGTGGAGGTCGGGAACGTCGCCTTCGGCAGCGCGTTCCACAAGTGGGCCATCTCCGTCCCCTTCATGAAGCGCTCCAAGATCACGTTCAAGGACATCTACGAGCACTGCCAGCAGGAGAAACAGAGGGAGCTCGCGAAGATCGCTCCGCTCCACCAGATCGTCCTCGACATGGTCATCCGGCACCTCCCGAACCCGCTGACCTCCCAGAAGATCCGCGTCCCGGTGGTCTGGAAGGGGGACCTGGAGTCCCCGGTGGGGAGGGCGATGGTCTCCGTGAACGAGCGGGGCCCGGTCGGGTTCATGGTGACGAAGATCATCGTGGACCCGCACGCCGGCGAGGTTGCCGCGGGCCGCCTCTTCTCCGGGACGATCAAGCGCGGGCAGGAGCTCTGGGTCATCGGGATGCCGAACCCGCAGCGCGTCCAGACCGTCGCCATGATCGTCGGCGCGGACCGCGTGCCCGTGGAGGAGATCACCGCGGGAAACGTCGTCGCCTGCATCGGCCTCCGCGACGCCATCGCGGGGAGCACGGTGAGCGACGACAAGGAGATGCAGGCCTTCGAGAAGATCGTCCACTACTCCGAGCCCGTCGTCACCGTGGCCATCGAGGCGAAGTCCACCGCGGACCTCCCCAAGCTCGTCGAGGCCCTCCGCATGCTGAGCAAGGCGGATCCGAGCATCCGCGTGGAGATCGACCAGGAGACGGGGCAGCACCTCATGTCCGGGATGGGGGAACTCCACCTCGAGATCACGCAGTACCGCGTCGTGAACGACTACAAGATCCCCATCACCGCGGGCGCGCCCATCGTCGTCTACCGCGAGAACGTCAGCGGGCAGGGCGGCCCCTTCGAAGGGAAGTCCCCGAACAAGCACAACCGCTTCTACTTCGAGGTCGAGGCCCTCCCCGAGGCCGTCATCGCGGCGATCAAGTCAGGGGACATCCCGTCGGGCCAGCGGATCAAGGACGGCAAGGCCCTCGCGAGGCAGCTCGTGGAGCTCGGCATGGACAAGACCGAGGTGAAGAACGTCGTGTGGATCCACGAGGGGAACATGCTCCTCGACATGACGAAGGGGATCCAGAACCTCCACGAGACCATGGAGCTGATCAAGGACTCCTTCATCGAGGCCATGGACCGCGGCCCCCTCGCCGCCGAGAAGTGCGCGGGGCTGCGGGCCCGCCTCGTCGACGCGAAGCTCCACGAGGACTCCATCCACCGCGGCCCGGCCCAGGTCATCCCCGCCGTGCGGAGCTCCATCTACGGCGCGATGTGCCAGGCGGGGCGGATCCTCAAGGAGCCGATCCAGAAGCTGTACCTGAACTGCCCCCAGGAGGTCATGGGGGCGGCCCTCGGGGACATCCAGCGGCGGCGCGCGGTGATCGAGGAGATGACCCAGGAGGGCGAGGCGGCGATCATCCAGGCGCGCACGCCCGTGGCGGAGATGTTCGGCTTCGCGACCTCCATCCGCGGGGCGACGCAGGGCCGCGTGATCTGGAACACGGAGAACGCGGGCTTCGTCCCCGTGCCTGGGTCGCTCCAGCCCGAGGTCGTCAAGAAGATCCGAGAGCGGAAGGGGTTGAGCCCCGAGCCCTACAACGAGGCCTACTACGCGGGCTAGGCGAAACGCTATAGGGGCGCGCCCGCCTTCGACCGGCGTGCGGCTCCGCCCCCTCCTGGCCTCGCACCCGAAGGCGATCTCCGCCGCGGTCGTGCTCCTGCTGGCCCTCCCCGCCGCCGGCGCCCTCGCGCTGGCCCCCGCGCGCCCGGGCGTCGACTTCGAGTTCACCCTCCTGGATGGCACCGGCGGCCGCGTGTCCGACCACCGCGGGCGCGTCGTCCTCCTCGACTTCATGGCGACGTGGTGCGTACCGTGTCAGCTCGCGATGCCGAAGCTGAACGCCCTCCGGGCCTCCTTCAGCCCGGACTTCGTCCTCCTCTCGGTGAGCGTCGACCCCTCGGACTCCGCGGCGGGCCTGGGCGCATTCCGCGCGACTTACAACGGGACCTGGCCGTTCGCGGTTCTCCCGGACCCGGATGCGGTCACCGAGGCCTACGGGATCAAGGAGATCCCCACCTACGTGCTCCTCGATCGCTCCGGGCGCATGGTCACCGCGGTCCTCGGCTTCTTCGACTACGACCGCATGACTGCGGAGATCCAGCGCCTGCTCTAGCGGGGAGAGCGGAGTCTCGCAGGGAGGTCCGACGCGATCCGCGCGGCGATGCCGAACCCCATGAGGGCGAGGCCGCCCCAGAGCGCGGACATCCCGGGGACCGACCGCGCGGAGAAGGCGACGGCGGTGACCTCGCCGGGGGACGCGATCCGGCCCGCGCTCCCCGCCTCCATCCAGGTGCCACCGACCTCGATGGCCTGGGGGACGAGGTAGAGGTCCCCGAGCGGCGCGGTCACGATGGCGGGAACCCCGCGGTACCGTTGCGAGTAGGGGTCGTAGGTGAGCGTGAGGGGGATGGAAGGGGCGCCCGCGGGTTGGATCAGCGCGGTGGCCTGGGAGGCCCCTCCCGCCTGGGGCGACGCCAGCGACGTGGCCGTCCCGAAGACCGGGGCGGGCGCGCCCACCGCGATCCCCTCGAAGAACCGCGCCGAGACGGTGAGGGCGACCACCTCCATGCTGGCCATCTTGGGGCGCACCGCGGGCAAGGTCCAGTTCTCCGGGGCCCCGGTGCCGCGCACCGTCACCGCGGTGACGACGAAGGTCCCGTGCGCCACCGCGGAGGCGCCGGTGGCGGTGACGCTGAAGGTGCGGAACGTGAGGTTCCCCGCGTCGCCGGGGACGGCGGACCCCCGGATGTCGAGCGACACGATCCCCAGCGCGGCACCGGAGGCGTTTGCGGAGACCCGCGCGGTGATCCAGTCCACGCGGGCGTCGCCGTCCGTGTCGTTCGCCGACCACGAGGCGAGGCGGAGGATGTACGGGCCCACCGAGGTCCCCGCGGGATCGACCTGGATCTCCCCGGAGCGGAAGCCCAGGTCCTGCGCCGAGGACGCGTAGGTGCTCGCCGCGTACCCGACGAGGACGAGGAGGGCCCCGACGTGCACGAGCTGCGGGCTCACCGCGCGCACGGCGGCGGTGAAGCGTCGGCGCCAGTCTTGGCCCTGCAGGTCCCGGGAGAGCCACACCGCAATCGCGGAGGCGATGAGTCCGACGAGGAAACCGACCGCGGCCATCCCCGCAATCGCGGAGCGAAGCGCGACGCGGCGCGATGCCCCCTTTCCCACCGCGACCCCGCCAAGGAGCGCGATCGACGACGCCACGAGCCCCAGGACATCGAGGGGGAGGAACGGCGTCCAGGAAAGGCCGAGGAGGCCCGAGGGGTGCGAGGCCCAGAACACCATCCCCGCGATCCCGGAGAGCACGAGGAGGGCGGCCACGGACTGCCGGCGCCCCCGCGGCGCGAGGAGGCGCGCCAGGTGGCCGGAGAGAGCGAGGAGGGTCGCCGCGGCGAGGAGGACATGGAAAGCCGCGAGCGGCCACGGGCTCACGAGGGCGACGGGGACCGCGACGGCCCCGGCGAGGGCCCCGCCAAGGAGGGCACGACGCGCGCCAAGGCGGCGGTGGAGCGCGTAGACCCCGAGCGTGTAACCGACGGGGACGAGGACGAAGGGGAGGCGGGACTCGAACACCGCGGGCTGCAGGCCCTGCGCGCCCTGGATCATCAGGGCGACGATGGCGACGAGCCATAGGCCGGAGGCGCCGACGATGACGACCGTCAGGTTTCGATCGGCGACGACGTCCTCCAGCTTCAGCGGACGCGGAGGTTCGTCGCGGGCCGTCGAGACGATCCAAGCGAGGGGGAGCCCCGCGAGCAGCGTGGCGAGGACGATCGTCCCGGGGGCAGGGTTTCCCAGGCCGACGACCCGAGCGAGCTCGAGGCCCGCGGCGTAGAACCCTGCGGGGTCGAGGAGGACCCAGACGAGGAGGACGGCGAGGAGGCCCAGGTGGAGGTGGACGAAGAGGAGCGGCACGCGAGCACCCCGGGCGCGGGCCTCCGCCGCGCGGACCTTGGCGAACCGCGCGACGAACAGCATCATCGAGGCGAGGAGCACCGCGGAGAGGAGGGAGATGAGGAAGCGCGCGGAGGGCACGTACGAGGCCATGGCGACGAGGCGGTCTCCCGCCCCGAGGGCGCGCAGGTCGATCGTCTCACCGAAGGGCGACACCTGGAGCTGGGGGAGCGTGAAGGTGTGCAAGGGGGAGTCCACGAACCCGGACTTCGTCTCGAAGGTCGCGAAGAGCGCCGCGGCGAGGAGGGCGACGGCGAGGAAGGGCGCGGTCCAGTAGTACCGGCGCTCGCGGCGGTGGAAGACAAGGGCGTGGGCGAGGCCCGTCGCGGCGAGGAAGGGGACGAGGTCCGCGGTCTCCACGGGGTCCCAGGCCCAGTAGCCGCCCCAGCCGAGGACGTTGTACGACCACAGGGCGCCGATGCCCAGCGCCAAGACAAAGAGGAGCCAAGAGAGCCGCGCCCACAGCACTGCGGCCTCGGACCACCGCGGCTCGCGCGTCAGGAGGAACGCCACCGCGGCGGAGAACGGGAGGGCCGAGGCGGCGTACGCGGCGAACTGGATCGGCGGATGGACGAGGGTGAACGGGGTGACGAGGAGCGTGTTCAGGCCGCGGCCGTCCGGGAACCGGAGGAGGTCGACGGGCGGCGTCGGGCGGAAGGGGTCCAAGTAGAGGACGAGCAGCAGGAGGGCGAGGAGGAGGAGCGCCGCCGTCCCGCGGAACGCGTCGCGGAAGGAGTCGGACACGGGGAGCCGCAGGGAATCGTGGAGCGCCAGGAGCGCGGCGAGCAGCACCGCCCAGAAGAGGAACGACCCCTCCTGCCCCGTGTAGAGGGCGGACAGCTTGTACGCGAGCGGGAGGTCCGCGCGGGTGAAGGCGTGGACGTAGGCGTACTCGAGGCGGGAGGACGCCAGGTAGACCGCGAGGAGGATCGAGGCGCCGAGGACCGCGAGGAGCGCGGCGAGGAGGGCGAGGCGCGCGTGCCGCGCGTACGCCGCGGCCCCCGTGAAGGCCCTCAGCGCGGAGAGCGCCACGACGCACGCCGAGGCGACGGCGGCGGCCCCGAGGAGTACCTCTCCCGCGTCCACGGAGCCTCAGTCAGCGCGCGCGGGGGATATGCCCCTTGCGCCCCGGTGCCATGGAGGAAAACGACGCGCCACGTGCGCTAAGGCATATATAGGGGCACCTCTTAGGGCGTGCCCCATAGGAGCGATTCCATGGCAGCGAAGCCGCACCTGAACCTCGTCTTCATCGGCCACGTCGACCACGGCAAGTCGACCACGGTCGGCCGGGTCCTCTACGACACGGGGAACTTCGACCCCCACGAGCTGGAGAATCTCAAGAAGGAGGCCGAGACCCTCGGCAAGGCGACGTTCGAGTTCGCCTTCATCATGGACCGCGTGAAGGAAGAGCGCGAGCGCGGCCTCACGATCGACGTCGCCCACCGCCGCTTCGACACCACGAAGTACTACTTCACGATCATCGACGCCCCCGGCCACCGCGACTTCGTCAAGAACATGATCACCGGCGCGTCCCAGGCGGACGCCGCCGTGCTCGTCGTAAGCGCGGCGGAGGGCGTGCAGGCCCAGACGAAGGAGCACATCTTCCTCGCGCGCACCCTGGGCATCACGCAGCTCGTCGTCGCGATTAACAAGATGGACGCGACGAAGCCCGCCTTCAACGAGGCGCGCTATAACGAGGTCAAGGGGGAGGTCACGGGCCTCCTCAAGGCCGTGGGCTACAAGACGGACACGATCCCGTTCATCCCCCTCTCGGCCTACAAGGGGGAGAACGTCGTCAAGGGCTCGACGAACCTGGGGTGGTGGAAGGGGAAGTCCCTCACGGGCACCTTCGACGACTTCAGCGTCCCGGAGAAGCCCGTGGACAAGCCGCTGCGCCTGCCCATCCAGGACGTCTACAGCATCACGGGCATCGGCGTCGTCCCGGTGGGCCGCATCGAGACGGGCGTCCTGAAGCCCGGGATGAAGATCCACTTCCAGCCGTCCGACAAGGTCGGCGAGGTGAAGAGCATCGAGATGCACCACGAGACCATGGACCAGGCCGTGCCCGGGGACAACGTCGGGTTCAACGTGCGCGGCGTGGACAAGAAGGACCTGCGGCGCGGGGACGTCGCCGGGCCGGCGGACAACCCGCCCACGGTGGCGAAGTCCTTCACCGCGCAGATCATGGTCCTCAACCACCCGTCCGTAATCACCGCGGGCTACACGCCGGTCTTCCACTGCCACACGGCCCAGGTGGCCTGCACCTTCGAGGAGCTCCAGAAGGTCCTCGACCCGAAGACGGGCGCGGTGAAGCAGGAGAAGCCGGACACGATTAAGACCGGGGACGCCGCGATCGTGAAGATCCGCCCGACGAAGCCCATGGTCATCGAGCCCGCGAAGATGTTCCCCCAGCTCGGCCGGTTCGCCATCCGGGACATGGGGCAGACCGTGGCCGCGGGCCTCTGCATCGACGTCGAGAAGCGGTAGGCGGACCCGCCGCCAGGGGTCTCCATGCCGCAAAAAGCCCGAATCTCGCTTTCCGGCACGGACCCGCGCAAGGTCGACAGCGTCTGCATGCAGATCCGCCAGATCAGCGAGCGCACCGGCGTCGCGATGAGCGGGCCCATCCCCCTGCCGACGAAGCGTCTCATGGTCCCCGTGCGAAAGAGCCCCGACGGCGAGGGTTCAGAGACCTGGGACCGCTGGGAGATGCGCGTCCACAAGCGCCTCATCGACCTCGACGCCGACGAGCGCGCCCTCCGTCAGCTCATGCGCATCCAGGTGCCCGACGGCGTGAACATCGAGATCGTGCTGCGGTCGTAGTTCAGAACCGCGGTTGTCGGCGCGGGCGCTCCTCTTCCTCCGGCTCCGGCCTGGGTTCTTTCCGCCGCGTTTCCCCGCGCTCCGCCTCCACGGGGACCTTGTGCATCCCGCCGAACTCCTCGAACCCCTTTGCGGGCCTTTTCCCCTTCCGGGCGAGGAGGAGGAGCAGGAGGAGGACGAGGACGACGATGATGAGGATGACCCACGGCCAGATGTTGAACGGCGCCTGGGTGCCCCCGCCGCCGCCCGGGGCCGCGGGGACGACGAACTCCACGGAGGCCTCGACGACGAGGCCCGCGACGTCGTAGGCCCGAACGCGGAGGATGTGGCGGCCCGCCGACACGTTGATGAGGGTCCAGTTCGAGCGCGTCCCCGCGTCGACCGTCGGCTCGCTGTCCATCTGGAGCTCTACGCGGGCGAGGCCGCTCGCGTTGTCCACCGCCGACCACCGGACCGTGACCGTATCGTTCGAGACGGTGGTGTTGTGCACGGGCTCCAGGACCTGGAGCCACGGTCCCGCCGTGTCCACCTGGATGTCCCGCGACGCGGACCCGACGTTCCCCGCGCGGTCCGTGACGCGCACGGCGAGGGTGTGCGGTCCGTCCGTCAGGCCCGCGACGGAGCGGAAGGTGAGCGTGCCCACGTCGATCCAAACGCCCCCGTCGACCTTCACCTCCGCGCGCTCGATCCCCGAGACGGGGTCGGACATGGTCCACTCGAAGACCACGTCGGGGACGATCAGCCAGGCGGGCGCCCCGGCGGGGGCCTGGATGGCGACGCTCGGCGGGGTGGCGTCTACCGCGGTGATCGCGTCGGGCGAGGCGGGCGCCGGCTCGCGGTTGCCCGCGGCGTCCACCGCGACCGAGTAGAAGGCGTAGGTGCCCTCGCCGGCGAGGAGGCCCGCGTCGACGAGGAAGGCGGCGTCGGCCACCGCCGAGGTGTTCAGGAGCAGGAAGCTGCCGTTGTTGAAGGAGTACCAGAGCTCCACCGCGGCGAGGGCGAGGTCGTCCGAACCGTTCGCGGTGACGGTGAAGGCGAGCGCCGCGGTGGTGTTCGGGAGCGGGGCGGCGGTGCTGTTTGGCTTCTTCGTGTCCAGGGTGGTGAACGCCTCGACGCTCAGCGGGAGGGGCTCGCGGTTGCCCGCCGCGTCCTGCGCGACCGAGGAGAACTCCCAGGTCCCGTCGCTGGGGAGCGTCCAGTTGAACGGGGGCGCGGGGGCAGAACCGAGGAGGGTCCATAGCAAACCGGGCACGGGGCGGTAGTAGACCTCGACGAAGCCGAGGCCGGAGACCGCGTCCGAGGCGGTCCAGTTCAGGGAGGCGACGGGGTTGTTCGTGAGGTTCGCGAGGGGGACGAGGGCCGCGGCGGGCGAGGACTTGTCCAGGCGCACCGTCACGCCCTGGATGGCCTCCGTGTTGTTCGCGAGGTCCACCGAGTAGAAGTCGATCGTGTGCACGCCCTCGAAGAAGATCGGGACCGCGGAACCGGGGAGCCATGTGGGGCTCCCGTCCACGCTGAAGTACGTCGTCGCGGCCTCATCCACCGTGAAGGAGACGGAGAAGTCGAAGGTGTACCAGCCGGGCAGGGCGTTCGAGGTCGTCGTGGGCGCCGCCGTGTCCACGATCACCGTGGCGTCGGGGCTAACCGGCGCGGCCTCGACGTTCCCCGTCTCGTCCGTGCCAATCGAGCGGAAGTCGTAGACGCCGTCGCCGGGGACGGAGGCGTCGAAGGCGAACACGTAGGGGGCGCTGAAGTCCGTCGCGTAGAGGGCCCAGGGCCCCGCGTCCTTGGAGTACCAGAGGCGCACGTTCGCGATGTTCCCGTCGTCGGTCGCCTGGACGGTGAGCGGGAGGGCCGTGTTGTTCGTGATCGTGAAGGCGGGCTGGTTCACCGCGGTGACGGGCGGGGAGAAGTCCACGGTGAAGGCGTCGGTGCCGCACGCGGCGCCCAGCCCCCAGGTCTTGGCCGCACAGACCTCGAGGGCGTGTATCCCCGCGGGGAGCCCCGTGAGGTTCAGCGTGAAGGTCTCGAAGTCACCGTCGAGGACACCGTCGTCGGGGACGAGCGGGATCCAGGGCCCCCCTTCGCGGTAGGAGAGGTAGTTGACCCAGTTGACCTGGACCGGGTTCCCCGGATCCCGCGGGTTCAGGTTGGGCGGCGCGAGGATGAGGACCTCTCCCGTCCAGGTCAGATTGAGACCGGTGTTCGGGTCCGGCGGCAAAGAGGTGTACGCCAGGTCGATCGGCATGTCGACGATGTCCGGGGCCCCGTCTCCGTCCGTGTCCTGCCAACCGAGCTGACCTCGCGACCCCAGGGACAGGCACCCCGCGGTCCGCACGTCCATCAGGCACGCGCTGCCCTCCTCGTCGTTCACGTTCAGGTAGCCGGAGCCCTCGACGAGCCCGTTCCCCTCGTCGGTCGCGTAGAAGGCGAGGCCGAGGGCGAACGCCGCGGCGTTCGTGAGGTTCAGGGGTCCGGCGGCCGCCCCGGGGTCGGCGAGGGTGAGGAAGGGGCCGCCGGGGTCCCCGTGCGTCCATCCCGCGGTGCCGCCCGGGGGTGGGGCGAACATCCCGTCCGTGTCGTTGCGCGCGTCCGCCACGAACACGGCCACCGCCCAGTCGGTGCCCTGCGAGGAGCGCAGGTCGTTCAGGAAGAGGCGGGCGTCGCCCGCGCCCGCGTACCCCTTCTGCTGGAGGACCTCGTTGATCCACAGGGACGAGTCCGGGCAGGACCAGATCCCCGCGGCGTCCGGGCCGCAGGCGTGCGCGATTGGCTCGATCGAGACTTG
>Ga0209341_10006004_pt1 | contig 10880 bp, 4 predicted proteins | sample RifCSP13_2_FD_184020 | JGI IMG/M metagenome (GOLD analysis project Ga0209341, IMG submission 184020) | Soil microbial communities from Rifle, Colorado - Rifle CSP2_sed 13_2 (SPAdes) (version 2) | ecosystem: Environmental > Terrestrial > Deep subsurface > Rock core/Sediment | place: Rifle...
CCCGCAGCCGCCGCCGGGGACGGTCCTGAGCACGACCTATGAGTACGACTGGACGGCGAACGGGTGGACGCAATCCGCCGCCTCCGGCCCCTCCGCGCGGACGAGCGCGGGCTTCAGCTACCGGTCCACCTCGGACTCCCTGGAGCTGTTCGGCGGGGACAGCGCGGGCGGCTCGCCGCTTGCGGACACGTGGCGGTACTTCGATAACCCCGCCGTCGGCGGTCGCGCGTGGTCCCTCGAGTTCACGCAGCGGAACCCCGACGCGCGGAGCACGTTCGGCTTCGCGGACCGGGCGTCCGGCGGCAAGTCCGTCCTGTTCGGCGGGATCCTGTCCGGCGGGATCCGCGCGGACGACACGTGGTCCTTCGGTCCCGCGTACCAGTTCCAGGGCTACTGGTTCTCCAGCGTGTTCGACAGCGGCGGCGCGAACGCGGTTTGGAACACGATCGCGTGGGTCGCCACGACGCCGCCGAACACGCAGTTGGACTTCCAGCTCGCGGTGTCGAACGACCCGAACGGGCCGTGGACCTACGCGGGCCCGGGATGCGTCCCCACGGCGTACTTCGCCACATCGGGCGGCGCGATCTCCCCGTGCTTCAGCAACAACCGGTACCTCAAGGTCGTCCTCCGCTTGATCACGTTCGACAACGCGATCACGCCGGCCCTGGACTCCGTTACGATCGACTACAACGTCCCCGCGGCGAGCCCGTACCTCGTCCTCACCAACCCGGCGAACACGGAGTTCCTCGTCCCGCAGGACCGGCCCATCTTCGTCCGGTTCAGCGAGACGATGGACACCGCCTCCCTCCTGTACACGATCAACCCCTCGCTCGCCACGACGACCTCGTGGTCGGAGGGGGACTCCGCGGTCACGATTAACCACGCGGCGCCCCTGCCCGAGTGCACGCCGATCACAGTCACGATCACCCAGGCGAGGGACCTAGCCGGCAACAACCTAGCGCCGGGCCCCGTCCCGAACCCGTGGACGTTCGTCACGGAATGCGTGAACCCGTGGGTCCGATCCACGAACCCGAGCCAGGGACAGACGGACGTCCCCCTGACCGCGCCCGTCGTGATCGACTTCAGCGAAAACATGAACGCCACCTCCGTGAGCTGGACGTTCAACCCCACCCTCACCGGCGTGAGCGGGAGCTGGTCGAACGGGACGCAGCGGCTCACGCTGACCCACGCGACGGCCTTCACACAGTGCCTGGTCTACGCGGTGAGCGTCGGCGGCGAGGACCTCGCGGGCTTGAGCCTGATCGCCGGGCCCGCGGCGAACCCCTGGGACTTCCAGGCCCACTGCACGAACCCGTACATCGTGTCGACGATCCCGACGGACATGGCGACGGGCGTCCCGACGAACCAGAACATCGTCGTCCAGTTCAGCGAGCCGATGGTGCCGGCGACGGTGACGTACACGATCAACCCCGCGCTGACGCTCGGCGCGAGCTGGTCGAACGGCAACCGGACCCTGACCCTCACCCACGGCACGCCGTTCACGACGTGCACGGTGTACACGGTCCAGATCACGAGCGGCAAGGACGCGGACGAGGGCTTCGACCTGCAGGCGGGCCCCGTGCCGAACCCGTGGAAGTTCATGCCCACGTGCCCGAACCCGTTCATCCTCTTCACGACGCCCGCGAACGGCGACACGGGCGTGAACGCGAGCTCGAACATCACGGTCGTCTTCAGCGAGGCGATGAACACCGCCACGGTCACGCAATCGATCACACCGCCGGTCGTGCTCGTCGCCAGCTGGAACCCACAGAACATCATCCTGACCCTCACCCCCTCGACCCCGTACCTTTGCGGGCCGAATACGGTCCAGATCCTCACGGGCCGGGACACGCAGGACAACCAGCCCCTCGTCCCCGGCTTCGCCCCGAACCCGTGGACGTTCTCTCCGGACTGCCCGAACCCGTACGTCCAGGCGACGAGCCCGGTAGCCGACGCGACGAACGTCGCGCTGACCGCGAACGTCATCGTGACGTTCAACAAGCCGATGGACACCGCCACCGTGACGTGGCTCTCCCTCCCGGCGGTCACGTTCACCTCGTCAGCATGGTCCGGGAACAACACTGTCTTGACGCTGGGCCATGCCGCGCCGTTCCTGCAGTCGACGCAGTACACGATGATCATCACGGGCGGGAACGACACGAACGGGAACCCCCTGGTCGATGGCCCCGCGCCGAACCCCTGGCGGTTCACGACCGTCGCGCTGAGCCCGTACATCGTGTCCACGGACCCGGCAGACGGGGCGTTTGACGTCCTCAACGGTGCGAACGTCGTCGTGACGTTCAGCGAGGGGATGGACAACCTGACCGTCATCGCCACGCCGACGCCCGCGATCCTGTTCACGTACACGTGGACCAACAACAACACCGTGCTCACGCTCAGCCACTTCAACACCTTCCAGGACTGCACGATGTACACGATCGACGTGATCGGGCAGGATCCGGACGGAAACGCGCTGGTCCCCGGCCCCGTGCCGAACCCCTGGTCGTTCACGACCTCGTGCCTCGCCCCGTTCATCGTGAACACGAACCCCGCGGACGGCGCGACGGACGTACCGGTGGACGCCCCCGTATGGGTGAACTTCAGTCGCGCGATGAACCGTGCGACGGTCACCGCGGTCGCCGCGCCGCCGATCACGTTCACGTACCTGTGGTCGAACGGGGACCAGACCCTGGAGCTCACGCACGCGTCGCCCTTCCTGCCGTGCACGACCTACACGGTCACCGTCTCCGGGCAGGACACGGGCGGGAGCAACCTGATCGGGGGCCCCGTGCCGAACCCGTGGTCGTTCACGACCGCATGCCCGTCCCCGACGATCCTCTCGACCGTGCCGCCGGACGGCGCGACGAACGTGCCGAGGACGTTCTCGATCGTGGTGACGTTCAGCCTGCCGATGAACACGTCCACCGTGACGTGGACGATCGCTCCGCCGGCGACGGGGACGACCTCGCCGAGCTGGGCGGGCGGGGACACGATCCTCACCCTGACGTTCAGCCAGCCGCAGTCGGAGTGCACGCAGTACCAGGTCACGATCGCCGGGAACGGCGCGAACGGGAGGCCGCTCGTCTCGGGCGGGGTCCCGAACCCGTGGCGGTTCTCGACGCTCTGTACGGTCGGCACGCCGGGAGGGCTCACGGTCACCAAGCTCCCCGCCTCCGTCCACCTCTCGTGGCGGGCGGCGGCGAACGCGGACTACTACTACGTGTTCGAGTCCTCCAGCCGCTTCGCGGCGTGGCCGTGGCCCGTCCTGGGGAACACGACCGCGACGACGTTCGACGCGGCGGCCCACCTGAACGACGGGAACACGCACTACTATGTCGTCCGCGGCGTGCGCGGCACGACGCAGGGCCTGAACTCCACGATGGGCGTGAAGATTCAGATGAACGTGCAGTTCAGCACGACGACCACGAACGTGTGGTGGTTCTCGCTCCCGTACCGGACGAGCTACGCGAGGGCGAGCGACATCGCGAGCGAGCTCGGGCCGACGAAGATCGACGTCGTCGCGAAGTGGGACGCTGCAACGCAGAGCTCGATCACGTACGTGTACTTCCGCGGCCAGTGGCGGGGGAACGACTTCACGATTAGCCCCGGCGACGGCCTGTGGATCGGCGTCCGGAGCACGTTCGCGTGGGTCATCACCGGCACGGACAGCGCCTTGACGATGTCGTTCACCGTAAACCCGCCCCCGCTCCAGAACTTCAACTGGCGGGGGATCCCGTACACGGGGACGTACAGGAGCGCGAGCGACCTCGTCCGGGACATCGAGGGCGGCACCGGGCCGACCGCGAACACGAAGATCATCGAGGTCGCGAAGTGGAACCCGACCACGCAGACCCTCCTCCGCTACACGTACGTGGCGGGCACGGGATGGCTGGGCTCGGACTTCGCGATCAACCCGGGCGATGGCATCTACTTCCGAATCGTGGCCAGCTTCACCTGGCCCGTCAGGCTCGTGACCCCGGAGGTGCCGTGATGACAACGAAGGCGTGTGTGGCAGTCGCGTTGGCAGTGTGGATGACGTGGGCGGGGTTCCTCGCTCTCCCGGCGAACGCCGCCACCCCGCATGTGGTGGCCGGCGGGCTGTTCGGGCCGGGCGGTTCCCCCGCGCCGGGACCCGCGAACCCCGCGAACGAGGCGACGTTCGTCTTCTATTCGACGACGGTGCCCGCGAACACGCTCCTCGCGGGCGCGGACGCGTTCAACGTGACGGACGGGACGAACCCGGCGTTCTACTTCAAGGACGTCGGCTCCCCTTGGACCTGGAGCGCGGGCGAGAGCATCACGGTCGTCGGGGAGACGGTCCGCGGCGTGAACGGGTGGGCGAACGTGAACTACACGTCGTCCTGGATTGGCACGCTCAACCTGAACAACACGCAGGACCTGGGCAACGCGAACCTCGAGCAGGTCCCGCCCCTCACGCTCACGGGCGGCCCCGGGTACGTGAACGTGGCCTGGACGGCGCTCACGGACGCGACGACGAACCTGGCGTCCTACCACCTCTACCGCGCACCCGGGGGGAGCCTGACGACGGTCCCCCACGCCGCGGGCCCGCGGTCGTACAACAACACGGGCCTCGCGGGCGGGACGTACTGCTACGAGCTGGCGGTCCAGTACAGGCGGGATGCGACCGGGGGCACGTACGAGACGACGGGCCGGTCGGAGCCCAGGTGCACGCCGATTCTGGCAGCCCCGCCGCGGATCGTGTCCACGAACCCGGCGAACGGCGCACCGAACGTGGCGGTAAACGTCCAGCCGACCGTGACGTTCGACCAGGCCATCACCCAGGGGACGTTCACGTACACGTTCCTCCCCGGGTTCAACTTCCCGGCGAGCACCCCGACGTGGGTGGGCAACACGGTGACGTTCAACCACCTCACGGACCTCACGGTCTGTACGCCGTATACGATTACGATCACGAACGCACGGAACGTGGACAACACCCCATTGGCGGGACCGAATGCGTTCACGTTCACGACCGTATGCCCGAATCCGTTCATCGTGAGCACCATCCCCGTGAACGGGGCCACGAGCGTGCCGCGCAGTACGAACGTGGTCATCCAGTTTAGCAAGCCGATGAACACGGCTGTGGTCGTGACCGGCCTCCCGAGCGTGACGTGTACGTGGAATGGCCCCACGAACGATCAATGCACGATTGCGGAGACCCTCGGCCCGTACGTTCCGTACTTCGTCAACGTCTCGGGCACGGACACGTTGGGGAACGCGCTCGTGCCGGGCCCGGTGCCCGGATGCTGCGGGACCCCGTTCTCGTTCAGGTCGAACGCGCCGCCGGCGGCGGCCTTCACGGCCCCCGGGACGAACCTGCGGATCACGGGAGGGACGGACATCCTGATCCAGTGGACGATGAGCGACACGGAGACAGCCACGGCGAACCTCAGGGTCTGGCTGAACTACACGTACGGGGCGACCACGCTCCCGATCACGAGCCTGACCGGCGCAACCCAATACACGTGGACGACCCCGACGCCGCCAAGCACGGACAAGACCGTGACGATCCTACTGAACGTCGTTGACGAGGCCAAGGAGTTCAACAACCAACTCAGCAATCCCGTCGACTTGGACTACACGGCCCCGACCGCGATTCTCACAACCCCCACGCCGGGCGCGACGAATGTCCTGCGGAACGCGAACGTGACGATCACGTTCAGCGAGACGATGAATCCGGCAGCGACCGAGGCCGCGATCTCGATCTCGCCGACGGCGGGCACGCCGACGTTCAGCTGGTGGAACAACGGCATGAACGTCGCCGTCGGCCACGCCGTGCTCGCCGCGAACACGACCTACACGCTGACGATCGCGGTGACCGCGACGGACACGAGCACACCCGGAAATCCTCTGGCGAGCGCCTATGCCCCGACGTTCATGACGGGCGCCCAGCAGAACCGGCCGAATCCTCCGACGGGCGTGACGGCGTCGAACCCGACCACGAGTTCGATCACGCTCGGCTGGACCGCGCCGACGACGTGGGTGGACACGACCGCACTTCAGGAGTCCGACATCACGGAGTACAAGGTCTACCGGTCGACGTCCGCAACGGCGGTGCCCACGTTCGTCGCATCGGTGGCCACGAGGGTCGGCGGGGTCGTGGAGAAGGCCTACACGAACACGGGCCTCGACGCGGGAACGACCTACTACTACTGGGTCTCGGCGGTCGCTGGCGGGCAGGAGAGCGACCTCCAGAGCGCGCCCCGGCAGGCCCAGACGTCCGCCTTGCCGCCAGCCGAGTTCAACTGGCTCCTGGTCGCGATTCCGCTGATCGTGATCATCCTCCTCATCGTGGCGTTCCTGCTCTTGCGGAAGAAGAAGCCCGCGGGCGCGCCGCCAAAGGGCCCCGAGGCGACGAAGGCACCGCCGATGGAGGAGCCGATGGAGGAGGCGACCAAGGCCGCGCCGTCCGAGGCGGAGACTCCGGCGGAGGAAGCTGGGGAAAAGTTCATCCCCTGCCCGAACTGCGGAACGATGGTGAAACCCACGGATGCGGAATGCTTCGTGTGCGGCGCGAAGCTATAGGCCGGGGACCCTTCTGGTCCTCGCGGTCCTCACCCTGGGCGGGCTGACCCTCGCCTCCAGCCCCGCTCCGCGGCCTTGGGCCGCGCCCACGATCGGGTCCACGGTCCCCGCCGACGGGGCGCTCCAGGTCAACATCTCGGCCCCGGTCGTGGTCCGCTTCACGGAGCCGATGAACGAGACGACGGTGAACGGCAACGTCTCGATTTCGCCGCCCGTGGCGCTCAACTACACGTGGGTCACGACTCAGCTCTTGGAACTCCGGGGCCTGCCCGCCCTCGCGAACTGTACGGCCTACGCGGTCTCGATTGGGGGCAAGGACCGGAACGGAACGGACTTGGTCCTCGGCCCCGTGCCGAACCCGTGGCGCTTCATGACCGCGTGCGACCGGCCGTTCGTCGTGAGCACATCGCCCGCGGACGGCGCCCAGAGCGTGGGGCCCAACCAAGACATCGTCGTCACGTTCAGCGAGCGTATGGACCTCCTGACGATCAGCATCGCCTTCGTTCCGGTTCTGTCCGGCAACTGGTCCGGCGATTTGGACGTCCCCACTGGAACCGTGTTCACCCTGCGCCTCACAGGTGGCACGAGCTTCCAGACAAACACGACCTACACCGCCACGGTGACGGGCCAGAGCAACGACACGCACGACAACCTCGTCCCCTCCCTCGTCCCGAACCCTTGGGCGTTCCACGTGAACGAGCCACCTTGGGCGTCGAAGCCCGGCCTGTCCCTGACCGGATGCCTCGACGCGGGCACGGACCTGACGATTACGTGGACGATGAGCGACCTCGAGGACCCGCCGGCCGCGCTCGCCGTCACCTTGTCGTTCCTGAATGGCTTCGCGTGGGACCGAATCGACGGGCCCCGGGCAGGGTACCCGGCCTCGGCCGCGTACGTGTGGACGCTCCCCGCGTTGGACGTGGAGCCGCGCGTGCGCATCAATGTCACGGACACCGCCGGTGCGTCCGCGTCGAACGAGAGCGACTCGTTCCGGATTGACACCGGGCCCCCGCGGGTGGGCAGCACGACCCCGCCCGACGGCGCGACGGACGTGGCCGCGGGCGCGACGATCACGGTCTCGTTCACGGAGGAGATGAACCGCCCCACGGCCGAATCCGCGTTCTCCGCGACCCCGCCATTCCCGGCTCCGCGGTTCAACTGGCCGGGGAACCAGACGTTGGCCGTGGACACGGGCGGGCTCTTGGACAACACGACGTACACGGTCACGGTCGCCGGCAGCGCGCGGGACACGTGCGGTCCCGGACGGGCGATGGGGACCCCGTACACGTTCTCGTTCACGACCGCCCTGCCGCAACCCTCGGCGCCCATCAACCTCACCGTCGTGAGTTTCGACGATTCGTCCGTGACCCTGGCGTGGGCCCCGGTGACGACGTTCCTCTCCGGCGAGGTGATTCCGCCCGGGACCGCCGTCGTGTACGTCGTGTACCGGAGCAACAACGAGTCCGGCCCCGAGAACCGCGTGTCGGACACGACATCGACGACGCTGACGGACCGGAACCTCGCGCCGTCCACGCGCTACGTCTACCGGGTCCGCGCGCTCGTCGGCGGCGTCTACTCCTCCCCGTCCGCCACCACGAGCGTGACGACGCGCGTCCCGTTCCTCACGACGTCCGAGGGTCGGCTGTCCCTCCTCGTGACGTTCGCCGCGATCGCGGCGGCGTTCGTCGTCGGCCTCCGGATGCGCCGCCAACGGAGGAAGGCGGAGGCGGAGGCGGCCCTGGAGGCGGAGATCCGCGAGATCGTGGAGCAGGTCCGCCGCGTGCGCGCGGAACCGGACCCGAAGGCACGCCGCGCCGCGGAGGCCGAGCTGCAGTCCCACTTCCGGAGCGTCGTCGAGGGCGACGAGGGCGAGGAAGGGCCGCCGGACCCGCGCCTCGACGGGCTGTACCGCGCGCTCGCGCAGGCGCTCGTCCGGAGCCCCGAGGTCGACGTGGCCCACGGCCGCAAGATCGTCGACGGGAAGCTCGGCCCCCTCGCGGCGGGCCTCCGGAGCCAGGGCGCGGCCTACCGTCTCCTCTCGGAGGCGGAGGCGAGCGTGGACAGCGCCCTGTTCCCCGGCCTCCCGGCGTCCGCGCGGAAGGCCCTCCTCCTCGTGTACTTCTACGCGCTCGAGGAATACCTGAGCCGGCGGCTCCGGGCGCTCATCCCGCCGGGCTCCACGCTGCTCCTCGGCGAACGGGGGCACATCAACGTGCGACGCCGCGGGTGGGAGGCGCAGTGGGCGGGCCTCACGCTGGGGAACCTCCTGTACCTGATGGATCACAACACCCACGTGTTCGTCGCGGACGTGCCGCGGTGGGAGAAGGACGTCGAGCCGATCCTGCGGGAGGCGGTGGAGGCGCGGAACCGGACCGCGCACCCGTCGCGGGAGGGCCCGCCGCTCGACCGCGTCCGGGACCTCGTGTACCGGGCGATGCCGGCGGTCGAGTCGATCCTGACGAAGGGGACGAAGGGCGTCGCGGCCTAGCCTACTCCTCCACGACGCGCGCGCTGCGCAGCTCCCGCGCGCGCACGCGGACCCGCTCCCCCGTGGCGGCGTTCTCCAGCCGGACGTAGTCCCCGAGGCCGACGATGCGGTATCGCCCGCGCCGCCACCGGACCTCGTCGCCCTCGCGGAAGCCGGGGAGGCGGACGACGTACGTGGCCCGGTACTGTTCCTTCCCCTCCTTCTGCGTGTGGAGGGTCGCGCTCGAGCCGACCGTGCCGCCGAGGGCCTTCGACAGGTCCCGCGCGAGCCGCTTCGCGAAGGTGTTCGAGCTCACACGGACGTCGAAGCCGCCGCGGACGTCCTCGACCGCGGTCACGAACTCGTCCCCCGATCCGCTCCGGTCCACGAGCGCCTTCCCCTCCGTCGCCTCGTCCCCCGTGAGCTCGCGCCCGTCCGCCCGGACCTGCACGGTGCCGACGAAGAACCGCCCCTGCTGCTTCGAGCACGTCGGGCACGCGCCGTTCTGCACGCGGACGCGGGTGTGGAAGGAGTCCAGGAGGGTCCAGGGCCCGACCGTGCACGACGCCTTCACGGTGACCGCGACGTTCCGCGCGTCCTGCGGGCGGAGGTCGTACGTGTACCGGGCCTTCGTGACCCGCGGGTCCCGCTCGACGCTGGCGGCCATCAGGTCGAGCATCACATCCTCGATCGTGGCGGGGAACCACCGGTTGCCGACGTGGAGGTTCCCGCAATGGACGCACCGCGCGACGTCGATCGCCTCGGGGGCGCGGACGAGGACATGCTTCTTCCGGAAGTGCGCCTCGCACACGCCCTCGAAGGTGGGCCCGTCGCGGCCGCACTCGACGCAGAAGGACATGCCGCCAAAACGAACGGGGCGGGAGGAGATAACCCTTGCCTCACCCGCCCGCCATGACGACCATCTGCGCGTGCGGCTCGCCCTCGATTACGAGGACGCTGTCCTCGCCGACGAACCCCGCGCGCCGCGCCGCCTCCACGGTCTCCCGTCCGACGAAGTTCCCGATCGTCGCGACCCGGAGCTGGGCGACGAATTCCTCCTCCGTCATCCGCTGGCCGTCGTAGAAGGCGGAGACGTGGAGCCGCAGTTCGTCCTGCCGAAGGGTCCGGCCGAGGAGGCGCTCGTCGCAGGCGGCGACGAGGACCTCCGGACCCCGGGTGTGGACCTTCACGAGGATCAAGGGATGACCCATCCTTACAGAGGGAGGGATGCGACCATAAACATGGCGCCCCGTCGTCACCTCGGCTTGATGGCCACTGCGGTCGGGCGTTGACGTGGCGGGCGGCGTCTCGAATTGCTCAAGCTCTTTCCGGATCCTCTTAGGTTCAGCCTTCTCATTTCCCAGTAGTACTCCTGCTGGCGGGCCCAATGCACTCGCTCGACGTCTCGCGGCAGACGCCCCACAACCTTCTGGCTCTGGTATTCCAAACCGAGTACCGCCGCCTCTGTCTTGCGAGGCGATTGAAGATAGGGGAGGATTGCATCCAGGAATGATGCCGCCTCTCGGGAACCGAGTCGCCATTGATAGGCCGGCTTCCAGCCCGGGATTGCCTGAGTCTTTCGGATGGCGTAGATTCCGCCGCCAAAGCTGCTTCGCAGAGCATCCAGAAGCTCGATCTCCGTGTTCCAACGCTGAGTGCGAACCCGTAGCCGATGGTCCTCGTGTGGTAGATTCCGATGCAACCTTCACCGTCGATCATGCCAGCGGCCCAGGCAAGGACGGCGCCCTTCATTCGACCTCACAACCTCGAAATAAGTTTGTAGACGCCTTCGACCGGGGTGTACACGTCGCCTTCCTGCTTCCACTTCCGCAGCCACGCTTGGGCGCGGTCGCGGAAGTGGAAGCAG
>Ga0209341_10006005_pt1 | contig 10880 bp, 13 predicted proteins | sample RifCSP13_2_FD_184020 | JGI IMG/M metagenome (GOLD analysis project Ga0209341, IMG submission 184020) | Soil microbial communities from Rifle, Colorado - Rifle CSP2_sed 13_2 (SPAdes) (version 2) | ecosystem: Environmental > Terrestrial > Deep subsurface > Rock core/Sediment | place: Rifle...
TACTCAAATAAATTTGTAACAGAGCTAACTAAAGATAAACCATGGGGTTGAATACAAAAGATTAAGGGCAATACTATTTGGTAGAGTTTGAAATAAAGGTTGTGTGACATGAGCCAGAGATTATTAATAGTTTCAAATAGACTTCCCGTAACTGTTGTGGAGAAGGAAGGCAAGTTGAGGTTTCAACAAAGTGTAGGGGGTCTAGTAACTGGTTTAAGTTCATATTTAGAATCGTCTAAGGGTACCTCTTTTAGTAGCTCCGAATATGTTTGGGTTGGATGGCCAGGCATTACGGTTAGCGATAAAATGAAGCTAGAGCTTAAAGAAAGGGTGTCCTCCGAATATCAAGCCTATCCTGTTTTCCTCTCTGAGAGGGTTATGGAAAAGTTTTACTATGGATTTTGTAATAAAACCATTTGGCCTCTATTTCACTATTTTCCCTCTTACGTTGTCTATAATGAGGATTATTGGATTAACTATAAAGACGTAAATGAAACCTTCTCGGATGCGATCATGGAGGTTATAAAACCGGAGGATATAGTTTGGATACATGACTACCATCTTATGCTTCTTCCTAAACTTCTAAGAGAGAGGATTCCTGATGTCGCAATAGGCTTTTTTCTCCATATTCCTTTCCCATCCTCCGAAATATTTCGTCTTCTTCCTAGCAAATGGCGTACAGATATTTTGAATGGGCTTTTAGGAGCTGATTTAATTGGTTTTCACACCCACGATTACTCACAATATTTCTTAAGGTGTGTGCTTCGTATCATAGGTTATGAGCATGACTTGGGAAAGATTATTGTACAAAATCGTATTGTGAAGGTTGACACCTTTCCAATGGGCATAGATTTTGAGAGATTTTACAACGCTTCGAGTAGCCCAAGGATACAAAAGGAAAGAGGCAAGCTTAAGAAAACTTTGAAAGATCGTAAAATCATACTCTCGATAGATCGACTCGACTATGCAAAGGGTATCGCTAACCGCTTACTAAGTTTTGAGTTATTCCTTGAGAGAAATCCAGAGTGGCATAAAAAAGTAACGCTCTTTCTAGTAGTTGTTCCTTCTCGTATCGGTGTAGAACGTTATGCGGAGATGAAAAATAAAATAGACGAGCTTGTTGGAAGAATTAATGGGCGATTTAGTAGCGGCGGATGGGCACCGATATTTTACCAATACAGGTTTTTATCTTTTGAGCCATTGGTTGCTTTATACACCGTTAGCGATGTTGCTTTAATTACGCCATTAAGGGACGGCATGAACCTAATTGCAAAAGAATACCTCGCTTCTAGAACAGATAAAACGGGAATTTTGATCCTTAGCGAAATGGCGGGTGCTTCAAAGGAACTTGGTGAGGCAATAATCTTGAATCCAAACGATATAGAAGAAATGGCAGAAGCCTTAAAGGAAGCATTGGGAATGAACCGGGATGAGCAGATCAGACGTAATCAGGTTATGCAGGATCGATTGCGAAATTATGATGTAATTCGTTGGGCAGAAGATTTCATTCAACAATTATTCTATATCAGGGAAGAGAAAAAGAGATTCAATGTTAAGCTATTAAATCCTTTCACAAAAAGACAGCTCTTGAAAGACTTTGTGAAAGCTGAAAGGAAGCTAATCTTTTTTGATTACGATGGAACACTTGTTGGATTTGCAGAGCACCCAGATAAGGCAAAGCCGGATAATGAACTTGTAAAGCTTCTCAATTACATTTCCGAAAAACCTAACACAGATGTAGTTCTAATAAGTGGTCGTGATAGAAAAACGCTTCAGAACTGGTTTGGTAAACTAAATATAGGTTTAGTTGCGGAGCATGGAGTATTGATAAAGGAAAAGAACGGGGACTGGCAGTTAATCAAACCTTTAAAAGCTGATTGGATGCCATTATTACTACCAATACTTAAAATGTATGAAGATAGACTTCCTGGTTCATTTATTGAGGAGAAAGAGTTTTCTATAGTTTGGCATTATCGAAGCTCAGATCCCGAACACGCTTCTGTACGGGTAAAAGAACTCACGGATGATTTAATTCATTTTACCGCTAATATAGATGTTCAAATACTACAAGGAAGTAATGTGGTAGAAATTAGAAATGCCGGTGTTAACAAAGCTACTGCTGGGATGTATTTCCTTTCGAAAGATAGATTTGATTTTATATTAGCAGTAGGTGATGATTTGACTGACGAGGATCTATTTAAAGTACTCCCGCAAGAAGCGTATTCAATCAAAATTGGAATATCTCCGTCCTATGCAAAGTATAATCTTCTCCTATGCAAAGTATAATCTTCGTGACCATATGGAGGTACGAAAACTAATTGAGGAGATTATAAGATGAATACCTCTTTTCATTTTTATACACAAATGCATCTTATTGAATTGCTTAGAATTAAGGCTAAAAATCCAGTTGAAATCTTAGAGGGGTTAAAAAAGGTTCCTACCTCTTCTATCTATTATCATACGCACAGGTTTTTACAACAACATCACTATCTATCTCCCGAGCCACCAAACGATTTTGCCTACTGGATAACAGAAGTTCTCGGTTTAGAGGAGTTAGGAGAATCGCTTGCTGGTGTGGATACTGTTAGTTTTAAAAATTTAGAGGAATTGAGGGCGGAATATATCAAGATTTTGACTAACTATATATCAAAGGGAAAACACATTATTGATTGTGAAGATGGGGAGGAGTTTTACTTTATGGGTTGTAAGACATTTGTTTTACCAACACCTTATTTTGCTCATAATTTGAAAGAATTTATCGAAATATTGAATAAAATAAGCATAAACTCGCTTTATTTTCACATGTTTGAAGCGCGGATGAGACTAAAGAGGGATGAGAATGATTTTGCAAATTGGTTTAGGAACATGGGAGAAAAGAAACTTGCTAAGGATCTCTTAAGATTAGACCCATACAATGTGACATTGGAGGGTTTAAGGGAGGATATAATTAATCTGGTGAGGAAATATGCTAAACATTAATGATTATGCTGTTATAGTAGGCCAAGATATAATAGATGAATTACATATTTTAGGGCAGAAACTCCAAGAAAAAACCGTTCAAAATATCAATTCGACCGCTGTAGGCGGGGGGGTGGCCGAGATTCTCACAAGGATGGTTCCCCTCCTAAGACAGCTTGGGGTTAATGCAAGATGGGATGTCATGAAGGGGAATGAGAAATTCTTTAACATCACAAAAAAGTTTCATAACGCCTTGCACGGTGTGAATGAAGACATATCTTCTGATGATTTAAGATACTTCTTGGAAGTAAATCGGGAAAATGCCGAAGAGATCAACTCTTTTGATGACATAGTATTCATCCATGACCCGCAACCGATTGCTCTCATTGAGAAGAAAAAGGATATTGGAAAAAAATGGGTATGGAGGTGCCATATAGATTTCACGGATCCTCAACCAGACATTATGAATTTCTTGAAGTCGTATATTGAAAAATACGACAGTGCCGTATTTTCTGCCCCAGCATTTTCAAAAGATATCAGCATTCCACAGATTCTCATCTCTCCCTCAATAGACCCATTAAGCGATAAGAATAAAGAGCTAATGCCAGAAATGGTTGACTCCGTGCTTGTACGTCTTGGGATTGATAAGGATAGACCCATTGTTACTCAAATCTCCCGTTTTGATTATTTAAAAGATCCATTAGGTGTGATAGAGGTGTATAAGAAGGTTAAAAAATACATAGACATTCAACTTGTTCTTGCTGGTGGTGGTGCTACTGACGATCCGGAGGGCATGAAGGTTCTTGAAGGGGTAAGATCAAAGGCGGCTGACGATAGAGATATACACGTTATCCTTCTTCCTCCGTCAAGCGATATAGAAATTAATGCACTACAAAGGGCTTCAACAGTAATTTTACAAAAATCATTAAAAGAGGGTTTTGGATTAACAGTGTCTGAGGCGTTATGGAAAGCGAAGCCAGTTATAGCATCTGCAGTAGGTGGTATTCCACTTCAAATAAAGCATAAGTATTCGGGTATACTCTCCCACTCAATTGATGGAACCTCTCATTATTTAAAACAGCTCCTCAATGAGCCGGAGTATGCACAAAAACTTGGCATAAATGGTAAAGAACATATAAAAAACAACTTTCTTATAACAAGGCATATTCGTGATTACCTACTTCTATTCATCTCATTGTATCATGAAGAGGATGTGATTTATCTTTAGATGATTAATTGACCAACTTAAGCTAGCCAACTATATAGAGTTTTTAGCCCTATTGAATATTGAGGGATTTGTTACGAGGGGTTAGCCTAGGGATCAGATTGACATCTCACAAAATAATTGATACAGGCTTATCTAGTTTTCACAAAGGAGGTGGAAAGCTATGCGAAACAAAATCTATTTTCTTACCCTGATAGCATTACTGATACTAGTTGTCATTAAAGCCGAAGGCGAAGATAAACTCACGTTATGGGAGGTGTATAATCAGCACATAAGACCAAAGAAGTTTGTAGACCTAACCCACGCTTTCTATCCAGGGATACCCCACTGGAAGGGATTTCCTGATGAAAAAAGGGAGACGCTCTTCTGGTATGAACCAGGGGTTGGCAAATTGGGCTCTGGTTTTTTTGCCGAATCATTCCAGCATGTTGGTCAGTGGGGAACCCACGTTGACCCGCCGGCTCATTTCATTAAGGGTTTTAGAACCGTTGATGAAATTGATCCAAAAGAAATGGTAATGCCTCTTGTTGTAATTGATGTGCATGAGAAAGTGGAGAAGAACCCTGACTACCAAATCACTATGGAAGACATCAAAGAATGGGAGAAAAAATATGGTTCCATTCCTCAAGGTTCATTTGTTGCGATGAGGACAGATTGGTCAAAAAGATGGCCCAGAGAAAAAATATGGTTCCATTCCTCAAGGTTCATTTGTTGCGATGAGGACAGATTGGTCAAAAAGATGGCCCAGCCAGGATGCGATGCAAATTAAAGATAAAAATGGAATCTCTCACTATCCCGGATGGAGTATGGAAGTTCTAAAATATCTCTTTGAACAAAGGAAGGTCACAGCAATTGGGCATGAGCCTACGGATACCGACCCCGGTGTTGCCACAAGCAAAGATGACTATTCTCTTGAAACCTACGTGCTCTCTACAAATCACTATCAGATTGAGATCCTTGCTAATCTAGATCAGGTTCCGGAAGCAGGGGCACTAGTGATTGTTAGCTTTCCAAAACCGAAAGGAGGCTCGGGTTTTCCCGCGAGGGTATTTGCGATCTTACCGTAATTACGTGATTACGTATTTAAAAACATAGCCACAGAGCTCACAGAGAAAAAAATATTTTTGTTTTTCTTCCTCTGTGTTCTCTGTGGCAAGTCTTCTATCCCGTAATCGATAAGCCTCCTTGTGCACCTTGAATTACAAGGCTAAAATAACTAGGTATGAAATCATTTGAGGAAGCCCTAGGTGAGCTTAAGGTCATTATCGAAAAACTCGAGGGTGGGAATCTCCCATTAGAAGAATCGTTGACACTTTTTGAAAAGGGGACGGGGCTTATAATCCTCTGTCATAAGAAACTTAACGAGGTTGAAAAAAGGATCGAGATTTTAGCAGAAAGCCAAAACGGAGAGGTTACGCGGAAGGAATTCGATTTAGAAGAATAGTTTTATGAGACCAGGCATTCAACCCTATCTTTTAGGCCTAAAAGAAATAATAGACAAGAAGTTACTTGAGCTTCTTCCAAATTCTTCTGACTCATTAAGTAAGTTAGAGGAATCTATGCGTTATAGTATCTTGGCAGGTGGTAAAAGGTTAAGACCCATTCTTTGCATATCCGCCTCAGAAGCGGTAGGCGGGTCATTAGACAAGGCACTTCAAATAGCATGTGCGATTGAGATGATACATACATATTCATTAATCCACGACGACCTTCCTTCAATGGATGACGATCTTCTAAGGCGAGGAATACCGACAAATCATAGTGTCTTCGGAGAGGCATTAGCAATTCTTGCGGGCGATGCTTTATTAACAGATGCATTTTCATTAATTGCTAGGGAAGGGATTTCAAACGTAATATCTCCTACGGTAGTTGTTGAGATTATACGAGATATTTCGAAGGCTGCGGGCTCTCAAGGAATGGTAAGCGGCCAGGCCTTTGATCTTGCACTTGAGGGAAAGGAAGTGAGTGTTGAGCTTATAGAGAAAGTGCACTCCCTTAAAACTGGGGCTTTGATTGAGGCATCCGTTACATCCGGTGCAAGGGTTGGTGGAGCAAATGAGGATCAACTTTTACAACTCAAGTGTTACGCAAAATATCTCGGACTCGCTTTTCAAATTATAGATGATGTTCTTGATATCGAAGGGGGAACCGAAATAGGAAAGAGCAGAGGAGCAGATGCCCGTAAGAATAAGGCAACTTACCCTGCATTAGTCGGGGTTGAAAGAGCAAGAAAGATGGCACTTGAGCTCACTGAGAAAGCTCTTCTTGCATTAAAAGATTTTGATGACAAGGCAGGTCCTCTAAGGGACCTGGCCTTTTATCTTGGTGGTAGAAAGTATTAAAAATAAAGAAAGAATTGATTTACTCTTGGTAAAAAAGGGTTTAGCACCTACCAGAACTCGTGCACGCACTCTTATCATGGCTGGAGTAGTTTTTGTTGACAGTACTCGAGTGGATAAAGCGGGAATAATTGTAAAAGAGGACGCAGAAATTTTAGTTAAACACTCTACTCTAGGGTATGTAAGCCGTGGCGGAATTAAACTAGAAGCAGCTCTTAAAGAATTCAGGATCGATGTGGTTGATAAAGTCGTGCTAGATATTGGAGCTTCTACAGGTGGATTTACAGATTGCCTTCTTAAACACGGGGCAAAAAAGGTCTATGCAGTTGATGTTGGATACGGTCAATTGGATTGGAAACTAAGACAAGATCCCAGGGTAGTAGTTAAGGAAAGAATTAATGCCAGATATTTGAAATCCGAAGATATAGGTGAACTAGTTGATGTTTGTACAATTGATGTTTCATTTATTTCCTTAACCAAGGTTATCCCACCTGTCTCGAAAATACTTAAACCGAGCGGGATTCTTATAGCTTTGATAAAACCACAGTTTGAGGTAGGGAAGGGTGAGGTAGGGAAAGGTGGGATTGTAAGAGATGAAAAGAAGCACAGGGAAGTAGTTAGTAGAATCATTAATTTTCTAGAGGAATTAAATTTTAGGATCCTCGGTGTTATTACCTCTCCTATACTTGGTGCGGATGGAAATAAGGAATTTCTTATTGTGGGGGTTTTACTGTAGGGGCAATTTATGCATAGCCCCTACTTCTTCCCCCAATCAGAGAGAAACCTTTCAAGTCCGACATCTGTTAGAGGGTGTTTAACAAGTTGCTTAAACACTTTGTAAGGCATTGTGGCTATATGAGCACCAGCTCTTGCGGCCTCGACTACATGAATCGGGTGGCGAATGCTTGCGACTAGAACTTGGGTGGAGTAGCCATAATTTTTATAAATTCCAAGAATGTCTCTTACTATATCCATTCCTATATTTGAGACATCATCAAGCCTTCCAACAAATGGGCTTACATAAGCCGCGCCGGCTTTTGCTGCGAGTAGCGCCTGCGAGGGTGAAAAGACAAGAGTAACATTTACTTTAATTCCTTCTTCAGATACCTTTTTCGTTGCTCTAATTCCATCTTCCGTTAGAGGCATTTTTACTACAACATGAGGGTGAATCCGAGCGAGCTCCCTTGCTTCTTCAAGCATTCTTTCTATGTCTGTGCTTATTACTTCCGCACTTACAGGGCCTTTTACTATCTCGCATATCTCTCTTATAAGTTCCTTGAATCCTTTCTGCTCACCCTCTTTTGCTACAAGTGTTGGATTTGTTGTAACTCCATCTAGGACTCCAAGACTCGAAGCGTCTCTTATTTCATCTAAGTTGCCAGTATCAAGAAAGAATTTCATTGCCGGACCTCCGATTCTAAATGGACTATACCATAGTTTGATTCGGTAGTGAAGCGTATTATCCCTAGTTTCTGTAGGGGCACGTTGCAACGTGCCCCTACAAAACAAATTTGACAAAATCCCAATTACCAGAAAACTATTTTCCTAATTTAATATCGAGGGGTAGTTTATGGCTAAAAGAATCCGTTCGGCTATAAAGAAGCATCGTCAGAGTTTAAAAAGAAGGGTTAGAAATGTGCACATGCTTTCTCTTCTAAAAACCCTAGTAAAAGGGGTTAATAACGCTATTGATGTGAAGGATCTAACAAAATCACTTAAAGCCTTAAAGATAGCCGAAGTAACATTTAAAAAGGCTGCTTCAAAAGGGATGATTCATAAACGAACTGCTTCAAGGAATGTCTCGAGGCTTTCAAAGAAGGTTTATGAGTTATCTAAGAAGATGACACAACCCAAAACTTAAGAGTACCTGCTTAAACTAGCTACAAAGTTCCAAAATGAACTTTGTGAGAGTAAGATTTTTTGGTATATAAGCTGTCTTTAAAGTCCTATCACAGTCATAAAGAGCTTGATTTATCCTTTTAATATCATTATAGGAAAAGTTTTTTGCCTCTTGCCGAATGTAATAAAATGCACCTGACGAGGTTCTAAGCTGTTTTAGGATCTCGTCCTGTGGTACATTTTTATCAATGAGCTCTTTTGCTTTCCAAATTGATCTAAGTCGCCAACTAATTTTATTTAAAATAACAAGTGGTTCCTCTTTTGTCGCTTCAAGATCTAAAAGAACCTTCAGTGCCTTTTTCTTATTTTTTTCGCCAATTGCGTTTATAAGTTGAAATAAGTCTTCAAATTTCTCTTTTTCAGTAAGCTTCTCTACATCTTCAGCCCCTATTTTAATTCTGTTACCTACAAATAGAGCGAGTTTTTGAAGCTCTCTATGAATGTCTTGTAGTTTGTCCCCAACTAATGAGATTAGAGTTTCAACTGCCTCTTTTGTAATCTCACATCCGAGTTTTTTCGCTTCTAGTATTATTTGCTTAGAAATGTCCTTTGTATCTAGAGCGAAATCTACATAAACAACACCCTTTTTATTTTCTAAAGAGAGATCCTTCTCTTCTTCAGCTATCAGAACAAGACAGGTAGATGGAGAAGGAGATGAAATGTAAGAATCTAGGTATCCAAGCTCACTATCAGAAAATCTATCGGCGTTCTTTACAACGACTAGCCTCATTCGTGAGAGCATGGGATAAGTTTTGGCTGTCTCAACAATCTCTCTAGCTGAGTTTGAGTCGCTGTAAAAAAGCGAAAAGTTAAAATCTGAAGAAGCCCCGACCGTGATTTTCTTTAACTCTGATATAGCTTCATCCATCAGATATGCTTGGTTACCAGAAAAGATGTATACCGGACTAATTTCGTTCCTTGAGAACCTTTTATAAAGCTCTGTGTAGTTGATTTTATATGAGCGGGTTTTTTTCATATTATTCGTAAAGATTATATTTAAATTTTAGTGTAACGTAAAGCAATAGGGGACACTTGTTATACCCGGATGCAGTTATCGGGTATCCATATTTTTATTGGATTCCCAATAAAAACGTTTGGGAATGACAACCTTGAAAAAAGATAACGGAAAGGCTTGGAGTTAGTTATCAAGGCGAGTTATACTCAATGAGGTTATGGCTCTAGTTTCAGACAATCTTGTTGATTGGATGTACTTAGATCAGGTTGATTACTCTGAGTGTCTTTCTCTCCAAAGGGAGCTTCAGGAAAGGGTTAGTTTAAACAATCAATCTAAAGGTTTCCTTCTTCTTGTTCAGCATAATCCAGTTGTCACGATTGGAAGATTTGGAAAAACGAATAATATCTTACTTCCTGAAGATGAAATGAAGAAGCGCGAAATTGAGATTTGGAGGATTGAGCGTGGCGGTGATGTTACATTTCACGGTCCGGGTCAGCTAGTTGGTTATCCTATAATCAATTTAGAGTATTTTCAGCTAGGTGTTAAATCTTATGTCCAGCTCCTTGAAGAAACCCTGATCGCTTTACTTAAAGGGTTTGGTATAGAGGCAGGAAGAATTAAAGATCATCCCGGGGTGTGGGTTGGAAAAGAGAAGGTTGCAGCAATAGGGGTGTATGTAAAGGGCTCGATTACTATGCATGGATTTGCTTTAAATGTGAATATAGACCTTGATTATTTTTCACTAATAGTTCCTTGTGGGATCCCAAATATGGGTGTGACATCTATGAAAAAGATTCTGGGTGAAGAGATTCTGCTCAATCATGTAGCATCGGCCTTTGCTGAAGAATTTGGAAAAAGATTTCAAACAAGCATGATAAGGTGCCCATCTTTGGATTTATTGCTACATTAAGGAATCTCACTCGTGGATTTCAAGAGCGTTAAAAAAATACTTTATCTCAAAAGATGCTGACTCTGGTGAATCAGAACCATGAGCTATGTTTCTTTCTATATTTAAAGCAAAATCTTTTCTAATTGTTCCCATTGCTGCTTTTGCTGGGTCGGTAGCTCCCATTATTTCACGTACCCTGGAGATTGCATCTTTACCCTCGATCACCATTGGAACACAGGGACCAGAGGACATAAATTCAGTAAGGCTTGTGAAAAAGGGTTTACCCCTATGAATTGCATAAAACCCTTCAGCCTCCGCTTTTGAGAGTTTTACCATTTTAAGAGCAATTATTTTAAGTCCTTTCTTTTCGAATCTACCCAGAACTTCACCGATTAGATTTTTTGTGACTCCATCAGGCTTAACGATTGATAGTGTTCTTTCCAATTTATAGACCTCCATGGGTTTATTAATTGGTGTTTAATTTTTCGTTGAAGTTAGTGACTTGTCAACTGTTTTGAATTGTTTTCTCATAATCCTAATACGATTATTTGGTTCTGAAGAGGATAGAACGTTAATAGCAGATTCTCACATTATATCAGGTTGACAGAACAGGGT
>Ga0209341_10006006_pt1 | contig 10879 bp, 15 predicted proteins | sample RifCSP13_2_FD_184020 | JGI IMG/M metagenome (GOLD analysis project Ga0209341, IMG submission 184020) | Soil microbial communities from Rifle, Colorado - Rifle CSP2_sed 13_2 (SPAdes) (version 2) | ecosystem: Environmental > Terrestrial > Deep subsurface > Rock core/Sediment | place: Rifle...
TGGGATGGTGGTCGGGGCCCGCGTGGGTGTTGGCGTGACCGTCGCTGTCGGGGCTGCGGTGGGTGGAACGGTGGTCGTGGGGATGGGGGAAGGCGTACCGGCCTGGAGTGGCAGCCCGAAAGCCGCAGCACGACCCTCCAAGCCGTGGCCAACCAGCACGAGCCACACGGCGATCGCGACGACCAGGATCAGCCAGCGTCTGGGCATCCGCTCTCCGCCTTCGTGAGCATCGTAGGGCAGAGCTAGAGGGGAGTATCTTGTCTGCGCAGAGCGCCCGACGGCGCGGGCTGCGGCTAGAATGCTGTCGCGACCAGCGTCACGGTCATGTTTCTTGCACTGAAGCCCGAAGTGGCCGTCGGCATGTTTATCTGCAGAACAAATTGAAACGTGCCGCTTGCCGTGAGGTTGTCCTGGATCTTCTTCTGCCCCGGAGTGGGATGCTTGCAGATGGTGAGAGCCTCGGCGGGGACAAAGCTGCCGCCCACATCGTACCGGTGAACGTACTGGTCAAGAGCCACCGCACCGTCAATGTCGGCGTCGTTGAAACTGCAATCCAGCGTCCATGGAGTGTCCACACCGTCGCCCGAGTTGGCGTCGACGGCGTCTGTGCCTCTGACGTATACATCTTCGAGGGAGTTGCCGTTGTTGGTTGCGGTGATTGCAGAGGAGGTGCCTGTGGTGCGCGATCCATCACTGGTGCTCGTGGAAAGGGTCCCGTAGTCTACGCTGCTAATGTCCAGCGTCACAGAGCGCACGACAAGCGGGGTGACAGTCGCGGTCACCGTGTCTCCCGCCAAGGCCGGTAGGGCCAGCAACCCCACCATGGCGAGTGCAAACAGGATGCCGAGCTTCCCTTGCATCTTAGCCTCCTTTGATTGGAACCAATTGCAAACGTGCAGACTGTATGAAGAAGTTGCAACAATGTCAATATCAGATGCATTACTGCACCTAGCGAGGTCCGCCGGGGCACGTCGCGGGTCGTCGCCAGGTGATTTGCGCTAGAATAGAGGCCCATGCGCCTGTCACGGTTGTTCGGGAAGACGCTGCGCGCGGATCCGGTGGAGGCGGAGACGCCCAGCCACCGGCTGCTGCTGCGGGGCGGCTTCATCCACCCCCTGGCGGCGGGCCTGTACTCCAGCCTGCCGCTGGGCTGGCGCGTGCAGCAGCGCGTCGAGCAGATCATCCGCGAGGAGATGGACGCCGCCGGCGGCCAGGAGATCAGAATGCCCATTCTGCACCCGCAGGAGTTGTGGGAGCTGACGGGGCGCGCGGCCGCCCTCGGGCCCGTCCTCTTCCGGCTCCAGGACCGGCGCGAACGGCCGCTTGTCCTGGCGGCGACGCACGAAGAGGTCGTCACGCTCCTGGCGCGCACCCACATCCAGAGTTACCGCGACCTGCCGCAGCGCCTCTACCAGCTCCAGACCAAGTTCCGCGACGAACCGCGCCCGCGAGGCGGCCTGTTGCGCGTGCGCGAGTTCGTGATGAAGGACTGCTATTCGTTCGACGCCGATGAGGAGGGGCTCGAGGAGAGCTATCAGGCGATGCGGCGCGCCTACGAGCGCATCTTCGCCCGCTGCGGCCTGACGACGCTCACCGTCGAGGCCGACTCGGGCGCCATTGGCGGCAAGGAGTCGCACGAGTTCATGGTGCTGGCCGAGACTGGGGAGGACGACGTCGTCTACTGCGAAGCGTGCGGGTATGCGGCGAACGTGGAGCGAGCCGAGTTCAGGAAGCCCGCCGTGCCGTCCGAGGAGCCGCGAGAGGTGGAGGAGGTCCATACGCCCGATACGACCACCATCCCGGACCTGGCCCGCTTCCTTGGCATCCGTGAGGCGCAGACGCTCAAGGCCGTCTTCTACAGCACGGCGGACGGCCGGATGGTCTTCGTCGTCATCCGGGGCGACCTCGAGGTGAACGAGATCAAGCTGCGCAACCTGCTCAAGGCGACGGACCTACGCCTGGCCACTGATGCAGAGGTGGCGGAGGCCGGGATCGTGGCAGGCTTCGCTTCGCCCAGGGGCATCGAGGGCGTCACGGTCATCGCCGACGACTCAGTGCTGATCGGGAGCAACTTCGTGGCAGGCGCCAACCGGCCCAACTACCACCTGCGCAATGTCAACTACCCGCGCGATTTCACTGCCGATCATTTGGCGGACATCGCCCGCGCGTACGAGGGCGCCGCCTGTAACCGCTGTGGGTCGGCCCTGCGTTGGACGCGAGGCATCGAGGTCGGGCATATCTTCAAGCTGCGGAGCGTCTACAGCGAGAAGCTGGAGGCGACCTTCCAGGCCCGGGACGGGGGCGTGCAGCCGATCACGATGGGGTGCTACGGCATCGGCGTTGGGCGGACGATGGCCTCCATCGTCGAGCAACACCACGACGAGCGGGGGATCCGCTGGCCTGTTTCAGTTGCTCCATTCGCCGTGCATCTCGTGGCGCTGAACCTGGACCGGGCGGAGGTACGAGAGGCGGCGGACGCCCTGGCGGCTGAGCTGGCGGAGGCCGGTCTGGAGCCGCTGTACGACGACCGCGACGAGAGCGCCGGCGTCAAGTTCAACGACGCGGACCTCCTGGGGATGCCCGTGCGCCTGACGGTGAGCCCGCGCACGCTGGGGCAAGGCGTTGTGGAGCTGAAGCGACGGACGGACGAGCAGGCGACCCTGGTGGCGCGAGGAGAGGTGGTGGGTAGGGTGCGGGAGCTGTTGGGAGGCAGGTGAAAACGAAAGGGGCCTAGCGCAGTACTCGCCCTATGAGCGTGGTCAAGACGGAGTAGAGGAGCGAGCCGAGGAGCGCCGTCACAAACGAGTCTATGCTGAAGCCGGGGAGGAGGTAGGCGGCGAACCCGAGCAGCAGGGCATTGATCACGAAGTAAAACAGTCCCAGGGTGATCAGGGTGATGGGCAGCGTGAGCAAGAGGAGGACGGGGCGGATGAGAGCGTTGAGCAGGCCGATCACCAGCGCCGCCAGTAGGGCGTCAGTGAAGCTCCCGAGCGCCAGGCCGGACAGCAGTTGGTCCACCAACAGCAGGGCTAGGCCGTTTAGGAAGACCTGCGCTGCTATGACAAGCGGTCGCATGCACGCATCGTAGCATAGCGGCCAAGAGCGCGGCACCTGGGGTCGGTCTTTGCGCGCTACGGTCCCGGACCGCGCGTGCTAAGCAGCTTGGCGCGAGCAGCGGCGGATTCGCCCTTATTGAGCGGATCGGGAAGGTAGCACCACGATGGCATTGCCCGGCGCGGTGTTCTCTCCCCGTTGGTTCACGATGGCCACCTCGAGCTCCACGAGATGCTCGCCCGCCTTTTCGTACTTGTCGAGGATCTTGCCGGTGCAGGTCAGCGTGTCCTCCTGGACATGGAGGCCCCGGTACTGGCAGCTGACCCTCCTGATGTCACCGTCCTGACCGAGCCAGTTGGTGAGCAGATTGTACAGGTACGCGAAGCGCAGGTTGCCCATACTGAAGACGGCCGGACCTCCCATCGCTTGGGCGGCTTTGTCCTCCATGTGGTAGATGAAGTACTCCTCGTTAGCGCCGGCGAAGCGATTCCACTCCATCAGCCCGGACTTTCGGACGTAGGAGGGGATCTCTTGGCCGATCGCTACGTCCTCGAAAAAGATGGGCGGCTTGTGATGCATCTGAGCTCCTAATAGCGCAAGCTGGTTCCCCGATAGACGCGCACCAGCTCCCCCTTCTGGTTCGTCCAGCGTGTCTCGGTGACTGTGATCACCATGCGGCCCGCCGTTCTTCCCGTGCGTTCGTACGCATCGACCGCCTTGCTGGTCGCCGTTATGACATCGCCAGGGCGGATTGGAACGCCCGTATGCTCCGCCTCGCCACCCGCGTTGAGCCCACTGGGGATACGGAACGGCGGCTCATTCTCTGCCGGCTGCTGTCTTTGACCGCTGGTGGCTCCAGCGTCGCGCTGCGCCATCTGGCGCACCCGCTGCGCCGTGATGTTGTACGCGAACGGGTTGAAGAACGGCGGCGCGATGATGCCCCCAAACCGCGTAGTCTTCGCGTACTCCTCATCCCAAAACAGCGGATCCGGCGCATCGGGCCAGCTCAACGCGAGCGCCCATTGCCGGATAAGCGATTTGTCAATTGGATCTGAGACGCGGATAGATTCCACCCCCATGCGTGACCGCATCTCGCTGGTAATCAGAGTCTCGGGCGCCCCCATCTGCTCCTCCTGGCCGCTTTCTTACCGAGTCTCGCCGAAACGCGGCGCTCGCTTTTCCGAGAAGGCGCGGGGCCCTTCCACCGTGTCCGGCGACATGCTGTTGATCTGATTCAACGCAGAGGAAACCTCCCGCGCCTGGTCCAACCCCATCCGAAGCGAGGCATAGGCCAACCGTTTCGTGATGCGAACGGCCAACTGCCCGTTAGAGGCGATCTTTAGGGCGATCGCCTCGCACGTCGAGATTAGCTCTTCTCGTGGTACCACCCGGCTGACGAGGCCGATTCGCAGCGCCTGCTCAGCGTCGATGAACTCGCCGGTCAGCATCATCTCCATGGCGAAGGCCATCGGGATTGCATGCGGGAGGCGTAAGGGCACCCCTCGGTCCTCCCGCTGGACCAGCGCCTTAGTGCGGCCGATCTCGTACCTGTGCGGTTGGAGTACCGCACCAAGCTAGCAGGACAATCGCTCCAAGACGATGCGATGTGTCCAGGGGACTGCAATGGGCCGAACAGGCTCCTGCAGCGCAGATTCTTGTGCCAACGACTCCTTGTTCCGATGATGGGCCGATGCTATCATGCCGCCGAAATCCGCGACGTGAAGCGATGGAGCGATGACGATGGCGACGATGAATCCGGAGCGACAGCGGGCGCTCGAGCTGGCCATCGGCCAGATCGAGAAGCAGTTCGGCAAGGGGGCGATCATGCGCTGGGGCGACGGCGCCACGGAGCCGGTGGAGGTCATCCCGACCGGCTCGCTTGCCCTGGACCTCGCCCTTGGGGTTGGCGGCATCCCGCGCGGCCGCGTGACGGAGGTCTTTGGGCCTGAGTCTTCAGGCAAGACCACCCTCTCGCTGCACGTCGCCGCTGAAGCGCAGCGGCGGGGTGGCACTGCCGCGTACGTGGACGTCGAACACGCCCTCGACAAAGACTATGCGCGCCGCTTGGGTGTTGACCTCGCAAACTTGCTCATCTCGCAGCCGGACACGGGCGAGCAGGCCCTGGAGATCACCGAGGCGCTGGTGCGCTCCGGCGCGGTTGACGTGGTCATCATCGACAGCGTGGCTGCGCTCGTGCCGCGGGCCGAGATCGAGGGCGACATGGGGGACAGCCACGTCGGTCTCCAGGCGCGGCTCATGTCGCAGGCGCTGCGAAAGCTGACGGCCGCCATCAGTCGCTCTCGTACCTCTGTGGTGTTCCTCAACCAGCTACGGGAGAAGGTCGGGATCATGTTTGGGAACCCGGAGGTGACGCCGGGCGGGCGCGCGCTGAAGTTCTATGCTTCGGTGCGCATCGACCTTCGCCGCGCCGAGACCCTCAAGGTGGGCACCGACGTGGTGGGCAACCGTGTACGGGCCAAGATCGTCAAGAATAAGGTGGCACCGCCGTTCCGGACGGCGGAGTTCGACATCATGTTCAATCAGGGCATCAGCAAGGAGGGGGACCTCCTGGACCTGGGCACTGAGTTGGGTATCGTGCGCAAGAGCGGCGCCTTCTTCTCGTACCGACCGTCGAACAGCAGCGAAGAGGTGCGTTTGGGCCAGGGGCGAGAAAACGCCAAGGCCTACCTGCACGAGCACGGCGACCTGGCTGATGAGCTTGAGCAGCGCATCCGCGGCAGCGGCGCCACGGCCCTGCCCAGCCTCGGCGCGGATGCCGACGGGGGCGCGGAGCCGGACTAGCGTGGGCACTTTCAGCCAGACAATCAGCATCGGCGACCCCCAAGGCGAGCAGTGGCTGGAGGTCGATGCGCTCGTTGACACCGGCGCAACCTATACGATGGTGCCGGGCTCTCTCCTCCAGCAGCTTGGGGTCGTGCCGCACACAAGCAGGCGCTTCTTCCTGGCTGATGGTCGGGCCATAGAGCGACAGATGGGGCGCGGCTGGGTCCGTTTAGACGGACAGGTGGAGATGACGCTACTGGTTTTTGGCGATGAAGGGACAGCAGTCCTGCTTGGTGCGTACACGCTCGAAGCGTTTGGAATGGGCGTCGACCCAGTCAACAGGCGGCTCGTGCCTGTGCCAGGGGTGCTGATGGCTGCGGCGAGCCGTGTCGCCTAAACAGGCCACCTCCTTCGACGCCGCCCTTCGTCTCCTTGCGCTTCGCCCTCGCACAGAGGCGGAGCTGCGTCGGCGCTTGGGTCGGCGAGGCTTCGGCGCCGAGGCGATTGAAGCCGCGATGGCGCGCTTGGGAGAGTTGGGCCTCGTGGACGACGACGCCTTTGCCCGCTTCTGGGTCGAGCAGCGAGCTGCGTTTCGTCCCAGCGGTCGACGCCGCCTGTTCGCGGAGCTGCGTGCCAAAGGGGTCGCACGAGAGACCGTTGATGCAGCGCTGCAGGGGCAAGACGATGCGGCCTCGGTCGAAGCGGTGGCGCGCCGGCGGGCAGCTGCGCTGGGCGATCTCGACCCAGCGACGCTGGCCCGGCGTCTTGAGGCGTTCCTCGAGCGCCGAGGCTACCAGGCGTCGCTAGCGAGGCTCACGGTGAGGCGGGTATTGCGCGAGCGCGCTGGGAATGGATCGTGAATTGAGCGCGGGTGGAGGGTGGTAGCGCTACGGCGCTCCTGTTTGGCCGGACATGCCGGCTTCCAGGCGGGCCAGAGCGGCCCGCGCTATAGCCTCGGTGGTGCTTGCTGGATCGGGCTCGAGCCCCTGGCTGTACACCGACGCGGTGAGGTTCCCTTTACGGACCCAGAAACCGTAGAAGATGACCTCGCCGCTGTTATCGCGGAGACGAAAGCCGAGGCTTTCATCTCCCAACAGCGTTACGGCGCTGCGATCGACTACGGCGCCGGGTGGGGCCGATGGGCCCTCTTGAAAGGCCGCTCGGGCGCCGCCAGCAGTGCGGTAGAGGTCTAGAGAGACCTGGAAACCCTGGCCCTCGACCAGATCGAGTGGCGCATAGGTAGCCACGTAACCGATGACCCGGCCCCAGCGCTGCACGAGGTCGCCTGTCGAGACGGGGTCGGGCGCTTGCGCAATGATGCTCTGATTCGGTTCGTAGCGCCCGCTTTCGAAGCGGAAGCCACTGGGTAGGCCGTCGCGAGGCGCGAGGAGAGAGAGTCGAAGCGTCAGCTCTTCGCTGGTCGGCGTGGGGCCTGGAGTCGGCGTCGGCGTGGCGAGTAGCGTCTGGACCTCAGAGCACCCAGCCAGGAGCAGGCTACCGACGAGGAGCAGGGATGAACGCCACATCGTTGGCTATAGACCTGCTGCCTGCACATGGGCGAGGAGGCGCTGAGCGAATGCATGCGCTTCTTCGACCGACGCATCTGACGCGACTGAGGAAGTGAAGACGGCGGCAGTGAGGCGGTCCTTCCGAAACCACACGCTGTAGAGTGCGGAATCCTGTGAGGTCGCTGTGTAGGCGAGGCTTTCGTCGGCGAGGGGATCGATAGTGACCGGCCGCATGGCCGTGCCCGCCACTTGGCGCGGGTCGCGATAGAGGGCGGTGCTGGCCTGCTCGGGTCGGTCGTACAGCTCGAGGATCACAAAGATCCCTTCGAGAGCCACGTCGGTGGGGTCCATCGCCTGGTAGACCGCGACGTAGCCGGTCTGGCGGCCGGAGTTGCGAAGCGAACGGACGACTTCGGGGTCTCCCCCCGCTCGGGCCAGGATGTCCTCGTTCCGCTGATAGCTTTCAGACCAGGCGACGAAACCGGATGGCAGATCGTCTTGCCGCAGCAACATCTGAGGAAGGCGCTCTTCCAGGAGAGCGCCGCTGGGGGGCGCCGGGGTCGGCGTGCTTGTGACCAGAAAGGACTCTGCGAGAGTGCAAGCACTCGCGGTGAGGAGCGCGGCAGCAAGGCAGAGGACCGCTATGATGCCCTGGGGTGCTATAGCTCGCAACGGGAGCGCCTCTCCAACGGCCTAATACGCTGTGCAAGCGACATTCCATATTGTAGCAGGTCGGGGTGCGACGACCACACCGCCTCTGATTGACAAAGGCCCTCCGTCGCGACTACCATCCTCGGTCGAGACGACGTGTCTCGACGTAGTGAGATTAGGTGATTTTGCATCATCTGTAGGATGGCGAACTCGCGAGTTGGCGCGGAATTCCGTAAGGAGGATTAGGAATGTCTCTGTTGCGTCCATTGCTTCGTACACTCGATGGGCTGCTTCCGCCGCGGCGGGTACACGCGCACTGCGACATCCCGTGCGGCATCTACGACCCGCATCTAGCGCAAGTGGGGGCGCTGACGGTGATCCGGATGAACCAGCTGATCGAGGCACTGCAAAAGCCGGCGGACGGCGCGAGCAAGCTGGACCAGGACCGGTACGAGAACTCGCTTGCACGCTACGTGGCGGTGAAAGAGGAGCATGCCGAGCTCGTGAAGCGCGAGGTGCGCGTCATCTGGGGCGACTACTTTCGGCCCGAGCATCTGGAGAAGCACGGCAATCTGCATAGCACCACTTGGAGCATCATGAAACTGGCGAGCCAGGCGCGGCAGCAAGTGAACATGCAGGTGGCCCAGGACCTAGTGGCTGAGGTGCAGCGGTTCGCCGAGATCTTCTGGGACACCAAGGGCGTCCCTGTGAAGCGGCAGCCGTCGAACCAAACGGTCGGCGGAGAGCTGGTCGTCCCCGCCAACTGAGCCGCTTCGAGAGGGCCGCGTGCTCGAGCTACTGAGGCGCGTCGTGCGCGGGCTTGCGGCGATGGCGCCCGTCTCGCGGTATGTCGTCGAAGGGTCGAGCATGCTACCGACGTTCGCCCCAGGAGACCGGATCGTCGTGAGCCGCGCGGTATACCTGTGGCGCTCGCCGGTGAAAGGCGACCTGATCGTCTGTAAGCACCCGTTTGACCTCGAAAGGCCGCTCCTCAAGCGGGTGGCGGCCGTGTCCGGGGAGAGCGTGGTCATTGGGACGAGGAACTACCGGCTGGGCGCCGGAGAGTGGTACGTGTTGGGAGACAACGCGGACGGGAGCTCCGACAGCCGTTCGTTCGGGCCGGTCGAGCGGCGACAGATCGTCGGCAAGGTGTGGTTCCGCTATTGATGCAAGCGCTCCAACCGTAGGTACGAGCCCGACCCGATACAAATAAGGAGGCGAGCATATGCCAACCGTCTGGCGTCAGGCGATAGCGGAGTTCATAGGCACCTTCGCGCTGATCTTCATAGGCGCGGGCGCCATCGTCGCCGACAAGGTCATGGGCGGCGCCGTGGGCCTGACCGGCATCGCGCTGGCGCACGGCCTCGCCATCGCCACCATGGTGTCGGCTTTGGGCGCCGTGTCCGGCGGCCACTTCAACCCTGCCGTCACGTTTGGCTTCCTCGTAACGCGACGCATCGCCGTCTCCTCAGCGGCCGTTTACGTCGCGGCGCAACTCCTGGGCGCGGTTGTTGCGGCCGCCATCCTCAAGGGGACGGCACCCGCGGCGGCCGTTGCCGCCGTGAGCCTGGGCACGCCGGCGCTCGGCAACGGCACGGCGTTCGCGACGGGCGTGGTCATCGAGGCCGTGCTCACCTTCTTCCTGGTTACGGCCGTATTCGGGACGGCGGTCGACCCGCGAGCTCCGAAGATCGGCGGCTTCGGCATCGGCCTCGTCATCGCAATGGATATTTTCATGGGTGGGCCGCTCACCGGCGCGGCCATGAACCCGGCCCGGGCGTTCGGCCCTGCGCTGCTGCAAGGGTTCTGGAGCGACCATCTGGTATACTGGATCGGCCCCTTGCTTGGGGGTGGCGTGGCAGCCCTCGCCTACGAATGGGGCCTGATGCAGAAGACGTAGGCGACGCCCTTAGGCTGGGGAAGGGATCGAAATGAGGAGAGATACCTGATGGTCGGGCCATTGGCCGCCGTGGGTGCAGGGGAGTTCCTAGAAGGGATGGTGGAGGTAGACCGCTACCTCATGGCCCAGTGTCAGGCAGTGGGGCCCGCCAAGGTGCTGATCCTGCCCACAGCCTCGGCGCCCGAAGGGGACGACGTTTTCTGGCGCTGGGGCAGTATGGGGGTGGAGCACTTCGAACGGCTGGGCGCCGCCCCGGAGGTACTGCCGGTGCGAGTGCGCGACGATGCCAGTGATCCTGCCCTCGTGGCGCGCGTCGGCCAGGCAGACTTGATCTACTTCTCCGGCGGCTCGCCCCGGGTGCTCCTCGACGCGATCGCGGACACGCCGCTCTGGGGAGCTATCGAGGAGGCCTGGGCCCGGGGCGCAGCCCTCGCTGGCTGCAGCGCCGGCGCGATCGTCTTTGGTGAGATGAGCCGGGCCTTCCGAGCGGCCCCAGGGAGCGCCAATGCCTTCGCTCCAGCCCTTGGCCTCATCCCTGGCACGATCATCCTCCCTCACTTCGATCGCTGGCCTCTGGAGCGGCGTCAGCCCGTGCGCGAGGAGATGCCGGCCGACGTGCTGATGGTCGGCATCGACGAGCATACGGCGCTGGTGTGGGGGGAGGGCCGTTGGCGCGCGATGGGCCGGAGCGCTGTCACGGTGTGGGCGGTGGACAGCCTGACACGCTATGTCCACGGACACGAGGTGCCCTTGGCACCTCCGCGAGTGGGTGAGGGGCACGTGGTGCCGTAAGAAACACCCATTCTGTGATTGCGGTGAAAATAGCATCCTGGGTTCTTCCCACCCATCAGTGACGTACTGGGGGACACCCGCCAGAGGGCCGAGCCCTCTGGACTCCCGCGAAACAGCGATCTTCTTGGTCCGCAGCGACGCGCCTTGGTGCATGAATGATTAGGTAGGGGCGACCGGCCCGGTCGCCCCT
>Ga0209341_10006008_pt1 | contig 10878 bp, 16 predicted proteins | sample RifCSP13_2_FD_184020 | JGI IMG/M metagenome (GOLD analysis project Ga0209341, IMG submission 184020) | Soil microbial communities from Rifle, Colorado - Rifle CSP2_sed 13_2 (SPAdes) (version 2) | ecosystem: Environmental > Terrestrial > Deep subsurface > Rock core/Sediment | place: Rifle...
AATAGGGTTATAATTATTAAAACTATTATAGGTATGCGTTTCATCATAGGTTTTTATTGTAAACTAAAAGTAACAACATTTCGATAAAAGTAATTCATACTTAATATTAATTAATTAAAATCAATCATATCGTAGGCTTCGTAAACATTGACTTTCACATATTCCATTTATACATAATGTATAAGATGAAGGAGGTTATTTATGGATCCAATACCTATCAAAAATGGAGATTATGAAGAGTTATGGCATTTACAAAAATCAATACAAATCGCCCATTTGGCAAGTGACACTGCTAAAATAACTGAGTTAGGAAAAGAGATGACTGATAAGATATATAAATTGTATCCTCAATGTGTTGGTCATAAGGTCCGCTTTGACGTGTCTGCTAAGAAAGTTTTTATTTGGGGATGAAAGAATAAAAATAGTGTTTGTCTGAGTTACCACGAGGAAGATTGTAGGGGCTGATGCCCTCGTCAGCCCCTCGATGAATTCGTCGGGAGCTCGTTCGGGGAACGAGCCCTACAATTATATCCTTTTGTAGTTTTAACTCGGACCCATAAGTTCATAAATCTCTCTATCAGAGAGTCCAAAGTAGTGAGCAATCTCGTGTTGAAGAACTTCATAGACTTTTTCTTCTAATTCCTTTTCACTTCTACAGATTCTTTCAATATTTTTCTGAAATAGAACGATTTTATCGGGCATTCGTACAGCCTGCCATACGCTTCTTTGTGGAAGCGGGGTTCCTCTATAAAGTCCAAGAAGTATATTACCGCCTCGAATACTAAGATGCTTTAAGTCCTCTTGTGTTGGATGGTCTTCTACAGTTATAACCATGTTTTCTATCTTTTGCTTAAATTTTTCTGGAATTTTCTGGTAAGCCCTATCTATAAGTTCTTCAAATTCTTTTCTTTCCAATTTACTTCCTTAGCATAAGTGCAAGATTTATAGAGGAGGCATTATAGACTTAGGGAATAACTTCAAATAAATATTAACATTTTAAGCCGAACTCTATTTTCTAAATATATTAGCTAATTTATTCTGAAATAATACAAGGCGGCACTACGATGGTCGATTCGGAAATATCACTTTTGTTCATAGTTCCAACTCCCCAGAGAGCCAGATGAAGTCTAATGTTAGCATTTCGTAGATGCCATAGGGCTTCAAGATATTTTCGTTTTAAAACGACTTCTTTGATTTTTCCGCAGCGGTGGCTGCGGTAGCACTACCAACAACCGCCACAGTCATGCTTTTTCAGTCATGCTTTTTAACAAATCACGACGCGTGAGCATTCTATCCATCGCTCAATTCTTCTTAAATCGGTTTTATAAGCAGTCATGAACTTATGTTATAAGAAATTTTTACAGTCAACAACAAGTATCAGTCCATAACTTATTATTAAGAATCTTAGTTGTGAATTGAGTACAGTGATGAGATAATACCTAAAAATGAAGATGTTTATCCTGGAATGGGTTTATGGGAGTGGTCGTAGATTTCATTCGGCACCACTCCCCTCAACATAAACTAGTTCATTAGATTCATTATGTTTTTAAAGAAGATTACAATAAATCCAAATATACTCTGCAACCACCGCGTTAGTTATCCTGGAATAAACCTCCTGCTGCCAAATCAGATTCATTTAGAGCAGACCGATTCAAACCCACTCTAATACTGGCGACAATATTGTTTACCGTGGTGCTGCTTCCCACAATGGCGCTGGAAAGAGTATACCGCTGGCCTATGCCTTGCACTGCAGGGGAGACGGCAGTGGTTATTGATTATGATGGAAATATTAGAGCATGCGAACTTCGTGGATCTCTAAGAAATCTGAGAGATTATGGCTGTGACTTCCAAGCCTTCTGGAATTCTAAAGTAAGAGCGGATGAAATAAACTCAATTGCACAAGATAAATGTTTCTGCACACATATTTGTTTTCTCCACGATAGCATGAGGTTTTCCGTGCGTGTAAGGTTCTGGGAACTTCCACTTGAGTTATTTCAATCTACTATAAGATATTCAATACAAGGTATATTATCATATTCCTTCACTCTCTCCAGAATTTCTCTTCCTTGACCTTATACCCTTTACTTACTAGCCTCTGCTTAACGTCCTCGATCATTCCGGGATGCCCACAGGCATATACCAAGGTGCTTTTAGGATCCAGGGAAAATTTCTTAAGATACTTCTCAACAATCAAATTCACTCTTAACTTTTGTCCCTGCCAGCCTTTGTTTCTCTCTTCTTCTGGCCTGCTCACTGTAGGGATATAAATAATGTTTTCATGCTCTCTCGAGAGTTTCTCTAGTTCGTCTTTGTAGGCGAACTCGTCCTGATAACTGGCTCCATGTAGAACATAAAAAGTGTGGGAATCCAGTCCTCGGTATAAGTAATTCCGGATCATGCTTATAAAAGGTGCAATTCCCGTCACAGTTGCCACCATAAACTGATTTGGATATTTATCATCAAAGGTAAAAACTCCTTTTGCACTAGGTCGAATACTGAGCACATCTCCAACTTTTACCTGCCACAGTTTGGGCGTTAGCTCTCCTTCGGGGACTAACTCTAAAAAAAGTTCCAAGGATTCCTCATGTGGAGATGAAACGATAGAATAAGGCCTTTCCACACCCTCTAGACCAATCGTACAGTATTGACCGTGTTTAAAAGTAAAGGGGATTTCTGGCTTGATTTTTATTATAATTAGATCATTGGTTAAAAAAATCCGTTCTGCTATTTTTGCCTTTGGCAGTTCAGGCGGCATATCACAATCCCTCATGCAATATTATAGATACGTTACATTACCTCAATTTTCCTACAGGAGTTAGCCAGAATTTATTAGCTGCACCTATAATAAAACCCCTCTTAACTAATTCAGCGCTTTTCTTAAGCTCAGTTGTAATCATTTACCCTTGCCTCTTGAGAGCTTTCTTTAAACCTCTATCTTTATGATAGAACCTTCTACCTGAACCTTGTAGCTTTTTACCCCTCCTCTAGCTGGAGGTCTTAGTACTCCACCTGTTTTTATGTTGAATTCCGACCCATGCCATGGGCAAGTGACCACTTCTCCCTCAACTTCCCCCTCAGAAAGAGGTCCCCTTGCATGTGGACAGGTGTCATCAATAGCATAATAGTCTCCTTCTAGGTTAAAAATAGCTATCTTTTCCCCTTCAACTTCTACCATCTTTGCCTCACCTGGAGCTATTTCACCGGTTTTAGCGATTTCAATAAATCTACTCATCTCATCTTGCCCTCCTTTCACTGCTTTCTTTAAAGGATTAAACCATCTTGACAAAACTAGGCTTATAGTGTTACATATTTAGGAATTCTAAATAATTAGGTTTCATATGTCAATATTCGACTCAAAATACAGAGATAAGCACGTAAGCGCGAGGATAGCCAGAGCCTTTTTTCGCATAAGCCAGGCTATTAAGAACATGTTGTGGGACGAGTGCAAGTTAAAAAGCCTAACACCTGCACAGATCCAGACTCTTCTATTTCTCCGCTATATAAGGCCTGATTCAGCTACTGTTAACACACTTGCTAGGTCTCTTTCATCCACTCCTGCTACAGCTAGTGGCGTTCTGGATGCTTTACAAAAAAAGAGCTTGATATTAAGAAAAAGAAAGGAAAGTGATAGGAGAGTTGTTTTTTTAAGTTTGACCTACAAAGGTATGAATACTATTCAAAAATTGGAAGGTCTTGGCTATGAGCTCCAAAAAATTATTGAGGAGCTGACCGTTGAAGAGCAAGAGGTATTGTTAAGTGCTTTATCTAAAATTGAAAGATTATTAAGAGAAAAGGAATACCTCTTGATAGCAGAAACGTGTCTGACCTGCTGTTATTTCAGACTGAACATACATCTAGGAGCGGAAAAACCACATTATTGTAAGCTTTTCAATATTAATTTGGGGGAAGATGAAATATCCAGGGAATGTCCAGAGTATAGTGAGCTCCAAATGTAGAATGAAAATTTTTTAAGATAAATATTTAGGAATCCTAAACATATGAGTGATGGAAAGATAAGGAATATAGAGTTTGAAGGAGCAATTTCGGGAGTAAATGAACTTGGAGAGTTTATTCAAGATAACGAAGAGGCTTTTGTGCCTCTTAAAATTGGAAATAATCTCATACTCGATATGATAAAGTCTGGGGCTGAACTAGAACCCAGGGAACTTGAGTCCACAGAGGATGAAGGAAAGCGGTGGGTTCAGCATGAACAGTTTAGACTCCTTTATGTTTACTTTAAAGACATGTCAAGTGAATCTCTCCTTACACCTAAGGAAGAAGTCGAAATTTCGGCAAAGATAAAGAAGTGCGAGGCAATGGCAAAGGAGACAAAAGCGCTTATTGATAAACTTTCAAAGGTGAGAGAGACCAAGAGCAAGAGAAACAGGCATAAGAACGGCAACGGGAAATCTATATCAAAGCGTGTAGAGAGACTTAGTAGCTTTATGAAAGCATATTCGGAGAAGGCAAAGCAGCTAAGAGATAGGTTTATAAAAGCGAACTTAAGGCTAGTAGTGAGTATAGCAAAGAAGTATATGGGTCGAGGTCTTCCGCTATCGGATTTAATTCAGGAAGGAAATGTGGGGTTAATGAGGGGGGTAGAAAAGTTTGACTACACGAAGGGATACAGGTTTTCGACCTATTCTTCGTGGTGGATACATCAGGCAATATCGAGGGCACTGCTTGAACAGACAAGGACTATTAGGGTTCCAGTGTATGTGGGTGAGAAAGAAGGCAAGATACACAGAATAAGTTCAATGCTTCATAAAGAGATGGGAAGAAAACCCATGCCAGAGGAAATTGCCGAGAAAGTGGGGATTCCTATTGAGTCAGTAAAGTGGATTTTAGAAGCCGAAAAAAATATTGTACACCTCGACTCAACTATATTTTATGAGGAGAAAACGACTCTTCTTGAGTTTGTACCTGACAATGGGTCACCTGCATCAGACTCTGTTATGGCAAAGGTAGCGCTTACACAAAGAATAAGAGAAACTCTTTCACTTCTTACTCCTAGGGAAGAGGAGATAATTAGGATGAGATTTGGGATAGGTCAAGAAACCCCACATACGCTTGATGAGATTGGAAGAAAGTTTAGTGTTACGCGCGAACGCATAAGGCAGATAGAGAAGGAGGCACTTAGGAAACTCAGGAATTCAGAGATGGGGGAAATGTTACGAGGCTTTTTAGAATAAACAGACCAATGAAAGAGAAAGCCATTAAGATAGCAATAAGGGAATGGGATAATATAAAATGCTCACTTGAGAGATGCGGAGATATAGGGGAGCTTGCCCCTGAAGATGTTGTAACTGATGACCCTATTCTTGTGCTTACAAAAAAATTTCTACTTTTCACTTCAAGCCTTATCGAAATGGACAAAAAACTTCTCAAGTATAGATATAGGATCCCTGAAGCTTCAGACGTCTTTGCTGCTCTTGCTATAAAGTCTGCAGAAAGGCTAGGGCTCGCAAGAGGACTGGCTCTGGCGTTTGGGGGAGGTTACAGTTATGTAAGAACTGGATTGTTAAGACTACAGGGAACGGAACTACAACAGACCACCTTTTTTAAGATTTTCTTCCCACAAGGAGCGGATTTCAATTGGGATTTTAATTCCTCCCTAATGAAGACAAAGTTCAAGGAAGTCTGCAGAAAGGCTAGAGCTCGCAAGAGGACTGGCTCTGGCATTTGGGGGAGGTTACAGTTATGTAAGAACTGGATTGTTAAGACTACAGGGAACGGAACTACAACAGGCCACCTTTTTTAAGATTTTCTTCCCACAAGGAGCGGATTTCAATTGGGATTTTAATTCCTCCCTAGTGAAGACAAAGTTCAAGGCAGTATTTGATAAATTTATGAGGTGGCAAAATAACCCACAGCTTTATGCTGTGGATATGTGTATGACAAATGCTAATACTTTAAACCTTGAGCTAAACGGAGAAAAGGGTTAGGAGATATATCCGGTAGCACTAAGGGTAAAATGAATGTACTTGGAGATTGTAATGGGAGAAGTAAGATGCGTGAAAGTAAGCGAATCCTTTGAGAAAGGTGCCGGAAAGCAATTTGGAGGAGAGCAGTTAGATACAAAAAAATCTATCGAAGGAGGGGAATTAACATGACCACACCACAGATTACCAAGCACATGCAAATGCAAGAGATTTTAAGAATCTTCCCAGGGGCTCGGCGTGCGCTCTTTCAGCGATACCACGTGGGGGGTAAGAGATTTTAAGAATCTTCCCAGGGGCTCGGCGTGCGCTCTTTCAGCGATACCACGTGGGGGGTTGCTCTACCTGCGGTTTTCAGCCAACTGATACATTGGAGGAGGTGTGCCGTAATCATAAGCTCCGAGATGCAGATGAGGTGATTGAGCACCTCAAGCGCAGCCACGAGCTTGATCAAGCACTCCAAATTTCACCCATGGAGGTAGCTGAACAACTCCGTCGGGGCGAGGGACTGAAGCTCTTAGACGTTCGCACACCGGAGGAACATGACATAGCACGAATTGAAGGAGCACTATTGGTGACAGAGGAAAACGCCGAGGAGATTATGAACTGGCAAAAAGATACAAGGATTGTATTTTTTTGCCATCATGGCGATCGCAGCTTGGACGCCGCCAGTTATTTTCTGGGTCATGGTTTTACCAATGTGAAAAGCCTAAGAGGCGGCATCGATGCTTGGTCGCTTGAAGTGGATTTAGACGTTCCTCGATATTAAAGAACATTACATAATTGTAAATTCTCAACTAAGGTGATTTCAATGAAAAACCGTGCCCTTGAGACCATGTGGGAGTATCACAACAGTACAAGAAGATGATTTTGAGAGAAGATATAGCTAGGAGAGTAGAGGAAGTATTTAGGGAGATTGCACAGGTGTATGAGTTTGAGATAGAGACAATGGCGGTAGTAGAGGATCATATACATAGTTGCACAATATCCTTTTTGTAAGCTGAATATGCAGGTTAATTTCTGGCATGAATCTTGCGGTCTAGATTATGGTGGTAGTTTGCCGTTTATAGCGGCTGATAGACAATAAAGTTAGGGGATATACCTAGTGTCTGAAGAAAAGAAATCGAAGGTTGAGATTGCGAAAGAAAACAGTAGAGGCCTAAGAGGCACAATCCGTGAGGAGCTTAACGCAGAGTCCGATCATTTTTTAAAGGACAATACTCACATCCTAAAATTCCACGGCATATATGAGCAGGAAGATAGAGACGTAAGGCATGAGCGGAAAGAGGCGGGAGAAGGTAAGAAATATATATTTATGGTAAGGACGAAAAACCCAGGTGGAGGGGAACTCTCCTCAGAGCAGTGGGAGGTTCTTAACAAAATAACAGACCTCTACGGAAACGGGACCCTCAGAATCACCACAAGAGAGGATATTCAGTTTCACGGAGTAGGGAAAAAAGAGCTTGAAGGAACGATCCGCCTTCTGAATTCAGAGCTCATTTCAACCTACGGAGCCTGTGGCGACGGAAACCGAAATACCGTAGCCTGTCCTGTATCGAACATCAGGAAGGGCTCAATTTTCGATGGTCAGAAGTGGGCTCAGCTTATATCTAAACACCTTAGTTTTAAATCCAAAGCATACTACGAAATCTGGCTCGACGGAGAGCTTGTAACAAAAGAAGAAGACGTTCGTGAGCCTCAGTCGAACGATGAAACGGAAACCCTCTATGGGAAGACGTATTTACCGAGAAAATTCAAAATCGGAATTGGTCTCTCAGAAGACAACTGCATTGATGTGCACACCCACGACATAGGAATAATTCCGATACTAAACGGTGAACTCAAGGGCTTCAATGTGCTCGTAGGAGGCGGTATGGGAAGCACACACAAAAAAATAAGGACCTTCCCTCGTCTTGCCGACCCTATTGCAGGTGCCTCCCCTGAGAATTTAATTGATGTAATAACACGCATAGTTGAAATACAAAGAGACCATGGAGATAGATCAGATAGAAACCACGCCCGAATGAAGTATGTTGTAGAAGAATGGGGAGACTTTGGTATGTGGGTATTTTTATAGAAAATGGACGCCTGAAGGATACCGAAAGGGCACAAGTTAAGACTGGGCTTCGCGAGATTGTAAGGAGGTTTAGACCGGGGGTAAGGCTTACACCGTCTCAAGATATTATTCTTGCTAATATACCTGAGGATAGAATTGAAGAAATAAAGGATGCGCTTAAGCACTACGGAATAAAGACTGGAAAAGAGATTTCTAACTTAAGAAGAAACTCTATAGCCTGTCCTGCTCTTCCTACATGCGGTCTTGCACTCGCCGAAGCCGAGAGGTTTCTCCCCTATCTTATAGACGAGCTGGAAGAGCGAGGTTACGGGAATGAGGAAATAAAGATACGCATGAGCGGTTGTCCGAATGCCTGTTCAAGGCCGCCTGTGGCTGAGATTGGTATTATGGGTGTCTCACCCAAAAAGTATAACCTATACGTAGGTGGTAGTTTCGAGGGCACAAGGCTTAATCGGCTTTATGAACAGCTTTTAGATGCAGGGGATCTGGCTGATAGGATAATAGAACTAATAAATATGTACCACCTGAATAAAAGACCGGGTGAACGCTTTGGTGATTTTTGCAATCTTGTAGGGGTAGAGAATCTAAAGGAGCTAGCAAGGTTCAGGCAGAAAAGAGCAATAGAGCAACGATGAGTAATTAGCTGCGGAGTTTTTTAGGCCTTCTAAGTTTAGTCTTTAGAGTTCATGCACTCTAAAGAAATGGGAATAAATCTCCTTGCCTTCTACAGACTTACTCAGTTCTGTCGTTAGAAGAGTGGTATTGAATCCTTTAACAAATGTCAGTTAGTCGGATTTAATATTACAAGATTTTGCATGTTCAAGCTGATTTTCGACTCTATTCTCTACTTTTTCATAAATCCGCCTACATGCTTCCTCGAAAGAAATTCCAGAGCTTAGAGCTTCCTTCTTTGCCTGCTTGATTAACAACTCCACTCCAAGATCAAGCTTTTTGGGTTGGACTTGTGAAAGGAGTTTCTTAAATTTCTCTCTATAACCCTTATCAATTTCTTTTTTTGTTTTCATCTTTGAGTTTATTGTAAAATTTAGTTTCCTCACACTGGAAGTGTTATGCAGGTTACTAATATTATAAAGACTAATGGTTCTTATTTCACTTTTACCGTAAAAGGGTGTCCAATTCCAGGTGAAAACTTTAGATAACCTCCAGGCTAAACAAAGATTGTTTTATAACACAAACACTTGCTCTATAGGAAAAGGTTCTTTAATGAATAAAAAGTCAGGATGCCTGTTTTGGTATATCCAGACCCTTTTATCTGTGTCGAGCGTGGATATAGAAAAGAATAAACAAATTGAGACTTTACTTTTTAGGTGCCTACTTAATGTATTGTTCTTGCTTAACGACCATAAGAGCTAGAGAATTTAAGGTAAGTAGACATGTCATATTCTTTTGCTATCTTCTTACACATTATTTGGGTTAGTTTCTCCACTTGGTTTTAGCTCTCGTAAAGCTATATCTATAACCCCAATGAAATCCTATTCTTGGGTAGCAAAGGGTGATGTAAATGCCTTTTTCGGGCTTATGCATTCTCCATACGTTCATGGGGAACTTTTTCTACCTTGGAATGTGGCAGATAAAACCCCTCTTTATCTCTCGGCTTCTTATTTAATTCTCTCAGTACTTTCCCTTTGGTCAGTGAAGCTAAAAAAAGAATAGTGAATGGAGAGTATTGACATATTTAGTGTTCTAGTCTTAAAATAAACTTCCTAAAGCTTACTTATATAAATGAATGCCACTAAAACACCAAGACACAAAGTTTTTTTATTTTATTACTTAGGGACTTCGTGTCTTAGTGGCAAAGAAAGGTTAGGATGGACCTTCTAATCTCCATGAAGGCTGAGACAATTCTAAAGGGGCTAGAACTTAGTGCAAATATAATGATGATGCCTACCGCCCAGTCTCAAGGATATTTTATTGCTGAATTTAGGGGATGCAGAGAAGATTAAACTCCTTAAACGTTATGGAGAGATGCTTGAGGATAAACTCGATAAAAATATTTTTCAGATAGAGCTTACTTCTCATGGATTCAAACTTAAGAAAAAGGTTGACGAGGATATCGAGTACATGGAGGCATGGGAAAGATGGGTTGTATTTTCAAGGACTTTATATAATGAACTCTCGGACGTAGTGAGCGATTAATTGTCCTATGGTATTTTCGATTAAGTGCGGTACATCGTAAAGTTAGATTGCTTTGTCGTGGAATTCATTCTGAGCCAAGTCGAAGAACTTCTCGCAACGACTGAACAGGTGTCATTGCGAACACATTCACGGAGTTTACACTGAGCGAAGCGAATGTGTTCAGTGCGAGCTCCGTGAAGCAATCTCGTATTTATGGCGTATTCCAAAATAGAAAAATGGTATTATTCAACGGCTGTAGTACACGTAAGTTTAAACACTGTAGTTGAGTGAATTCAGAAACTAACTCCTTATGACAAACTCAATATTCCATGAACTCTTACTAGGAGCGACAAATAGCCTAGGTACTCATCTTCCCATTTGGAGCGTTGTACCATTCATTTGTATGCTCCTTGCAATTGCGATCCTTCCTCTTACTCATAGTCCCTGGTGGGAGAGTAATAAACATAAGGCTTACGTTAGTATAATTTTAGGAGTTCCTGTTGTAATTTATTTTCTTATAAAAGATTATCATCAACTTATTCATATCGCGCATGAATATTTTTCTTTTATAATTCTTCTTGCTGCTCTCTATAAGATTTCAGGCGGGATTTTGCTTGAAGGAAACCCCGAGGGAAGACCTTTTGTAAACACTTTATTTCTTGCGATAGGGGCTGTGCTTGCGAATCTAATCGGAACAACTGGTGCTAGTATGCTTCTTATAAGACC
>Ga0209341_10006010_pt1 | contig 10877 bp, 12 predicted proteins | sample RifCSP13_2_FD_184020 | JGI IMG/M metagenome (GOLD analysis project Ga0209341, IMG submission 184020) | Soil microbial communities from Rifle, Colorado - Rifle CSP2_sed 13_2 (SPAdes) (version 2) | ecosystem: Environmental > Terrestrial > Deep subsurface > Rock core/Sediment | place: Rifle...
GAGTGAAGCGCGCTACGCTTTCAATTCAGCGCGCCCGTCGAACCAATCAGCGGAGAAAAGTGTCTTCCTGTCTTAGGGTATTCGCTGCGTCCAGTAGCGCCTGCGGGCTAGGCCCGGATTCACCGATCAGCCCGACTTGACGTAGAAACTGTCCGATCTGGGCGTGATCCCGCGGGCTCACCGGCGCATAGGGCCGCGCGGGGTTCCCGATGTCGACGCCAAAGTGCTTCATCGCCGATTTCATCACAGGCGGCAACCCATAGGCCGCCCACTTCCCTGGAAAAAGAGCGTAGCAGCGCGCCCAAAACCTTGCTGTTTCCAAGTCTCCAGCGCGGAACGCTTTGACAATCTGAGCGCCGATGCGCGTGCCGGGCGGCGGCATGGTAGCCCCCGATCCGCCAAGCATCAAAGTCACCAGCAGCGGCTGCATGGTGGTAAAATAGTGGCCCCGGCCGGCCAGCTCGATTTGCTCGATCAGTCTGGAAATTTTTGTGATGTCCCTGGAGCTCTCCTTAAAGTAACGGATATTATCGATCTCGCTGATTTTGACGAAGGCGTCCTGCGGCGGGTCAGCGCCGGGACCGGGGTTGTGGTAGCAAGTTACCGGCAGCGGACTTGCTGAGGCAACTTGAATGTAGAACTCCATCAGCTCTGCGATGGTCGGTTGCCCGCCCCAGGGTCTGAGCGGCATCAGCACCTGAATGAAGTCGCCACCGACTTTAGCTGCATATTCGGCCAGCTCGATGACCTCGCGCGGAGCCGGACTCGAGCAGCCGAGTATGACCGGAACCCGCTTGCCGATCATCTCCGTGGCGACGCGCAGCAACTCTTTTCGCTCCTCACGGGAGAGCATCGTATATTCCGCGGCTTCGACGGCGGCAATCGTAATCGCGTCGCAGTCCGGCACAAGGAACTCGATTTCCTTTTCTAGAGCTTTATAATCGATGCGCTCATCGTCGCCGAACGGCGTAAGGCAAGCGCCGATGATTCCCTGAATCGGTTTGCTAATCGCCATGGTCGTCAGTTCAAGATTTCCGCGACGATGCGCGCGTGCCCAGCGTCGCTGCCCTTTACGCGTAGCGGCAAAGCCATGATTCTAGTCTTTTTCCCCACGATGGCGCCGAGATTGGTGACGTTCTCGGCGATCAGCACATCGTTGCCTAAGAGCGTGCGATGCACCGGGAAATCGAATCCCTTCGGTCGAAGTGGCGTCGGCAAGTCGACCGTGATGCAATCGATGCCGAACATCTTGATCCCCTTCTTTACCATCCATTGCGCCGCATCGACGGACAGATAGGGATGCAAATTGTAGTCGGGACTCTCGAACTTTTCATCCCACCCGGTATGAAGCATCAAAATATCGCCACGATTCACCGTCACTCCAGAGCCCTCCAAGTCCTTCGCCGTGACTTCCTCGCCACCCTTTTTCTTCACGTCAATGACCGCGCCCATACCTACGAAGGCGTCGAGAGGCAATTGCTCGATGGACTTTCCATTGGGCATGATGTGGATAGGCGCGTCCACATGGGTCCCAGCGTGACAAGGCAACGAAAGCTCAGTCACGTTCAAAGGATGGCCCTTTTCGAGACTTAAGAATTTCTGGACGTGAACCTCCGGCAAAATCGGAATCTTCGGCATCCCATCGTAGATCACCCGCGAAAGATCAATCAGCTCCATGACACTCAGCCTCCCTATTTTCCATTTCTCCAACGGGCATACAAAGGATCCTTGTCGACAAAAGCCCGTTTAATGCCGTCGAACGCCAACCAGAACTGGTCAAGGGTTTTCTGCACAGAGGCCCGGACCTGAACCTGCTGTGGGTCTGTCAGCGCATAGCGTTCCACGGCGAGCGGCCCTACTTTCATATGCTCTTCATCGACTCCCATGTGCAAAGTCCAGTAGCGAATGTCTTCCGACTCGCGCTTGAAACCGTAGTGCTGCGTTAAACCGGTCACGATCCGCGCCATACGCTCACTGGCGGTGCCCTCCAAGCAGAACCCTTGGCAGGCAAACAGCTCGAGCCAAGATCTCTGATACATGAGTAGCTCACGCCAATCCAGGAAAGCCTGTGTTTCAGGCGTTGGTTCGACGCGATCGAGCTCCTCTTTGGAATAACCGCATGCCTTGGCGAAACGGATAAATAAAGCTTTATGACTGTCCGTACCGGTGATTTCCCCCGTTCCCTCTTCTACCACGTTCTCGATCCACATTTTTTCAAGTTCGGGATCGTCGGGACAGCGGCTCAGCATGGCCGCAATCGGCTTGGGAAACGGTTTCGGAAAAAACAAATAGAACTGCCCGACAAAACCCTTCAACGCTTCGCGGCTCAATTGTCCCTTTTCAATCATTCCGATGATCGGATGATCTTTGGAGTGCTTAGCGCGCACCATTTCCTGGATTTCCTTGACGAATTCGGGTCCTGACAAAGCCATCTTCAACGTCCTCCGGCCCGCTGTCTTGATGAATATGCCCCCGGCGCGATTCGAAATCACGGCCCCAGGATTCGGAATTCCGCCGGGGGCTTTCTCTCAAGTTATGTGAACACTTATCACATGGAAAATACAGAGAAAAGGGATTCGAGATATTTTGCGAGATCGTTTTAATTCGGCTGGGGTTGGACACTTGGTGAACACTTTCACGATGGTCTTCCCCATCTAAAATCCTTGACGGTGATTCTATCCATTCCTAGCTCCTTACGGATAGTACGTGCTAGTTCAAATGTAATCTTGTTAGCTACCTCGACGATGGCATTAGCCTTGTCTACCAACGCCACGTCCTCAATCCTTGGTCCGATGGGCCTGTGTGTTACTGCGTCGAGTTCGACAAAAAAACGTCTCATGCTAACCAAGGTGCGTCTCTTCGCATACATGGTTGCTTTGTCGACAGAGGTGCGGACTTGCACGGCAGATTGTTCGATAGCGGCACGGACCGTGTCGAATTGGTCAGATGTAACCGGCGTGTTGATCAGCTTTCGTAAATATATCGTGAAACTATTAAAACTGTTAAACGTCCCTTCATACCATTCGAGCCTGCGGTCAAACGCTTTTTCCCGTTGGGCTTTCTGCAACCCTTGGCGAACCCCGAATGTTCCAGCGAGCCACCCGACGACAATGGTGACAGCAGCGTTAATTAAAACCTGCGCAACGTTTATGTCCATGTCTGTACCTCCGTGGTGGGGAAGTTATATCAAAATGAATACCGTTGCACCCTCGCCTATCCTTCTCCCCTACTCCGGTAATTTGAATTCATCATCGGCGTTCTTGCCCCAGGATTGTCTATCCTGCCGTGAAAAAAAAGATAAGAAATAATAACAACTTGAACAGACAAGTGTCCACGTAGTGTCCAGGATAAACTGAAGAATTCGTACGAAATTATACGAAAATGGACGGTAACGAAGAACTCTCCGCAAGACAGCTAAGAGTGATACCCTATCTTCTCGGGGCGCCATCCGTCGAGGAAGGATGCAAACGCGTGCGGGTGAGTAAGGCCGCGGTCTATGCGTGGCTGAAGGAAGAAACCTTCCGGCAGGAGCTTAAACGCCAGCGGGACGCTGTTATCGAGCGAGCCCTGGAGAGCCTCAAGGCGAATATCAACAAGGCAACGGAGACCCTTGTGAAGCTCCTGGACAGCGACAAAGAGGTAATCCAGGCGCGCGCCGCGGAGGACATCATCGAGTTTACGCAGAAGGCGCTTGAGCACGAAGAACTAGAACGGCGCATACAAGCCCTAGAGGCAAAACTCGCTCAGTCGCGGCCGGCTTACTGACGAATCGATTGAAGGAGTGAAAATGAACCTGGAGCGAAGGCTTGCACTGCTTGAGCGAAAGCTAAGGCCAGGGGAGCTTTGTGCCGTGATGGACGGCTTCGTTGACGAATCCGGCGCGCCCGGAGCTTTGGCCTTTGACGATCCCCGCCTTCAAGAAGGTGTGGAAGAGAACGGTGAAGCGATCATCTCGCGGTGGTGGTCGGTGTGGTTTTTCGAGGGAACCCGTGAGCAACAAGATGCTCGACTCAAGGAACTCAGGTTAGACCCGCGATTTCAGACACCGCGCAGCGAAGACGAATTTCCCGTTGTTTTTGAAGGCGGAGCTACGTGCGAGGACGTTTATTTACGGCTGTCGCAGAGCGAACAAAATGAAAAACTTATATCGACCTCGACCTCTTGAATGCCATTCAAAAATCGATTGTGACTGGAACCTAGACGCGCCGTCAAAGCCCAACAAAACCAAGCCCCGAGTGCTGCCTTCAATGGCAGTTCTTGGGGCTTGTTGATTCTAGTACACGGACAAAAGGCGGACATAAACGGGCTTAGTCGTCAACGTGATTTTCGCCGTCGTAGCGGTCGTCGTTGTGATTTAACTGGGCAGGAAGGTGCTGAATAGGAAACGGTTGTGAACGGCGGCGCCGGCCGTGGATGCCAGATCACTGCTTGAGCGGTTAGTTGAAACTGTTAGAATTGCTATCACGATTTGATGTCAGCAGGAGACAATACGATGAAAAACCGCAACACGCAGATTATTGCCGGGAGTATCGGCCTCATAGGTCTTTCCCTTCTGGCCGGATGCACCAGTCAAGCCGTGACAATGATCCAGCCACGCACCGGCGCTACCGCTGAGTGCAGCGGTTCCAGTTACGGCTTCGGGCCTCTTTTTAGCGAAAAAATTTCTGACAGCTGCGCGCGCGTCTACGAAGACCGCGGATTCGTGCCCCTCGAACGCTTGACCCCGGAAGATCGCGCCAGCTTAGAGCAGCGCGGCCTGCTGCCAAAATAGCGCGAAGACAGTGCCGGCCGCCGCTCGCTCCACACCGGGGCGGGCGGCCAAGGTGTCAACAAGAGACTGAAAAACACGGATAGTTACCTCACCCAAACCTCCACCTCGCCGGCATTTTCGCCAGCTCGGTGTTGAGCATTCCCGTCTTCGGTGACATTTTCTCCATTTGGTTTCGGAGCAACGCCAGAAGCGCCGAGCTGCTCGAGCGCTATGCCGGAAGCGAGGCCCGACGCGCCGGGCTGGAGGATTCGCTCTTCGTGGCAGGGATAATTTCCGCCGTCGAATCCGCTGACCGTGAGTGCGATCACTAGAGGGCGCATGATCGGTTATCGTGGGTCAGTGCGAGGTGGGCGAGCCGCCGGCTTCTTCACCCCTTAATCTCCCTCACCATCGCCACCACGCTCTTATTGGTAGCCAGGAATGGCGCTGACCATTTTATTTCGGGTTCCGGTAGCACTTCTACTCTAGCGTTGGTGATGGGTAAGAACTGCTTGTCCGGGTTGTTCAACAAATCAGGCAGACGCGAAGTGGGACTTGGTATTCCCGAAGAAGGACGGCTCGCCGCATGATCGGAAAACGGTTTTAAGAAGTGGGCTTCACCCGGGCATCCGTAGGGCTGAAGTGAAAAAGCTCGACATGCACGCGCTAAGGCATACCTTCGCCAGCTTGCTGCTGTCCCAAGGGGCGCCGATCACGGAGGTGTCCAGTTATCTTGGACACGCGGACCCGCAGATTACGCTCAAGGTTTACTCTCACTGGATACCGAGAACCAAGACGGACTCGATTTCTCGCCTACCCGGAATGATTCTGAACGCGAAAAAGCCAACCGCCGGTCAAGATGGACACTTTTGGGACACTTCTAAAAAAGTGGAACAATTTAAAAAAGTGGAACTTGAAGAAACGGCGGTAAATGCTTGAAAAGAATATGCCCCCGGCGAGATTCGAACTCACGGCCCCAGGATTCGGAATTCTGCCGGGGCTTTCACTCAAGTTACGTGAACACTTATCACATGGAAAACACAGAGAAAAGGGATTCGAGATATTTTGCGAGATCGTTTCAATTCGGCTTGGGTTGGACACTCGATGGACACTTTGCGGTATGATTCTCTCGGCACTATCGCTTAGGGGGTACCCATGATCACCGATGAAAAAAACAGAGAACAAATCGCGTGCGAGGCGACATATCTTGCGAATGAATTGGTTCGGCAGCTAACGGCACCATCGCTGATCCTTGAAGACTCAGAAAAGGATGCGGAAGAAGGAAATTTCAATTTCTTGAGGGCAGGCGCAATTCGAAACTTTTGCATACTAGGCATCATCGTAAATCTGTACCGGGTTATCGAGCTTCGCGAAAATTTTTTGATCGATATCCTTTTCGGTAAAGACGAGCTTCGAGATATGGGATTCCCTTCGATCGAAGAATTGATAGGCGGCTCGGGGAAGATGAAATATTTAGAAATCTTGCGGCATCAATTTGCTGGTCATGCGACCGCCAAACGGGCAAGTGTTAAGAAACCCGGAAAGATAATCCCTGCAAAGCTGTTGGGAACGGCATTGAGAGAAACAGGAATCCAGAATTTACGGGAATTTGCGACACGTCTCCGAGATGACCTTGCCTCGCAACTCGAACGTTTTGTTGGACAGATGCGTGGAAAATTTTTAGCCGTCGACAAGTTCGTAAAAGACGATTATCCGCTGGACCTTGAAAAAGGACGGCTAGGGCAATGATTCTTGAACGGGCCTTTTTTGAGCGTTCGGTATACGCGCGTAACCGGCCCCAGGATTGATAATCCTGTGCCGGTTTTCCGCTGACATTCGCGGATCTCGGCGCACGCGAGCGAGCGTGCCCCGGCGTGATCCTCTTCGCCCTGTCGTGTTGACCTTTTGTTGACCTTGGACGCTGCGGTAGGTGAGGAAAAGCGAGCTAACTGCTTGAAAAGTAAATACCCCCGACCAGATTCGAACTGGTGACCCCAGGATTAGGAATCCTGTGCTCTATCCACCTGAGCTACGGGGGCGCATCCGAACCGAAGACCATTTTGTTGTATCCCAGGTAATCTGTTATCATCTTTTGTAAATCCGGGTCAAACTAACCCCTATGAGCCCGACTAGAAGATTGCTATTATTGCTTCCCTTATTCTTGGCCTGCTATGCATCCGGCTGCACGGCAACCCAGAACCTTTCGGTCCAATTGTACCATCCCAAAACAAATGCGATGCGAACCTGTACCGCGCGGGAATCGACTAGCAGAGATATTCCAATGCTCGCCGACGCCGTCGAAACCTGCGCGCGCCAGCTTGAGGCGCGTGGATTCGTTCGAGTGGAAAGCTCCCACACATCGAGCGAAGAATCAAACAGGTAGGCCTACGGTTATAGTTGTCGGCGAAGAGGTCCCAAGGTTAACCTGCGTCGGTAATATATTTATTCTGATCACTTCACCCGGGTGAAATCTCAGCCTTCTTATTCGACCCAGAGGCGAAATAAACGAAGCCACTTCGCGGGCGGGGTTTTAACCCCGCCCTTGACCAAAGGGGATGCTATCGCCCCCTTTGGAAACCCCACAATAATGTTCCCGCCTCAAGAGGCGGGGTTAACCTAGAATACTCTTATCGCAAGCCCGAACGCCAGGGACAATCCTGTCAAAACCAGAGGCTAAGTTGTCGTAATTCGCAATCAGCGTTCGAGTTTGGTCGTATCCGGGCACTGATAGAAATTACCTAAGTACCGAGAAAGGGATGGAACTTCGGTTATAATACAGGGATGATCATTGGCATCCGGCTTGCTCCAAATCTGGGAATCTCGGTCGAGAAGTGCTGAGGACGAAGCGGTGGCTTGCCCGATGCGCTCGCGGAGAGATACGAGTTTGGCTCAACTCTGGGATTTTGACAGCGAGAAAACTTCCAATGGCAGATGACAATAAGATTCTAACCGGCGACGCACTCTTCCAGATTCCGGTCGCTAACGCAATCCTTGCGGCCCAACATAGCGCCCGGCAGGTAGGTTTGCTGCTAATCAATTTCGACCACGCCGACGGCCTTGGTAATGTTTCCAACCATTTTTCCGAGCAAATCTGGACCCGGCTGCGAAATACCCTGCGGGATACCGATACTATCATCCGCATGAATGGCGGGGAAATTGGGGTATTGCTGCCTTCCGTTAACGGTACCGAAGACGCGATTCTTGTGGCCCAGAAAATCGATACAAACTTGGCCGAGCCGTTTCAAAGCGAAAATATCAGACTAAACGTTCAGGCTCACATCGGCATCGCCTTGTATCCCGAGCATGGCAACAACGCAGATACGCTGATTCAGCAAGCTCGGGTCGCTTTGGGCGATGCGATGCGGATAAAAAAGAGCTACGTTCTGTTTTCGCATGATGCCAAACGGCGGCGGCATTCGCCTTTACGCATGAGTCGATTGCGCCAGGCGATCGTCGGAGATGAATTGTTTTTGTTATACCAACCGAAGGTGGTCATGCGGGATGGTTCGGTTGCGGGAGTCGAAGTCCTTTGCCGTTGGCAGCACCCCGATCTAGGAGTTGTCATGCCGGATGACTTCATTCCCGTTGCGGAGCGAACCGGTCTGATCGCTCCTCTTACGCTTTGGGTCTTGTACAGATCGTTGCTGCAGTGCCGTGAATGGAATGAGACAGGGATCGGATTAGGGGTAGCCGTCAACCTTTCTATGAGAAATTTGGATGCCCCGGAGCTACCCACCCAGATCGCGGGCCTGCTCAAAAGCGTCGGTGTGCCGTCGGAGCAGCTGGAACTGGAAATCACCGAGAGCACCATCATGAGCGATCCACAACGCGCCATCCGCAATCTGACGCTTATCAGGGAATTGGGCGTCGCTCTGACCATCGACGATTTCGGCACGGGTTATTCGTCCCTCGCCTATCTGACGAAACTACCGGTCAAGGGAATAAAAATCGACAAGTCATTCGTTCAAAATATGGAATCCGATCGCGATAACGCCGTGATCGTTAGAACCATCATCGATTTGGGACATAATCTCGGCCTCAAAGTGGTCGCCGAAGGCGCTGAGACTCGCAAGTCTGCTGAAATGCTCCAAACGTATCATTGCGATGAGGCTCAGGGCTATTACTTCTGCCCTCCCGTGCCGGGGGCTAGGGTTAACGAATTTCTTGCCGACACATCTAGTCCGTTAAGGCATCCGAATTTGCAGGCGTGGGGTGCGTCGGAGAATAACCTCGACAATTTAAGCCTGGTGGCGCCGTTACCTGAAATTGTGAACACGCAAAACCACCGCTACGAGCGGTCAAGCGAACTCAATGGCGATGACCTTCCTGAGTTCGCCTTGAAGATCAGGTAGACATTGGGATTTAGTCTTGGGACTAGAACGATAGAGCCCATAGACTTGAATATTGGGGCGAGGGGTAATATTGCTTAGATGATAAAGGAGGGTCAGCTATGAAAACTAATTTTAAGTCCAAGCTTTTGATGATAGTGTTCATGTGTGGAATGTTGGCAAGCCCGCATCTGGTTCGAGCCCAACAATCGGCTCCACAAAGCGAAGATGGCGCGTTTTTTCTCGGCAGCTTCTTACTCTCAGTGCTCTATCTTCCTCTTAAGCTCGCTACCTGCGTGGGCACCCAAGCAACCGCGGCTGTGGCCTACACGGCAACGTACGGAGTCGCTGGCAATTATGATGGGGGCACCAACGGCAAAGAAATCGGTGAGGTAGCCCGGCGTTCTTGCACAGGAGCTTGGGTGATTACGCCTGAGCAAGTGAAAAAAGATTACCAGTAGAAAATCCCTTGCAATGACACGGCGCCAGCCTGTGGAGCCCCACGGGCAAGCCCGTGGCACCTTCCACTACGCCGGTCGGGCGGAATCCTGAGCGAGAGCGCCCCCGGCCGAGGCCGGGGCTCGAGTCGACGGGTCGATGCACCGAGCATGAAACGCCCGCTCGTTTGCGCAGATCACCCGCCGGAATCCGACTCTCCCCTGCCCTCATAAATCGACCTTAAACGATTCTTTTGTTAATCCCTGCTTCTTCATTTTTCGGTAAAGCGTCTTGGTGTCCACGCCCGCCTCTTTCGCCACGGCATTGATACTGCCCTTATGTTTCGAGAGCAGTCCCTCCAAATAGTCGTGCTCCTTCAATGATAGCCAGCCCTTCAGCGTCATATCCCGCCCGGCGTTTTGGACGATACTCCTCATCACTCTATTGGGCGCGCGCGGTAGATCGACCTCATCCACAATATCGGTAGTGCAACGAATGATCGCGCGTTCAAGGATATTCTCCAGTTCTCTGATATTTCCCGGCCAGTGATAATCGAGCATTTGCCCGAAGGCGGAGTTCGATACCTTTTGGATATTTCTTTGGCGGGCCAACGGGTTTCGGCTCAAAAGATGGTCGATCAGCAACGGTAGATCCTCGAGACGCTCGCGCAGCGGCGGCAGCTCGATGGGCACGATGTTGATACGGTAATAAAAATCTTCCCTGAGCGACCCTTTTGCAAGGCTAACGGAAAGGTCGACATTGCTTGCCGCGATGACACGCATGTCGACCTTGACCTTGCGATTGCTTCCTAAACGCTCAACTTCCCGCTCTTGCAGGACCCTCAGCAACTTGACCTGCATCGCGGGCGAAATATTCTCCACTTCATCGAGAAAAAGAGTTCCGCCGTTGGCAGTTTCAATTTTTCCCGCGTGGGTTTGCACGGCGCCGGTAAATGCGCCCTTCTCGTAACCGAACAGCTCTCCTTCGAGAAGAGTCTCGGGAAATGCGCCGCAATTGATCGGGACGAACCGCCGGTCTTTGCGCGCGCTCAGATCATGAATCGCCCGGGCGGCCAGTTCTTTGCCCGTGCCGGTTTCGCCGATGATCATGACGCCAGAATCGGTCTCCGCCAGGGCTTTGATCATATCAAATACGGCGGTCATCTTGCGGCTGCGCCCAATCATATTTCCAAAAGAATACCCCGCGGATAAGCGCTGCCGGAGCTCCACGATCTCTTCGCGCAACCGCCTTTTCTCGATCAGCTTTTCACTGACGAATCGAATAACTTCAGGCTGAAAGGGCTTCGAAATGTAATCGCTGGCGCCCAGTTTCATGGCATCCACGGCCTGTTGAACGTTGCC
>Ga0209341_10006012_pt1 | contig 10876 bp, 10 predicted proteins | sample RifCSP13_2_FD_184020 | JGI IMG/M metagenome (GOLD analysis project Ga0209341, IMG submission 184020) | Soil microbial communities from Rifle, Colorado - Rifle CSP2_sed 13_2 (SPAdes) (version 2) | ecosystem: Environmental > Terrestrial > Deep subsurface > Rock core/Sediment | place: Rifle...
TATTTTGTTTATAACTGGGATTGCACACTTTTGTCTTGGTCAAGTCGATGAACTTGGAGTGAATCTGGTGCGAGGCCGGGGTTGGGGGACGGAGCTGATCCAAGTTGCATTGGGCTGCGGTTTTCCGCACCCGCCTTTGCGTGGTCGTGCCGGTCAAGCCGGCGATTGGGAATCGAGGTTTCCGGCCGTCACGGGCCGTGTCCGGATGGGCGGCGCGCGGTGCCCGGCGCCAAAACGGCGCGCCGGTGAACGAATCCTTTACCACTTCCTGAGGTAATGCCCGGAGACACAGACCCAGGATCCGCCCCCGATGTCGCCCAACTCTAAGAACGCCGTCCACGTCTCGAGCGCGCTGAGAGCCGCTGCCATTGCCGCCACTCTCGTCGCCGTGGTCAGTCTCGGGCTCGAAAGCGCGCGCGCGAACGACCTCATCGTCCGCTACGACCAATCGCAGTTGCTGCGGCTCTCGCGGCCGGTCGCCGATGTCATCATCGGCAACCCGTCGATCGCCGATGTCACGGTCCAGGGCGGAACTCTTCTGGTCGTCACCGGCAAGACCTTCGGCGTGACGAACATCATCGCCCTCGACAGCGACAGCAACATCATTCAAGACCAGCGCGTCGTGGTCCAGCGCGACGACGAGAGCTCCGTGAACCTGATGAAGGCCGCCACGCGGCAGTCGTACAACTGCACGCCGAGCTGCTCTCCGAGCCTCACCATTGGCGACGAGGCGACGTACTTCGATACAGTCTCGAAGCATGCCTCGACGAAAACGCGATTCTCCGATTCGACCACCGACCCGGCGGCCGGCCCGCAGGCCGCCCAGTGACGGGCTGATGCGGGGCCGCTGCCGCGCCCGGCCACAACGACGCACCGGCGCCCCCGATGATTGCTGCGGCCCGGATCCGGGCTGCCCGCAGGCTAATCCGATGCCGACTCGCAGATGGCGGGAAGTCTCCTAGCACTCTGTCTTGGTCACGACAGGCAGAATCGATAAAATTTGAATGAATTTCGCAAGACCTTGATCATGTATTCCAACAGATCATGAATAGATCCGGCAGGATGATGCTTTCTTTCTAACAGTGTTGTGGCGATCAACTCGGTACTCCATTCACCATCCGCAGTTAATTATCCAACTTTCAATACATAATTCATTCGAATTTTCTTAGATGAACCAGCGACGCGGCAGCCGGTAACGGCAAGCGAGTTGGGAGGCTTCATGCTTTCGCGCCCGGTCACTGGTCCCCGACCGAAGGGGCTCATCACGCGCTGGCGCAGCGACCGGCGAGGGGCGACGGCGGTCGAGTTCGCCTTCGTTGCAGCCCCCTTCTTCCTGCTCGTGCTCGGCGTCGTGACCACCGGGATGCATTATTTCACCATGAGCTCGCTCGAGCACGGCGTCGAAATGGCGGCGCGGAAGATCCGGACCGGCGAGGCCCAAAAGGGCAACATGACCAATGCCGGCTTCCGCCAGCTCGTTTGTGACGAATCGGGCAGCTACATAAACTGCAACGCCAACCTAGTCGTCCATGTGAAGAGCGGCGCCACATTCGCGGCACTGGATCCTCCGACGCCGTGCGTCACCAACGGCACGCTGACGGGTTCTGGCGGCGCCAGTGCCGACCTGCTCGCCAATCAGTCGGGAGGCGCCACCGCGACCGTCCTCGTGACGGTCTGCTATCAGTGGGATCTCGGGAGCAGCCTGTGGCAGGGAATCTGGAACATGTTTACGGTCGGGCCGTGGGCCCAGGCGGGCGCGTCGGCGACCGCCGCCGGTAAGACGATCCTCCAAGCCACGACGACGTTTAGGACCGAGCCCTATCAATGAGGTCACACCGCATCCGTTCGGGCGCACACTTCGTGGGGTAGGAGAAACAGATGGCGTTTTCACTCTCTTGCGGCACGGCTCGCAAGTCCCGTTGGAGGTCGTTCGGGAGCGATGCTAACGGAGTCGCCGCCGTCGAGTTCGCCTACGTGGCGCCGATCATTCTGCTCATGTTGATCGGCATCGTCGAGGTGAGCCGCGCGGTCTCGATCGACCGCCGCTTCGGCCTCGTCACATCCATGGTCGCCGACCTCGTTGCGCGCGAGAAGTCGATGACGAGCGCCGATCTCAATGCTGTCTACAAGATCGTCGACCAAATCATGAGTCCCTACGACACCTCGACGCTCAAGCTCGCGGTCATTCCCGTCAAGGCGAGTCCGTCGGACGCATCCACTACGCGTGTCTATCCGGCGACCACAAATCGCCCCTCCCTCAACGGCGCCTCCCAGCCCGCGAAGTGCGCGGGGTATACGCTGTCGTCGGGGCTCGTCGCCAAAGGCGCCAGCGTGATCGTCGTCGAGTCGAGCTATACGTACAAACCCCTGATCGCGAACTACATCTACGGCGAAGCGAATTGGACCGACAAGGCGATCGCGTCGCCGCGCAACAGCTGCGTCGATTTCGACGGCGATAACTGCGTTTCGACCTGCTTCTGATCGACGGGGCCCAGCGCGGGCGGCTTGCCCGGCTCGCAAGCGCCGCCCGGCCGCAAAGGCTCGGCCCCATTGTGGCCGCGGCGATCCCGATCGGGGGCGGGCCTCTTGCTTCGAGCGGTATGCGGGCTTGCGTATTACCGCCCGGTTTGGAAAACAGTGTTCGTGCCGGCGTCGTTGCCGAGGTAGCCTCGATGCGGGCACAATGCCTCTGGCTGAGGCCGGGCCTCACGTCCAAGAGGGCGAGGACGCAAAACTATGGGGAGGCGCTCTGCTCACACGGCAGAGGAGCTGCGCGAGCTCATTCTCGAAGCCTCGACGGGGCTGATCGAGACTGTGGGCTACGCCGGCCTTTCCGCGCGCGAGATCGCGCGCCGCGTCAATTATTCGCCGGGGACCCTCTACAATGTCTTCGAGAACCTCGACGACTTGGTTCTGACCATCGAAGGACGGCTGCTCGATCGGATGTCGGCGGCGCTCGCGGAAGTTCCACCCACCGTCGACCCCCGCCAGCGCGTGCACCGCCTTGCCGAGAGCTACCTCAAGTTCACCCACCAGCATCCGAGATTGTGGAACCTTCTGTTCGAGCATCACATGCCGCGCGGTCAAGACGTGCCGGCCTGGTATCGCCAGAAGCTCGAAGGTCTCATGACCCAGGTCGAGGAGGCGCTTGCACCGCTGATGAAGGGAGCCGATCCGCAAACCTTGAAGCGCTCGGCGCGGGTGCTGTGGGCGGGCGTGCACGGCATCACCTCGCTCTCGACCGCCGACAAGCTCTCCATCATCTCGACCGAGAGCGCGGGCGCCCTCGTCGACGACCTGGTCCGCACCTATCTCACAGGCCTCGACCGCATGCTGGAACGGCACTCGCAGGCGAGCGAGAAAAGCCCTTAGAGCGTGATCGTCTCGGATGGACTCATTCGAGACGTGAATTACGCTCTAAGTCACAAGTTTAAGACCATGATCGACGCGTCGGACCGATAAGGTCAGACGCGATCATGGTCTAGGGCGCCGAGGTCCGAGGCCGCGGCGCAAGGCCTTCCGAGGAACTCTCGGGCAGCGTCCCCGTGGTGATCGCGCTCGCTCCCTCCGGCTGGGCCGCGAGCCGGCCCCGCAGATCGATGATGCCAAACCAGGCCTCTTGAGGCAGCAGGCGCTGACTGAGGCCGGCCCAGAGATCGCGCGACGCTAATCCCGCCTCGAAAGTTCCGGGAGAGGGCGCTGCCCATAGCGTCAGCAGGACGGCGGCCGCCATGGCGGCGCTGGCTCTGGGATATCTCTTGTCGAAGAGCTTCAGCGCGGTGCCGAACGACGCCTTGAGGCGCGTGTCCATGACGTCCACGGAGTAAACTTCATCCAGGATCAGGTGGACCAGGTAGCCGATGAACAGAAAGCCGCCGGCGAGCCACGCCACGCCGTCCGGTCGTTCGAGAACGTGCTTGAAGATGATGGCGGTGGCGGCGGCCGAGAACACCGCCGCAAGAATCGAATGCCAGATACCGCGGTGCACAGCGAGACGATGGAAGACGGTGTGCAGACCATAACGCACGAAGACCAGCGTGCCGAGCCACAGGATCCACAGCTCTGCGATCGAGTATCGCATGGCATACGTGAACAGAACCGCGAACGAGAAGAACACGGCGAGCCCAGCAAACATCGCCCGGCTCGGCCGTGAGTCCTTCAAGTCGATGTCGGGCAGCACGGAGCCCAAGACGCCGGCCATCGTGACCGCGATGAGGTCTTCCGGAGCCACCACGTCGGCGGCGAGCGTCAGCGTCGCTAGGGCGCCGGCGACTACTGTGCCGGCAGCGATGTGGGTCGTGAAATTGGCCATGGAGCAACCTCCCCGGGCGGGCGGATCAGCCGGTCGCGCGTGGCCGACTGTCTCGCGCAGTCACGCCTAAGCACCAGATTCGGGGCCTGTGAGGGAGGCACGGCGCGCGCAATGGGTGTGGATAAGCGAGGCGCGGCCACGCGGCGCCGTCCGGGACCGCCCGCTGCCTCGCGAAGATTCCGATGGCCATCGGCGGCAGGGTCTGGCAACACCGCCGAGCTTCGCACCGCACGACGGAGCACGCCGTAGCATGCCATCATCCCGGTCGGCCTTGGACAGGACGGGGCGCGTCGCCATTGGCAGCATCGCGGTCGCCGCCGCGGTGCTGGGCCTTAAGTACGCCGCTTATCTGACGACCGGCAGCGTCGCGCTCTATTCGGATGCGCTCGAGAGCATCGTCAATGTGCTGACAGGCATGGTGGCGCTCGCCGCGATTCTGGTCAGCGCGCGTCCGCCCGACAAGAACCATCCCTTCGGGCACACCAAGGCGGAATATGTCTCTGCCGTCATCGAGGGCGCCCTGATCATCGTTGCCTCGCTGCTCATCTTCCGCGAGGCCTACGAGGCGTTGATCGAGCCGCGCCCGCTCAAAGACGTGGCGCAAGGCCTGGGGCTCAACGGCCTCGCGACGGCATTGAACGGCCTCTGGTCATGGTTCCTCATCAGCCGCGGCCGCGCCTGGCGCTCGCCCGCGCTCGCGGCCGACGGATGGCACCTGCTGACCGACGTGGCGACCTCCATTGGCGTTTTCGTGGGCTTCGCGCTCGCCGCCGTCACCGGGTGGACGATCCTCGATCCCGTGATCGCAATTGCGGTCGCTATCAATATCTTGTGGGCCGGCTACCGGATCACGCTGTCGTCGATGAGCGGGCTCATGGACGAGTCGGTCGACGCCGAAATCCAGGAGCGGATCCGGCACGCCATCAAGGCGAGCGGGGAGGGCGCGCTCGAGGCACATGACATCCGCACGCGCCGGGCGGCGCGCGCGACGTTCATCGAGTTCCATCTCGTGGTGCCGGGGGCCATGACGGTCGAGGCCGCGCACGCGATCTGCGACCGGCTCGAGGCGGCGCTGGAAGCCGAGATCGAGGGCTCGGAGGTCGTGATCCACGTCGAGCCCGAGCACAAGGCCAAGCGCAAAGGCGCCCTCAGGCTATAACGGCCGGCGTCAAGCGGCCGCGAATCAGTCCCCGTTCCCGGCGGGCGGGGTGGGGCCCGTGGCCGGGAAGCCGGCGCGCATGTAAGCAACGATGCGCCAGATGTCCTCGCGCTCGAGCTTGTCCTTGAACGCGGGCATGTCGGTGTCGAACTGCTTGCCGCCCTCGGAGATGGTCCAGAGCAGATACTCGTCGACCGATATCGGCCGCCGGATCATGTACGCCAGGAGGGCGGGCGATGGGGTCAATGCTCTGCCGGCGTCACCGTTGCCCATGCCGTTGGTGCCGTGGCACGACGCGCAATGCTTGGCGTAGAGCTTGCCGCCGGCCGCTGTCGACTCGGGCCCCGGCGCCACGGTCGACCGGGCTCCGTCGTACTCCTGGGCGACGCCGCTGTGGATGTAGGTCGTGTGACGAAGCAGCCGCGCCATCATCCCCTTTGGCAGCCGGCCGGGTCCCCAAAGCTCGCGCACCATCCAGTCCGGCTGCCAGTAGTCGAAGCCCGGCGGCGATGCGGGCGCCGACTTCTCGGCACAGATCGCCGGACCATGGAGCACGCCGACGATCACCGCCCCCGCCAGCGCGGCGGTCTGGAGCGCGCGCTGGAGAATTTCCCTCGAGATCAGCAGCTTCATGTCCTCGTCCTCCGGGCTCGCTCGCAGCGCATGCGCCCTTCACGCGCCATTAACCGGTTCTCTGGCATGGGTACATTGACAGAGATCACAAAGGAAGCCGTCGCCGAGCCGGCGGCGTCCGGCGGCGCGTTCGCGGCGTACTGGAGTGCGGTCCCCGGTTCTGCTAGAGTTCGCCACTAAGCTCAATATGCTCGCTGGAGCAGCGGCAAGCCCGGAAAACCAATTGCCATTCCGAAGGGGCTTTAGCCATGCATTTGAAAACTCTGACGCTCGGGACCGCGCTCTTTCTCTTGGCCGGGGGCGCCGTCGCGGCCGCGCCCGGCGACCAGATCGGTTCGGCGATCACTGTCGTCAACCTGGTGACCGCGGAGCTCGATCGCGACCGGCGAAGCCTCAAGACCGGCGACAACGTGCGCCAGGAGGAAAGCATCGAGGTCGCCAACGACGGTTCGGGCGAGCTCAAGTTCAACGACGAGACGAAGGTGGCTCTCGGCCCAGGCTCGCGGCTCCTGCTCGACACGTTCGTGTACGATCCGGAGAAGAAGAGCGGCTCGATCGTGCTCAATGCCGTGAAGGGCACGTTTCGCTTCATCACTGGCGTCGCAGCCAAGCCGAGCTACGTCATCCGCATCCCCAATGCCTCGATCACAGTACGCGGCTCGATTTGGGATCTGTTCGTGCACGCCGGCGGGGCGGCCTGGCTGCTTCTGCACGAGGGATCGGTGCAGGTCTGCAACGACCGCGGCCGGTGCCGCATTCTCGACCAGCTCGGCAAGCTCATTCGGGTGACGGAGCAGGGCGAGGTCGGCGTTCCGGTCAAGTGGGCCGGTCTTCCGGACAAGGAGAACGTCCCGTTCGACACCGCCTTCCCGTTCGTCGTCAAGGCGCCGAGCTTCGACCCCAATCCAATACTGACGCGCGACGTGATCATTCTCGGCAACCTGCCCGAGTCCGGTAACACGCACGAGACCGAGCCGGACAAGCCAAGGAAGAAAACGGCGACCAAGAAGAGCACGCGGACCGCCAAGAAGCGCTCGCCGGACAACGACAGCGGCATGAGCGGTATGGATATCGTGATCGGCGTTGGGGTTGGCGGCATCGGGCGCCGCGGCGGGCACTCGGGCCACAAGCCGAGCAGCGACATGCCGAAAGGCCACAAGTACTGACCACGGGCGGCGTCGGTCATGGACCTGCAGATCGGTGCACGATCGCGGCACCGGCAGAGCTCAGGCTTCGGCGATCGGCTTCAGACGGCGGGCGTGAAAGTCGAATAGGGGCTCGAGCGAAGCCGGGCCCAGCGACCGGCAGGTGGCGAGGCTCGAGGCGGCCGCTTTGGCGTCTTTGGCCCTGATTGCCGTCATGAAGGCGGCATGCGTCTTGGCGAGCGCGCGGAAACGCTCTGTGTCGGCAACCGTCTCGTCGCCGACGAGGGCAAAGATGCGCTCCGCCCGTTCCTTGCCGCGCAGCTTGATGGAATCGATCTCGAGGAACGCGAAGGTGCGCGCCTCTTGCGCCGTGCGCTCGCCGGCGATGATCGGCACGCCGTAGGTCTTCGTCGCTTCCTCGAGGCGCGCGGCGATGTTGACCACGTCGCCGAGGATCGAATAGTCGAAGCGCTGCGGCGAGCCGACATTGCCGACGCAGCAGGCGCCGGTGTTGAGGCCGATGCCGATGCGCACGACGGGCGCCGTCTCGCCGCGCGCGGCCGCCTCCGCCGCCCAGTCCTCGTTCATGCGCTCGAGCCGGGACATCATGGCGAGGGCGGCCCGGCAGGCGTTCGCGGCATGTTGCGGGTCCGCGAGCGGCGCGTTCCAGAACGCCATCACGGCATCGCCCATGAACTTGTCGATCGTGCCGCGCTGTTCGAGGATGATGTCGGAGAGCGGGGTGAAGATCCGATTGACGAAGCGGATCAGCGCCTCGGCATCCATTCCTTCGGAGATGTTGGAAAAGCCGCGCACATCGGCGAACAGCAGGGTCACGTCGCGCATCTCGCCGCCGAGCTTCAGCTTGTCGTGGGACTTGGCGAGCTCGTCGACGAGCGGCGCCGCCACATAGTGGCTGAATGCGGCCCTCACCCGGGCACGGTCGGATTCGGTCACGACGTAGGTGTAAAGCGATCCGGTGATATAGAGAATGATGAGCGCAAGCCCGGGGTAGACCGGATCGAACAGATAGCCCGCGTTCGCGAAGGCAAGCCAGGACCCTCCCGACACGGCGGCCATCGACGCGGCCCCGACGAGTGCTGCCACGATGGGTCCCGAGCGGCGGATCAGCCAGGCAACCACGGCCCCAACCGCGACCAGGAAGCAGAGCTCGGCCCCGGTCGCGAGCGCGGGGCGGCTCAAGTGATCGCCCGAAAGCATCTGCTCGATCGCCTGGGCGTGGATCTCGACACCGGGCACCGACGGCTCGAGCGGCGTCGCCCTCAAGTCGAGGAGCCCGGCCGCGCTCGCCCCGATGAGGATGACGCGCCCGGCGACGTCCTTGGGTTCGAAGCTGCCGTCGAGAACGCGATAGGCGGGAATGAAACGGCGGGGATCGGCGCGCGCGTAGTTGAGCCACAGCTGGCCGTCGGCATCGGTCGGGAGCACGGTCGCCCCGAGCCGGACGGTCTCGACACCGGTCCTCTGCCCGAACGACAGAACGCCACTGCCGCCGGACGAGCGCACGAAGAGCGTGGTCTCCTGTTCCGCGACACGCAACGCCTCGAGCGAAAGAGACGGAAAGAGCGCCCCGCCGATCGTCAACAGCAGTGGCACGCGGCGAATGATCTGATCATCGGTGGGCAGCCAGTTGACCGCGCCTTGGCCGGCCGCCCGCTCGGCGAGCAAGGGCAGGCTCGCGATGGCGCCCTTGAAGGCCGGCACGAACAGCTTGGGGTCGTCGCCGGCAACGGCAAGGCGCGCGCGGGGGGCGCCGGGCGACCTCGGCGTCGAGGCGTCGGCGGCAAAGCCGAGCACCACGGGAATTTTTGCGATCGCCTCGGCGAGACGCGCGTCGTGCGATGGCAGCCGGGTCGCCCGGTCGATCAAAGGGGCGAGATCCGGCTCGCCCGCGAACTCCCGCACCAGCTCGCCGGGGGACAGGCGATCGGGCTCCGCCAGGATAAGGTCGAGCGCAATCGTCCTTGCGCCGGCCTTGCGAAGTCGATCGACGATCTCGGCCAGGCGAGTTCTGGGCCACGGCCACTGGCCGACGCGCTCGAGCGAGGCCTCGTCGAGGTCCACGATGCGCACCGGGTACGCGGGATCGGGAACGCGCGGCGAGAGCCTCTGGTAGCTGTCGAAGATCGACAGGCGGAGGCGCGCCACGGGCGACGGGTCGGCGATGCGCAGCAGCACCGCGAGCGTCAGCAGGGTGGCCACCAGAAGGACGTGGATCGGCGATTGGCGCACGTCTCGAGCCCCTCGAGGTTTGAGGGCCGCGGCTGTAAGGTTCCCCGAACGGGCGCGACACGAGCCCCAGTCAGATGACCACGGTCGCCTTGGCTCCCATGAGCGCCTGGACCTGCTTCAGCGCCGTGGCGGCGCGCCAGACGTTCTCGATCCGGAAATGCTCGCTGCCGCCGCCGAAGATCGTGAGCCTGGCGTCGACGTCGCTGGTGCCGAGGCCCAGCAAACCGAGCCCCAGGAACTTATGAGCGAGGAGGTCGTCGCTGTAGCTGGTCAACCTGATGTGCATCACCGACCAGCTTTCGGGAGCCCGTCCCAGGACGCTTGCAAACTTCTGGACCCGCTCGACCTGCGTGCCTCGGAACCGCCAATAGCTCAGCCGGTCGATCACGAACACGATGGCGAACCAGACCACGAACAGCACGGTGGAGATCAGCATGTAAAAGGCGAGGTTCATGTGGACCAGAAGCAAGGGCGGCGTGGTCCAGAGCCCCTCCATGTTCATGACCACGTAGGTCGCGCCGGAGGTAAGGATAATGAGCAGGATCAAGAGAACCGCGTTGATGCCGCGCGCGCGCACGCTGGTGGCGACGATCACCAGCAACAGGAGCAGGGTGAAGGAGAGCCCCAGCCAGGGGCTCGGGTGGATGAAGAGAGGCTTCCCATCGCCGATGATCATCCTGTCCCCCTGAAAGTAGGTCAGGAGCGCGCAGACAAAGCCATAAGCCCAGACCACCCACCAGTAGATGACGGGCGAGTGCTGGTAGACGCGAATCTCAGTTGCCCCCGCCGAAGCGCCTGCGGCTTTAGCGGCGTCGGTTTGCGGCGTATCCGGCATCATGACTGTGTGTACCCTCGGGCCCGCAGAGACGAGCTGGCCCTTTCGTCGCGTTGCACGTTACCCCCCGGCGGATAGCCCCTACTCCCAGGCTCGCAGAGCCAAAAGGCTAGGCCAAGGCTAGTTGTGGCATCGGGCCGGCGAAACTGTCAACGAAAGGCGCGGGCTTGGCTAGCCCGGGGCTTAGTGTGGTGGTTCGCAAGTCCGTATCATTCGTGAGGCCAGGTTCGTTTACGGACTTGCGAACCTAAACCACACTAGAATCATGGATTTTTTAGTGTCCTTTCTGCTCCGAAGTTCGCTAAGCGCTCGCCGCGGAATGAGGCGAACTTCGGAGCAGGGACACTAGTGCAATGCGGTCCTCGAGCGCCCGGCCTGGTCCTCGAGGTCCGCCCATAGGTCGTACTCGCCGGCGGCGCGAACGCGCGCGGCGACTATGTCACCAGGCTTTACGCGCGTCGTGCCGCTCAAGAGCACGTTGCCGTCGATTTCAGGGGCATCCCATTGCGAGCGGCCGATGGCGCCGTCCTCGTTCACGC
>Ga0209341_10006014_pt1 | contig 10874 bp, 10 predicted proteins | sample RifCSP13_2_FD_184020 | JGI IMG/M metagenome (GOLD analysis project Ga0209341, IMG submission 184020) | Soil microbial communities from Rifle, Colorado - Rifle CSP2_sed 13_2 (SPAdes) (version 2) | ecosystem: Environmental > Terrestrial > Deep subsurface > Rock core/Sediment | place: Rifle...
CCCAGTAGGCGGAATTGCGAGTCTTGATGAGCAGCCGTTTTGTGCGCGGAGGAATCTTCGCGGCGGCGAGGTCGGGCGCGGTCACCCGGTTGACTTTGGGCAGGTGCAGGACGTAAGCGGGTCCGACCAGTGTCTCCAATCTGAGCGTATCCACGCCCGCCGCGCCCTGGATGAAGTGCACCGGCGCGTCCACATGCGTCCCGGTGTGCACGCCCATCGCCAGGCGCGAAACGTTAGAATTGGCCCCCGCTTCGATTTTGTTCATACGTTCTAATTCCACGCCAGGGTTATTGGGCCAGACGGGGATGGCAGGTGAGACCCCAATAGTTAAGTCAACGATCTTCATAAAAGACCTCCGGCGCGTAAAGGGCGCGAATTGGGAGATTATAGACCTAGCTCAGGCGCATTCCAAACGAGGGCGCTCAGGCGCAAGCTATACTACTGCCCACAGGCATCTGCGAGGGCGAGGCATTCGCGCCCCAGCGGGCCAGTTTGGCGGTGGGCTGAAGCGCGAATGCTTCGCCTCAATAGAAGAGCCATCGTGTCTTCTAACATTCGAGGCAAATAGGTTTGCAGACCTGACGATAACTATTCCGCTGACGAGTCACTGTGAGCGCTCCCAGAGCGTTGACCAAACGTATGCAAAAATGTATTGACTCGCGGCTGAGAAGAGGCTTATACTATAAAAAGGTTAGAGCGAAGCACCTTCAACAAACCAAGCAACTGAGGGGTTACTTGGCTCCAGCACGGAGACAGCGCGAGGCGCGGCGGTTTCCCCCAGCCAATCAGTGCGGAGAAGACGCGAGGAAAAGAAATGCAGCCACACTCCGTCTTTCCCCACTGAGTGAGTCCTCGTCTGGACAAAAGCGCTGGTCTTTCCGCCCGGCGGCAAGAACTGACAGTTGGAGCGTCAGACACTACTCTAAGGGCGAGCCGGTAACCAGACCCAGGCCAAGACCCAGAAGACCGGGTCAGCCGTGCCCAAGGAGGTTGGTACACCTCCGCCGATGAGGTTGCGCATCATTTATAAGAGGTTGTTGACAGAGGCTTCGCTTAGGGGCCGGATAAAGTACACATATCCGGCCCCGCTTTCTTTAAGCGGAGTCATTCCTTCCGCTGCGCGATGAGCTTCGCCACGCGCTGGATCAGGTCGGCGGGGGAAAACGGCTTGACGAGATATTCGGCCCCGCTTTCTTTAAGCGGAGTCATTCCTTCCGCTGCGCGATGAGCTTCGCCACGCGCTGGATCAGGTCGGCGGGGGAAAACGGCTTGACGAGATATTCGGCCGCGCCCGCCTCCAGGCCCTCCTGCATCTCCTTGTCCATGCCGCGCACGGTCAGGAAGACCACCGGGATATGCTTGAGCGCCGGATCAGCTTTGATTAGCCGGCAGGCCTCGTACCCGTTCATCTTCGGCATCTTCACATCCAGGAGGATCAGATCCGGCGCTTCCTCCCGCGCCAGGTCGTAGGCCGCCTGCCCGTCGCCCGCCGTCACCACGTCGTAGCCCGCGTGGTGCAAGGTGAGGATGATCAGGTTCTGGATGTCCGGTTCGTCCTCAGCGATCAGAATTTTCGCCATCGTCGCCTCCCGCTTATCGAACGACGATCTCGCCTCTTCCGGCAGAGACCGCGCCGATGACCCAGGCCCCTTCCCCGGCGGCCCGCAGTTTCTCGACCAGGCTCTCCATCCGGTCGCCAGCCACAGCGATCAATAGCCCGCCCGAGGTCTGCGGGTCGTGCAGCAAGCGCTGCTCCCAATCCGCGAGCGCACGCGCCTGCGTCACCCAGCGGCCAAAATAATCCTCGTTCCGCCGCGAGCCGTCAGGGAAGACCCAGGCCTCGCCATATTTCCGCGCGCCGGGCAGCCAGGGGAGCGTTTCATAATCTATCTCAAAACGCGCCCCGGAAAGGTGCGCCATTTCATGGCCGTGGCCGAGCAAGCCGAAGCCGGTGATGTCCGTCACGGCGTGCGGGTCAAACTCGCGGGCGATCTCGGAGGCGGCGCGGTTGAGCCGGGACATGGCCGCCACCGCCGCGTCGAGATGAGCCTGCTCTGCCTCGCCGCGCTTGTGGGCGGTCGTAATCACGCCAGTGCCGAGCGCCTTGGTCAGCACCAACCGGTCGCCGGGCTGCGCGCCGCCCTTCTTAAAAATGCGGTCCGGGTGGACCATCCCCGTCACCGCGAGGCCGTACTTCGGCTCCCGGTCGGTGATCGTGTGCCCTCCGGCGATCACCGCGCCCGCTTCGCGCACTTTTTCCGCGCCGCCCCGCAGAATCTCGGAGAGCACGTCGAGGGGCAGATTATCCGGGAACGCCGCCAGGTTGATGGCGAACAGCGGGCGGCCGCCCATCGCATAGACATCCGAGAGCGCGTTCGCCGCCGCCACCGCGCCGAACGTGTAAGGGTCGTCCACCACGGGCGCGAAGAAGTCCGCCGTCTCGATGACCGCCTGCTCGGCGTTGAGGCGGTAAACGGCCGCATCGTCCGGCGCCCCCAACCCGACGAGCAAGTCTGGATAGTCTTTGGCCTGAAACATATCGGCCAGCGGGCGCATAACTTGCGCCAGGGCCTCGGGGCCCATCTTGCCCGCTCAACCCGCGCACGAGGCGAGGCTGGTCAGGCGAATCTGACGGCTGGGGGTCATCGTCGAATTCTCTGTGCACAGATCGGTTGATTTCACGGACAGGTCGAATCGTTGCGCCATCCGTGCGTGAAGCGCCATGCCCTGCATGTCCTCCAAAAGTCAGCAACAAGTATAAGCCAGCCCGCACAAAGCGCAATAGCCTCGCCCCCCTGCCCGCTTCGCGTCTCCTGACCGCCTCCCCTTCGACCTTGCTCAGGGCAGGCTTCGACTTCGCCCAGGAGGCGTGGTCAGGCGAGGAGGGGGCGGGCCTTTCCGCAGTATAATCCAGTCCATGAATAATCGCTTTGCAAAACTCGAAGCGCGCATGGAGGCCCTGGTCGAGGGGACCTTCGCGCGCCTGTTTGCCGGGCGGGTGCACCCGCGCGATGTCGTCGTGCAGCTCACGCGCGCGCTCGAAGACAGCGCCCTGCGCGGCGCCCCGGCCCTCCGCTACGCAGTGCGGCTCAACCCGGCGGATGCGCAGGCGCTGCTTGGCGAGCAGCCCCGACTGGCGGAGGCGCTGGCCGGCGAACTCGTGACGATCGCGCGCGCCGCCAGCATCACCCTGCCCGCCATCCCCGAAGTGTTCATCCTCCCTGACGCCGCGCTCAAATTGCGCCACGTGGCGATCACCGCCGACGCCGAGGGCGCCGCCGACCCGGGCTTCACCCAGGGCATGACGCCCCCTACCCCAGGTGAACCGGTCGCCCCGCCGGCCGCGTTCCTCATCCTCGAAGGCGAGCGCACCGTCCCGCTCACCCAGCCGGTCGTGAGCATCGGACGGCGGCTTGACAACCACATCATCCTCGACGACTCGCGCATCTCGCGCGCGCACGCGCAGCTCCGCCTGCGCTTCGGGCGCTACGTGATTTACGATCTCGGCTCGACCGGCGGCACGTTCGTCAACGACCAGCGCGTGCAGGAATGCGTGCTGCGGCCGGGCGACGTGATCTCGCTCGCGGGCGTGTCGGTGATCTACGGCGAAGAGGAAACCGAACTGCAAACGCCGAACCCCAAATCCCAAGCCCCAACCCTCTCGACGCCTGATGTCCTTGTGTCCCCCTCCGAGTGGACTTAGGCTTTCCGATTTGGCCCCTCCCCGACCGATGAGTCCTATCGTCGTCCTGTTCCTCCTCCGTCTGCTGCTCGTCTTGCTCCTGTACGGGTTCCTGGCCGCGCTGTTCTGGATGCTGTGGCAGGACGTGCGCGCCGCCGCGCAGGTGACCGCCGCCCGCGCACGCCGCCTGGGCCAGCTGGTCGTCGTCGAATCCAGATGCCCCCAACTTGCGCCCGGCGCAGCTTTCCCGCTCATGCCCGTGACCTCGCTGGGCCGCGCGCCGACCAATACCGCCACCATCCCCGACGAGGCCGCCTCGCTGGAGCACGCGCTGCTCCACCTGCGCGATGGACAATGGTGGCTGGAAGACCTGAACTCCCGCAACGGCACACGGCTGAACAACGACCTGATCGCCCAACCCGCATCTGTCGTGCCGGGCGACGTGATCGGCGTGGGGAGGGTGAAACTGAAAATGGAATTGGAATGAATTGCTGATTGGAAATTGACACATTCACTCAACAATCAGCAATCAAAAATCTATCGCAAGGAGAGCATTTATGTCCAACACCCCCACCCTCGCCGTCATCGGCGGCTCCGGCCTGTACAACATGAGCGGGTTGAGCGAGATTGAAGAACACGGCCTCGCCACGCCCTTCGGCAAGCCGAGCGACCCCATTGTCGTGGGGGCGTTGGGCGAGCGGCGCGTGGCGTTTTTGGCGCGGCACGGCAAGGGCCACCGCATCACGCCCTCGGAGGTCAACTACCGCGCGAACATTTACGCACTGAAAATGCTCGGCGTCGAGCGCATCGTCTCGGTGAGCGCGTGCGGCAGCCTGCGCGAGGATTACGCGCCCGGCCACATCGTCATCCCCGACCAGATCTACGACAACACCAAAGGCCGCGAGCGCACGTTCTTCGGGAACGGCCTGGTCGTGCACGTCGGCACGGCCGACCCGTTCTGCCCGACTCTCTCCGAGCAGCTCTTCGAGGCGGTGCAGGCGACCGGGGCGACCGTCCACCGCGGAGGCGCGTTCGTCACCATCGAGGGGCCGCGCTTCTCGACGAAAGCCGAGAGCAACACCTACCGCAAGTGGGGCATGAGCCTGGTCGGGATGACGGCCTCGCCCGAAGCCTTCCTCGCCCGCGAGGCCGAGATGTGCTACGCCTGCATGGCGCACGTCACCGACTACGATGTGTGGCACGTCTCCGAAGCCCCTGTCACGGTCGAGATGGTGATCCGTATCCTTGCGCAGAACACGGCGGTGGCCCAGCAGGCGATTGCGAACCTCGTTCCGGTTCCGGCCAAGCGCGACGCCTGCGGCTGCGGCTCGGCGCTCGCCGACGCCCTTATCACCGCGCGCGACCGCATCCCGGCGGAGACGCGCGAGCGAGTCAAATTGCTGGTTGACCAATATCTGAAGTAAATGGTCACCTATTTACCGGGCCGCCGCCGCGAGTTGGTCTTGCTCGCTCTGGCCTCCGGCTTCGTGCTGACGGCGGCAGCCGCTCTCGCCCTCATCCCCTCCGCCCGCGCTAACACGTGGCGCCTGAGTTTTAGGGTTTGGGATTTGGGGTTTGGGATTTTCGGCTTTGCCTTTGCCTGGGTGATTTGCGCCGCTGCCGCCGCCTGGGCCGTGCGCCGCGCCCTGCCAGACCACGATCCCTACCTGCTGCCCCTCGTTTACCTGATCACCGGCTGGGGGATGGCGGTCATCTGGCGTCTCGCCCCCGTTTTCGGCCTGCGCCAGACGATCTGGCTCGTCGTCTCCACGGCGGCGATGATCGGCGTGACGTGGCTGCCTGGCGACCTGCGGTGGCTGCGCCGTTATCGCTACACCTGGCTCCTCGGCGGCCTGGCGCTCACCGCGCTGACCTTCGTCTTCGGCGTGAATCCATCCGGTTTCGGCGAGCGCCTGTGGCTGGGCTGCTGCGGCGTCTACCTGCAGCCGGCCGAGGTCCTCAAACTCCTGCTGGTCGCCTTCCTCGCCGCCTACCTCGCCGATAAACGCGAGCAACTCTTCCAACACGGGGGCGCTATGCGGTCTCCATTCTCTGATTCCCACTCTCCGACTTCTGACTTCCACCTTCCACTTTCCAACCTCCGCACCACTCTCGCCTATTTCCTCCCCCTCCTCCTCATGTGGGGTTTCTCCATTGTCATCCTCATCTCCCAGCGCGACCTCGGCATGAGCACGCTCTTCTTCGCCGTCTTCCTGATCATGCTCTATCTGGCTTCGGGCCGGACGGCTTACCTGCTCGCCGGAGCGGCCTTGCTTATCCTCGGCGCGGTCCTCGGTTATTACCTGTTCGACGTCGTGCGCGTGCGCGTGGAGGCATGGTGGAATCCGTGGGCTGATCCATCCGGGCGGTCGTACCAAATCGTGCAGTCGCTCATCGCCGTCGCCGCAGGGGGGCTGCTGGGCCGCGGGCCGGGCCTCGGCGCGCCGACGCTGATCCCGGTCGCCCACTCGGATTTTATCTTCGCCGCGCTCGCCGAGGAGTGGGGCCTGCTGGGCCTGTTCGCGGTCGTGGGGCTGCTGGGCGTTGTCGTCTTCCGGGGGTTCCGCATCGCGCTGCAGGCCAGGGGGACGTTCGAGCAACTCCTGGCCGGCGGCCTCATCGCGCTCGTCGGCCTGCAGGCGCTGATGATCATGGGCGGCGTGGTCAAGCTCGTCCCCCTCACCGGCCTCACCCTGCCATTCATGAGTTACGGAGGGTCGTCGCTTCTGACGCACTTCATTATGGTGGGCTTATTGCTTAGATTGTCGAGCAGGGCATGACTCCTCAACTCCACCGCCTCGCCCTCGCCTTCGCCGCCACGTTTTTCCTGGTCGCACTCACCGGCGGCTACTGGGGATTCGTCCGGCGCGAGGCCCTGACCGCGCGGGCTGACAACCCCCGGCGCATCCTGATCGAGCGGCGCATCCGGCGCGGGACGATTTACGACCGGAATGGCGCGGCGCTGGCGGAGTCCAGCGGCCCGCCGGGTGAGTTCGAGCGCCATTACCCGTACCCGGCCCTGGCGCCAGTGCTCGGCTACGTCTCCGCGTTTTACGGTCTGGCCGGGGTCGAGGCGGTTGCCGATTCCGTGTTGCACGGCGACGCGGGGCATGATGCCCTCGACCTGTGGCAGGCTGACCTGCTGGGCGTTTCCCTGCCCGGACGCGACGTGCGCCTTTCGATTGACATCCGTCTTCAAACGACTGCCGATTCCCTTTTAGGCGACCAGGCCGGGGCGGTGGTACTGCTGGATGCGATCACGGGCGAGATCCTCGCGCTCGCCTCGCACCCCACCTATGACGCCAACCACCTCGAAGCCGAGTGGCCATCCCTCGTAGACGATCCCCGCGCCCCGCTGTTGAACCGCGCGACGTTCGGGCTCTACCAGCCGGGCGGCGCATTGCAGCCCGTCATCCTCGCCGCCGCGCTCCGGGCCGGGCTGGCCGAGGTGAACGCGCCCTTTCTATCGGCGACGGCGCAGGTAGGTGCGGGCGACCTGACGCTTAGATGCCTCTCCGACCCCGGCTCGCAAGAAATCACCCTCGCCGAGGCTTTTCAACGCGGCTGCCCGTGGCCCTTCGCGGATTTGGGCGGCCAACTCGGGGGCCGCGCCCTCGACCAGCTCTTCAGAGACTTTCGCTTTTATGAAGCGCCTGCCATCGTCATCCCCACAACCGCCTCGCCCCATTCCAATTTGACCTCCGAAGCGCCGATTGCCGCCATTGGTCAGGGCGCGCTCAACATCACGCCCTTACATCTAGCCCTCGCAGTTTCGGCGATTGCGCGGCAGGGCGCGCTCCCCGCGCCGCATCTCCTCACCGCCGAGCAAAGCCCTGACGGGTCGTGGCGCTCCCTCCCCTCGCTCTCCCACCCGATTGCTGCCCTCGCGCAGGAACACGCCGACCAGGTCAAGGCCCTTATGCCCAATGGTCATCAGGCCATCGCCCTCGCCGGGGCCGAGGGCAAAATGCTGGCGTGGTTCAGCGGCTTTGCGCCGTTCACCGATTCGCGCTACGCGGTGGCGGTGCTGCTGGAGGAGGGGGATGTGGAGGAGGCGGCGAGGGTTGGGCGGACTCTGTTGGAGAGTGCAGTGAGTCAGAGACCCTGAAGGTCTTGGAGACCTTCAGGGTCTTCATCTCACCGCTGAATCAGCGGCAAAAACAGTCGCTGGGTCTGCCCCAAGACCGCCCAGAACGAGAAGTGGTTGGGCGTGGCGGTGATGGTGTTGGCCGCGCCGTCTAGGACGCTAGTGGGTTCCTGCACCCACTGCGCGCCATCCCAGTAGTACAGGGCCAGCGTGCTTTCAATCGCCGGGCCTTTCTCAGCGTCCGTGTATTGAATGGTGAGCGTGTATGGCTGGGTGGGCTGAGCGGGCTGGCCGGTGCTGCTATACACCGCCGTCACCTGGAAGTTGTGACTGATGTCAATCAAATTGACGGTTGTGGGAATATCCTCGGAGGAAAGGTAGGTGTGCGTGATGACGACCGCTTCGGTGAAGACGCCTGCGGAGAAAGAATAGATGGTGTCATCCACAGAGGAGATCAATTCACCGCCACTGGGTGAAACGGAAGCCGAGACTGGCGGATAAAACCCGATCACGTCCACCGGCGTGCTACTGGGAGTGGTCGTACCATCCCCGAGTTGACCAAAACTATTACTTCCCCAGCACTTGACGCCGCCGCTTATCAAGGCGCACGTGTGAGAGCCGCCCGCCGAGATAGCGGTGACACCACTCGCCATCCCGGTTACATCCGTCGGCGTACTGCGCTGGGTGGTCGTGCCATCGCCAAGCTGACCAGAGGAGTTGTCCCCCCAGCACTTGACTCTTCCACCCGATATCAGCGTGCAGGTATGGCCCTGATAACCACCCGCTGTGATGGCGGCGACTGCGCTTGTTAGCCCGCTCGGATCAGTGGGCGTATTACGCTGTGTCGTCGTGCCATCGCCAAGTTGACCCGTGGCGTTATAGCCCCAGCACTTGGCACCGCCGCCATTGGTCACCGCACATGTATGTGCATACCCAGCTGTAATACCAATTACACCACTCGTAAGCCCACTCACGTCCACAGGCGTGGGATGCTGTGCTATCGAGCCGGTACCCAATTGCCCAAAGTAGTTACCTCCCCAACACTTGACGCCACCACCGTTGGTCAATGCACAGGTGTGCTCATGGCCAGCCGCGATAGCAATTACGCCACTGGTCAATCCATTCACATCCATCGGTGTTGTGCTATCCTCGGTAGAACCATTACCAAGTTGACCTCTGCTGTTACGCCCCCAGCATTTGACCCCGCCCCCCACCGTCAGTGCGCAGGTATGCTGATCCCCCACTGCAATGGCTGTGACCTCATTCGCCAGCCCGCTCACGTCCACTGGCGTGAGACGGTCAGCGGTCGTGCCATCGCCGAGTTGGCCAAAGGTGTTAAACCCCCAACACTTGACACCCCCTGCACTGGTTACTGCGCAGGTGTGCGCAGATCCAGATCCGCCATCCACAGCAGCAACGTTACTTGCCAGCCCAGCTACAAACGCTGGAGTGCCTCGGTTGAGAGTCGTGCCATCCCCCAGTTGTCCGCTGAAGTTATATCCCCAACATTCGACGCCGCCGTTGCCAGTGAGTAAGCAAGTATGCCGCCATCCTGTCGCGATTGCGCTGGCGCTTTGCATAGAGATCGTCCCCCTGGGCACGGATTGGACAGCAAATGGGGCAGTGGCAAGAACAACGGCCTGGGTCGGTCTCGCAGCCCAGCCAGGAAAAGCCAGGGCCAGCAAGGTCAGTCCGGTTAAAAGCCTGCGAAGCACATTACCGTTCATCGTTATTCCTCCTTTTCGAATGGCGCGAATCAAAAACGCCAGCCTTGAGCGCGGGGCGCGTTCAAACGCTGGCGTTAGGATCACAGGCCCCACTGGCTCTGCCTGCTGACATAGCAGTTCACCGGTGGTTGAGTGAGTGGAGAACATATGTCTGAGCCACTCCGGGCATAACGAGAAGCCGACTCAGATCTTCCAGCGGATGGGAAGCGGATAAACGGATCGCCTTATCCGCTTATCCGTTTAAAAATCCGCTGGAAGCTGAGTAGGGCTCTTATTTTTTACACCAACAGGGTAGCCAAGTCCATAGACAACCGTCGCAAAGTCATAGACATTTGTACTGTTTTCGCCCACGTCCCCCGGCCCATTCGCATAGCCTCACAGTGATTTGCGGCTATCTCGCACTGCAACTGCCACACCCTATTGGCTATACGCAAGAACACAAGAGAGTTGCCTGATTGACGACTCGCTTTTGGAGTTTGGGATTTGGGGCTTGGGATTTTTGGGCGCTACGCTGCTCAAGGGCCTGGCTCAATACCCAACGCCTTGTGCAGATCAGGCAACGCCTCAGTGATATGGTGCTGTAAGTGTTCCAGCGCAATCGCCAATTCAGACAGCGATTCTTGCGTGGCTTCTGCATCGCCGCGGTAAGCATGGGAGCGCAACGCCGTCATCAAGTCGAGCACCGTTCCGGTTTCTTCTTCGATCTCGGACAAGTGCATGGCGAGCATAGCGATCTTTTCACTAAACCCAGCCGTTTTCAGAACCACGCTCAGTTCATCTCTAACCTCGATTGTCATTTATGACCTCCCTCTCCTCTGTCGCTGGGCCAACCGATCTTCTAATCGGCGTAAGCGAACCGTAAAGGCACTGATCTCGCTTTCCCAATGGGCAAGAAGGCCTTCATACGGAAGCAGGGCTTTTACTTTCGGGTGAGTCTCACGAACTTCCTCTTCCCCACCTGCACCACCACATCACCCGTGAACGCCAGCCGCGCGTTGACGTCTTCCACGACCTGCCCGTCCACCTTCACACCGCTCTGTTCGATTAACCGGCGGGCCTCGCCCTTCGACTTGACCAGCCCTTTCCCGGCCAGCACCTCCACGAGCAGCGGCTCGCCCTCGATGAGGAGGCGCTCCATCTCCTCCGGCAACTGGTCTTTCTGGAAAACCCGCCGGAAGTGTTCCTCGGCGGCGGCGACTTTGTCCTCGCCGTGGTAGACGGCGACGATCTCGCGCGCGAGTTCCATCTTCGCGTCGCGCGGGTGGCGTGTCCCGTCGGCCAGACCCTTCTCAATCTCGGCGATCTGCGCCGGGCTGTAGCGCGTCACCAGCTTGAAGTAGACCGGCATCGTAAAGTCGGGGAGGCTCATGACCTTGCC
>Ga0209341_10006017_pt1 | contig 10870 bp, 11 predicted proteins | sample RifCSP13_2_FD_184020 | JGI IMG/M metagenome (GOLD analysis project Ga0209341, IMG submission 184020) | Soil microbial communities from Rifle, Colorado - Rifle CSP2_sed 13_2 (SPAdes) (version 2) | ecosystem: Environmental > Terrestrial > Deep subsurface > Rock core/Sediment | place: Rifle...
CCTCGCCGACTCGCGACGATCGACCGGGATCGCCGACGTGCGCGCCGGGGCGCGCGTCGCGATCCTGAACGGCACGAACGTGCTGACGGCCGGGGTGGCGGTCAAGTTCCCGACCGGCGAGTTCGTGAACGACGCGGAGGTGGTCCCGGTGGGCGAGGGCCAGTACGACGTCGATCTCACGCTCGAGGCCGGCCGCTCGTTCTGGCCGCGGCAGGCCTACGTGAGCGTGCTCGTCGGCTACCGGCTCCGCGGTGCGAACGACGAGAGCGGGATCCACCCGGGCAACGAGCTGCTGTGGCTGGTCGAGGGAGGTCACAAGCTCGTGTCGCGGCTCAGCTTGAAAGCGGTGGCGCGCGGGCTTCACGGAGGCGCGTCCACCAGCTTCGGCCTCGACATCCCCACGCTGAAACGCGAGGCGGTGTATCTCCAGCCGGGGCTCGTGTGGGACCTGGGGAAGGAGCGCAGCGTGGAGCTGGCCCTTCGCTTCACCGTCAAGGGACGCAACTGGCCGGCCGGCCTGAGCGTGGGCGTCGGCTTCAACAGCCGTTTCTGAGAGGAGCGGGACGATGAGCGTGCGGATCGCGGTCGTCACGGGAGCGATCGCGGCGGCCGCGATCGCGGTCGCGGACCAGGTGCCGAAGGGATACCGCCAGGCGGTGCCGCGCGGTCTGATCACTTCGATCGACCAGCCCCGCTTCGTGCGAGCGGACCAGGGCGGAGCGGCGACCGGCCCGCTCGCGGGCACGCGGCTCGAGGACCTGCCGGGAAGCGTGAAGGTACCGTGGCGCGACTGGGTGCGCGCCCATCCCGACACGCTGGTGCTCTCCGTGCGCGGCGCGGAGCACGTGCGGGACGACCCCTACGCGCCGTACTTCAGCTCGCGGCTGGGATTCGGGAACCTGGCCGCGATCGACAGGCGCCTCCCGACCAAGGAGCCGGTGTGGGCGTTCGAGCACGCAGGGGGACGCTTCGCCATCCCGCACCGGGCGATCGAGGGTGGCGGGACGCTGGCGCTCGGCGACCTCTGGCTCTTCTTCTACCGGCCGCCCGGGGCGTCCATCTTTCTCTCGACGCGGGCGCTCGCTTCGAAGGGACGCTTCGTGTTCCAGGACGGCGCCTGGGTCCACGAGCCCACGGGCGCCGTGTTCGACGCGGAGCGGGGCGAGTTCCAGGGCTCCGCCGCGGGCCTCGAGCCGCTCGCCGGGTTCGACACCTTCTGGTACGTGTGGAGCCTCACCCACCGGGACACCGAGCTGCTGGGCCCTGCCCTCTGACCCGGGCCCCGCGCGGCGGGCGAAGCGACTGTCCAGTGAGGGATCCGACAGCGCTCGAGCGCGCCGGGCCGTAGCTTCTACCCGTGACCGTGAGGACGGTCGATTCCTCGAAGGAGATGATCGCGATGAAGAACGTTTCGAAGGTTCTCGCCCTCGGCCTGGTGGCGGCGCTCGGCGCCGTTTCCCTCCTGGTCGCCGGCGAGAAGGATCTCGTCGCCGGCGGCTACTGTCCGGTGGCGTACGTGAAGATGCACAAGGCGGTGAAGGGCGACGCCCAGTACAGCTCCGAGAAGGACGGGCACGTCTACCACTTCGCCAACGCCATGGCGAAGCAGCTGTTCGACGCCGAGCCCGCGAAGTACCAGATCGCCTACGACGGCTGGTGCGCGACCGGCGTCGCGATGGGCAAAAAGATCGCGAGCAACCCGGAGCTGTTCAGCGAGCGTGACGGCGTCACGTACCTGTTCTCGAGCGAGCAGGCGAAGGCGATGTTCGACAAGGACCCGGCCATGACGGTCGCCAAGGCGGACGCGGGCTGGTCGAAGATCAAGTAGTCCGTACGTCGTTGCTTTCTGGGGCCGCGGGGCGTCGCCCGCGGCCCTTCGTGCTTTCCCAGAGGCTTCCCCACGGAGAGCCGGACCGCGGTCACGCCCTGGGCGCCGGTCAGGAGTTAAGGCCGGGAAGTGTGAAGGACCCGACAGACCCCCGGGACGAGGCCGCGTAGCTTCTTGAACGTGGGCACACTGGGAGTCGGCGGCTGCGGGATCGGGCTCCGGCGGGAGCATTACGGAGAGGTCCTCGCCGAGCGGCCGAACGTCCCCTGGTTCGAGGTGATCTCCGAGAACTTCATGGGTGAAGGGGGCCGGCCGCTCCACGTGCTCGAGAGCGTGCGGCGCGACTATCCTGTCGCCATCCACGGCGTCTCGCTCTCGCCCGGGTCGGCAGAGGGCCTCGACGCCTCGTACATGCACCGCCTGCAGCGGCTGGTGGCCCGCGTCGAGCCCGCGCTCGTCTCGGACCACCTGTGCTGGACGGGCCTCGGCGGCCACAACAGCCACGACCTGCTGCCGCTGCCGTTCACGCGCGAGGCGGTCCGCGTCGCGGCCCGGAAGGTCGCGCAGGTCCAGGACGCTCTCGGCCGCCGGATCCTCGTCGAGAACGTCTCGAGCTACGTCCGCTTCCGCGAGTCCGAGATGGAGGAGTGGGAGTTCGTCGCGGCGGTGGCCGAGGAGGCCGACTGCCATCTCCTGCTCGACGTGAACAACGTCTACGTGAACGCGCGCAACCACGGGTTCCCTCCCCTGCGCTATCTCGAGGGGATCCCCATCGGGCGCGTCAGACAATTTCACCTGGCCGGTCACGAGGACCACGGCGACGTGGTGATCGACACGCACGACCACCCCGTGTGCGGCGCCGTCTGGGATCTCTACCGCGCCGCCGTTGCTCGCTTCGGGCCCCAGCCGACGCTCATCGAGCGCGACGCCCACGTGCCCGAGCTCGAGGTGCTGCTCGCCGAGGCGCGCGAGGCCGAGCGCATCCAGCAGGAGGCGAAGCGTGTCGCGGCTTGAGGCCTCCCGGCTCCGGCTGCTGCAGGAGGACTTCCTGGTCGGTCTCCGCGGCCGGTCGACGCCGGCGTGGACGGGGCCCGCGGGGCCCTTCCTGGCGCCGCCCACGGGCGACGTGGAACGGCGCTGGGCGATCTACTCGTCCGGCTACGTGGCCCGGCTGGTCGAAGCCCTGGAGAAGGACTATCCGGCTGTCCGGCGGATCCTCGGGGAAGGGCCGTTCGGCTCGCTGACCGCGCGCTACGTCCGGTGCTTCCCGCCGCGCTCGTTCGATATCGGACGGGCCGGCGACCGGCTGGCGGTCTTCCTCGCCGAGGACCCGCTCGCCGCTGATCTGCCCTTCCTCCCCGATCTCGCGCGCTTCGAGTGGAGCATGGCCGAGGCCTTCGTGGCCGCGGACAGCGTGCCGCTGGCCTGGAGCGACGTCGCGGCGCTCGGGCCGCAGGCCGTGGCCGACACCCGCTTCCGCCGCCGGCCGGGAACGACGCTCGTGCGCTCGTCGTGGCCGCTCTCCGCGCTGTGGGCGGCAAAGGACCTCGCCGACGAGGACGTGGACGTCCCGCTCGACCCTGCTCCCTCGACGCTACTCGTGTACCGCGATGGGCTCGAGGTGCGGCGCCGCCTCGTCGGCGAGGCGGACGCCGGCTTCCTGGAGGCGGCGGCCACGGGCCTGCGCCTCTCGGACCTGCTGAGCGAGGCGTCGGGCGAGGCCGAGGCGGCCGAGCTGGTCGCGCGCTTTCGTGTCTGGATCGTGAACGGGCTGTTCGAGAAACCCGGGCCGCCGGAAGCGGCTGCCCACTGAAGGAGAAGACAAATGAACGCTTCGAAGTCGCGACGGGTCCTGATCGCTTCGCTTGCCGGCGCCCTCGCCCTGCCCGCCCTCTCGGGCGCCCAGGACAAGCCGGCCGGGGACGGCGGGGAGAAGGTGAAGTGCTACGGCGTCAACAAGTGCAAGGCGACCGGAGACTGCGGTGGGCCCGGCCACTCGTGCGCGAACCAGAACTCGTGCAAGCGGCAGGGATACATCGACATGGACAAGGAGACCTGCCTGCGCATCGACGGCGGGCGGCTGACTCCGACGGAGGAGAAGGCAAAGGCGAAGCCCGGTGAGAAGAAGTGACTCGCCGACTCACTTCGTTCACCCGCCGCATCGCGTCGTTGACGGTCCTGTCTTCGGCTGTGGTGCTCGCCGCGGTGGCGGCGTGCGCCGAGCCGCTGAAGCTCAGCATCGACGCGCAGCACTCGACCGTCGGCTTCCGCGTCCGGCACCTCGTGACCAAGGTCAACGGGCAGTTCCGTTCCTTCGAGGGCAGTATCGACTTCGATCACCAAAACCCCGCGGCCTCGAAGGTGGTGGTCACGATCCAGGCCGCGAGCATCGACACCAACGTCGAGGCGCGGGACAAGGACCTGCGGAGCGCCCGCTTCTTCGACGTCGCGAAGCACCCCACGCTGACGTTCGCGAGCACCGGCGTCGCCGACGTCGTCGGCGCGAAGGGCCGCATCAAGGGGATCCTGACGATGCACGGCGTATCGCGCGAGGTGGCGCTCGACGCCGAGTTCCTCGGGTCCGGAAAGGACCCGTGGGGCAACCAGCGCTACGGCTTCCACGCCGCGACCAAGATCAACCGCAAGGACTTCGGGATGGCGTGGAACGAGGTGATCGAGGCCGGCGGCGTCCTCGTCGGCGACGAAGTGGAGATCACCCTCGACGTCGAGGCCGTGCCGGCGAAGTGACCGGGATGCGAATCGACCTCCTGACGTCGCCGGGCTGCCCCGGCTGCCCGGCGGCGCGCGAGGCGATCCTCGCCTTCGCGGCGGAACGGCCGGAGGTCGAGGTCCACGAGTGGGACATCACGCGCGACCCTGGGCCCGCCCGGGGCCGCGGGATCTTCGCGACCCCGGCCGTGATCGTGGATGGGGGCCGGATCCTCCTCGGGGTTCCGACATTGACGGAGTTGACGGGCGGGGAGTCCCGCGCACAGGGAGAACGCAAGGTGGCCGACACGACAGTCGTTGACGAAGTATTCGAAGCGGTTCGCAAGAAGTACGGCTTCGTACCGAACCTGATCCGGGAGATGAGCAAGAGCCCCGCCGTGGCGCGGGCCTACCTCGGAGGCCAGCAGGCGCTGACCGAAGGCAAGCTCACGGCGCGGGACCGGGAGGCGGTGCAGCTGGCCGTCTCGGTGTACAACGAATGCGCCTACTGTCGCGCAGCGCATCGGATGGGCGCCGACGCGACCGGGATCGCGCCGGCCGACGTTGCGGCGATCGAGCGCGGAGACCGCGCCGACGACCCGAGGGTCAGTGCGCTCGTCGCGGCGACGTGGGAGATCCTCGACGTCCGCGGGTGGCTGAAGGCAGCCGACCTCGACAGGTTCCAGGCTCTCGGCATCGACCGCGCCCAGATCTACGAGATCGTCGCGCTGATCGGGCTCAAGACGATCTCGAACTACGTGAACCACATCGCTCACACCGAGATCGACAAGGAGCTCCGGGGCTAGCGTCCGGCCCGGCACGGGCGTAGCCTGAGCGGACGGAGGCGATTTTGGCCCAGCGGACCAAGCTCTGGTACCTGAAGAACGTCAATCTCTTCCACGGGATGTCGGACGAGCAGATGCGCATGGTGGAGGAGCGAACGGTGATGCGGGAGATCCGGCGCAAGGAGGTGCTCTACCTCCCCGGCGACGCCGGCGATCGCATCTACCTGCTCAAACGAGGGGTCGTCAAGATCTCGACCCTCACCGACGACGGGAAAGAGATCATCCTGGCCCTGTTGCGGCCGGGCGAGGTCTTCGGCGAGGAGTCAGTCCTCGAGGACGCGCCCCGCGACCACATGGCCGAGGCGTACGAAGACGCCCTCATCTGCGTGATCACGCGGCAGGACTTCATGGGGATCCTCAGGGCCCACCCGGAGATGGCCTTCAAGGTGACGAAGCTCGTAGGCTTTCGCCTGAGGACCTTGCGAAACCGTGTAGAAGGGCTCCTCTTCAAGGGCGCGCCGGCGCGCCTTGCCCAGACGCTGCTCGACCTCGCGCGCGACCACGGTGTCAAGGACGACGACGGGGTGCTGCTGCCGCTCCGGCTCAGCCAGCAGGATCTGGCCAACCTGATCGGCGTCACGCGCGAGTCGGTCAACCTGGCGCTGGCCGACTTTCGGAGCCGAGGCCTGGTCGAGATGGAGGGCCGCTCGCTCCGGCTGCGGCGTCCGGAGGCGCTACAGGCCCTGGCATGAGCGGGCCGGCGAGACGCTAGGCCCCGGATCAGAACGCGGGCCGGGGCAGACGGCTTAGTACGACGGCCGGCATGGAGTATGGTCACTTCCTCAAGAGCTTCCGAGGAGACCCGTCCTGCCCCACGACATGCCCCTCGTCACGACGCTGGCGGCCGCGTTCGCGGCGGCCTGGGTGCTCGGCGTCGTCGCCCAGCGGCTCCGGTTGTCGCCGATCGTGGGCTACCTGCTGGCCGGGGTGGTGATCGGCCCGCACTCACCGGGGTTCACCGCCGACCTCCAGCTCGCGAGCCAGCTCGCCGAGATCGGGGTCGTGCTGTTGATGTTCGGCGTCGGGCTGCACTTCCACGTCTCCGACCTGCGAGAGGTGGGCGGCATCGCGATCCCCGGGGCGCTCGTCCAGAGCAGCGTGGCCACGCTGCTGGGGCTCGGGATCGGCCTCGCCTTCGGCTGGTCGGTTGTGTCCGGGGTCGTGCTGGGCATGGCGCTCTCGGTGGCGAGCACGGTCGTGCTGCTGCGAGGGCTGGAGGCGCACAACCTCGTGAGCACGCCGGCCGGCCACGCCGCGATCGGGTGGCTGATCGTCGAAGACATCCTGACCGTCCTGGTGCTGGTCGTGATCCCGGTGCTGGGCCAGACGGGCGCAGGCGCCGGCCCGGGCGCGGACGCTGGGCTCTTCCGGGAGCTGGCGTTGGCGTTCGGCAAGCTGGTCGCCCTGGTGGGCCTCGTCTTCGTCGTCGGCTCGCGCCTGCTGCCGCGCGCCCTCGTCTACGTGGCGCGGCTGCGGTCGCGGGAGCTCTTCACGCTCACGATCCTCGCGTTGGCGATCGCGATCGCGAGCGGCGCGTCGCTGCTGTTCGGCGCCTCGATGGCACTCGGGGCGTTCCTCGCCGGGATGGTCGTGGGTCAGTCGCCGGTCAGCCAGCAGGCGGCCGCCGACGCTCTGCCGATGCGCGACGCGTTCGCGGTGCTCTTCTTCGTGTCGGTCGGCATGCTGTTCGAGCCCGCCTTTCTGCTGCGCGAGCCGCTGCTGCTGCTGGCCGCTCTCGCCGTCGTGCTCGTGGGCAAGCCCGTCGCGGCGCTCGTGGTGGTGGCGCTGCTCGGCTACTCGACCCGCACGGCGATCGTGGTCGCGCTCGGCCTCGCCCAGGTCGGGGAGTTCTCGTTCATCCTGGGGGATCTCGCGCGGCAGAACGGCCTGCTGTCCGACACCGGCTTCAGCCTGCTGGTCGCCTGCGCGCTGGTGTCGATCTCGCTCAACCCGATCCTGTTCGCGTCTCTCGACGGGCTCGAGGGCTGGCTGCGGCGGCGCCCCACGCTGTGGCGGCTGCTGAATGCGGCGGGCTCGAGGCGCTATGCCGCCGCGAATGCCGAGACCGCGGCGGCCGTGGCCCGGGTGAACCTGCCGCTCGCGGTCGTGGTGGGCTACGGTCCCGTGGGCCGGGCCGTCGACGAGGCGCTGCGGCAGGCGGGCACGCGCACCGTCGTGATCGACCTCAACATGGACACGGTGGCACAGCTCAACTCGCGCGGCCGCCAGGCGATCTTCGGCGACGCGAGCCACGCGGGCATCCTGGCGCAGGCGGGCCTGGCACGCGCCACCCATCTGGTCGTGACGCTGCCGCACTCGGTGAACCGCACGCCGATGATCGCGGCGGCGCGACAGCTCAACCCGGCCTGCCGCATCCTGGTACGGGCGCGCTACCTGCGCGAGCGGGCCGAGCTCGAGTTGGTGGGCACGAACGCCGTCTGCTACGAGGAAGTCGAAGCCGCGGTGGCGCTCACGTCGCTCGTGCTCAAGGACCTGGGCACGGACCCAGCCGGGATCGAGCAGCACGCCGAGCGGGTGCGCCAGGAGGCGATGCGGCCCCAGCCGGGCGAGGCCTAAAGGCCGAGGGGTGCCGCGGGTAAAGCCCTCTCTAACGACCTCGGAGGACTATCGCCCATGGATACCCAGTCGATTTCCGGACTCAACTACGCTGCCGTGCTCGTGGCCGCCGTGCTGGCCTTCGTGATCGGGGGGCGTGGTACTCGCCGGCCCTGTTCGGGAAGGCCTGGCAGCGCGAGACGGGCCTGAGCAACGCCGAGCTTTCCGCCGGCAACCCGGCGAAGATCTTCGGCCTCTCGTTCGTGCTGGCGCTGGTCGCGGCCTTCGTGTTCGCGATGTTCCTGGGGCCGAAGCCGGCGCTCTCGCTGGCGCTCCCCGCGGGAGCGATGGCCGGGATCGCGTGGGTCTCGACCTCGTTCGGGATCAACTACCTGTTCGAGCACAAGTCGCTCACGCTGTTCCTGGTCAATGCCGGGTACCACACGGTGCAGTTCACCACGATGGGGCTGGTGCTCGGGCTCTGGCACTGAGCCGGTCGCCCGCCTACTCGAGGAACAGCCGGCGGCGGAGCCGCGCCTCGACGAGCACGAAGCCGTTGACCCGCTCCTGCCACCACAAGAAGAAGCGCCTCAGCCTCGGAGCGAGCCAGACGAGGGCGTGGACGCGGATCGCCGGCGCCGCGCGCCACCGCCTTCAGCGTCTGCCGGATGGCCCCGTCCTTGATGCCTCTGCTCCGCGACCATTCTGCATCGCCGAGCCCGGCGAGTCCCGTGGCGAGCCCCAGGGTAGACTGAGCGCCTCCTCCCATGCCTCATGAAGCAGCCGGGCTCGTTCGCAGCCTCACCCTCGCCGACACCACGGCGCTCGTCGTGGGTACGGTGATCGGCACCGGCGTTTTCCTGAAGACGGCTGTCATGGCTCAGGACGTCGGCAGCCCCGGCCTCGTGCTCGCGGCCTGGGTGGCGGCGGGGTTGCTCTCGCTCGCGGGCGCCCTGACCTACGCGGAGCTCGGCGCGATGCTCCCGCACGCCGGCGGGGAGTACGTCTACCTGCGCCACTCCTACGGCGAGGCCGCGGCGTTCGCTTTCGGCTGGATGCGCTTCTTCGTCGCCGGCAGCGGCTCGATCGCCATCCTGGGAACGGGGTTCGCGATCTTCCTGTCCGCGTTCGTGCCACTCAGCAGTGTGTGGGTCGAATCGAGGCTCACGCTGCTGGGGCAAGAGCTCCACTGGCAGCTCGGCGCGAAGCAGGTCGTGGCGGTCGCCGCGATCGTCCTCTTCTCCGCGGTCAACTGCCTGGCCGTGGCCTACGGCGGGAGGCTGCAGTCGATCCTGACCGTGCTCAAGCTCGCCGGGGTCGCCGTGCTCGTGGGCGGAGCGTTTCTGCTGTCCGAGACCGGGAGCTGGTCGCACCTGGCGAGCCCGCCGGGCGCCGCGGCCACGAGCGCAGCCGCCTTCGGGACGGCCATGCTGGCGGCGCTCTGGGCCTACGACGGCTGGAACAACATGCCGATGGCGGCGGGCGAGGTGAAGAACCCGGGACGCAGCATCCCGTTCGCGCTGATCGCCGGCATGGCCCTCGTGATGCTGATCTACTGCCTGGCGAACCTGGCCTACTTCTTCGCTGTGCCCTTCGGCGAGATCGTCACCTCGAACTCGACCGGGTTCCGCGACGCGCTGCCGGTGGCCACGAAGGCCGCGCAGACGTTCCTGGGGGACTGGGGCGGCCGGGTCGTGTCGATCGCCTTCATCCTCTCGACGCTCGGGGCGCTCAACGGCTCGATCCTGTCGAACGCGCGCGTGCCGTTCGCAATGGCCCAGGACGGGGTGTTCTTCGCGAGCACGGCCAGGCTGAGCCCGAGCACGCACGTGCCGGTGTGGTCGATCGTCGTCCAGGCGACCTGGTCGTGCCTGCTCGCCCTTTCCGGGACCTACGATCAGCTGACGGACTGCGTGATCTTCGCTTCCTGGATCTTCTACGGGCTCGTGACCTCGTCCGTCTTCGTGCTGCGGCGCAAGCTCAAGGACGCTCCGCGGCCGTACAGGACACTCGGCTACCCGCTGGTGCCCCTGGTGTTCGTGGCGACGGCCGCATGGCTCGTGATCAACACCCTCGCGCACCGGCCGGTCGAATCGGCCGTAGGTCTGGCGCTGATCGCCGCCGGGCTGCCCTTCTACTTCCTGTTCCGGCGGCAGCGGCGGCAGCGAGAGCTGGCGGGCGGATAGCAGGGGCCCCTGTTCCGACGGGCCTGCGTGCCGGGCTCACGCAGGCCCGCCCCGTTCCTCGTCAGCTCTCGACGAGTGCCTTGCGGACGGGCTCGGCCCTGACGTCGCTCTCGAGCTTCACCTGGTTGTCGACGCCGAAGGCGAGCGTCCCGCGCGCGATGTGCCCGACGAGCTGCTGCTCCACGGCGCTGCCGACGACTCCCGTGAGCGTGATCTGGCCCTTGTCCACGATGATCCGGATCGGGGGGTGGACCCAGCTCGCGTACTGGACGAAGCGCTCGTCGCCGTAGATCCGCCGCGCCAGTTCGCGTCGCAGCCGGTCGTCGAAGCTCGAGACGCCCTGGACGCGGATCTCGCTCTTCATGCCCTTGAGGCCGGGGACGGCGGCCACGCGGCTCTCGATGTCGGTCTTGCGGTAGGGCTGGTTCACGGAGCCGCGCAGGATCACGACTCCGCCCTCGACGCCCGCTTCGATGCTGTCGTACACGGTGTACCAGGCGTAGCCCAGGATCTCGTCGACGACGTCCGCGCGGATCTCGGCGTCCCTGCGCTCGACATCCGGCACGACCCGCAACTGGTTGACGACCGACTTCGATTCCTTGCGCGCGGCGCGCTCCGCAGCGAGCGCTGCGTCCAGGCGCTTCAGTCGCATGAGGACGACGCAGCGCCGCGCCAGCGCCTCGGCCTGGCGCGGATCGAGCTCCAGCGCGCGGTCGAAGTCGGCCCGCGCCTCCTCGCTGCGCGCG
>Ga0209341_10006018_pt1 | contig 10870 bp, 11 predicted proteins | sample RifCSP13_2_FD_184020 | JGI IMG/M metagenome (GOLD analysis project Ga0209341, IMG submission 184020) | Soil microbial communities from Rifle, Colorado - Rifle CSP2_sed 13_2 (SPAdes) (version 2) | ecosystem: Environmental > Terrestrial > Deep subsurface > Rock core/Sediment | place: Rifle...
GTGTAGACGCGAACCGGATGGAGGTGATGGTATGGTGGAAGCGACACGGATTGGTCCGGCCGAGGTACGAGCGCGCCTGCAGGCGGGGACCGGGACGGTGCTCGTCTGCGCGTACGAGGACGAGGCCAAGTTCAGGAGGGCCCGGCTCGAAGGGGCCATCTCGCTGACCGCGCTCAAGGCGCAGCTGCCGTCCCTGGCGAAGCAGACCGAGATCGTCTTCTACTGAGGCTGACCGGACGACGCCAGCGCTGCCGGTCGGGCAGCCGAGTATATCCAGAAGGGATACCCCAACGCCAAAGTCCTCGCCGGCGGGATCGCCGCCTGGAAGGCGGCCGGCTATCCGGTGTACAGGAACGGCGCCTAGCGGCCCGGAGCCGGGGCGTGCGCCTCGCGCGGCGGAGCAATCGCAGAGGCGAAACAGATCGCGTGCGAAGAGAGGGTGCCGCAGAGATGGGTCAACGGGGCGTCGTCCTCATCGTTTCCCTGGTCCTCGTGACTTTCGCCGCAGGATGCGGACAGGCAGAGAGCCCCCAACCCGAGACGGCGGCAGGGTGGAAGAAGTTCGGGGGGGCCGGCGTGGATGTGTGGCTGCCGGACAGCTACGAGGGTGGGGACCTGACCAAGGACCTGCCCGTGATGGTGGAAAAGGTGAGGGCCCTGGGGCCGGGCTACGAAGAGATGGCCCGGACGATCGAACGCAATCCGGGGGCATTTCGTCTCTGGGCCTTCGACGCGAAGATCGGTGCCTCGGGAGGCCTGACCAACCTGACGCTGGTCGCCGAGGGCGTTCCCTCGGCTGTCTCCATCGAAACGTACCTCGGCATGGTCGGCAAGCAACTGCCCAAGCACTATCGCGTGGTCGAACAGAGCGCGGTCCCCCTCGCCCTCTACAATGCGGGCCGCATGGTGATGGAGGCCGATTTCGGGGGTGCGCGGGTCAGACAGGTGGCGTATGTGGTCAAGAGCGACAGCACCATGTGGGTCCTGAATTACTCCACACCCGCAGACGAGTTTGACGAGCGGCTGTCGTCCTTCGAGGCGAGCGCGCACACGTTCAGCATCCAGCAGAAACAGAGCCTATGGCAGAAGGCGCGGGATACGGTCCTCGGGGTGATCCGGCGGAAAGGATGAACAGGATCGCCCCGACCCCATCATCCGTCCACATCAGATCCCAACAACCCAACAAACCCAACTAACCCAAGGAACCCAACAAACCCGATAAACCCAGTAAACCCAGAAATGGTGCGTGTAGGCATTTTTTATCACGAAAGCTTCAGCCGCAAGAGCTACCTCACCGTCGGCCGGCGGCTGGCCGAGTTCCCTGCGGCCCTCGATGACCTCCTGAAGGACGACCGGTTCCGCCTCTACCGCTGTCCCGAGGCAGGCGACGACCTGATCCTGCTCGTCCACGTTCCCGCGCTCATTCCGGACGTCGAGGCGGATCCGCTGTGAAGCACCGCCCGGGCCTCCGTCGGAGGCGTCGTGGCAGCGGCCGAGAAGATCGCCACGGGGGAGATCGACCGGGCCTTCGCCTTCATCGGGGCGGGGGGGCACCACGCCGGGCGGGACTTCTTCGGCGGCTACTGCTGCTTTAACGACGTCGCCATCGCCATCGCCCACCTGCGCCGGGCCCATGGCGTCCGCCGGTTCGCCATCCTCGATACCGACGCCCACCATGGCGACGGGACGCGGGACATCGTCCAGGACGACCCCGAGGTGCTCCACGTCTGCATCTGCGGGATGCGCTACGAGTCCCCGGACGGGACCAAAGTGGACGTCCCCACCCCCTGGGGCGGACGCGACCCGGACGAGGCGTATCTCGAGACCGCGCAGTCCGCCTTCGCCGCGCGCGTCCGGGCGTTTCGCCCCGAGTGCACCGTCTGGTACTTCGGCTTCGACGGGCATCAGGGGGACTACGGGGACATGGGCCTGTCGCTGCGCGCCTTCGTGGGGCTCGCCGATTTCATGGTGACGGCGGCGCGGGAGGCGTCAGGGGGGAAGCTCTTGACGGTCCTCGGAGGCGGCTCCCGCACCGATCTCGCCACCCGCATCATCCCTCAGGTGATCCAGCGCCTCGGCCAGGCGTAGGGCAGGTGTCAGTCGGTCCTCGGCCAATAGCGTCATGGGTCAATTCTTACTTGACAAGCTTTAACGAAGTCCTTTAATAGCTCTAATGACATCCTGCTGAGTCTAGCAGAGCACATAGGCAGATTTTGGCTTGGATCGTTGCGCGGTTACACATCATCGAGCGGTTGCTTCAGATATTCGGCACGGCTGCGCCGTAATTCATTTCACAGGGAGGGAAGGCAATAGCAAGAGAGAGCATCACGGGAGAATCTATAGCCTTGTGAGCTGGTTATAGTCCGACCTGCGTGCCGGCAGGGTCTCTCCGAAACCCTAGCCGCATGGCCCGACTGGATCGTCCATCCGGGCCTTTCAGTTTCTGCGGCTGCCTGCCGGCGCCTGCGTGGGGGAGACAGGACGAACGTGGAGCCTTTGCGCATTCTGCATCTCGAAGATGACCCGGCGGATGCCGAGCTTGTCCGGGTAACGCTGGAGCAAGGCGGCGTTACTTGCGATGTGGTGCAGGTCCAGAACCGCGAAGATTTCCTTGCCGCCCTTGAAAACACTGCATACGACCTCATCTTAGGAGACAACAAGCTCCCCGCATTCGACGGGCTTTCCGCCTTGGGATTGGCACGACAGAAGTGTCCTCACACTCCCTTCATCTTCGTCGCAGGGACGATGGGCGAAGATGTTGCGGTCGAAACCCTCAAGAGCGGTGCAATGGATTACGTCCTGAAAGACAGACTGTCAAAGCTGGTGCCCGCGGTCCGACGGGCGATCCGGGAAGCCGAGGAGCAGCGGGAGCGTCGTCGAGCCGAGGACGCACTCGAGAATGCCGTGGAACGGTTTCGGCGACTCGTGGATTCAGCAGTGGACGCCATTGTCGGGGTCGACGGCGAGGGCCGCATCACCCTGGTCAATCCGCAAGCCGAGAAGCTGTTCGGCTACTCCCCAGGAGAGCTCCTCGGGAAGCCGATAGAGATTCTGGTGCCGCAACGCTTCCGGGAGGCCCACGTGGCACACCGGGTGGGCTACTGTCTGGACCCCCGCCAGCGGCCCATCGGTGTCGGTCTGGATCTCTTCGGCCGGCGCAAGGACGGGACCGAGATCCCGGTGGAGATCAGCCTGAGCCCGATGGAAACAGGGGAAGGCCTTTTCGTGACCGCGATCATCCGCGACATAACCGAAAGGAAACAGGCGGAGTTGAACGTGCGCGAGAAACAGCGGCTCGAGGACATGCTTCGCTTCAAGTCGGCGTTCATCACCAACATGTCCCACGAGCTGCGGACACCGCTCAATTCGATTATCGGGTTCTCCGAGCTGCTCGAGGGACAGCACTTTGGCGCCTTGACCGAGAAGCAGGTCCGCTATGTGGCCAACATTCAATCGAGCGGACAGCATCTCCTCTTGCTCATTGACGACATCCTGGATCTCGCCAAGATCGAAGCGGGACGGATCGATCTGCAGCCCGAGGCCTTCCCCCTTCCCGAGGCCCTCCGGGCCGCCCTGCACATGATCCGCCCGCAGGCCGTGGCAAAGGGCTTGACACTCCACCTGGACGTGGAGAATTCTCCCAAGACGGTGGTCGCCGATCCGACCCGATTCAAACAGATCCTCTTCAACCTCCTGTCGAACGCGGTGAAGTTTACCGGGGAGAAGGGAAAGGTGACCCTTTCCGCTACGGTCCAACGTGCAACGTCCAACGTGCAACGTCCAAAAGTTCATGACGTTCGACCGAGGCCCTTGGACGACCAGACCTTTGTCGAGGTCAGCGTCGCGGATACGGGGATCGGGATCAAGGCGGAAGACATCCGGAAGCTCTTCCAGGAGTTCACGCAGCTCGATGCCCCGCTGACCAAGCGGTATCAGGGGACCGGGCTCGGCCTCGCCCTGACGAAGAAGCTCGTCGAGCTGCACGGGGGACGGGTCTGGGTCGAGTCCGCCGGCGAGGGGCGAGGCAGCACCTTTCGTTTCACCCTACCTCTGGAAGGGTCCCCGCCCGCAATAGATCAATAGATCAATAGACCGCGCTGGGGCATTTTTGCCCCCAACATTGTTCAATTGTTCCACTGCTCCACTGCTCCAAAGTAAGCGCACTGTGTGCGTTTACTTTATCGGGGGCGGGACGGCCTCGGGGGTGGGGGAAGCTGCCGTCGCTCCTGCCTTTCGCGGCGCAGACGCTGGCGCTCTTCGGGAGGAAGCTCGCGGAGCCGCCGCCACTCCTCCCGCAGCCGTTCGCGTTCCTCGGGCGGGAGGTTCCGGAACTCCCGGAGACGTTCCCGGAGGGCCTCGCGCCGCTCCGGCGGCAGCTCGCGCCACCGCCGGAAGCGTTCCCGCAGGCGGTCGCGCTCGTCCGGCGGCAACTGCTGCCACCGCCGGTAATTCTCACGGATGCGGTCCTGCTCGTCGGGGGGAAGCCGGCGGAAGGATTCCAGCCGCTCCCGCAGGCGCTGTTTTTGCTCGGGTGACAGGTTCTGCCATCGCCGGTGCAGCTCCCGCACACGCTCCCGTTCTTCGGAAGAGAGCCCCTGCCACCACTGCCGGAGGTCCCCCTCCGGCGTCTGGGCGGCCAGGCGCCCCGCGGACCCTCGCGACTGGGCCTGCGCTTCTCGGCTCAGGCTCGGTACGGCAAGCAGGAGCATGCCGGTGATGATGATCACGATGCGTTTCATCGCGCTCCGCCGCCTTTCTCGGATCCCGGGGGCAGGCCGGGATCGATCTCGCTCAGGATCTCCATCTCTTGCAACATGTCGAGCAACTGCAGCATCTCCAACTCGCTCAGCACATCCAGGTCCTGGATGATCGCATCCTCGTCCGCCTGCTCCTCTTGGGGGGCCGCCTGCGATCGCGCGTCCCATCCCGCCTCGGCGAAAGCGCCCCTGATCAGGCAGAGCGGCAGGACAAGCGTCCACACCCACGTCCGCGGCATCTCACGCCGCCCTTCGAGACCCGGGGACGAATCTGGACCGGAGCAGGTCCCAGTCCTCGAGCAGCTCCATCTCTTCGAGGAGCTCCATTTCCTGGAGCACGTCGAGTTCCTCGCTCACGAGCAGGTGCTGGGTCAACTTGAGCGAGGCGAGCTCGGGCAACGCGGGCCGCTCGGGCAGGTTCAGCCAGGTCAGCGCGGCTCCCGCCAGGAGGACCATCGCAACCACCAGAGCCGGAATCGGGCGCAGCACGAGGGGGGCGAGCCAGCCCCACCAGCCGGATGTCCCCGAGGCCGGCGTCGCTCGCTGGCGGATTTCCCGGAGGTACTGCTGCCAGAAAGCCTCCGAGGGCTCCGGTGCCGGGATCCCTGCGACGAGGGCGAGCGTCTCCTGCAGCGCTTGCAGCTCGGCGCGACAACCCGGACACCGTCCGAGGTGGGCGTCGAGATCCGCCCGCGCGTCCGCGCCCAGGTCCCCGTCCAGGTATGCGAGTAACAGGCTGCGATAGTCACTGCACTCCATGACAGTCCTCACGCCTCCTCGCGGAATGCCTTGAGCTGGATCCGCAGGTTCGCCACCGCGTGGAAGTAGTTCGCCCGCACCGTCCCCTCGGAGCTCTCCAGGATCTCGGCGATCTCCCGGTAGGGGAGCCCGTGATGGACCCGTAGCACGAGTGCCAGGCGCTGCTGGGGCGGCAGCGCCTCGACGGCGTCGGCCACGGCCCGGAGCCGTTCCTGCTTCTCCAGCGTCTCGAGCTGCTGCGCCGAGGGGTCGGCGGTCTGGGGCACCTCTGCCGGGCTCGCGAAGCGCTGGTGTCTCAGATGCGTCAGGCAGAGATTCACCGTGATGCGATAGAGCCAGGTGGAGAGGCTCGAGCGGCCGTCGAACTGGGTCAGCCCCTTGTACGCCCGGAGGAACGCCTCCTGGGAAATGTCCTTGGCATCCTCTGCGTTCCGGGTCATGCGATAGGCCAACCGGTACAGGTCCTTCTGGTGTTGCCGGACCAGGGTGTCGAGGGCGGAGGGATCGCCCCGCCGGAATCGTTCGATCAGGGCCAGTTCCGCCTCGGTCACCTGGGGTCCCTCCGATCGGCCCTCTCACCTCCCTCCTGTCCCCTTAGACTCGGCAGCGGGGGAGATGTTGAATGGGCCCGGCGTTCTTTTCGTCCTCCCTTCATGCAAGAGGCAATCCAACGCTTCGCTCGTCGCCTTGACAGCAGAGGGACCCGGTCGGTAGAGTGTGGCGGGTTGCGCGGTCCGGGGAGGTGAATGATTGATCGCAGCGTCGCGCGCGTCCGCGGTCAGGAGGCTGTGCCTCGGAGGTTCTCACGGGGTCCTCATTGTTCTCCTCGTGTTGACCTCCTGCGCCGGGCCTCGGGTGCGGCCGCCGGGCCCCGGGGGCGAGGTCGGAGTCGCCTCCTGGTACGGGCCGAAGTTTCATGGACGGCGGACGGCGAGCGGGGAGGTCTTTGACATGAACGATCTGACCGCCGCGCACCGGACACTGCCCCTCGGCTCGTGGGTCCAGATCACGAACCTCGACAACGGGCGGTCGATCCAGGTCCGGGTGAACGACCGGGGGCCCTTCGTCGCCGGTCGGATCATCGACGTCTCCTACGCCGCGGCGCGGGCCCTCGACATGGTGGGGCCGGGGCTGGCCGAGGTGCATGTCTGGCCATTGGCGGCCCCCCCCGTGCGCCTAGCCGCCCGCCCCCGGGCCTATACGCTGCAGCTGGGGGCGTTTGCGGACGAACGCAACGCCACCGCCCTGAAGGCCCGCCTCGACGCGCTCACGCCGGGGACGTATATCAGCGCGGTCACGGCCGGCGGGCAGACGCTGTACCGCGTCCGGGTGGGCAGCTTTACGAGCCGGGAGGCCGCCACCCGCGCCGCGGTCCGAGTGGCCGCCCACGGCATGAGCGTCATCCTGATGGAGCGTGACTGAGGCAGAAAAGTCTTGACACCCCGCGGTATCCCATGTTAGCTTCCCAAAACGCTTTGTGCCTTGGTCCGTGAGTATCCTTCCTGTGCTCGGAAATTCTGTCACAGGCCTCGCCCGTGATCCCGCCCCTCCGAGGAGGTTGACGACCAGCGGCGAGTCCAGGAAAGGCCCGTATGGCCCCAACCGGGAGGAGCCCATGGCGCCGAGGTTCTTTACCATCCTCGTCCTGACCGATGGGACGACCCGTCCGCACCAGGTCCGTGTCGCGCTGCGAACACTCGGGATCGTCCTTGCCGGGGTCGTGGTCCTCACCCTCCTCCTCACCGTCGTCGGCTACCGCGCCTTGACCCGCGAGGTGGACTACCAGGAGTTTGCCAGCCTGCGCGCCGCGGTCCAGGCCCAGCACGGCATGGCCGCCCAGCTCGAGACGCTGCAGCAGGAGCTCAGCCGCCTGCGCACCTTCGACACCCAGATCCGCCGCCTCGCCGGGCTGGATACCGCCCCCCGGGGCAGCGGCAGCACCCTCGCCGTGGGCGGGGGCACCCTGGAGCTGAGCAAGGCGCTCAAGGCGAGCGAGGAGGCCGAGACGGGGACGCTCCTGCAGCGGCTCGTCCAGGACCTCGAACGGCTCGAGCGGGAGATCGCGCTGCGGGGCGAGAGCTTGCAGGCGGTCCAGGAGTACCTGACCAAGCAGAAGGATCGGCTCACCGCCACCCCCTCCCTCTGGCCCACCGAGGGCCAGGTGACCTCCCGCTTCGGCCCCCGGACGTCGCCCTTCACCGGCCAGCCCCAGCACCACACCGGCGTGGACATCGCCGCGCCCCCCGGGACCCCCATCCGGGCCCCCGCCGCCGGAGTCGTCACCTTTGCCGGGCCGCTCCCCGGCTACGGCAACGTGCTCGTCCTCACGCACGGCTTCGGCTTCAAGACCTTCTACGGGCACAATCAGCGGAACGCCGTCGTGAAGGGCCAAGCCGTCACCCGCGGCCAGCAGATCGCCACCGTGGGGAATACCGGCTACAGCACCGGGGCGCACCTGCATTACGAGGTCCTCCTGAACGACGCCCCCCACGACCCGTTGAAGTACATCGTGGATGAGGAGCGGCGGGCCACCGTGATTCGAGGACAGTAGGCGGACAGGCGGCTCACAGGCGTTGCGACATCCCCCGCACCGGCGGGGGATTTTTTTTGGCCGGACCTTTGCAGTTGATGCCTGGGGGGGAGTGTGCTAGCGTAAAATGAGTTTTTTTGTGCGTCGCGCGGTGTGAAAGGACAGCAGATGGGGATCTGGAAGACGCTCATCGGCACGGTGATCGGCACGAAGAATGAGCGGGAGCTCCGGCGGATCCAACCGCTGGCGGCGCGGATCACTGCGCTCGAACCGGAGATTCGGACGCTTGACGATGCGGCCCTGGCGGCGAAAACCCCAGAACTCAAGGAGCGGCTCGCACGGGGGGCGACGGTGGAGGAGATCCTGCCCGAGGCCTTTGCAACCGTTCGCGAAGTGGCCCGCCGGGTCCTCAACATGCGGCACTTCGACGTGCAGCTCATCGGGGGCGTGGTGCTGCACGAGGGGAAGATCGCGGAGATGGCCACCGGGGAAGGGAAGACCCTGGTGGCGACCCTGCCGACGTATCTCAACGCCCTCGAGGGCCGCGGGGTGCACATCGTGACCGTGAACGATTACCTCGCGAAGCGCGACAGCCAGTGGATGGGAGGGATCTATCAATTCCTGGGGCTGCGCGCGGGCCTCATCCAGCACGACATGGACGATGCGGACCGTCACCGGGCGTATGCGGCCGACGTGACGTACGGGACCAACAATGAGTTCGGCTTCGACTACCTCCGGGACAACATGAAGTTCGCCCTGGAGGACATGGTGCAGCGCGAGCTCCATTACGCCATTGTGGACGAGGTGGACTCGATCCTCATCGACGAGGCCCGCACCCCTCTCATCATCTCCGGCCCGGCCGACGAGTCGACCGACCGCTACTACCAGATCGATCGGATCATCCCGCGGCTCAAGCGCGCGGCGACCATCACGGGGGGGAAACTGTCCGACGTCGAGGCGACCCGGGAAGGCGATTTCATCGTGGACGAAAAGGCCAAGACCGTCACCATCACCGAGCAGGGGGTGGCCAAGGTCGAGCGGCTGCTCGGGGTCACCAATCTGTACGATCCCGATAACATCGACGTCCTGCATCACGTCCAGCAGGGGCTCAGGGCGCACAACCTGTTTCAGCGGGATGTGGACTACGTCGTCAAGGACGGTCAGGTGATCATCGTGGACGAGTTCACCGGGCGCCTGATGCCCGGGCGCCGGTGGTCGGACGGGCTGCACCAGGCGGTCGAAGCCAAGGAGAAGGTCAAGATCGAGCGTGAGAACCAGACCCTCGCGACCATCACATTCCAGAACTACTTCCGCATGTACGACAAACTCGCCGGGATGACGGGAACGGCCGACACGGAAGCGGCTGAATTCGCGCAGATTTATAACCTGGACGTTGTCATCATCCCCACCAACCAGGTATTGCTCCGGACGAACCATCCCGATGTCATCTATCGGACCGGGCAGGAAAAGTTCACGGCCGTCGTCGATGAGATCGTCGAGCTGCACCAGATGGGACGGCCGGTCCTGGTAGGCACCACCTCCATCGAGAAGTCGGAGCGGCTCTCGACGCTGCTCAAGCATCGGGGCATCCCGCACCAGGTCCTGAACGCCAAGTACCACGAGCGCGAGGCGGAGATCGTCGCGCAGGCCGGGCGCTACAAGGCCGTGACCATCGCGACCAACATGGCGGGGCGCGGGACCGATATTTTGCTGGGCGGCCACCCCCACAACTTGGCCCGGGAGATGGTGCGGCGGCAGGAGAACCCGGAGGACGTAGATCCCGGAGAGATGGCGCGGACCCTGGAGGAGGCCAAGCGGATGCAGCAGTACGGGCTCCTCGACCCCGCCATCGAGCCCGACGCCTACGCCCGGTGCCTCGCCAAGGTGCGCCCCCTGTGCAACGCCGAGCACGAGCGCGTGGTGCAGCTCGGCGGGCTGCATATCGTCGCGACCGAGCGCCACGAGGCCCGGCGGATCGATAACCAGCTCCGGGGCCGGGCGGGCCGGCAGGGCGACCCGGGCTCTTCCCGCTTCTACCTGTCGCTGGAGGATGACCTGCTGCGGATCTTCGGCGGCGAGCGGCTGCAGCGGATCATGGACAAGCTCGGGATGGAAGAGGGCGAGGTTATCGAGCACGGCATGGTCACCAAGGCCATCGAGACGGCGCAGAAGCGGGTCGAAGCGCACAACTTTGAGATCCGCAAGCATCTCCTCGAATACGACGATGTGATGAACCGCCAGCGCCAGATCATCTACGGGGAGCGGCGGAAGATCCTCGACGGGGAGAACCTTCGCGAGACGGTGCTCGAGATGGCCGAGGAAGTGCTGGAATCCCTCGTGGGGCTGTACGCGCACGAGAACACGTACCCGGAGGAGTGGGATCTCCGTGGGCTGTCCGAGGCGCTCTACCGGCAGTTCGGCGTGGACTTCGCCGTCCCGCCCGAGGCGCTGCAGGAGCTGACGTTCGGGGCCCTGCGGGGCGAGGTGTGGGAGAAGGTCCGGGAGGCTTACGAGCGGAGGGAACAGGATCTCGGCGCGGATCTCATGCGCGTCCTCGAGCGGGAAGTCATGCTGCGCGTCGTGGACGCCCAGTGGAAGGATCACCTCCTGGCCATGGACCACTTGAAGGAGGGGATCGGGCTCCGGGGGTACGGGCAGCGGGATCCGCTGGTGGAATACAAGCGGGAGGGCTTCGAGATCTTCGACGCGATGGTCGATCGGATCAAGGAGCAGGGCGTGCTGTATCTCTACCGGCTGCAGCCGGTCGTCTCGGAGGCTGAGCCCTCCGCCGAGGCGGCGGGGGACGGCCAGACCCAGCCGCGGA
>Ga0209341_10006019_pt1 | contig 10867 bp, 5 predicted proteins | sample RifCSP13_2_FD_184020 | JGI IMG/M metagenome (GOLD analysis project Ga0209341, IMG submission 184020) | Soil microbial communities from Rifle, Colorado - Rifle CSP2_sed 13_2 (SPAdes) (version 2) | ecosystem: Environmental > Terrestrial > Deep subsurface > Rock core/Sediment | place: Rifle...
CACCGCCGGGCAGGATATAGCCGAAGACCACTACACCTATCTGAAGATCAAGGGCAATTTCCTGTACGAGAAGGATTTCAAGCCCACCTACCGCTGGTACAACGACACCGTCTCCTACCGCTACCTGCTGGGCGACCAGTTCGACCCGAGCCAGCCGCTGCAGCTCAACCCGCCGGGCGGCGATATCGACGACCCGCGATCCCGCATCTTCCCCTTCAAAGTCCACGTCGCAAAACAACCCTATGACTCGGCCAACAACATCCTAATCCCGCCCATCACCGCCGGCGAGGGCGGCTACTGGACCACTTTCGACTGGTCGAGCGCCCTGCAGCTTGGGGCCGAGAACGCCGGGTTGGATTACAGCGGGGAGTATGGCTTTGCCGAGACCTGGATGTACTGGCCGACCACCCACATGGTCCAGCCGAAAGAGAACGCCTTGCAATGCACCAGCTGGACCATGTGGGACGGGCGCCTGGACTGGCAGGCACTCGGCTACCCCGGCGACCCGATGGAATGGGGCGGCCGCGCCCAGAATAAATAGCCCGGACCTGTCAAGATGATGACCAAGCGAACCATTCTCCTGTCTACCCTCGTGCTCCTGGTTGGGGCAGCCCTGGCTATCGGAGCGGCGAGCGCCCAAAGCAGCCCGCGCGCTATCACGCAGGCCTCGCCCCTGCATCCCACCTTCCCGCTGCTCGACGAGAGCGGCGCCAACGTGCTCGAGACCGGCCACCCGGTCTCGACGGTGCAGACCTGCGGGCAGTGCCACGACGCCGGGTTCATCACCTCCCACAGCTTCCACGCCGACCTGGGCCTGGGCGACTACACCGAAGCGGGGGATACCGGCAGCGGCCGTCCCTGGGACACCAGCCCCGGCCTGTTCGGCAGGTGGAACCCCCTGACCTACCGCTACCTGTCCCCTGAAGGGGACGAACGCCTGGACCTGAGCACCCCAGACTGGCTGAAGGAGTTCGGTGACCGGGTGGTGGGCGGCGGCCCGGCTGTCACCAGCCGGGATGGCCATGCGTTATCCGCAGCTCCCGTTAGCCCCAGCGATCCGGATACCACCTCCATAGACCCAACCACCGGGAAATCTGTCCCCTGGGACTGGCAATCATCGGGAACGATGGAGATGAACTGCTTCCTGTGCCATTTCACCAGCCCGAACAACGCCGCCCGCCAGGCGGCTATCCAGGAAGGCAAATTCGGCTGGGCTCCTACAGCCACCCTGCTCGGCACCGGTATCGTCGAAGGATCAGGGGAGAACTGGCAGTGGAACCCGGCGGCTTTTTCTGAAGACGGCGAACTGGCGGCTGAGTTCGTGGCCATCCAGGACCCCACCAACGAAAACTGCGCCCAGTGCCACGGGCTGGTGCACACCGATCCCGAAGAGCCGCTGGCGCTGGCTGGCTGCGACCTAGAGAACTGGGGTACCGCCACCACCGGTCAGGTGATCTCTGCCCAAAAGATCTCCCAGTCGGGAATGAACCTGTCCGGCAAAGATGAAGTCTCCCGTTCCTGGGATATCCACGCCGAGCGCGGCCTGCAGTGCACCGACTGCCACTATTCGCTCAACAACCCGGTGCAGTATGCAGAGTCGCCTGACTCGCGCCCTGAGCACCTGCAGTTCGACCCGCGCCGCCTGGAGATCGGGGAGTATCTGGAGAAGCCCGACCATAACTTCGCCCGCGGGCAAAGCGCCCAGCACACGGTCGACCCGGAATCGAAGGCGACCATGCAGCGCTGCGAAGCATGCCATGACGCTGCCAGCACCCACGGATGGCTGCCTTATACCGAGCGCCACATGGCCGAGCTGGCCTGCGAAACCTGCCACATACCCCGGGTGTACGCCCCGGCCGTCCAGGCTTATGACTGGACGGTATTGAAGCTGGACGGCAGCCCCATGACCACCTGCCGCGGGGTGGACGGCTCGGGTGGAGACCTTGACCACCTGATCACCTCTTTCCAACCGGCGCTGCTGCCGCGCCAGAACGTGGACGGCGAGTCGCTCCTGGCCCCCTACAACCTGGTGACCGTCTGGTACTGGGTCTATGAAGACGCCAACGGCAAGGCCCGCCCGGTGCGTCTGGAGGACCTGAAAGCCACCTGGTTCGACGGCCAGGGATACGCCCCCGGGGTGGTGAGCGCCTTAGACCAGGATGGAAACGGAAGCCTGGAAGAGGCCGAGCTGCTCCTGGATACACCTGAAAAGCAGGCGGTCCTTGCTGGACGAATGGAAGCAATCGGCCTGAACAACCCGCGCATCGCCGGGGAAGTCCAGCCGTACAGCCTCAACCACAACGTGGCGCGGGGCGAATGGGTTACCAGCGACTGCCAGACCTGCCACTCAAATGATTCACTCATCGCGCAGCCGGTCGAACTGTCCGGTTCGGTTCCAGGCGGGGTGCTACCGGAATTCGTCCAGGACGCTAACACCGCAACGAACGGCAGCCTCTACACGGAAGAGGGCGCCCTGTACTATCGCCCGGCGACGCGCGCCCAGAACCTGTACATCTTCGGGCATGACCGGGTGCGTTGGGTGGACGTGCTGGGAGTGCTGTTCTTCGCCGGCGTGCTGGTGGGGGTGAGCGGGCACAGTGCGCTGCGTTTCTACGCCTCGCTGCGTTCTAAACCCATCGATCCGCCCACGGAGAAAGTGTACATGTACAGCGTGTACGAGCGCTTCTGGCACTGGCTGCAGACCCTCACCATTGTGTTGCTGCTGTTCACCGGCCTGGTGATCCACCGCCCGGACCTGTTCGGGATCTTCAGCTTACGGCACGTCGTGGTCGTACACAACGTGCTGGCGGCCCTGCTGGTCGCCAACGCCAGCCTTTCCCTGTTCTACCATCTGGCGAGCGGCGAGATCCGCCAGTACATCCCCCGCCCGTACGGTTTCTTCGACCAGGCCATCCTGCAAGCCAAGTATTACCTGCAAGGCATCTTCCTGCGCGGGGAGCACCCCTTCGCGAAGACTCCGGATAAGAAGCTCAACCCGCTCCAGCAGGTGACTTATTTCGGCATCCTGAATGTCCTGCTCCCACTCCAGATCATCACTGGCGCGCTGATGTGGGGTGTGCAGCGTTGGCCTTACGCCGCCTCCTGGTTCGGCGGGCTGCCGTTCCTGGCGCCCTTCCACAGCCTGATCGCCTGGTCCTTCGCCGCCTTCATCGTCGCCCACGTCTACCTGACCACCACCGGTCCGGAACCGCTAACCAGCCTGCGGGCCATGATCGATGGCTGGGATGAGGTGGAGAGCCATGCGGACGCAGGCGCCCAACCTGTCGAGGATGCTCTTCCCATCTCGCCGCAGCCCGCTGCGCTGGATGAAAACCTGGAATTCCCCGGCCCGCAGCCCGAAACCGGCGCTGCTCCGGCCTCCTCCTGACCCTCGATCTGCTTTGGAGTGACTTATGGCTACCCTATCTGCCGCTCGACCCAAACCCACCTCCCGCTTTAAGTCGTGGTTGTACTCCCGCCCCGAAAAACCGTACGTGCACCCTTACCTGGGCGGCGCGCTGCTGGGCGTGGTGCTCTTCCTGGCGTTCTTCATCACCGGCAACGGGCTGGGCGCCTCCGGGGGGCTCAATCGCTATGTCGTCTACCTGGAAGACCTAGTCGCACCGCAGCACATCGACCGGGTGTCTTACCTGCTCAAGCTGGCCGGCGGGGATAAGAACCCGCTCGACGACTGGATCGTCTTCCTGACCGCCGGCACATTGGTCGGCGGCTTCGTCTCGGGCTGGCTGCACGGGCGGCTTAAAGTGGAGACCGGCAAAGGGCCGCATATCTCCATTCGCTCGCGCTGGTTTTATGCCTTCATTGGCGGGTCCTTGATGGGCTATGGCGCCCGCATGGCGCGCGGCTGTACCTCGGGGCAGGCCCTCTCCGGCGGGGCGGTGCTCTCGGCCGGCAGCTGGGTGTTCATGTTCGCCGTATTCGGCGGGGCCTATGCGCTGGCCTATTTCGTCCGCCGGCTGTGGCTGTAAAGAATCGCTAAAGCTGAAGAAATCCCTGAGGAAATCCCTATGGCACCTTTCCCTCTCCCCCTCGAAGCACTGCTCGGCAAGGCCGGCATGTACCTGATCTATTTGGTGATCGGCTTTGCCTTTGGCTACGTCCTGGAGATCTCTGGTTTCGCTATCTCAACCAAGCTGGCCGCCCAGTTTTACTTCAAAGACCTGACCGTGCTCAAGGTGATGTTCACCGCCATCGTGGTGGCGATGGTGCTGATCTTCGGCGCCTCGGCCATCGGCCTGCTGGACTATAACCTGATCTGGGTCAATCCGACGTACATCTGGTCGGGCATCCTGGGCGGGCTGATCATGGGCTTTGGCTTCATCATCGGCGGCTTCTGTCCGGGCACCTCGCTGGTCTCGCTGGCGACTTTTAAGATCGACGGCCTGTTTTTTGCCTTGGGCGGGCTGTTCGGCATCTTCCTGTTCGGCGAGACGGTGCAGAACTTCGACAGCTTCTGGAACGGCAGCTACCTGGGCCGCTTCACCCTGATGGACTGGCTCGGACTGCCCACCGGCGTCGTCGTGCTGCTGGTAATCCTGATGGCGCTGTTCATGTTCTGGGGCGGCGAACAGCTCGAGCGCATCTTCGGGGGCCGCGATTTAAAAAAGGAGCCCAGGCGCCGCTACGCCGGCGCGGCCGTCCTGGCGCTGGCGGGCGTTTTGGTCCTGCTGATCGGGCAGCCCACCACTTCTGAAAAGTGGACCCGGCTGGCGTCGACTAAAGATCAGGCCCTGGCTGCTCGCGAAGTGCAGATCCACCCCGGCGAGTTGCTGGCTACCCGGGCAGACGACCAGATCAACCTGGTGATGCTGGACGTGCGCAGCGAAGCCGACTTCAACCAGTTCCACCTGCAAGGGGGGCGCCGCCTCCCCCAGGACCAGATCGAGTCAGTCATCCCCACGCTGCTGCTCGAACCGGCGGCGAACACGGTCTACGTCCTGATGAGCAACGACGAGACCGCCGCCACGCAGGCCTGGAAAACCATGGTAGCGCAGAGCGTACCGAACGTGTACATCCTGGAAGGCGGGATCAACCACTGGCTGGAGATCTTCAACGCCGGCGATCCGCAGATCACGCCCACGCCGGTCCCGCCCGGAAACGACCTGCTTGGATACACCTTCCAGGCAGCCCTGGGCGACCGCTACTCCGCCGCCGATCCCAACCCGCACGAGTGGGAGCTGGAGTATACGCCCAAGATCAAGCTGCAGCAGAAGCGCGGTCCCAGCGGGGGCGGCTGCGGGTAGCTCTCCCACTCAACCTAATTCGCTCAGCGCGGCGCGGGTTCGTTCCAGGTCTGGCAAGGCCTTCATCGCCTCGAAGGCTTCCAGCGCCAGGGTGAAATGGCGGCGCGCTTCATCCCGGTTGGAGTTCTCCAGGTTCAGCTCTCCTGCGATCCGGTGGGTTCGCCCGGCCTGCCAGCGGGTATCCAGCTGCCGAAATAATTCTAAAGCCCGTTCCAAACGCGCTTCGGCAGGCTCGTATTCACCGGAAAGCCAGTGCGCCACCCCCCAGGCGCGCTGGGCGATCGCCAGGTAGAGCCTGTGATCGTCGCGCAGGGCCAGCTCTTCCAGCTGCGGCGTATACTCATGCAGCGCGGCGGCGGCGCGGTGCTCCGCGGCTGCATCGGTCAGGAGCATGTACAGGTCGTGATCATGCGCCATGGTGCCGTTTTTGACCGGCTGGCCCGGCCTCGCACGCGCGATCTCCATGTTCTGGTTAACGAGGGCGAACTCGCCCTTAGCCTGCAAGGGCAATGATCTTCAGTAAAACTGGTTGCGCTGCCATTGTTCGGGATCACCGGACACAGCGACCATGAACTCGTAGGATTCTTGCCTGTAGGCGTTGGCTCTGTCTATTTCTCCACGCAACGCGTGGACGCTCGCGCTCAGCGCGATGGAAAATCAGGTGCCCCCGACCCGTTCGCGGCTGTAGCGCCGCTCCTGTTGGCGCCATAATTCCTCGGTCGCCAGGACTTCATCCCAGCGATCCAAACGGTACCAGCACTGGGCTTGCAGCCCCTGCGCGATCACCTGCTGTTCGACAACCTGGGCGCGGGTTGCCAGGGCTTCTGCTTCCTTCAGAAACGGGAGAGCCTGCTGGTACTCGCCAACATACATGTGACCTGCGCCGGCGCTGCGGAGGGCTTCGATGCTCTCATAAACATTGTCGAACTGGAGTCCCCGGCTAATCTCCAGCCGTCGCTGTGCCACCCGCAGGTGCTCGCGCAGCAGGCTGCGACCGTCCATTATATTCGCCAGCGCCCCCAACGCCTGGGATAAATCGACCGGGCTATCCAGTTTTTCGGCCATGTCAACGGCCGCCTGTGCGTAGCGCTGAGCTGCCTCCCAATCCGGGGGATCCTGGATGCGCCAGGCATCGGTGGACAATACCGCCACGACCCGGACGGTTTCCGGGTTGGGTGGCCCGGATTGCATCCTTTCCAGGCCATCTTTCAGGGTTGAGAGGGATACCAGCCGGCTCTCGTTCGCCTGTTGCAGGTGATCCATCTCAACCGACCATTTCAAGTCAATGACCACCTGTACGATCTTACGGTGCAGGCGCATGGCGGTCGCCTCGTTTGCCTCCTCCAGCCCGCGCCACACCTCGAGCGCTTCCTGGTAGAGGGCGATAGCCTGATCGCCCTCCCTCAGCAGGCGATAGACGTCTGCGAGCTCTTCGAGCAAGGCGGAATGGATGGCGCTCTTTTCCCCCGGCTTGATCAATTCCAGCGCGGCGCGCAGGTTTTGAATGGCCTCCTCATAAGCGAATAACTTGATCGCCTGGCTCGCAGCTCGCCGGGAATACTCGATCGCCCGGTCGCGCTGGCCCGCCAGCAGGTAGTGGTGCGCTAGCAGCCCGGAAAATACCTCCAGCCGGTCCGGGTAGAGGGCTTCCATCGCTTCCGCCACCCGGAGATGGAACTCCCGGCGGCGCTTGATCAAGATCGTCTGGTAGACCGCCTCCTGCGTTAATGGATTGCGGAAGGCGTACTCCACCTCAGGGACGCGCGCCGCTTCGCGGATCATGTCTAACCGGAGAAGCGTATCCAGGCGCCTGTCCAGCTCCGGGCTGGCTTCATCCACTGCCTGCAGCACACGGTGGGGGAACGAGCGGCCGATGACCGAGGCCACCTGCAGAGTTCCCCGGGTCGCCTCCTCCAGCCTGTCCAGGCGGGCTGCCAGGAGCGACTGAAGGTTATCCGGGATGGTTAGATCGACCTCCCGGCCCGTCACTCGCCAGTAGCGTTCAGCGCTCCCATTGACGGTTCGCTCCTTGGAGATCACCATCCCGCTTTCGATCAGGGTCCGGACGACTTCCTCGATGAAAAAAGGATTGCCTGCCGATTTTTCGAGGATGTTGGCCCTCAGCCGGTCCGGCAGATCGACGTCTTTTAGCAGGCGGTCAACCAATTCATTGCTCTCGGCTTCGGAAAGCGGGCGAAGCAAGAGTTCCGCGTAGCGGTGATGGAACTCCTGATCCGAGGTAGTCTTGATCTGCCAGGCAGGCAGGTGGCGCTCGCTACGCATGGCGCACAGCAGAACCAGGGGGATCTCTTCGGTCAACGGTAGGAGCTGGAGCAACAGGTCGATCGAAGCCGCGTCGCTCCAATGCATATCGTCGAATACCATGACGGTCGGTCGGTTAGAGAACTGGATTTGCCACACGATTCGGATCGTTTCGAACAGTTCGCGTTTGAAGCTCTCGCCCTCCAGCAAAAGGTCGCCATTCTGCATTTCTAACCCGTACAGCGCTTCAAAAAGCTGGTCTGCCAGGGGGCGGCGTTCAGCGGGCAGGCCTTCGAGCAGGGCTGCCAGCTTCTCGCGGACCAGCGTAACCGGATCGTCGTAGGCGATCCCGGTGATCCGCCGGATCAACCTTCTGAACAGGCCGTAGGCCTGGCTGGCTTCATAGGACAGGCTGAGGGTTTCAAACCAGTTTCCATCCGGGCCGATCAGCTCTTTGAAGTCCCGGTAGCTCTCGTTGACGAGCCGGCTCTTTCCCAGGCCGGCATCTCCCAGTACGCACACGATGCGTCCCACACCTTGTTTAAGGTCAGCCATCACATCGTGCAAGACCAGCAGCTCAGCTTCGCGCCCGACCATCTCGGCATGCAGCCCCTCGATGCCACGCTTTTGACCGGAGATCGCCTTTCGGCCCACCACCCGGTAAGCCTGGACTGGTTCGTTCCTACCCTTTACCTCGATGCCCCCCAGGTCCTCGAAGTGAAACATCGCCTGCACCAGCTTATAGGTGTCCAGGGCGATCTGCACCGTGCCTGGAACTGCCGTCTGTTCCATGCGGGCGGCCAGGTTGATGGCGTCCCCGATTGCCGTGTATTCCATGCGCAGGTCAGATCCGACCGCACCCACCACCACCAGGCCGGTGTTGATCCCCACCCGTACGTTGAAATCGATCCCATGCTGCTGCACGACCTGGTCTGAGTACGACTTCAGAGCAGCGATGATATCTAATCCGGCCAACACGGCCCGCTCCGGGTCGTCCTCGTGGGCGATCGGAGCGCCGAAAAAGGCCAGGAGGCCGTCTCCCATCAAACGGGCAACCGTGCCTTCAAATTTATAGATCGGCCGGATCATGTGCTCGAAGGCACTGTTGATGACATCCGTCCAGTCCTCCGGGTCCATGTTCTCGGCCGCGGCAGTCGATCCTTTCACATCGCAGAAAAGCATGGTCACCACCCGGCGCTCGCCGACCATTTTGCCGCGTGTCTGGGCAGCCTCGAGCTTGGCCATCAGCTCTCTGGGGATGTACTGTTGGAGTTGGGAGTCGCCGGCATCTGGCGGCGAGGCAGCGGGTGGTGGCGGAATGGGGGCAGTCTCAGATGGGGCGGGGGGCGCGGCGGAAGACGGCGGACTGCTGGCAGGCTGAGATACCTTGGGTTTCATATCAACCTGGGATGCGGAGGTGTGGTCTGCCTTGGTCCCAGCGCGGTCTCCCCAAATCGTTGTGGATTTGTCTACCAGCGTCAATCCGCAATTATCACAAAAATAAGCAGCCTCAGGCAGGTCGATGTGGCAGCGCGGGCAGGATTGCAGCAGCAGGCTGCCGCAATTCTTGCAGAAATTTGCCGTCTCTCGATTAGAGCTCTGGCATTTTGGACAGTTCATCCGTTGCCTCGCTTTCCCCTGAGCGGCGTCTTGGTGGCCGTGGTTGATCAGCCTGGCCGGAAGCCTACCTGTGACATAACTCTTCCGCGTATACCGTCTTGGGATTGCAGAGATTATATACCATTGTTCTCCTTTTTATCTTATTTCTCGACCAAAAAGGACCTGTACTCGCGAGTATCGCGGCGGATTCCGGACGGCTGGAGAGGGCGAAATCGGGCAACCTGGGTATAATCTGAAGGATTCAACCCTTTCTGGCTCACCCGTTTTAAAAACCGATCTGGTCGAAGAGGTCTGCGTGAATCTTAAACCGATCCAGAAGCTACTACCCGTCCTGATTGTCGCATTAATCTCCGGGCTGGTGGTGATCACCTACCAGATCTCCTTCGGCTCGCTGATCTTCAGCGGGGACCTGTCGCCCTACCTGTCCAGCGGGATAGGCTTCTGTCTGATGGGCGTGGTGCTGATCGGTTCGATTGAAGCCCTGCTAAGCGGCACCCCGGGGATGGTGGCGATCCCCACTGTCGGCTCGGCGGTGATCGTGGCGGCCATGGCGGCGGGCATCAGCAGTGAATTGGGCGGAACCCCAGATCGCGTCTTCCCGACCGTCACCGCGGCGATCACCATCTCCTCCTTGCTCACCGGCGGAGCCTTCCTGCTGCTTGGCGGGCTGCGCATGGGCGACCTGATCCGCTACATCCCCTATCCGGTGGTGGGAGGCTTCCTGGCCGGAACCGGCTGGCTGGTGGCAAGCGGCGCGCTGAAGACGATGAACGGCATCCCGCTCAGCGTGGCAAACCTGGGCCGCTTCACCCAGCCGGAAGCCCTGATCCGCTGGATACCGGGGCTGGCCTTTGGCATCCTCTTATTCCTAACCGTGCGGCGCTACAAGCACTACCTGATCACCCCTCTCGCCATCCTGGGTGCGGTTGGCGTGTTTTACCTTCTCCTCTGGCTAACCGGCACCAGCCTGGAGCAAGCCACCCGGCTGGGCCTGCTCTTCCAGCCCTTCCCAGCGGGGATGATGTGGCAGCCACCGCCCCTCGGCCAGCTGGCTGCCGTGGACTGGGGGGCTATCGCCCGCCAGACGGCGGAGATCGCTACCCTGATCCTGATCAGCAGCATCACGCTGCTGCTGTACGCCAGCGGGGTGGAGCTGAGCGCCGGGCGCGAGGTCGACCTGAACCGAGAGCTGCGCGCCTGCGGCTCGGGAACCCTGGCTGGGGCGTTCACCGCCAGCCCGCCCGGCTATACCATCATCACCATGTCGGTACTGAGCAGCCGTCTGGGGGCGAACAGCCGCCTGGTTGGCCTGCTGGTAGCGGCGATCTGCGCCGGGGTGCTGTTCTTCGGCGCCCCGCTGATCGCCCTGTTCCCCAAGCCGGTCCTGGGCGGCGTGCTGACCTTCCTCGGCCTGACCTTCCTGGCGGATTGGCTGTATGACGGCTGGCGCAAGTTCACCCGCGCGGACTACGCCATCGTGGCGCTGATCACGCTGGTGATGAGCACCTTCGGTCTTCTCCCAGGATTGGGAGTCGGGTTAGCCCTGGCAGCCGGGCTATTCATCGTCCAGTACAGCCGGGTGCCGGTAGTCAAGCACTTCTTCAGCGGGCGCACCTTCCGCAGCCGGGTGGTGCGCACGCATGCCCATGCCGAGCTGCTCCGGCAGGAGGGCCTGGCCCTACAGATCCTGGAGCTGCAGGGCTACGTCTTCTTCGGCACCG
>Ga0209341_10006027_pt1 | contig 10860 bp, 10 predicted proteins | sample RifCSP13_2_FD_184020 | JGI IMG/M metagenome (GOLD analysis project Ga0209341, IMG submission 184020) | Soil microbial communities from Rifle, Colorado - Rifle CSP2_sed 13_2 (SPAdes) (version 2) | ecosystem: Environmental > Terrestrial > Deep subsurface > Rock core/Sediment | place: Rifle...
ATCAAACCGCTACAGGACAGGTACTTTTTTTATGTTTGGGATGAAACACGTTCCGAAGTAAGGTGGATGACATCGTTTGATACCACTACCGAAGATATCGACAATTTTGCAGCGGCACTTTCCGAAGCAGTTTCCTGAAAAAGACCAACCTCCTATGCAAACAGGATTGAACTATCGCCATAGCTAAGGAACCTGAATCCGTTATCCAGGGCATACTGGTATGTCTCTTTCCATTGTTCTCCCATGAAGGCTGCCACCAGCAGCAACAAGGTGCTGCCGGGCTGATGAAAATTTGTGATCAGTGTATTTACCACCCTGAATTTGTATCCGGGAACGATCATGAGCTTTGTGGAAGCCGCGAAATCCGGCCCCCCCCATTTTTCGAGCCACTGGTTCAAGGCCACAAAGGCCTGTTTTACAGGTACTTCCTGCGGCAAACCGTAGGCTTCCCATTGTCCAAGGTGAAGACCGGTTTGCCTGGAGTTTTTGTTTGCCTGTAATATTTTAACACCTAACCAGTACAGCGATTCGATAGTGCGCACCGTTGTTGTGCCAACAGCAACAATACCCGAATCCAGTTTCTCCAATTCTGCGATCAGGCTGCCGGAAACACTGAAAAATTCAGCATGCATTTCGTGGTCCAGTACGGACGGGGTCTTGATGGGTTGAAATGTTCCTGCCCCTACATGCAGGGTAACTTCATGTACTGAAATATTCTTCGCACGGATCTGTTCAAACACGGCTTCGGTAAAATGCAGTCCTGCTGTCGGGGCCGCAACGGAACCTTCAACCCGTGAATATATGGTCTGGTACCTTGACCGGTCAATTTCTTCAGGATTTCTTTTGATATAGGGAGGCAGGGGAGTCTGACCTGCAGCAGACAACAGCCCGGCAAAGGTAACTGATCCGTTGTCCCAGGTAAACCTGACCTCCGTGGTATTTCCCAAATGCCTTATCTTTTCGGCCTTTAATGTACAATCTTCATTGTTTACACGCACTTTCAGAGAAAGGGTATTTTCCCTGAACCGTTTAAGATTACCTGCCATACATTCCCAGGTACATTCTTTCCCGGAAGACAGTGAGGCAGCATAGCCGGCCGGCTCAACGGGTTTAAGGCAGAATAATTCAATGCGGCTCCCCGAAGGCTTTTTAAATATCAGCCTGGCTGGAATAACCCGGGAGTTGTTGAACACCATATGGCAATCCTTTTCCAGGTATGATGCCAGGTTACCAAAGGTATCCCTTTCCAGGGTACCCTGTTTTCGCCGGATCAGTAATTGTGAATCATCGCGCCGGGAAACCGGATAGGCGGCAATCCGCTCATCGGGCAGGGCATACGTAAATTGCCCGGATATTATATTATCAATTGGTTTCAGGAACATTCGGTTTGGCCCGCAAAATTAACTAATTTTGTCCTGATTAAAAGATAACAGATGGCAGCTAAATTTATTCCCGGAGATCAGGTAAGGTTTCTGAACGATGTCGGAGGAGGAGTGGTAAGCCGGATTGACAATTCCGGAAATATCATTGTGATTACCGCCGACGGATTTGAAATTCCCGTGCAGGCAAAAGAACTGATCCATTCGGGTAGTTTTACCCTGAACCGGGATGAAGAACCTGTCACAGCCAGGCATCCGGCTCCTGAGGTACCCAGGGCTGCATCCGGCAAAAAGCCATCACGGCCTTCACCGGTCACTGTCCTTCCCAGAAATGTAGCAGGTGATATACCGGTTAATCTGATCCTGGGGTTTATACCTGAAAACCCGGGTCCGGTTTTTAATAACATGATTGCCTGTTACATGATCAACGATTCCCCCTTTTTTGCTTATTATGTGCTGGGAACACGCGAAGGCGGTATTTTTTATCATCTGTCATCGGGTATCGTGGAAGCTGAAACAAAAAACTATATAACCGCCTTTGATCAGACTGCCTTAAGCAAACTGTCCGGTATTCATTTGCAGGCAATCCTTTACAGCGACGGGAAATATTCACGAAAAGAACCGGTTGATGAAATTGCAGATCTTTCCCATGTGAATTTCAGTAAGGAAAGCTATTACCGGGAAAATGAGTACTTTGAAGAAAAAGCGGTGCTGTTTCGGTTAAACGGGGAGGATCAGGATAATAATACGTTGCATATCAGTGTGCCCGAACATATTATTGTGCAGAAAGTGCAGGCCGATACCGGCAATAACGTACTTCCCAGAAAGAAAGAACCTGTTACCGATACGATGGAAGTTGATCTGCACACGGATGAGCTCACATTACATAACAGTCAGCTGACACCATCGAGCATCATGACCCTGCAGATGAGCCGGTTTCATGCGGCACTTGAGGAGGCCGTAAGTAAAAAAATGCGCAGGCTTGTCATCATTCACGGGGTGGGACAGGGAACGCTGAAAATGGAGATCAGAAAAGAATTGCAGGAAAAATACCCTTTTTTTATTTTCCAGGATGCCTCATTCAGGGAATATGGCTTTGGGGCAACCATGGTTCATTTAACAGCTGATAAAAAGCAGTAGACCGTTCTATCGCTCCCGCACTGTATGCAGCGCGGGAGAGGAAAGTCCGGACAACAAAGAGCACCACACTTCCGAAAGGGAAGATGTCTGTGAGGGCATAGTAACAGAGAAGAAAAGAACCGCTCACTGCAAGTCCGGCGAGGGCCCGCCTTCGCTGAAGCTTCTGCGGGCAAGGGTGAGAAGGTGGGGTAAGAGCCCACCAGTCATGGTGGTGACACCATGAGCTGTTTGTCTTGTGGGTTGAAAGATCACGTATACCGGTGCCTGAGGGCTGCTCGCCCGATACCGGGGGGTAGATCGACCAGACAAATGATAGAAATCCGGTTTCCTGTAGGGAAACCGGATACAGAATCCGGCTTACAGGTTTACTGCTTTTTTTTATCAGTCTGGCTGCCAGAAAGCTAAAAATTTGCGTTTTATTTCGGAATTAGATTAAATTAGCGGCTTCAAAAGCAAACCTGCAGCGATAAATAATCGTATTTAATTCGTAGTAAGCCAGATAAAAATGTATTCCGGGAAAGCCAGCCTGATCCTGATTCTTATATTCATGTTTCCGCCTTATACATGGAACAGACCTATTGATGATAAGTCGGCGGATAAACCTATTCTGGCTTCGGAAAAGAAAAAGCTGGACCAGTTGCTGGAAAAGGCTGCCTACTTCTCTTCTTTCAAAAACGACAGTTGCCTGCTGCTTTCCCATGAGGCACTTCGCCTGGCGCGGGCATATAACTCGGTATTACATGAGACCAAAGCGTTGGAGACGATGGCCGAATTTCACTATGAAAACGAGCAGTATAAAGATGCGCTGGACAATTACGAAAAACTCCTGATCATATATACACAAACCGGAGATTCAGCGAAAAAAGCCAGTTGTCATATTTCTGCGGGTCTTTCCTATTTTAACCTTGGAATTTACAATGAAGCCATCCGGTCATACCATAACAGCATGCGTTTGGCCATGAATATGGATGATACCCTGCTGATCGCCACCGCAAACCAGAATATCGGAGTATTGTATGCCGAAATGAACAGATTGCAGGAGGCAATGAGTTATTACGGCAAGGCGCTTGATCTGTACCGTATTTTAGAAAACAGGGAGGACGAAGCAGGAATATTGCAGAATATCGGAATTATCTATAACGAAGAAAAGAATTACAGGGAAGCGCTGGGCTACTACCTCTCGGCCCTGAGAATTTACAATGAAATAAAGGACAGCCTTGCCATCGGTATTATGTACCTGAACCTGGGAAGTTTGTACGAGGATCAGCGTGACTTTAAAAGAAGCCTGGACTATTACAACCGATCACTGGAGATTTTCATCCGGGAAGACTATAAATTCGGACTTGCCTACAGTTATATCAGCCTGGGATCGGTATACCGTAAAACCGGCGATTATGATAAATCCATCGGGTTTCTGTATAAAAGTCTGGAGTATTCCAGGATGATCTCCTTGTTGGAGAACATAACCGATTGTCACCGGGAACTTGCAGAGGTTTATGCCGCCAAGGGGGATTTTAAAAGCGCATATGAGGAAATAAATGTATATGAAAAGCTGCACGATTCTTTGTTTAGTGAAAAAATGCAGGAGCAGTTTGCTGAAATGGATTTGCGCTTTAAGTCACAAATGAAGGATAAGGAAATCCAGGATCTCCGGTATGAACGTGAAAAGGCCGTTAGGGATATGATACGGCGGACAATTGCATTAACAGCCATTGTTACGCTTACCTTTATTATTATCGTGGTAACATCCTATTACAGCAGAAAGCTCAGGAAGGCCAACGAATTCCTGAAAAAGGAAGTTGAAGACAGAACCCAGGCGGAAAAAGAATTGTTAATGATAAAGGAAAGCCTTGAAGAAAGGGTGATTGAAAGAACAAGCGAACTGGAGAAAGCCAAACTTAAAGCGGAAGAATCTGACCGGCTTAAATCGGCCTTTATTACAAACATGAGCCATGAAATACGGACCCCCCTGAATGCAATTACCGGTTTCTCCGGTTTGTTGCTCCGGGAAGACATACCCCTGGAAAAAAGAAAGGAATATAATGACCAGATCCTGAATAACAACAAGATACTGGTCAATATGATTGAAGATCTTATCGATACTTCAAAAATTGAATCAGGGAGCCTGCAGCTTCATCCTGAAGCGGTAAATATCGATCATTTGCTGGGCCGGTTGAATGAACCCCTGTTTGAAAACCTTGCAAGGAAGAACAAGCCCTTTATTGAGATCATCCAGGATAAGCAGGATAAGAATAACCTGACCATCACCACCGATCCCGTCCGGCTTCAGCAGGTATTATGGCATTTGTTGGATAATGCAGCCAAGTTCACCGTGCAGGGGTCTATCCGTTATGGATGCCAGGAAAACCATCAGAATATGGTATTTTATGTGGCAGATACCGGTATCGGAATTCCGGAAGAGTATAAGGAGGTGATATTTGAAAAATTCAGGCAGCTTGACGAATCGGTAAAGAGGAAATACGGTGGTACCGGACTGGGATTGTATTACGCCAGGAAAATTGCTGAAATCATGGGGGGACGTTTGTGGTATGAACCCCAAAAGGATAAAGGTTCCGTTTTCTACTTTTCCCTTCCCAAAAATCATTTAAGCTAGACTTAAAAAATGAAAGCCTGCTAAAATTAGCAGGCTCCTCACCAATTATGGTCCAATCGTTAGGGTTAATGATGAGTAAAGATAATATAATTGTTCATACACGCAACAATTCCGTACTAATTTAACATTTGGTGCATGAAATCTGATATTATCCACTGAATTCCAATAACGTATAAAACAGAAAAAATTAAGTGATCAGTTGGATCTGTCAATTTCCAGTACCGTCTTCCTGATCTTGACCAGCTTTTCAAGCAGATTTTCCAGCAGATCCAGTCGCAGCATATTTTCTCCGTCTGATTTTGCCAGCATTGGCTCAGGATGTGTTTCAATAAACAAACCGTTTGTGCCGACAGCAATTGCTGCCCTTGCAAGTGTTTCGATCATATCGGGCCGGCCGCCTGAAATACCTGAGTTTTGATTGGGTTGCTGAAGCGAATGTGTAATATCAAGAACTATGGGAAATCCAAACTTCCTCATTTCAGGAATTCCCCTGAAATCCACAATCAGGTCCTGGTAGCCAAACATAGTACCCCTGTCGGTGATGATGATCTGGTTGTTACCCGATTGAACAATTTTCTCCGAAGCAAACTTCATGGATTCAGGGGCAAGAAACTGACCTTTTTTAATGTTTATGACCTTACCTGTTTTTGCAGCCGCCACCAGCAGATCTGTCTGCCGGCATAAAAAAGCAGGTATCTGAAGCACATCCACGTACTGTGAAGCAAAATAAGCTTCTTCCGCCGAGTGAATGTCAGTCAGAACAGGTATCCCAAGTGTCTTCCTGATATCACGCAACACTTCCAGTCCCGCCTTGTCACCAATTCCCGAAAATGAATCAAGCTTGGAACGGTTGGCCTTTTTGTATGAGCTTTTAAAAATAAAAGGTATTTTCAACCGGTCGGTCATTTCAATGATCCGGCCGGCAATATCAAAACATAGTTCCCTGCTTTCGATTACGCAGGGTCCGGCAATCAGAAAAAAATTACCGCTGTTGGCGTGCCTGATCTGTGGAATTGATAAAATGGTTTCCATGCAATGTTGTGTTTGATCTTAATACTTGTATTTGTCCTTCCAATATACCGATAACCTGGCCAATATTTCCCTTTCACGCTGATTATCCTGCGGCTGGTAAAAAACCTTTACCCGGATCTCCGCGGGAAGAAATTCCTCTTTTGTAAAATTCCCGTCGTAATCATGGGCATATTTATAACCGTCGCCATAACCCAGTTCCTTCATCAGTGAAGTAGGGGCGTTCCGGATATTCAGGGGAACCGCAAGGTCCCCGGTTTGTTTAACCAGTTCAAGGGCATCATTTATGGCCATATAAGCAGAATTGCTTTTGGGTGAGGTTGCCAGGTAAATAGCTGCTTCCGAAAGAATTATCCTTGACTCCGGCCACCCGATAAGGTTTACCGCCTCAAAACATGAAGTTGCAAGCAGCAAGGCATTCGGGTTTGCCAGTCCGATATCTTCAGCGGCCAGGATCACCATCCGGCGGGCAATAAATTTGGGATCCTCACCACCTTCCACCATCCTGGCAAGCCAATAAACCGCTGCATTGGGGTCGCTTCCCCGGAGTGATTTTATAAAAGCGCTGATAATATCGTAATGCTGTTCACCACCTTTATCATACAGGGCGATCTTTTCCTGAACGATGTCCATAACCACCTGGTCCGACAGCAAAATCGAACCGGGATTTCCGGCTGCCAGGGAACCCACTACAAGCTCAAGGGTATTCATCAGCTTCCGGGCATCTCCTCCCGAGAGTCGGAAAAGTGCCCCGGTTTCCAGGACCTTAATATTAAATTGTTTCAGATAGAAATCCTTTTGCAATGCCCGCTCCAGAATTTTTGAGAGATCATCCTTATCCAGAGATTTAAGCACATATACCTGGCACCTGGAAAGAAGGGGAGAGATAACTTCGAATGAAGGATTTTCAGTGGTAGCGCCGATAAGCGTCACAATGCCCTGTTCAACCGAACCCAGCAGGGAATCCTGCTGTGATTTGTTAAAACGGTGGATCTCATCAATGAAAAGGATAGGGGCCGGATTGTTAAAAAACTGCTGTTTCCTGGCTTTCTCAATGGTTTCCCTTATGTCCTTTACACCGGCATGCACCGCGCTTAGCTGGTAGAACGGGCAGTTCAGTTTGCCGGCAATTATCCTCGCCAGGGTGGTTTTACCAACTCCGGGAGGTCCCCACAGGATAAAAGAAGGAATATTGCCGCTTTCAATGCTGGTCCTGAGGATGGATTTCTCACCCACAAGATGTTCCTGGCCCACATACTCATCAAGGTCTTTGGGCCTCATCCTGTCGGCAAGCGGTTGATTGGTGCCAATCATATTTGTTTGTGATTCCTTGGTAAAATTAACATTAAGTTTTATAATTGCCGTCAAAAATAAGGATGAAACCTAAAAGGTCAATTTCTTTATTACTATTTTTATTGGACAATACGATTTTCAACCATGAAGGATAAAGTAGTTATTATTACAGGTGCTTCTTCCGGTATAGGACTTGCAACCGCTAAAGCGTTTGCCGAGTCCGGCGCAAAGGTGGTATTGGCTGCCCGCAGTACAATGCTCTTGCAGAATATCGAAACCGGGTTCAGGCAATCAGGTTATGAATCATATGCTGTTACAACAGATGTTACCCGGGAGGAGGATTGTAAAATTTTGATTGATAAAACAATAGAGAAATATGGTAAGATAGATATCCTGATAAACAACGCCGGGATATCCATGCGCGCTCTTTTCCGGGATGTTGAGATCAGCGTCCTGAAAAGGCTTTTTGATGTTAATTTCTGGGGAGCTGTTCAATGCACAAAATATGCCTTACCACATCTGATCAAAACCAGGGGTACCGTGGCGGGGGTATCCTCAGTGGCCGGATTTGTAGGTTTGCCCGGCAGAACAGGCTACTCGGCATCCAAATATGCCCTTCACGGATTCCTGGAAACCCTGAGAATAGAGAACCTGAAAAATGGCTTGCACGTGCTGATACTGTGTGCCGGTTTCACCAAATCCGAAATCCGCAAAAAAGCCCTCATGGCCGATGGCACTCCCCAGGGATTTACTCCCCGTGAAGAAGAAAAAATGATGTCTCCGGATGATGTGGCGCATGCTATTATGCGCGCAATCCGGCGAAGGCGGAACTATGTCATCCTAACCCTCGAAGGAAAAATGACAGCACTTGTAAAAAGGATCGCTCCGCGTTTCCTGGAGTATGCCGCTTATATTAAAATGTCAAATGAACCGGATTCTCCGCTGAAGAAAGTAGTACCTGACGAGTAACCCCGAACCCCAAACCGCAAACCAAATGCTCTGCAGCGAAACAAAAATCCGTGTCCGATACGGCGAAACCGACAGGATGGGGTACCTGTATTACGGGCATTACCCTGAATATTTCGAAGTGTCCCGTACCGATCTGATCCGGTCAATGGGTATTTCATACCGTGAAATTGAAGATCAGGGGATCATTATGCCGGTTAAGAGCCTAACGGTGGATTATAAACTTCCTGCGTTGTATGATGAATTGCTCACGGTTGAATCATGCCTGAAAGATCTGCCCGAAGTAAAGCTAAGTATCGACTATAAAATTTTCAACCAGGAAAATGAGCTTATTTGTACCGGCAATACGGTACTTGCTTTTGTTGATGCCGGAACCCTACGTATACGAAGGGCTCCGGCATTCTTTCTGGATGCGGTAAGAAAGTTCTTTTAGTTAACGGCAGGTATTGTATCTCCCGGGAATTTAAAAAATTCATCGGGTATTTCTTCATTAACAACAATCGTATTGAATTTGATCATCTGCACGCTCTGGCCGTCGATTCTTGAATCCATGGTATAAGCCTTTATTAATCCGTCACCGGCATCCTGGTAGTCACTGAAATAAACCATAACTTCCTGGCCGGCCATTTGTCCGTTTAGCGGGGTTTGTTTCACCATCAAAGGCAGATAACTGTCCTCATCGAAATAATAATCGGATGTTATTTCATTTTCAGCATTTCCCTTGTTTTTTACAAGCTTCAGTATAAAGCAATTGATACCATCAACCTCACCTGTTCCTTCATAAGAAACTGCATGACCCTTTTTTGCAAAATCAAGAAAAGGATCTTCAAATTCGGCTTCGTCCATAAGTGCTTTCGTTTGCTCATCAGGTAATTTCTCAGGAGTATTGCTGCCTGTGAAAGGATTGAGCATCCAGCCTGTTTCACCGTCATAGGCCTGGGGTACCATTGTCTGACCCATTACAGTTACGGTAATCTTTATCATATTAGGCGTTTTCTGTGCCAGTTCAAAATCAAATTCACCCTGGGGAGTGGGTAATACTCCGATCATTTTAAAGGTTTTAACCGACTTTACCTTTTCAATACCACCAATACTTTCAAAGTAGTTTCCTAAAATTTCATCAACGGTTTGTGACCTGGCAGAAGTTATTGTAATTAACGATAACACCAGGATCGAAAATAAATTTTTCATGGTTTATAAGTTTGGTTACAAATATATGAAACGAAAATACAACTTGCATTTATCTTTTCACAGTTGCCTGTAATATTTTTTCTGGGAATTCGTCATGTATTAAGAAGAACCAGAAAAGGGTCCTATAAATTCAATTAATAAAAACGTATCAACATGAAAAAAACAATTTTTGTATTGCTGGCATGGGGACTTACAACTTTGTCATTTGGCCAGAAAGATCCGGTTAGTGCCGTATTCGACAGCTATGCCGGTAAGGAAGGCTTTACCGTGGTTAACGTTTCCGGTGACATGCTTAAAATGATGGCCAGGGCTGAAGAGACGAGGAGGGATACCACTTTCAGGTCAAGGATTGATGAAATAAGAATTCTGGCCATAGATAAGTCAAATGAACTGCCGGCTGTGAATTTTCGCAGCGAGGTCTATGACAGACTTGATAAAAATGTTTATAAGGAAATGATAACCGTAAAACAAAATGCCGAGGATGTTATCATATTGGTGAAGGAAACAAATGACAGGATCAGCGAATTTCTTATCATTGTAAGCGGTAAAGATGACAATGTGCTGATACAGGCCAAAGGAGACATGCTGCTGAGTGAAATGGGAGAAATGACTGGTGGGTATCAGATGAAAGGGTTTGAACACCTGAAGAGAATTGAAAAATAGTACAGGCATGCAGGAATGAATGCAGCTGAATTCAAAAGTAAGGTTTTACCGATCAGCAGGAAGCTGCACCATTTTGCAACCCTGTTGTTGCGTGATTCATCCGAAGCGGAAGATGCGGTTCAGGAAGTATGCCTCAGATTGTGGAAGATCAGGGACTCACTTGACAGTTTGAATAACATGGAAGCCTTTGCCATGAAGGTAACGAAAAACTGGTGCCTCGACCGGCTAAAAGCGAAAAAACCGGTTTACATCGATAATTACCAGGCAGGTTATGACAGACAATCAGCCGAAAGTGATCCGCAAAGGTTTCTGGAAAGCACCGACAGGCTCAGCCTTCTCCGTCTTATCATAGACAAGTTGCCAGATCAGCAGCGCCTGATAATCCAGCTCCGTGATCTCGAAGGTCTGGAATTTGATGAAATTGTTGAAATTACTGAAATGAATCTGAATGCTGTCCGGGTCAATCTTTCCCGGGCAAGGAACAGGATCAGGGAAGAATTCTTTAAATATGAAACGTATGGAAAATAACCGGATAAAGCATTTGCTGGAAAAATATTTAAAGAATTCTTCCCTGATCCTGTTCCT
>Ga0209341_10006029_pt1 | contig 10858 bp, 8 predicted proteins | sample RifCSP13_2_FD_184020 | JGI IMG/M metagenome (GOLD analysis project Ga0209341, IMG submission 184020) | Soil microbial communities from Rifle, Colorado - Rifle CSP2_sed 13_2 (SPAdes) (version 2) | ecosystem: Environmental > Terrestrial > Deep subsurface > Rock core/Sediment | place: Rifle...
CCGGCGCGAGCCCACCGGATGCGCCACCGGCTTCCGCGCCGACGCGGTCGCGACGGCGAAGCGCGACCTGAAAGCCGGCGAAATCCTCGATGGCGAGGGCGGCTGCACCGTCGTCGGGAAACTCTGTCCGGCGGCGGATTCGCTCAAGCTCGGCGCGCTGCCCCTCGGGCTCGCGCACCGCGTGAAGCTCGTCAACCCGGTCGCGGCGGGCCAGGCGGTGCGCTGGAGCGACGTGCAGATCGACGCGTCGAGCGAAGCGGTGAGATTCCGACGCGAGATGGAGCGCGAGTTTGCGCCGCTGCAGCGCGCAGCGGCATAGAAGCTTCGGGAGCGGAGCGAGCCAGTTGCGGTTCGTCCATCTGCAGAAGTAGCGAGCGGCTGTCGCGAACTATGGCGGTCGCTTGCCGCCCTCGATCGGAGATTCGAGCGCGGCGTTTCAGACAATTCTTGGAGATTCCAGGTGGCTGCATGAGCGCAGGTGACCCTGGCAAACTGGACCGCATCGTCGCCGAAGCACGTCGCGCTGCCGAGAAGCGCGAACGGGGTTATAGGGAACAGGCGTTGAAGATCTACCCTTGGATCTGTGGGCGCTGCGCCCGCGAGTTCACGCGCGCCAACGTGCGCGAACTGACCGTCCACCACCGGGACCACGATCACGACAATAACCCGCCCGATGGCAGCAACTGGGAACTGCTGTGTCTGTACTGCCACGACAACGAACACCAGCGGCAGTTAGAAGCGACTGGCGCAGGAAGCAGCCCATCGGTCGGCGGCCGCGTGTCGACCTACGCTCCCTTCGCAGATCTCAAGGAGCGACTAGCCAAGAAGCAGCCCCCGAAGTGAAACAGACTTCGGAACAGCGGGCATAGTGCCGTGACCGCTACGCGGACGTTGGCGCCGGAGGTGTGGCGTTAGGGGCCCGTGCAAGTGACCGCCGAGTCGGGCGGTCGCTGACCGGCCAGAAGCTGCCAGTGGACCCCTTGCGAAAGCAGACACTCGGAAGTGGAAGGTAGGGGACGAGCGCCGCGACCGCCGACCATTCGTTGCCCTTCAGCCGCTCGGGGGAGGGCGGCGGTGTGTGCCAAGCGCGGATCATCTCAATACGGCGGCAGCAGCCTGCGAAACCCGTGGCCGAGCACGACGGCGAGGAACACGAGGTTGCGCAACAGCCAGCTCCACGGCGGAAGATAGAGCGGCGGCCTGCCCGCGTCAGCGCGGTCCACCGAGCTTCCTGATGAGCAGCAGCACGACGATCGGCAGGCAGTAGGGATCAATGGCGAGCGGCAGCAGGATCCAGAGCCAGGGCCAGGGCACCTCAATGCCGTACTTCGCGAGCGCGGCGATGGTGAAGAGCACTGCGGCCGAGCCGACCACGCCGGGTATGAACCCCAGGCTGGAGGGCACGTACTCGCCTTCCTTCGCCTTCAGCGACCTTCGCAGCAGCAGATAGTGCAAGAGGAGCCCGTAGACGAAGAACAACCAGGCCATCGAGAGCAGGATCAGGCCGACGAGCCACCAGCCGGACATGCGGCGAGCTTGCCGCAAGCGCCGCGCCGCGGCTAGTATTCAAACGTTCATTTGAATTCCTCGCCAGCGCCATGTCCCTCGCGCCACGGGGGGAGGCCAAGGTCCGCAACGGGTCCCGTATCTGGTCGTTGGCAAACCTAAAGGCGGTGTGACGGCGGGGACCGTTCCGAGCGAGGGACTTCGCTAAAGAATCACGCTCGGATTGCGCAGGTTCTGGTCGCAGTCGAGCAGGTTGATCTGCTTGACCAGGATCTGCCACCGGCCGTCGTGCTGAGCCAGGCGGTGGCCAGACCAGCCTGCCAATCGGCGGGTCTCGCCGGCCCGAAACTCGTTGATCACGAAGGTCGAGCGAACCATGTAGGTCGCCTGCTGGTCGGCGCGGAAGACCTCGACGTTGGAGATGAGCCGCGTGGTCCGGGACGGCGGGACCTGCGACCAGGCGTAGCCGGTGCGCAGGCGGTAGACCCGGTCTTCCAGGCGCCGGCGGTCGTCGAACGCGATCGCCACCTCTTTCCTCGGATCGCCCTTTTCGGGCGTTGCTGGAACCCAGTACAAGCACTCGGGGGTGTACAGGGTCAGCCATTTCTCGAATTGCCCCTGATCCAGGAGCCGGGCCTCCTGATAGAGGAGGGCCTGGCACCGGTCGCGGATCGCCGGGTTGGTGACTTCACGCTCGTCCCGCTGCCAGTCCGAGAAGTTCGCGACGAGCGCCCGGTAGAACTCGTCGTCGACGTAGAGGGAGACGCGGGAGGGATCGCGTTCTTGCGGCATCGCCGGCATTCACGGCTCCCGCCGGACGACGAGGTGCGGTCGAGACCGCATGAGCCGCTTCCATTCCTTCATGTACTCGCGCATGAACACCTCGTCGGTCGCCGGAGCAGTGACGACGCCGTTGTCCGCCACCTTAATCCGGCCGGGAACCCCGAGTCCCCGATGCATGTAGACCCACTCGTCCTCCTGCGCCGCGAGACCGCGCTGGATCTGCTCGAAGTTGGCGGCGTCATCGACCTCCCCGAAGTTGGGGAACGCTTCCTGCGTTCGCATGCGGAGCGCGTTCACGTCGTCGACCGCGCCGCCCAGCTCGCCGGTCTCGTCGACGACCGCCGTACCGTACCAGGTCAGGTTGGTCTCATCGACCGCAAGCGGCTCGATGACCTGGACGTGATTCCCGAGAATCAGCAGGTTCGGGAACACGTTGATGTTGACCGGCTCGGAGGCCGCGAGGTCCAGCGCTCGGCCGGCCTTCGATCCCAGGCGGCGCCTCAGCTTGTCCTCGTAGTACTCCCTGCCGGGATGAGCGGCCTCGATCTCCCACAGCGCGCCGGGGCGCTTCTCGACGTTCGGCCGCTTGTCCTTGAAGTGGTGGCCGTGCCCGAGGTACTGGCAGTACATCGGGGCTTCGTCCGGCCTGGACTTGTAGAACGACATGCCCTTGTCCGCGTCCGCCTCCAGCCGGTTCTCCATCGCGAGCAGCGAGCGGTGGGAGAACACGACGTGGTAGCCGTCGCACGAGTTGTCGTACGCGAGCTTCCAGTTCCCCTTGTACTTCAGCCGGTTGGCTTCGCAGACCACCACGCGGCCGCCGGGATGCCGATCGAGCCACTCGTCGATCGGTGTCGTGACCGGACCCAGATAGTCGAGGAGGGGAGGGGCGTCCGGATTCAGAGTGCCGAAGACGAAGCCGCGGTAGAGATCGACCCGCGGCACCTGCGCGAGGTTGAACTTCGAGTCCTTGAAGTCGCAGGCGTAGCCGTCGGGCCAGGGCACGCCGGTCAGCTTCCCGGTGTTGAGGAAAGTCCAGCCGTGATAGGGGCACTGGAACGCCTTGGCCGAGCCCCGGTCGAGTCGGCAGACCGTGCTGCCCCGGTGGGTGCAGCGGTTATAGAGGGCGCGGATGGTGCCCTGGCTGTCCCGCAGGACGATGATCGGACGCAGGCCGAGCCGGGTGGTGACGAAGTCGTCGTTGCGCGGGATCTGGCTGACGTGAGCGAGATACACCCAGGCTGCGCCGAAGATCTTCGTCATCTCGTCCTGGAAGATGTTGGGATCGGTATAGAGGACGCGATGGGCGCGGTCCTCCTGCACGAGCCAGTCCCAGTCGTAGGGCAGCTCGGGCGTCGTGGGCAGGCTCATGGTCCCGGCGGGGGTTTCAAGCATCGACACTGGCGTTCACCTCGGTCACGGCGCCTCAGAAGGAATCGAAGTACTCGATCAAAGAGCGCCGTGCGGCTGCGATGCGCCCCGTCCGCGGAGTGTAGTGGAACAAGGACTTACGGTCGACAGGGCGTCGGGTTGGTGATGCTCAATCCGGCTAGTTTGTTGGAGTCCGGTTGCCAAACGGGTTACTAGGGACGCGGCACGAGCGCTCGCCCGAGAGGGTCAGGGGGTGAGCCTGCCGGGTTGTGGCAGGATGCGAAGCTGGTGCCGCCGTGACCCATCTACCCGCGCCTTCTGGATTTGCCTGGACGCTCTTTTTGGCGATGCTGTCCAGGATGCCGAAGAACTGCATGGCGAAACGGCCGCTGCCAGATCAAAGCTCTTGGTTGGCGAAGAGCGTCGGCCCGCTGCTGTAGGCACAAAGATGTCCATCAGCAAAGCACAACATCGCAAGAAGCGCATCCGCCGGCAAGCATCGCGCAAGGCCGCTCGGCGAGCAGAACGCGCACTGCGGTCGCCTTCCGTCGGGGGAGGGCCGCGCAGTCAAATGACCGTACCTTTGGCGGGAGGCTTACCGCGATGAGTGGCGCGGGTGACTCAGGGGTGACTACGGCCGTGCTCAAGCACGTAAGTGGTTGACTCTTCTAGCGCAAGAGTCAGAAGAAATCGAAGTACTCGTTCTGCTCCCACTCCGTCGGTTCATCCGGGGCCTGCTTCAGCCCACTCTCCTCGAGGTAGCGGAGGAACCGACCGGCCTCGTTTCGCTTCAGCTTCAGGAAGTAGTCGACGAACACGTCGCCGACCTCGCGGCGGAAGAGCGCGCTCCGTTCGAGCTCATCCAGCGCCTCCATGAGGCTCTTCGGAAGGAGCGCCCGCTCGGCCTGGTAGGGCGCATCATCCTCCGGTCCGGGGTCCAGGGCGTTGTCGACGCCGTCCAGGCCCGAGACGATCTGCGACAGCATGTACAGGTACGGATTGGCGGCCGGCTCGCCGACCCGGTTCTCCATCCGGGTGCCCGGATCGTCCGCGCCCCCGAGGACGCGAATCATGGCGCCGCGGTGATCGTAGCCCCAGCCTGCCCGGTCGGGCGCCAGCGAGTTGGGCTTGAACCGCCGGTAGCCGTTGACCGTCGGGGTGGTGAATGCGGCGGCTGGGGCGGCGTGTTTCAGCAGCCCGCCGAGGAATGCTTGCCCGAGCGGGGAGAGACGCTCACCCTCCCGCTTCGGGGCGAAGAGATTCTCCCCCGTGCCGGCGTCGACGATCGACTGATGGAGGTGCCAGCCGCTCGAGTAGTACCCCTTCGGGGCGGGGCGGCACATGAACGTCGCGAGATACCCCATTCGCCGGCAGATCTGCTTCGTCGCCGTCCGAAAGAGCACCAGGGCATCCGCTGCGTCCATGGCGCTCTGCGCGGAGAACGTGCACTCGACCTGACCGGGTCCCCACTCTTTCTCCACGGAGCGCAGGGGCAGGTCGAGCTTCTGGAAGGCGTCGACCAGAGTCGCGAGGACCGGCTGCATCAGGTCCATGTTCGATTCGGAGTGGTACGAGTAGCCGGGCTCGACCGGAGTGGTCCGGATGGGCCGCCCGCGGATTCCCGGCGCGCCGACGTGCTCCTCATTCAGGTGTTCTTCCGCGACCCGGAGGAGGTACCACTCTACCTCCAGCCCGACGACGTATCCCATGCCTTTCTCCAGCAGGCGTCGCGTCTGCTTCCTGAGAAGATGCCGGGGAGAGAAATGAAAGGCCGCGCCGCTGTTGAAGTACTCGTCGCAGAGCACCCAGCCCACGCCGGCCCACGGCAGCACCCGGAACTTGGCGGGGTCGGGGACGAGCGTGATGTTCGGCGAGCCGGTCATCTCGTCGAGCCCCATCCCTCCGCCGCGGGTAAAGGAGCTGAAAGTCCGGGCGCCGGCCGAGTCCAGCGTCGTGGTTGCGACGTTGATGTTGTAGCCGCTGTCCAGCGCCTCGCGAAACGCCGGCACGGTCACGGCCTTCGCCCGGGAACAACCGTGAGGGTCCGCCCAGGCGAGGCGGATGAGACGCAGGTCCTCCTTCTCGACGCGCTGCTTTAGCGCTTCGGCCTGCCGCCGCTGCTCGTCCGTCCAGAGCCCGTGCTTTTCTATGAACCCCGGTCTCGTCATCTCGACAGCCTGAGCAGGCGTTCGGCATTGCCGCTCAGGATCTTCACCTTGTCCTCAGCGGACAGCGCGATGCGTTCCATCCACTGCACGCCGGGCTTGCTGCTTTCGACAAAGGGCCAATCGACCGCGAAGAGGATCCGGTCGACGCCCATCTCCTGGATGCAGCAGAGCATCGCCGGATCCGAGAAGAAACCGCTGGTCGTGATGGAGAAGTGTTTGCAGAAGGTCTCGCGGAATGCAATCGGGGCGTTGCCCGGCCGCGAAAGCGCGTGATCGATCCGCCAGAGCAGGAAGGGGAGGGTTTCGCCCAGATGCCCGAGGATGATCTTGAGGCGCGGGTAGGCGTCGAAGACGCCGCTCAGCACCAACCGGATGCCCTGGGTCGCCGTCTCGACCGTGAAGCCCCAGGCGGTCGACACGATGAACGGAAACTTCTCTACGTAGTCCTTGTAGTACGCGTCGATCACCGCCGGGTGCGGGTTTGCGGGATGGATGTAGATCGGGACGTCCAGCGCTTGGGCGCGCTCGAAGATGGGCCAGAACCGCCGGTCGTCGATGAAGAGGTCGCCGCCCGTCAGACCGTGAATCATCGCGCCTTGCAAGCCGAGCTCGTTGACGGCGCGCGCGAGCTCGTCGGCTGCGGCTTTGGGGTCGGGCGTCGGGAGCGCGGCGAAGCCGGCGAACCGGTCGGGGCGGGTCTGGATCGTGCGACGGAGTCGGTCGTTGACCTCCCGGGACAGGCGCACGGCGGTTTCGGGATCGAGCTTCTGGGTCGACGGTGCGCCGTGCGAGAGCACTTGCACGTCGACGCCGGCCTCGTCCATTTCCTTCAGCCTGAGCTCGCCGACGTTCTCAAGCTTGTCGCGGAGCCGGGCGCCGCTGCGCCCGTCCAATCCCTTGAATAGCGCGGCGAGCGCCGGGTCGTAATAGTGTTCCTCGATCGCAATGACGCGCTGTTTCGCGCTGGTCGCCATGGTGGGCCTCCTCCTCAAGCGTTGGAATCGATGCGTGGCGCGACTTTATCAGCCGTTGCGCCGTCGCGTGGGGAGCGGCTTCCAGGCGGCGGCGAAAAGAAAAGAGCCCGGGCGTGTCGCCAGGGCTCCTGGGTTCTTGGCTCCCCGAGTAGGGATCGAACCTACGACCTGCGGATTAACAGTCCGTCGCTCTACCGGCTGAGCTATCGGGGAAGCGCGAGAAGCGGATTATATCGAAGCCGGCCCCTGCCTCTCAATTCAGCGGATGACCTTCACGATCGCGTCGGCGACGGGGTCGATGTTCTTCGAGTTGAGCGCCGCCACGCAGAGGCGGCCGGTGTCGATCGCGTAGATCGAGAACTCGTCGCGCAGCCTCCGAACCTGTTGTTTGGACAGGCCGGAGTAGGAAAACAGGCCGCGCTGCCGCATCACAAAGCTGAAGTCGAAGCCGGGCGCCCGCGTCTGCACTTTCTCCACCAGCGCCCGGCGCATCGCTTTGATCCGGTCGCGCATGTGGCCGAGCTCTTTGTCCCAAAGCGCCCGAAGCTCAGGAGTGGCGAGCACCGTCGCGACGGCCTGCGCCCCGAACGTCGGAGGATTCGAGTAGTTGGCGCGGACCACGCGCTTGAGCTGGCTCAGGACCCGCGCCGCCTCTTCGGCGCTCCCGGTCGCGACGCTCAGCGCGCCCACGCGCTCACCGTAGAGCGAGAACGACTTCGAGAACGAGTTCGTGACGAACACCAGGCTGCAAGCCTCGACGAAGCGGCGAATGACAACACCGTCGGCCTCGATCCCGTCGGCGAAGCCCTGATAGGCGATGTCGAGGATCGGCACGAGCTCGCGCGCCTTGACGATCTGGATGACGCGCGTCCACTGCTCGGACGCGAGGTCTACCCCAGTTGGGTTGTGGCAGCAGGCGTGCAGCACTACGATCGTGCCGGCCGGCAGCTTCTCGAGCGCTTCGACCATGCCCGTGAAGTTCAGTCCGTGCGTGGCCGGGTCGTAGTAGGGATAGGCGCTGACCGGGAACCCGGCACCCTCGAACAGCTGACGATGATTCTCCCAGCTCGGGTCGCTGATCCAGACTTGCGCGGCCGGGGTGATGCGGCGAAGGAAGTCGGCAGCGATCTTGAGCGCACCCGTGCCGCCCACGGCCTGCACCGTGACGACGCGACCCTGTTTGATCGCCGCCGAGTCGGCGCCGAACGCGAGCTCGCGCACGGCGCGATCGTAGGCGGGCAACCCATCGATCGGCAGATAGCCCCGCGGCGCCACGGTCTCCAGCATGTCCCGCTCGACCCGACGCACGCATTCGAGCACCGGGACTTTGCCGTTGTCGTCGTAGTACACGCCGACGCCGAGGTTGATCTTCTCGGGGTTGGGATCGGCGTTGAAGGCTTCGGTGACGCCGAGGATCGGGTCACCCGGCGCCATCTCGACGCGCGCGAGGATCGATGCGGTCATGGGTAAGCTGGGGAGTGTGGGGAACGAGGGTGCAGACGCGAATATTACCGCTGCGCCACCACTCGCGGTGTCGGATCGGTCGCTCGGTGTGAGACAATAATCAGCTGTCGCACGCCCGACCTGCCGCTTCTCGCATGTCTCACGCCGCTCCAGCCGTCCGCGCCGCGGAGAAGGGCCGCTTCGTCACGTTCCCGGGCAGCCCGTTCCGGCTGAATCAGCTGTTCCCGCCGGCCGGCGACCAGCCCGAGGCGATCGAGAAGGTTGCGGAAGGCCTCCGGGACGGGCTCGCTTACCAGACGCTGCTGGGCGTCACCGGCTCCGGCAAGACCTACACGATGGCCAACGTGATCGCGCGCCTCGGCCGGCCGGCGCTCGTCCTCGCGCCCAACAAGACGCTCGCGGCGCAGCTCTACTCCGAGTTCCGCGAGTTCTTCCCCGAGAACGCGGTCGAGTACTTCGTCTCGTACTACGACTACTACCAGCCCGAGGCCTACGTCCCGGCCCGCGACCTGTACATCGAGAAGGACTCGAGCATCAACGAGCACATCGAGCAGATGCGGCTCTCGGCGACCAAGTCGCTGCTCGAGCGCGACGATGCGGTGATCGTGGCGACGGTGTCCTGCATCTACGGGATCGGCGACCCGGTCGACTACCACGGCATGATCCTGCACCTGCGCGAGCGGGAGAAGGCGAATCAGCGCGAGGTCATCGCCCGGCTCGTGGCGATGCAGTACGAGCGCGCCGAGCTCGACTTCCGGCGCGGCACGTTCCGGGTGCGCGGCGAGGTGATCGACGTGTTCCCGGCCGAGCATTCGGAAACGGCGCTCCGGGTGACCCTCTTCGACGACGAGGTCGACAGCCTGATGCTGTTCGACCCGCTGACCGGCCGCTCGGTGCAGCGCGTTTCGCGCTTCACGGTCTATCCGTCGAGCCACTACGTCACGCCCCGCGCGACGACGCTCCGCGCCATCGAGGCGATCAAGGTGGAGCTTGCGGAGCGGATCGAGTTCTTCCACCAGCAGGGGAAGCTCGTGGAAGCGCAGCGGATCGAGCAGCGGACGCGGTTCGACCTCGAGATGCTCAGCGAGATGGGGTTCTGCAAGGGCATCGAGAACTACTCGCGCCATCTGTCGGGCCGCAAGGCCGGCGAGCCGCCGCCGACGCTGATCGATTATCTGCGGCCGAACGCGCTGATGATCATCGACGAGAGCCACGTGACGATCCCGCAGCTCGGCGGCATGTACCGCGGCGACCGGTCGCGCAAGGAGAACCTGGTCGACTACGGCTTTCGCCTCCCTTCGGCGCTCGACAACCGCCCGCTCAGGTTCGACGAGTTCGAGGGACTGACGCGCCAGACGATCTTCGTCTCGGCGACGCCGGCCGACTACGAGCGGCAACGCTCGGGCCAGGTCGTCGAGCAGGTGGTGCGGCCGACCGGGCTCGTCGACCCCCAGCTCGAGGTGCGGCCGGCCTCCACCCAGGTCGACGACCTGCTCTCCGAGATCAACCTCCGCGTGGCCTGCGACGAACGGGTCCTCGTCACCACGCTCACGAAGCGCATGGCCGAGGATCTCACCGACTACCTGCGGGAGCACGGCGTCAAGGTGCGGTACCTGCACTCCGAGGTCGAGACCGTGGAGCGGGTGGAGATCATCCGCGACCTGCGGCTCGGCGAGTTCGATGTCCTCGTCGGCATCAACCTGCTGCGCGAGGGCCTCGACATCCCCGAGGTTTCGCTGGTGGCCATTCTCGACGCGGACAAGGAGGGGTTTCTCCGCTCCGAACGGTCGCTGATCCAGACCATCGGGCGTGCGGCCCGGCACATCCACGGCGCGGCAATCCTCTACGCCGACGCCATCACCAACTCGATGCGCCGCGCGATCGACGAGACCGAACGCCGACGCGCGAAGCAGGTCGCGTTCAACACCGCCCACCGGATCACGCCGAAAGGCGTGTCGAAGCGGATCAAGGACATCATCGACGGCGTGTACGACGCGGATGCGGCGCGCGCCGAGCTGAAGGCGGCCGAGGAGCACGCGCGGTACGAGGCGATGACCGAGAAGGACATCGGGCGCGAGATCAAGCGGCTGGAGCGGCAGATGCTCGAGCACGCGAAGAATCTCGAGTTCGAGCAGGCGGCGCGCGTGCGCGATCAGCTGGCCGATCTCAAGAAGAAGGTGTTCGGCGTCGAGCTCGAGGAGGAGCTGCCGCCCGCGAAGGCGCGGGCATGAAACGGGTGCTCTTCGTGTGCACAGGCAACATCTGCCGGTCCCCGACGGCGGAAGGGGTGTTCCGGAGGTTCGTCGAGCAGGCCGGTCTCGCCGACCGCATCGGCATGGACTCGGCGGGCACTCACGGCTATCACATCGGCGAGCCGCCGGATCCGAGGACCCAGGCCGCCGCGAGCGCCAGGGGCTACGACCTGTCGGGCTTGCGCGCCCGGCCGATCGCACGCGAGGACTTCCACCGCTTCGACCTCGTGCTCGCGATGGATCGCGACCACCACGCGATCCTCGCCCGGTTCGCGCCGCCGAGCGCCGGGCACAAGCTGCGCATGGTGATGGAGTTCGCGCGCCGCTCTCGCGCCGACGA
>Ga0209341_10006031_pt1 | contig 10856 bp, 7 predicted proteins | sample RifCSP13_2_FD_184020 | JGI IMG/M metagenome (GOLD analysis project Ga0209341, IMG submission 184020) | Soil microbial communities from Rifle, Colorado - Rifle CSP2_sed 13_2 (SPAdes) (version 2) | ecosystem: Environmental > Terrestrial > Deep subsurface > Rock core/Sediment | place: Rifle...
GCGGGGCACCGGCGAGCCTGACTGGACGATGAGTGCTATGGGGGCCTTTGCCAAGGCGGTTGGGACACCGAACTGGGCCGGTGGTCCTTTTTTCGCCACGCATGTCGATGCTTGCTATTTGATCAATGGGACCATGCATGTCGAGATGGATCTGCCCCGCTGCCGGTATTTGATGCTCTTTGGATCTCAGCGCGGCGGCGTCGTGGGTCACGACACCATGCGCGCGGCCAGGGAGATCGCTGAGGCACGTGACCGGGGCATGAAGCTCGTGGTGGTGGACCCTATTTGCACTCCGATCGCCTCGAAAGCGAGCGAGTGGGTGCCCATCCGGCCCGGCACCGATGGGGCGTTGGCCCTATCCATGGTGCACGTCCTGGTGAACGAGCTGGGTATTTTTGACCGGAAGTTCCTTCAGAGTTACACCAATGCGCCGTATCTCGTCGGCCACGACGGGCGGTACCTGCGGGAGCGGGCCTCTGAGAAGCCGCTGGTATGGGACGAGGATTCGAAGCGTCCTTGCGCCTTCGACGAGTGCGGCTCTCCTGCGCTCGAAGGTAGGTTGCAAGTTGACGGTCAGTCTTGTGAGCCGGCCTTTTCCAGGCTGAAAGCACACCTGAAGCAATATTGCCCAGAGGAGATGAGCAAAGTCACCACCGTAGCGCCGGAGCAAATACGCCGGCTGGCCCGCGAGTTTGGCGAGGCGGCGAGCATCGGTAGCACCATCGTGATCGATGGGAAGGAATTGCCTTATCGCCCGGCGTGCACCTTCTGTGACAGCCGGGGTCTTTCTTCCCACCAGTTCGGCCTTTGGGCGAGCATGAGCGTTCATTTGCTCAACCTGGTGGTAGGGGCGTTGGACGTCCCGGGTGGCAGCCTGAGCACCAATATCCTAGGCCCGGGTGAGAGGCTGCGGGTAGAAGAGAGTTCTGAGGGGTTGGTGGTGGCCCCCGGCGAAGTGCGCTCGTATCCTCCGCGGCGGCCCAAGCCTCCCCAAACGGTGAACCTGCGCGAGCTGTTTCCTCTGGCACGAGCCATGGGTACGGTCATGATGGGGCTGAGCCTCGTGCAGCATCCTCATCTGTTGCCCTATAAGCCGGAAGTTCTCATCCTGAATAACTTCAACATGATGATGTCGGGGGTAGACCCACAGATGCTGGCTCAGGCTGTGGGCAAGTTCGGCTTCGTGGTTTTCTTAGGCGACAGGCTGCACGAAACCGCCGAGCTTGCCGATGTTTTTCTCCCGCTGCCTCATCCGGCGCAGAGGCTGGACTTTCCGATGAACTCGATGCGAGGGTGGATCAACGGCGACCAATGGTATTTCACTTTACGGCAGCCGGTGCTACCGAAGGAGGACGGGGGAAAGCACCCGCTGGATATCTATTTGGAGCTGGCCGAGCGGCTTGGAGTGCTTGACGGGTTTATCCCCCAATTGAGCGCAGCACTCGGCTTGAAAGAGCCGTACCGGCTAGAGGCCAATCTAAAGTACTCCGTGGAGGAAATTCTTGATCGTCGGATAAAATCCACCCTCGGCTCCGATCACGGCCTCGAGCAGCTCCGGCAGAGCGGTTTCGTCGCCTTTCCGCGCACCCTTGCCGAGAAGTTCCCAAGGGCTCTGGTCAAATTGCCCCGTGTCCATGTTTACTTCGAGTTCCTCCCGGAGGTAGGCCGGCAGTTGGCCACGATAGCGGCCGAGGCGGGATTGCAGGTAGACACCAGGGGTTTTCAGGCCGTGCCTTGCTGGTTCCCGTGCGCCGCCCAGGAAACTCCACCGGAATATGATCTCATCGCTGTCAACTACAAGCTGCCTTTTCATGCCAAGACCATGACGCAGGACAATCCGTGGCTCGCTGAACTGGCTAGCCACCACCGCTATGCTTATAAGCTTCTCATAAACACGCAGACGGCTGCACGGAAGGGAATTGCCGACGAAGATGAGGTGGTACTGGAGACCAGCGCCGGTGCCAGCGTCCGGGGCATTGTTAAGGTTTCCGAGTGCATCCACCCGGAGGTCATTGGCATAGCGTCGGCCTTTGGCCACTGGGGCCACGCACGACGCACCGCGCGACACCGGGGAGTTCACTTCAATTCCCTGGTACCATACCGGCTGAGCCAGATAGACCCGATGGCTGGCCTTATGGATGCTTGTGTAAAGGTCAAAGTAAGCAAGGTTCCCACGCTAAAAGGGGGGCTCGTCGCACCTATCCCAGACTGATAGCGATATCGGTTTGGACGAAACCCCTCGTGTGCAGACTTCTCCGCCGAGCCGGACCTTGACTAGGAACCCTGTATCTGAAAATGTCCACAATCGAGTTTTCCCGACACATAAGCGGATAGGAAAGGAGGTTAAAACCGATGCTTAGGAGCTTGAGGATTTTTTTGCCTTTCTTGGCGATAGCGCTGCTCGTTTCCCGACCAGTTCTCGGACAGGATACGAAGCTCATCGAGGCAGCGAAAAAAGAGGGAGGAAAGGCGCTCGCCTACGGCTCGCTTGAGACGGAGACTTATGAGCCTCTCGAAAAAGCCTTCGAGAAAAAGACCGGCCTGAAGGTAGAGTACTGGAGTGGCTCGGCCACTAAAGTCATGGATCGGGCCTTGAGCGAATATCGCGCGGGAAAACCCCTCTACGATCTCGTCATTACAAACAGAAACCCCATGGATCTCATGAAAGATGCCGGGCTCTTGGCCCGTTACGAATCACGGAGCTGGAAGACGTTTACCCCGGACGTGATCGATGCGTTCTTTGGTCCCGCTTATCGTTATAATGTCTTCGGCATGCTTTACAACACAAAGCTCATCAAGCCCGCGGATGCGCCGCAATCGCTCGAAGACCTCTTGAAACCCCAATACAAGGGCAAGATTGTGGTCTCAGATCCGACCCAGCACACCACTTTCGTTCAATGGTTGGCGAATCTCCACAAAATGAAAGCGAGGGGCCTATTGGAGGGACTCGTTTTTATTCCCTGGGCATTTCCGGGGACGGCTCTGGCCATTGGTCTTCTCTGGGCCTACGTTGACTTCCCTGTTCCCGTTTACGCTACGATCTGGATTCTTATGATCGCCTATGTCACCCGATTTATCCCCTACGGACTGAGGGCGGTGACCAGCACCATAATTCAGATCCACAAGGAGCTAGAGGAGGCGTCGGTCTCTTGCGGCGCCGGCTTTTTCGCCACGTTCCGCCGGATTGTCTTCCCGTTGATGCGGCCGGGACTCATGGCGGGGTGAATCATCCTCGCCACTATCTACATGCGTGAATTCAGCGCCTCAATCTTCCTCTACAGCCCCGCATCCGAGCCTTTAGGTCCACTTCTCTACTTCCTTTACATCGATGGCATGCACGGCCCCATGGCAGCTCTGGGCATCGTCATCTCCATCGTCTGCATAGTTCTGATCGCCATTGCCCAGCCCTTCTCCCGCTGGGGGACGGAATAAGATTTCCCATGATCCCTATTTTTTTGTCTGGGAAATAAGTTCCTCGTAGAATCTCGTCTTTTGAACGCGGCCTACCGGCGCCTCATCCACCACATCTTCAACCTTCACTCCCTTCATCTTGGGATTACTGATGGTGAGCAGGCGATGCATGGTCTCCAATCCCTTGACACTGGGCCGGATGTCGAAGCTGTAGAGCCATTGGAGCACCTGATATCCACTCTCCGCCTCCTGAACGCTTCTGAGTCTCAGGTTTTTGGCAAGGGACCTAAGCACTGCCTCTTTTTGAAGCGGATTATAGATCAATGCGACGGCCTCGAGAGTCCCGCGAAGGACTGCGTCAACTATCTGAGGATTCCTCTTGAGATAGGAGCGCTGCGTAACAAGGGACAGCCCCTGGTAAGGGATTGGCACCTTTCCTAAATCGAGCAGAACCCGAAGCCCTTTTGCCTGGGCGACACCGCTGAAGGTATAACCCAAGGGAGCCCCGTCGATTCTTCCCGTCGCCAAGGCCTGCGTCAGAACGGACTGATCACCCACAATCATCAATTGAATCTTATCGCGTGTGGGTTCCAGTCCCAGGTGTTCCAGGGCCAGCATCGCAAAGGTCCAGACCCCGCCCCCGATGCTCTGGACACCGACTCTTTTTCCCCTGAGATCCTCGCCCTTTCTGATATCGGGCATCACCACAAAGTCGCCGTCCGCGCGGTTGACAACTCCAGCGAAGAAAGCCACATCCATCCCTCCAGCAACGGCGCCCAAGACACCCCCCGGGCTCGCATACGCCATCTGGATATCACCCGAGGCCAGGGCGGCCATGGTTTGAGGCCCGCTACGGATTGCGATCACCTCAACCTCCACGCCGTGCTTGCGGAAGATCCCCTGCTCGGCGCCGATCCACAAGGCCGCAATCTTTTCGTTGAAAGCCCCATGGGCAATGCGTACCAGAGGCAGGTCTGCCGCCTCTGAGAAAGATGCCAAGAGACATGAGACAAAAAAGACAAAAGCTAGAATTGTTTCTTTCACGGCTAAGGCACTCCTTTGAATCCCTCGTCCCATCACCGCTTTGCTATTTTGGGCCGGAGAGTATCTGATGAGGTCTTGGGATGTCAACTCAAGGTGAGCGTTCAAACAGAACTAGACATTTCCCCCGGCTTGGAGTAAGAGGCGACTTGAACTATAGTGACGGAATTAAATAAGTTGACATCAAATCCCCCCTCACCCCCCTAATTCCCCCTCGATCCCCCTTTACCAAAGGGGGAGAAAGGGGGATTTGAGAGGGGATGGAGGAATTATGGTAATTTTCTTTTTTCCTTCACTATAGTTGGCAGTTGGGGGGTTATTCCGATGAAATCGTCACCTTGGTTGTTTGCTGTGGTGATTGGCCTTGCATGGAGTGCACCTGCTCCGGCGCAAGATCAATTTTTTAAGGGAAAAATGGTCCGTGTGATCGTGGGCTTTAGCCCGGGTGGCGGCTTCGATGTCTACAGCAGGACTATCGCCCGGCACATAGGCAGGCACATCCCGGGGAATCCGACCGTCATCGTGGAGAACATGACAGGAGCCGGGAGCCTGATCGCGGCCAACCACGTCTCTAAAGTGGCAATTCCCGATGGCCTTACGATCGGAAACATAAACGGGGGACTCTTCATCCAGCAGCTCCTGGGTTGGCCGGGCATCGAGTTCGACGCTCTTAATTTCAACTACCTCGGGGTGCCGGTAAGAGATAAAACTGTTTGCGTCCTGACCAAGGCGAGCGGCATAACGACCCTGGAGAAATGGATGGCCTCCAAGGCGCCTATCAAATTGGGCGCAACCGGGCCTGGCTCCCTCACGCACAACGTTCCCAGGATCCTTAAAGAGTCGCTGGGTCTCCCTATCCAGCTTGTCACGGGATATAAAGGCATAGCCGATATTCGTCTGGCGGCCGAAAGCGGGGAGCTAGCAGGAGCCTGTGGTTGGACCTGGGATTCGCTTAAAGCGACATGGACTAAAGCCTTGGACTCGGGAGATGCGGTGGTGGTGCTCCAGACAGTGCCGCAACCTCATCCGGAGATCTCAAAAGTTCCCTTGGCGATCAACTCTGCTAAGACCGCGGAGGCGCGTCAATTGATTCAGTCGGGCATCCATGATGTATCCGACGTGACCTATGCGTATATTGTCCCCCCTGGCACACCGAAAGAACGGGTGCAGATTCTTCGTCGGGCTTTCATTGATACCATGAAGGATCAGGAGTTCCTGGCGGACGCCAAGAAATCCAGGCTGGGCATCGATCCTTTGACCGGTGAAGAGTTGGAAAGGACCGTGGCCGGGCTCTTCAAGACGGCTCCAACCACGGTAGCCAGGCTGAGGGAGGTTCTCAAATAGACCGGCGGCGAGCCAATCAAGCCGCCAGCAGATCAACCGACAGAAAGGAAACGAAATGGTGATGAAGCTGTCCAGCGAGATTTTAGCCGCTGCCAATGCCAAGAGCCGGACGCTGCGGGAGCTCGTCCGCGCCCCGAAGACCCTCGTTATGCCTGGCGCCTACGATGTCCTGAGCGCTTTGCTGTTCGAGCAGCTCGGCTTTCAGGCGATCCAGGGTACCAGCGGTGGGATCGCCGCTGTCCTGGGTTATCCGGATGGGGAAGTGATCAGCCGGGAGCGCACCGTGGAGATCACCGGTCAAATCGCCGCAGCCGTTTCCGTGCCGGTGAATGCCGACGGCGAAAGAGGCTATGGAGATGCCAATCAAGTCGGTGATACGGTTAGGGCGCTGATAGCTGTGGGGAGCGCGGGCATGAACGTGGAAGATGGCGCTGCGGCGAAAAAGAATGAGCCCCGCCGCCTGGTCGACATCTCCGAGCAACTGGAAAAAATCGCCGCGATCATGGCAGCGAAGCGCGATCTGGCGAGCGAATTTTTTCTCAACGCGCGGGTAGACGCTTTCCTGGTCATGACCGATGATCCGAAACGAATCTTGGATGAGTCGATCCGGCGCGGGAACCTCTACGCGGAGGCCGGGGCTGATTGCATTTTTTTCCTGCATGTGTCCGCCCGCGAGACTATCCGCCAACTGGTTCGTGAGATCAAGGCGCCGGTAAGTATTCTGGCGGGGCCGGAGTGCCCGGGGCTGAGCGAGTTGCAGGATCTCGGAGTGGCGCGAGTGAGTTACGGCGCCGCCTTTACCAGAGCTGCCATCGGCGCGGTAAGGCGTCTCGCGCTCGAGATACGCGATTCAGGAACCATCTCGGCTCTTAAAGACGCGATCTCTTCCCAGGATATGAGGGCGTTGGTTAGCCGCGGGCGATAACTTTTCTGCGAAGGCTATGACACGCCGCTGCTCGCGCGCATAGGCCGCTTACGCGCCTCCTTTCTCGTACGCGATCTTCCCGTCCACAACGGTGGCGAGCACCTGAATCTCCTTGATCTTTTCGTCCGGCACCGCCAGCGGGTCGTCCGACAGAACCACCAGATCGGCCAGCTTGCCGACCTCGATGGTACCTTTGATCTTCTCCTCAAAGGTGCTGTACGCGCCGTCGATGGTGTAGGCTTTGAGCGCCGCCTCGCGGCTGATCGCCTGTTCCGGGCCGAGCGCCTCGCCGAAGAAGTTCTTCCGAGTCACGTACATATACATGCCGATCATGGGCGACATGCCGACATCGGTGCTGCCGTTAATCCTCACGCCGCCCTCCAGCCAGGTCCGGTTCGCGAACAGGTTGGCAACCCGCTTCTCTCCCCAGAATTGCTTGTAGTAGTGAGACTGGGTCCACAAAACCGGCTGCTGGGTTGAGACGATGACGCCCAGGTTCCGCGCCCTTTCCACCGACCGGGGAGTGGGGAAGATCCCCCCATGAGTGATAAGCCAGCGCCGGTCCCGAATCGGTATCCGCTGGTTTACGCTCTCGTAGACGTCCAGCACCAGCTCCATGGCGGCGTCGCCGGAGGCGTGAACCTCCATCTGATAGCCCACGTCGGCCGCGCCATGGCAAATGGCCAGGAGCGTTTCGCGATCATGACGCAGGAGTCCCTTCCAGTTCGGGCCGAACTTGTCGCCGGCGTAGGGTTCGTGCATCCACGGCGCTTCAATGAGACCGTCGGAATGGAGTTCGCCGATAGAGCCCACGCGAAGCCAGGCATCGCCTTCTCCGGTGATCGCGCCCAGATCGCGCACCGCCTTGGCGATATCGGTTACCTGATGAAAATAGTTCGAGCTGCCCACGAGATTTGCCTGCCAACGGACCGGAAGTCCCTCGGTGCCCCGAAGCTCCTTAAGAAACCGCAGCACCTCACCGGACTGGTTCACGATGCTGGTGATGCCCTCGCGAAGCAGGCGGCGGTTCATCGCCTTGATAGCGTTGAGCCAATCATCGGCCGTCGCCCGCGGGAGTTGAGGCAAAACCAGGTGGTATACGGCGTTGTCCAGGAGCCAACCATTCAACTTGCCGGTATCCGGATCTTTAAAGATATAGCCGCCGCTCGGCGGGAGGGTTTCCTCCGTTATTCGGAATGCCTCCAGCCCCTTGCTGTTCGTTACGCCGAGGTGACCCCGGATACGCAGGAAAAAGGGGTGGTTGGGGACAACGCGATCAAGCTCCCAGCGGTTAGGGAAGCGCTTTTCCTTGATCAGGTCGTAATCAAAATGCGCCGATCCTAAAACCCATTCTCCTAGAGGCGTCGCTTCGGCCTTTGCCGCAATGGCGGTCAGCATGTCGTCGATGCTGCGGGAGTCATCAAACTGGACGAATTTAGGTAAAAGGTACATCCCCCCGTGAGCGGCATGGACATGGGCGTCGATGATTCCCGGTATGACAGTTTTACCCTTTAGGTCGATCTGGCGGCTCTTGGGACCCGCGAGGCGTCGCACCTCCTCACTCCTGCCCACTGCGGCGAACTTGTTTCCCTGGATCGCCAACGCCTCGGCTCGGCGGAACTGGGAATCCACGGTGATGACATTCCCGTTGTAGTAGATGAGATCCGGCGCGTCACCTGATTGAGTTGTCATTTGCCTATCCTTCTTGAAGATTCAGCTTTCGCTTTGTTTGAGTGGATGGGTATGTCTTCATTTGTTCGGTACATACGCGCCTTTCAGCAGGCTGCCGTATCCTGAAACGGGGTTGCTGATGGCCAGTTTGTGATAGGTGAGCCACATGTCGGCTGCCATAGCCCAGACTACCTTGATGCCGAGGTCGCGCTCCAGAAGCTCCACTGCCGGCGCCGCGTCCCATCCGCTGCCGTTGATGTAAATTGCGTCAACAGCGCGTCCGAGCCGCTCGAGGCCGCGCTTGCAGTAGCGGTAGACGTGCATGAAGGAGACCTCGTCCAGCGCCATCATCGGCGTGGAGTAGAGGGCCTCGCCTTCACCGGCGAGGCTGAAGCCGCCCATCATGAGGGCCTCGATCCCGAATCGGGCGAGATAATCGACGATGGCCTGGTTAAGCTCATCGTGGTAGTAGGTGGCGACCGCGACCTTGCGGACGCCCAGCGCCTCGAGCGCAATGGCGTGGGGCTCCATCGGGGTTATGACCGGTAACCCGGTCCGGGACGAAAGCTCCTCACCCCATTGGCGTTCGAAGTCCAGCCCCTTGAGCAGAAAGGGAGGGGTGCCACAGACGGTAATGATCTGGCAACCGACCGCCTTGAGGTCCATGGCCAGCTCCTCGGCGCGGGTGAGTCCCTGGATGAATCCTTGGGCTTCGCCTTTGCGGAAGCCGACAAACGTGGGCACGATCTCCACGCCCGGCGGAGCGTTCTTATACCAGAAGGCGAAGGTCTTCCCGCGATGAGTCGGTTCGATCAAACCAATCCGAGCGCGCCACGCGTACATTCTCTCCTCCTCTGTCTACCGCTTGATGGTCACCTGACCGCTTTCGAAGCAACCTCTACGATCACCGCAAATCTTTTTCTCCGAGTGCTTCACGCGCGATGACGAGTCGCTGGATCTCTGAGGTCCCTTCATAAATGGTGGTAATCCGGGCATCCCGGTAGAAGCGCTCCACCGGAAAATCTTTGATATATCCGTAACCGCCGAAAATCTGCCCTGCCTTGTACGCGGCCCGGTTGGCGGTCTCCGAAGCAAAGAGCTTGGCCTGCGCAGCCTCCTTGGTTACCCTCATCCCCAGGTCTTTCTTCCTGGCAGCCCGGCGGGTGAGAAGCCTCGCTGCCTCGATCTCAGTAGCCATATCGGCGATCATCCACTGGATGGCCTGGAATTCGGCAATCGGTCTGCCAAACTGTCGCCGCTCTTTGGCATAGCGAACCGCCTCCTCGAGACAGCCTTGGGCGATCCCCACGGCCTGGGCAGCGATTCCGATTCTTCCCCCTTCCAGAGCTGAGAGTGCAATTCCGTAGCCTCCGTTCTCATCACCCAAAAGATTTTCGCGAGCTACCTTACAGTCCTGAAAGATCAGCTCCGCCGTGTCAGAAGCCCTGAGACCCATCTTGTCTTCCACCTTGCCGACCTCAAAGCCGGCCGTCCCCTTTTCCACCAGAAATGCCGAGATGCCATGCTTGCCCCGCTCCGGCGCCGTTACAGCAAAGACAACGGCGAAATCAGCCTCTCTCCCGTTGGTGATAAAGATCTTGGTCCCGTTCAGGATGTAATCCGCGCCAACTTTCTCCGCGCGGGTCTTAATGCTTGCGGCATCGGATCCGGCCCCCGGCTCGCTCAAGGCATAACAGCCCAGAAGCTCCGCTTTGACCAGTCGCGGTAAATATCTCTTCTTCTGTTCTTCGGTTCCGAAGCGAGCTAAAGGATCACAGAGCATGGAATTATTGAGGCCGACGATAACGCTCAGCGAGGCCCAGGCCTTAGCGATCTCCTCCATAGCGACGATGTACGAAAGCAGATCCATCTTCGCCCCGCCATACTCGGCCGGAGCCAGGGCTCCCATGAGTCCGATCTCAGCCAGTTTTTTCAAATGATCACGAGGGTAGATCCCCTCGCGGTCCAGGCGAGAGGCCACGGGCTTTACCTCCTTCTCGACAAAGCCCCGCACCATCTCCTGGATCATTTGCTGTTCTTCGGTAAGCTCAAAAATCATAGCTGCCCTTACACCCGCTCCCCTATCATTGCCACTGCCTCGTCTCCCCCGAGGCGAAAAGCCGCGAGCACGCAAAGTCTTTACCAAAAGGAGCGGTCTGGCCCCGATCACTATCCTGGGCCGGAGAGTATCCGATAAAGTATGATTAGGTCAACCTAGGAGCGGCTTCCGGGCGGGCTCGACATATGAGGTGATGGGGTCTCTATAATCGGCTAAAAGTAGATGGATAATAGGAGCAGTGTCAAAGAAGAGGGAATCGAGTCGGGTTAGGTCTTGGGATAGGGTCACACCCTATCCTCGCGGAGACGGCTAACATAATCCTGAGCGTCCTCTCCGTTCCAGAGGCCCTTCCCAAGCCCATAAAGCTTGAGCCAATTGCGGGAACTTTTCTTGGGTTTCGATTGC
>Ga0209341_10006032_pt1 | contig 10855 bp, 9 predicted proteins | sample RifCSP13_2_FD_184020 | JGI IMG/M metagenome (GOLD analysis project Ga0209341, IMG submission 184020) | Soil microbial communities from Rifle, Colorado - Rifle CSP2_sed 13_2 (SPAdes) (version 2) | ecosystem: Environmental > Terrestrial > Deep subsurface > Rock core/Sediment | place: Rifle...
TCCCCGGCATCGCGCGTATGGACGAACAGCATGTCGGCGCCGGCCCGGTGGAAGGCTTCCGCGCGGCGCAAGGCCTCGTCGAGGTCGTAGACCCGCCTTGCGTTGGTCCGGGCGATGATCACGAAATCGGGATCGGTGCGGGCGGCGACCGCCTCGGCGATTTTCTTCAGCATCAGCTCGGTCGGGATCAGATGATCGACGCCGGCGTGATGCTCGACGCGGCGCGGCAAGAGCTGGTCCTCGATTTCGATGGCGGCGAAGCCCGCCGCTTCGGCGAGGGCGATGGTGCGATGCACGTGCACGGGGTCGCCCCAGCCACCCCCCGCGTCCAAGACGATCGGCAATCGGCACACCGCGCGCATGTCGAGCGCCACGGCGGCCAGCTCCGGCAACGTCAGATTGGCCTCGGTGACGCATTTGAGCCAGCCGAGCGATCCGCCGCTCAGATAGACCGCCTTGAACCCAGCCTCCTCGGCGAGCCGCGCCATGATCGGATTGAGCGCCACGGGCGCAACGATGAGCTCGTTCCCCCGCATCAGCTCGCTGAACTTTTCCACGTTACGCTCCTTACTTTGATCGCCGCGATACTCGTGGCCCTTCCGATTCCTAGTTAATTTAGCTCCTGCATACCCCGGGGCGGAAAATATGTCCAGCTCCTGTGAAAGCCAAGAGAGTCCTTGGCATCTGGCCATCAATTCGCGTAGAATCCGTGAAACCTCAGAGCTCTGTGATTGAAGGATAGTAGCTCGGTGACAAATTGTTTTGTTAACCCTGGACAAGTTCTAACGGGCTCAGTTTTCAACGAGCCGATGCGCGTAGAGACCGTTGCGGTCAACGGTCCAGACAGTTGGGTTCTGGGGCTCGTCGGAACTCACTCCGAAAGGTTTCGCTGTCGGCTCAAGATTTCGCCTCTCTCACGATTCAGGAGACGACGAAAACTTACGATGGCGACGGGCAGCTGCTTCGTCTCGGTTTGCAGGCTTATGCGCTCGGGATCGCTTACGAGTTTGACCCCTACTTCGGACTCTCCATTTCTCGTGTCGATCCGCTGCCGCACCAACTTGAAGCCGTCTATGATTATCTTCTCAAAACCGCGCGGGTCCGTTTCCTCCTGGCTGACGATGCCGGCGCGGGCAAGACGATTATGGCGGGGCTCCTGATCCGCGAGCTCAAGCTGAGGGGGCTCGCCGAGCGAATCTTGATCGTCGGCCCGTCGAATCTAACCTTTCAGTGGCAGCGGGAGCTTAAAGAAAAGTTCGACGAGAAATTCTTGGTTGTGAAAGGCAGCAATATTCGATCGGTTGATGCATTAACCCAGCCGATGCGGGTCCGCGACCCGAGCGAGCCCTACAGGACCCCCTCAAAATGAAGACCTTTGAACAGTTCGCGTCCAAGCCCGAAACCATCCCGGCTTCCACGTCGTGGTATCTGGCTGACCTCGGCGAGGCGCGCGGCAAACAGGAACTTTTCACCAAGCAATCGCCGCAAAAGCTCAAAGTGCTGCGGGAGCACGCTTTCATTGAAAGCGCGGTTTCGTCCAACCGTATCGAAGGCGTCACGGTGGACCAGGCGCGGGTAGCGACGGTCATCTTCGGTAGATCTCTGCTGCGCGACCGAGACGAGGAAGAAGTGCGCGGATACCGCGATGCGCTCAAACTGATTCACGAGGAAGGCGCGAAGCTGCCGATTTCCGAAGACGCGATAAAGCGGTTGCATAAGATAACACGCGGCGACATTTGGGACGCAGGCGAATATAAAGAGCAAGACAGCGACATTATCGAGAAGTTTCCCGACGGGCGTGAGCGGGTGCGATTCAAAGCCGTCGCAGCAGCAGAAACATCGGCTTACATGCGGCAACTTATCAACCTGTGGGACAGGGCCTTGCGCGAACGCTGGGTTCACCCGCTTATCGCGTTGGGCGCTTTCAATCTCGACTTCCTTTGCATCCACCCATTTCGCGACGGCAACGGTCGAGTCTCCAGGCTGTTGCTATTGCTCAAGTCTTATCACCTGGGCTTTGAGGTCGGTCGTTACATCAGTATTGAACGGCTAATTGAGGAGAACAAAGAGCGCTACTACGAAACTCTGGAGCAAAGCTCGCAGGGCTGGCACGAGGGCAAGCACGATCCGTGGCCTTACGTGAACTATCTGCTTTATATTCTCAAATCCGCCTACAAAGAATTTGAGGAGCGGGTGGGACAGGTGGTATCACCCAAGGGGGCTAAAACCGAGGTGGTTCTCGCCGCGGTCCGCCGCCAGTCCGGCGAGTTCCGTCTGGCCGACGTCGAGCATACCTGTCCGGGTGTCGGACGAGATTGGATTCGAGTCCTGTTAGCCGAGCTTAAAAAGTCGGGTGAGGTCTCCTGTCGGGGCAAGGGACCTGCCGCCCGCTGGCGATATATGGGGAGAAAGCGTAGTACCGTTAAGTGAGGGTATTAGTAAGGGTATTGTGAATTTCCGCGGTCCGCAGCGGGTCGATGGCTGATGCGATAATCCTATCACGAAAAGCCAAGCTGATAAGAATCACGTACTACCACGTTAATTAGGTAATGAGTGTGGTAATGTCGCCAGACCCCGCTCAGTTCCCTTGGCATGAAGTCAAGAAAGTGGACCACTATTGCCTTTCTGTGGGTGCGCTGACCCAGCCGATGCAGGTGAAGGAGGACCCAGGAACTTTGACCCTTGTCGCTTCGGTGGCCTTTCAGAGTTTCGAGAATTGCCTTCGTGGAAAGCCGCTCGTGGATAAAAAGCGGCAGAGTCGGTACTTCGAAAGAAAGTCGCTCAGCCTTCCCCGTCTAGTTCAAGAATAGCTTGCTCATCGCCTTTAGCTTCGACGCTGCTGCGTTAGCCTCTTCAATCGATTTGGCGTCGAGGATTTCGCGAATCAATGCTTCACCGCGATCACGCGCCGGATTCTGATCATGCCATTCAAGCGACGGCGAAAGCGAGTCATCATATCGATACTTCTTCGGCGGCAGCTTTTTTTTAAATTGCGCCTGCGTCCCCACATCTGGCCGCATCAAGCTTTCCGACTCCGGATGCCGGTAGTTCTGCGCTTGCTTCGTCTTAGCCCGTTTAGTCTTGGGCTTTCGACTTGCCATTTGACTCCTCATCGCTCGCCGACGACTTACTCCCGTCATCCACGTCTATATTCGATCCGAAGAATTCAATGGCCGTTTGACCAACTTGACCCGTGTCATAGTAAGCGTATCCCGCGACTCCTAACGCGCCCATAATTGGCAACAGTCTCGCAATCCCAGCACCGGCGATCCGCTGGGTAATCTTAACCCCCACTTTTTGTAGAATTGTTTGAACGACTCTGAGTGTAGGCCGGCGAACCAAGAGTCTTTCTCCTATTCGCGTAACCAAATCGCGAACTGCCTGGGCTGCAGCGTGTCGAAAAAGGCAGTATAGCATCGTCTCACTGGTGAGCTGCGGCCGCTTACCATACACAGTGGCGATATCCGAAATCATTTGGCGTTGAACATGCCAGACGGCTACTAGATCGGGAAGAATTGTTAACCAGCCAGCGGGACCGGGCGGCAGGGCAAGTGTTCCGGAAATGGCTGCGGCTCGCAGTGAAGCTTTACTCACGATTTCCCGCGCGCTGGCGAGAGGATCGCTGCTCTCTGTCGCGTCACTCCCGGGTATCTCCTTTATGAGAGAAATAAGGGCGTCAAATATTTTCGATCCTAATTCCTGTCTTACCGGCAAGATTTCACGATTTACGTTTTCTACGGTTTTTTCTCCCACCTTCATTGAATTTTCCTCCTGGTGCAATCTCGCTACCCGAAACTGGCTACTGACGATATACGGATAGATCAAATTGCAGCGCCCGAGCCGCCTCTTCAGGAAAGGGAATGCGCTCGGCGAGTTTCTCCGTAGAACTTTCGTCCAAGGAATATTTTTCTCCCATTAGAACCGAGAACCACCGTTCGCGGTCGCGTACGACTCGAAACATCTTCTCGTCCTGCGTCGCAGTCACAAACGGAAGATAGACATGAATCGGTTGGCGTGCGCGTTCGGACTTACACCCGATACGGTCGACTCGGCCGGTTCTCTGCTCGATCGTGCTCGGGTTCCAACATAGGTCGTGGTGTATCACGAAGCGGCAGTCAAGATGAAGATCGACGCCTTCAGCCAACACGCTGCTTGCGATCAAAATCTCCGGGAAGAAAGGCGTGTTGAAGGCCAGCATCAACCGGCGGCGGCTTTCGCTTTTGACCTCACCGTTCGCCAACCTGACATTGGGTAAGTAACGAATCTCGTCCGTTGGATCGTCCGGATCGGTGTTTTCACGAATGAATCGGCCGGACTGAATGGTTTCTAACGATTGCAGATATCCTTCCCGCTCTTCAGGAACGCAGCGCTCGGATAGGAAACGACAGAAGTCTTCGACCCTGCGACGGTAGGTAAGGCCGGAGCCATCGACAACGTCCAGCGCTCGTTTCAATGCGATGGAAGGATCGCTTTCTTCCAAAGGAAAATACCGGACGAGAAAAGACGGTGTGCGGAAGAAACGCATGGCGATCTCCGTGATACGACCCTTTTCGGCGTCTGTGAATGCCGTATATGGGTTGACGACGGAGCCAATAAGGTCCAGTGCACGATTGCGCATCTGGCCGTCGGTGTCGAAGAACTGTTCTCCAAGCTTGTCCAATCTCTCCCGCGCGTCGTCCAAAGTCGCTCCTTTGAGTAACTGGACCGCCCGGTTCATAATCTCTTGTTCCAAACGCCAAGATACATACCGGCGTAATGCCCGCCCGGTCGCCCGGTAGTGGCAGAAAATCAGCGTTTTCTCGCCGCGCCACCATAGCTTTAACGCGCGTTCGATGGTCGCGAGCACTTTAGGATGCCTGAGCTTCGCTTCCTCGGACTGCTGAGGCAACACGCGATCAAGATGGTCTAGATACCAAGTAATTTCTGGATCGGCGCCGTTATCCTCTGCGGTATCGGGATCATCATCGTCCTTATCAGCCTGGCCCCGACGCGTTTCCAGATAAGCCTCGTAGGAGGAGGCTAGTCCCTCAGCGAATACAGCGCGCTTCGAGGAACCATTCGATGCTTTGCTGGCAAGAGCGATTTGCGCGCGAACCGCCAACAGAAACGGCAGCAAAGATTCGCCCTCGACTTCCAGCCCGATTTCGCCATCTGTCTGCTGATCGTGCTTGATGCCCGCCCCGACAAAAAGCTCGCGGCGATTGATCGGTTGGGGTTCGCCGTCCGACGGGAGAGTTCGTGGCTTCAAATGACGAATGACCCATGGACGTATGAGGGTTTCTGCCTCGCGCATCTTTTGATTACACTGTTCGAAGCGCGCACAGATTTCGGACGACACCTCGTCTGTAGGCGGCGTGCTTCTCATGGAACTCCTCCACTCTTCACAGCTCAAGAATCGACCATCCGCATTTTCTAGATGGCTGGCTTTGAGCCGCCCCCAAGCCCTGTCGAGCCGGAGCGAGGCCGCCTGGGTATCGCTTAGCGCTTGTTCGAGTCGGTCAACGGACTGCCTAAATACGTCCCGGCTCATCGCGACGCTCGTATCAGAATCCCAGGCAATACCGTCGAACCGCCGCAGTACGTTGATCAACTCCCGATGGCCAAGTTGAAACGGTGTCGCGGTCAAAAACAACATGCGCGAAAAAACACCGCCGAGCGGTCCCTTGTTCGCCGTTTCTTCATTTTCGCCGGCCTCTTCGTTGGCGAACAGAGAGGACAGCTGAGTAACGTTTTTGAGATGATGCGCCTCGTCGAAGATCAACAACGGCGCACGGAACTTGGCACGGTTCAACCAAAATTTCCAAAGTTCTTTAAGCGCATCGGTCAACGTCTGCCGCGCGTCGGACAATCGTTCGTCGACATAGCTCGACTCCCGGAGCGGTAGTCGCTCCAAGGCTTCCAACAACGGTTTGAAATCGTCGAGATCCTCCATCGCGTCTATGAGAGCCTTCGGCACGGGATCGTCTTCCATCGTTAGGCCCGCGCGTTGAATAATTCGCTTCCATTGATCGGGCGGATGTCCGAGCAATCGCTCCCACAAATCCGGCGCCTTATTATCGATCCACTGGGAGCGCAGCAGCCGGCCGGCAAATCTGGGCAGCGCTCGCCGGACATGCTCCATCGATGTCCGGCGCGAGAGCGCACGCCTTATGATGGCAAGTTTCACCCACTCGTCGGTGAGAGAACGATTCAAAGCGCCGTGCGTGAGAAAAATAATTTGTTTGCGAGCTACAGCGTCATCGTCCAACAGTTTCAGGAAAGCTATACCGGAATCCGCGCTGGCCGCCGTCAAGCGGCTCCGCGCTTCTCCCTTGAGACAATTGTCTTTGAAGACCGCCCATTCTTTCGGCCATTTGTCCTTCAAAGACGGAGGAACCATCACAACCACCGGTCCCTCTTCCGGACGGGTCAGTGCAACGGCCGCAGCAACGGCTAAAGCGACGAAGGTTTTTCCCATTCCCACTTCATCGGCGAGAATGAGTCCAGGTTGGGTCTCCAACCGGCGTAGAATCTCCCGTGCAGTATTCTCTTGCCGCAACGCATCGCGGTCAGATACACGATTCGAGTGTAGGGTGAGAGGGTCGTTTGGGAATGCGACTTTAAAATTCATTGCGGCATCTCATTCATTACTGAGGATACATAGTCGCGCATGGACACGGGAATGTCCTTGGACGCCAGAACGTCAAGCACCGACCGGCGAATCTCACCTTTTACCGCATTAAGTTCCACAGTTGCTTCTGTTTCCGTAATACCGATGGATATTTTCGCGGCCTCTACCCGCCGAAAGGCCAAATAGAGATCCAACAGCAGAAAAGCCGCCTCGCCGGGAGCACGCGCCGCCTCGCGCAGGGCGCGTGCGAGAGCGAGCGGCCCTACCGGACCTCTCAATCGCCACAGCAGTGACTCCTTGTGAAATACCGGACGGCTGAGATTTTCCATCAATTGCTCGATGGCCTTGGCGACTTTCCGCGTGCGCTGGAGCAAGAACGTCTCAGAGCCGTAGCGTTTCAACGGATCTAGCTCGGCATCGGTCGGACGTCTCATCGAATTCTCGGCCCAGATCAGTTTCTTCACCGCCATGGCGACGGCTTCGTGCAGGGGCAAACGAGAACCGAGAATCTCTATCAGAGTTTCCAACGAAAGTTGCCGCAACGCGTCAGGAGGAGGAAGGAGACTCATGTCAGCGACATTGACCGGCCATACAGCAGAGAGCCGCACCCCGTCGAAAGAGCGCCACCGGACTTCGAGAGCCGCGGGAAAATGCTGTGCGGTCCAAGGCAGTTCTATACAGCTCTGCCCAGGTTGATGGTCGCTACTTCCGTAGATGCGCGTAGAATTTCCGAGTGTCGAGATTTCCCACCAACTGGGAAGGTTTGATCCGAGAGTGATTTTCAACATCCCGCCGATCTCTCCGGGTTCGAAAATCGCTTCTTCAAAGCCGAGCGGGAGAACAGGCTTGGTAGCTGAATCTTCGCCTTCCGCTTCGGATATCGGTTCCCAGATCACCTCGTCCAATTTCCGAATGAATTCACCCCATGGCGCTAAAGTTGCCTCCATGGACTTAACCAGCTTTCCTTCTTCAGGGAAAATATAAGCGAGATTCGCCTCGACGTTACCACTGTTATTAAGCAACCCAAGGCCGGCGCGGGTAAAATTGCTGGAACCGATCATGTAGACATGCCAGCGGTCGTTCCATAGCCAGATGCTTTTGGCGTGCAGCGGCCGGAGTTCGCGTTCCTCCTGCTCATATATAGGATAGATCCTGATGTTTGCCGCTTTGCGTCCGTGCCGGGTGATCGAAGCCGGAGCCTGCAGGCGAATCCGTTTGTCCGGCAAGGCCTCCGCGGCTACACAAAAATCCACTTCTCGTGAACCGCGCTCGGTCATCGAGTCGATGATCGCCTCGGTGGCGGGGTAACTTTCTTCGGCAGCCCGATCGAAAAAAGGCGACAAAATATTCACGCCAACAGCTGGGCCGCCTCGCTCCCGTATGAGTCGTCCAAGTCTCGGTGGAATCGCTTCACTCAATTGGTCGAAGGGGCCGAGAAATATCGGCACCACTTTCGGCCAATCTGTGCGTTTCTGGGAAGCGGGACTCCACCCGGCAACCTTGGTCCGAAGTTGAGCTACAAACGATCGAGATCGACTTTTCGGACTCGGCGAAATATCCGACCCGGTAACCAGGGTCAAAAGCTGTTCCAAAAAAGCAAGTGTTTCGACTAGAACCGTAACCGGGACATCGCCGTTTTCCCAACAATCGAGTACGCCGAAAATCTCTTGGTTCTTACGATAGGCCGGTTCAGTGAGATTGGCTGAACCGATAATGACTCGAATGCAATTATGCCAGGCGAGAACAGAAATCTTAGGATGGAAGATACCCCGCGGTACGGTTACGGGGAGCACCGTCCAGCGCGGACTTGCGCTGCCCTCCATATTGGAGCGATCGACGAGCACCGATACGTTAGCGACCGCGAGTTTCTCCTCTCGCTCAATGAGGTAGGCGGCTCCATCCTCTCTCGGGTCTGTCTCTAGACGCAAGAATCGTGACAAGCAATGTTCTTCAAAAAAACCCGGGTCAAACGTAAATGTCGTAGCAACGCAACCGATCGCCTCCCCGACCTCGTCCGGCGGTTCCCATGCTTCCAGAATCGGACGTATGGATTCGTTTTCTTTTCGCTTGGCCATCAGTTCGATCCAAATAAATCGTCGAGAAAATAGACCACGGAGGAAAGACGATAAGGATGAACGTATCTGTCCCGCTTGTTGAATCTTTCCAATCTATACGGAGGCCGAACGAGCAATCCGCCGTCGGAGGTTTGTTCGAACCACGGTCTTTTTTTGCCGTCAGGCGGCTTCCTTTTTTGAACTGCGACGTGATGTTCCCAAAGCGCGCTAAAAAGCTCCTCGGGTACCCTGATTTCTTGAAATCTTGTGGCCAAATTGTCGAACTCCGTCGCTGCTGGACTGTCACTCAAGGCGGCTCGTGCACGGGCAACATTCAGCGGCAATTCGGATGCGATTTCACAGAAGCGATCCTCTACTTTGAGATCCTGTGGTCGGATTAGCGAAGCCCCTCGCCTCGTGGATACGAAGCGGAGCAGATCAAAAGCTTCTTGCAATGGTCGGCATACGCCCTCTAAGGCTTCGATAGCGTCGCATCTTTGGCCCAACGAACCGGACATCTTCGGGCGGAGCTTTCCAATTAGAGACCTCTCGTCCTGATCGTCAAAGAAGTTATTCCTAATCTTTGGATCTCGTAGGAGCGCGAATACCTCGTGATGCGGCGCGGCACCGTCACCGGCAAATAGCTGCCGGAAAAACTCCGCCTCTTGCGCACCAAATCGAAACGGACCAAGCGACTCACGAAAGAAATCATAACCTGCCCAGCCACCGCTACGGCTAGTCTGCCCGGATGCCATCGCGTCGCGAAGCGCATCTCGTAGTAGCTGGCGGATTTTTGCACCCTGCCCGTTTGTCGCAGTCTGGTCACAAAAGCCAGAAAGACCTTGTTCTTTTTCCCAGATACAAAGGAGCCGATAACCGCTCTCTCCTAAACCGAAATCCTCGTTGACCACATCGAGATATTTACCCAAACGCTTATACACACCGTGGTAACCGAAGACTTTCGCTGTCTTGAGATAACGACCCGAGCTCAAGGGGACTTTATCCGCGACTGCCTGCCTCGCCTTATCGATCCCCGGAATTCGATTGCTATTGATGCCGTTTTCCGCGCGTATGTTTGCCATTGCCTCGACGTAATACCACTCCATAACAAGCCAGGGCGGTGAGACACCGTCTTTCGCGATCTCTTCTCTAAACGGTTCAGTTATTACGGACATAGCAGCAATCGCCGTCAAGAATCTCGGCCGCCACATGCGCGCCGTCAAACCGGGAAGAATCCAGTCGGCAAGCCTATCCGCCGCCGGCATCAATCCGAGGGGATCAATACTGCCTTCGCCCTGAGTCTCAGGATCAAATTTTGACCGGTAAGGGATCAACACTAGAATCTCTAAATCTGCTAGCCTGTGCAGCGAATAAAGCGTGTGAGTTTCAAGGTAGTCCTTTGGCGATCGCAGAGTTAAATGACATTACGCAAGCTGCGGGGACGGCGGCGCGTTAAAACAAGGATGAATGATCAAAGCTGAAAGCGAAAAGAAGGCAAAGGGTCGTGCCCGGGCCTCGTGTTCAGGAAAACCACCGTGATCGTGCTCGTGATCCGCGGTCGCCCTGACTATGATAACTGCCACCTCTAGAATTGCCGGCATTCTAGCGATATCGCCCGGATATGACAAGCACATTTTAGCCGTTGTTTTTTGAATGGTGACTCCCTGGCTTTGAGGCGCCTGATAAGCCGCCGAAAGGGACACTTCCACGTTTCGGGAATTCTCGAAACGTCGAAATGATAGACCGTGCCTCAGTAACACTTCCAGGTTTTCGGAATTCCGAAAACGTGAAAACGAACGCTCTACGCTTTTCCGTACCACGCTGCTCGTTCCTTCACGAGAAACCCGATCTTTCGTTTCTTGGAGCGGTATTTCCGGGGATAGTATACTGAGATTGAACGGATGGCTCCTGCGATCTAATCACGACACGTCAGAGTATCTTAGCCCGAACCTAAAGGGAACTTTCTATCATTTTCAGCGCCTCGACGGCGGCGCGGTGCACGAGAACATTGACCATCTCACGCTTATATTCCGCAGAGCCGCGATTGTCGTCCATGGGATCGACTTCCGTGGCGGTGGCTTTGTGCATCTCTTGGAAGATCGAAGAAACGGGTCGTTTCTCGACTGGGTCGCTCGCATGTGCGAGGTAGGGTTCGAATTGTTGTTTGCTCGAAGCGAGTGGCTTTGGTAAA
>Ga0209341_10006033_pt1 | contig 10853 bp, 9 predicted proteins | sample RifCSP13_2_FD_184020 | JGI IMG/M metagenome (GOLD analysis project Ga0209341, IMG submission 184020) | Soil microbial communities from Rifle, Colorado - Rifle CSP2_sed 13_2 (SPAdes) (version 2) | ecosystem: Environmental > Terrestrial > Deep subsurface > Rock core/Sediment | place: Rifle...
CATGATATGGGCTGAGGCAAAAAGCCGTTCCACATGGTCATCAAGGCGAAATATCGCAGAGCCCTCTCCTGCCTTATAACACCGGATCCCTTCAAATGCGCCGACCCCATAATGGAGGGTATGGGTTAAAACATGGACCCTGGCATCCTTCCAGTTGACAAATTGACCATCCATCCAGATCTTCTCTGCTTCCTTCAGCATCTCCAAGCCTCCTGATTTTTCATTAGAAAAGACAGCGAATCCACTATAGCAACACTATGTATGCGTTGTCAATTCTTTGCAGCGTAGTATGCCCGTTTGCTCCCTTAACATTCACGAGCAGCGAAGTCTATTATTCAAAAATAAGGGACACTGAATAAATTCCTTGAAAAGGTTGCAAAATTAGCCGATACAGCTTCATTAAATGGTTAATGGAGTGAATCACGGCTTTTATGGATAAGTGTACTGACGACCTTCCCCTCGATACCCGCCTGCTCAGTGAAGCGATCATTGAACTAAATATCTCACGACACAATGTATCCATCTACCCAAGAAATCACCCCATCGTAGAGAAATCAATTCATCAGGTTTTTTCCTTATTACAAAAACTCTTTGAAATGAGAAGCCAGGTGACCCTTGCTACGGCTAAAGATACTCTGATCATTGATTCCTATTTCCTTGACAAGCAAAACCCGGTTTATAAAGATTTTGCTCAATGCCTTAATAAGAAAAACATTGCCTCTGTGACATTTATCAAGGGATTAACAAAAGATGAGCTTTATACATTTCACAATTTCATATCAGAAGATACGCGGGATACAATTTCTGAAGATGTACAGGATCTATTCAGAAAACATAACATTTTTCATATACATGTAAGTTCTGTTGATTTCTCGGCTTTCAAGCTGGTTGAAGGGACGGCCCCGCAGGAAGATAAAGAAATCTCACTATGGGAAAAATATGTCTTCGGGTTGCTCGAGGGGAGATTGCGGAGTGAAGATGCTTTTGATGTGATTGGAGAAATACCTCCTGATAAGCTGGCAGGGTTGGTAAACAGCGCCGACTTAAATAATTTTAAAGAAGAAAGCTATGAGAGGGTCATTGCCTCTTATGTAAGAACGTCTTCTGAAAAGGCCTTTTCAGCCAAAGAGTTAAAGAAGATCCTGGATTTCATTGATGCGCTGAGGCCTGAAATAAAACGGCATTTCCTTTCCTCTGCAGTCAGCACTTTGTCTAAAGATCTGGATTCGGTTAAGGAATCTCTTAAGGATCTGTCTGTCGACTCTGCCATGGATTTACTCAGTATCATTAATGAGCAACTGATCACAATACCAGAAGCCTTGAAGAATGTCCTCGATCAGTTCTCAAGGCTCCAACATGATAGTCTCGAAGCGGTTTGTTATAAGGAAGGATTGATCGAAGATGACATATGGCTCTCTCCGGAAATTACTAATTTTCTGAGTGATGCTGATTTCAAGGCCTTTGTTACAGATTCATACCAGCAGGAAATTAAACGGATTATTGAATTCGATGCCAGGGAAATTAATACCGGATGGATTCATGAATTCGAGAGCGAATGGAGTAACGAGTATATTGAGAAGGCTTTCCATCAGGTGATCCTGGAAATCAGTTTCGCTGACGGCTCCGGAATTATTCCGAAGGATGAATATGATTTTTTCTTCAATATCTTAAGGGAACAAACAGAATATTTTATTGACACCGGCCAGTATAAAGAGGTCCTGGAAACACTCAGGGTGTTTAAAGCAAAAGCATCAATGGGGGAGTGCCCGGAGGTGGTTTCTAACATCATCCAATATTTTCATTCCACTGAATTTTTCTCGTTACTTGTCAATTCCTTCAGAGTCATGGAAAGAGACAAAAGAGAAGATGTCATACAATTCTGTGAGTATTATGGTGAAAAGATCATACCGCCATTGATGGAAGCACTCAAAGAAGAGGAGTCTCAATCCACAAGAAGATTTATCGTCAGCCTGATGACCCGGTTCAATGAAAAAGTAATTCCTGAAGCGATTAAGCACCTTAACGACAGCAGGTGGTTTGTAAAAAGAAACATGCTCTTTATTCTCAATGAATGTGATAGCAGTAATGAGGAGTCTCTCCGGATGGTGAGAGGTCATTGTAATCATGAAAATCCTCAGGTGAGTTTCGAAGCGATTAAATATCTGCTGAAGTGTAAGGATAGTTACGGCATTCATGCACTTAAGGACTATTTAAGGTCTGACTCCAAGGTGTTGCAAAAAAAGGCCATTGCTCTCTCAGGGACATTCAGGGTTGAGGATGTTGTCCCGGATTTAATTCAACTGCTGCAGAAGAAGACGATAACGGGCAGCGACTTTGAAGATAAGATTTACGTGGTAAGGGCACTGGGACAGATAGGAGACCCCTCTGCCCTGGATGCACTCAGGAACATACTCTCAACAAAGACATTTTTATTCAGGAATTCTCTCGATAAACTAAAAAAAGAGATATGCAGCACACTGAAGAATTACCCACATGAAGAGGTTAAAGACCTGCTCAGGAAATGTGAATAATCAATGGATACCGTAAGTAATTTCATTTCAACATTCATGATTGCAATATCCTGCTACTCGCTCTACTCAAAAGAGCATGAAGCATTCAATGAATTAGTTAAGAAATCTTTTTTGATTCTGAATGGAATCCTGGGAGAACGATTAGAAATTATGATCATAGAAAATGACCTGATCATAAACAAAAAACCGTACAGAGATTCCGGAATTAAAAAAACCAATCTTATAAATCGTCTTAAGAGAAAAGGCATTCATCGAGTTGATTTTTCCAAAGGGCTGTCTCTTTCAGAAATGAAAACTTTCATTATTGATATTGCTGAACCTGGAAAAGGGATAAAGCCCTATCCTCACATCAAAGCCGGATCCATTGATGTCCATCTAATAAAACCAGGAATAGATAGTGCTGACACGGGTGGTTTATACAATCTCTCATCAGAGATAATGGAGAAGGTCAGGGATATTTTTCCTTCTATTTCGCCTTTCAAAAAGCTCAATATCGCGGGACTTGATGAAATCGTGCTGCACTTTATAGCCACCTTCAAAAAAGAGGCAAAAATTCTTGAGCTTTTAAGCCCGGTTAAGTCTTTCAGTGAATACACGTATACCCATGCCACAAACGTTGCCGTACTCTCCATGTTCCAGGCAAAATCCCTGGGAATGGAGGATGAATTCCTTCATGAGATTGGGGTTGCTGCCTTACTGCATGATGTCGGAAAACTATTTATCCCTAAGGATATCCTTGAGAAAAAAGGGAAGCTGGATGATAAGGAATTTGACGAGATAAAAAAACACCCCGCATACGGAGCAAGATATCTTGCAAAAATGGATAGCCTGACCCGCCTCGCTCCTATCATAGCCTTTGAGCACCACATGAAGTATGATTGCTCTGGTTATCCAAGGCTCCAGTTACATGAAAAAAAACAGCACATAATGAGCCAAATCGTTTCAATCTCTGATTTTTTTGATGCATTGAGGAGCCGGAGACCCTATAGGGAAAGCCTGGACGCCAGGGATATTATTATCCTGATGAAAGAGAGTGTTGACAAAGACTTCAGCCCTTTTCTCCTGAGTAATTTTATCAACTCACTTCAAATCGTCCTGCCACAATAGCCCACGAATACACCCGCTTGATTTAGCTGTGCTTACCCTATATAATATCTCTACATTGAAACCTAAACTATCTCCAGCGAGGATAATGATGAAGAAGATGGCGCTCCCTTTACTGATCCCTTTTATTGCAGCCATGACCCTTCTGGCGGGTTGCAGCAACAGTCCGTCAAAGATAGCCCAGGATGCCCTGGAGTTCTGGAAGTCAAACAACTACGAAGGCCTCTATGCCTTAGCCTCATCAAATTTGAAGAGTCAACTCCCCAAAGATTTCTTCGTGTCACAGGCCGGCAAAAGGGACTTTCCTCTTCTTTTGTCCTGCAGAATTATCAAGACCAAAGGGGATGCAAAGATCACCAAGGTAGACGCGGCCATCACCATCCCTGATTTTGCAAAGATGTCCACAGAAGACTCTGCGGCCTTTCTAAACAACAGGGTCACGGATCAACAGATCCAGAAGATCCTTAAGAAAGGCGCCACTGCAGAGAGGGCCTTTAGCATGGAACTCACAAAGGAGTCTGATGGATGGAGGATCAGCAAGTTCAGGCCCTTTGACGCCGCGTTAGACCTCCATCACAGGATCATGGCAGCCGCAGCTTATAAGAACTCGGTGAAGATCGTCTCCCTGAATGTCTCAAAGGCAAACCCTAATCTGGGTGATGACCTCGTCTTGATCGAAGGAAAGATTGATAACAGCGGCAACGAGATGCTTTCCAAGGTGGAGCTGACGGTGAAGTTCAAGGATTCCGCAGGGAAGGTGGTCCATGAGGCAAAGGTATATCCGCTCCTGATGACAGGCTGCACCTCAGCCGATGTGGCGAAGCAGATGCAGAACTCCGGAGAGTTCAAATCCTACATCAGCATGCCCCCTGCATGGGCAGGCAATGTCGAAGGTTCTGTCAGCAACATCGAGCTGGGAGGTGAAGACGTAGGATGCGGGGGACACGAACACCACCACTCCGCCCACTCCTCCTCTTAGAGTTCCAAACAACCATTCGCTATCTGCTAATGCCTTCAGACACCGAAGGCCTTGCATCCCTTAGATCATCGATGTTAAGCTGGACGGCCATGAACACGATGACCGTGATCCTGATTGCATTCGGACTGGCTATGGATGCCTTTGCCGTCTCTGTGACCAGCGGACTGACGATCAAAGACCTCAGGATCAATCATGCCCTCACGCTTGCCGCCTCTTTTGGACTATTCCAGGCCATCATGCCGGTCGTGGGGTGGGCCGCAGGGATCGGATTGAGGGATATTATCGTGGATATTGACCACTGGATCGCCTTTGGGCTCCTGAGCATCATCGGTCTTAAGATGATCTATGAATCCACCCAGATGAAGTCAGACAAAGAGCCCGGCAATCCCCTGAATGTCTATGTCCTGCTCATGCTGTCAATCGCCACCAGTATTGATGCCCTTGCCGTGGGACTCTCCCTCTCATTTCTGAAGGTCTTTATCGTGACGCCGGCTATTATCATCGGGGTCATCACCTTTCTCCTCTCCTTTACAGGCGTCTACGTCGGAGACAGATTCGGACATGTCTTTGAAAACAAGATCGAGATCATCGGCGGCCTCATCCTGATCGGTATCGGGATAAAGATACTTGTTGCACATTTAACAGCAGGGTAAGAGGGGTGTTTCCCATATTGCTTTACCCCCTTTTCTATAATTTATAGCTTAGACCGACAAACAGTTGTACCCGGCGCCAACTATCATCAATGGCGGTGTAAGACAGGCCTGTTTTGAAGGCGGTCTGACGGGTCAGACGGTAGCGAAGTGTCGTATCGGAATCGAAGATATACTGTACCGGGCCTCGGGATAGGACGAATGCCGCAAACTGTTCCCCGAAAACCCAGCCATCCGTGATGTCATACTCAAAGTCAATGGCTGCTCTTCCAAGGGGCACACTCCCTCCGGGATCTGCGAATGCCACACCGGCTCCTATCTCCCCCCTCATCCCCTTCACCAACTCCATCCCCGGACCTGCAACCGTGTAGTAGAAGTCCGTCCTGTCGCTGCGCCACTGGGCGCCGGTCAGAAAGTAGCCGTAGAAGGTCGAGAGCGGGATATCCAGCTTAGCCCTTCCATCAGCTGACTGGCTGGTCTTCGTGTCGCTGCTGATCTCCTGGAAACTTCCTTTCATGCTTAATGCAAACCTCTCATCGCGATGGGTGATGCCGAGTTGGCTGCCAATCTGGTAACTGCCTGTCTGGGACAGGAACATACCCATCACGTCGAAGGAGGTGGAGTAGGGGGAATTCTTTAATATCCCGCTGCTGAATTCACCGGTTAAGGGCTCCTGCAGATCATTTTCATCAACAGGTTCAGACGAAGGAGACAGGGCATTCCGTGGATCCGCCGCAAGTGCATGGCCGGCATAAAGGAGCAGGCTTGCAGCAACCAGACAACCCATAATCCTTTTGGCAGAGAATAATGATATAAACATGTTCCTCCCTTTCACTATTACCGTTGCGAAGCCTGTTGTGGCCTGGGCTGAATTCCTCAGACCATAGTTTGGGATCGGACTCCTTACCGCCCCCGTCCCCCGAATTCATACTGAAGGATAGACAATGCGGTTATCGGGGCTGTCTCTGTCCGGAGGATCAGTTCACCAAGCGATACCGCGACAAAGCCTTTTTCAACGGCCTTTCCAATCTCATCTTCCGAGAATCCGCCTTCAGGGCCTATAAGCACCGTGACACTTTTAACCTCCTGAACGCCCTTTAACACATCCTTGATCGTCACCCTCTTTTCCCCCTCCCATAACAGAAGGTTCAGATCCGCCTTCCTGAATGAAGCTAAAAAATCAGGCAGGGTCACAGGAGGGGTGATCTCAGGGACATCCCACCGGCCTGACTGCTGCGCTGATTCAAGGGCAATACGACTCCATCTCTTCAACTTCTCCCCAACCCGGTCCTTTTCAATCCTGACCACAGACCGCTCTGTCATAACAGGGGTGATGGCACTGGCCCCGAGTTCTGTTGCCTTCTCAATGATAAAATCCAACCGGGACCCCTTTGGAATGGCCTGGACAACATGGATATAAACAGCAGGACATTCACTCCTCCTGATCTCTTCTGTGACATCCCCGGTCAGGATGTCCTTCCCAATATGGGTAATAACGACCGTATAACGGACGGCATCCTCATCCACACAGGAGATCCTCTCCCCTCTTTGTACGCGCAGGGAGTCGCGAAGGTGCCTTAACAGCTCACCCCTGATCTCGATCTGATGATCTTTTATCTGGACCTTTTTGATGAAAAAATTGGGCACGGGGGAAAGAGGTTTCTCACTCGAATATATTCTTTACTTTGTCAAAAAAACCGCTGTTTCCGTCATCAACCTCTTCTCCGGAGGTCCTGGCATACTCTTCCAGGAGTTCCCTCTGCTTCGGAGTAATTTTTTTCGGGACTTCAACCATAATCTTAACCACCTCGTCTCCTATTCCGTAACCTCTGACATCCGCAATCCCCTTCCCTTTGATGCGCAGCATCTTTCCAGGCTGAGTCCCGGGTGGGACACTCAGGGACATCTTGCCCGTAAGGGTCGGAACCTCAATCTTTCCGCCAAGGGCGGCCTTCACAAAGCTTACAGGAACCTCGCAGAGGACATCATTTCCCTCTCTGACAAAGAATGGATGATCCCTGACAGTAATCACCACATACAGGTCTCCATGCGGCCCGCCGTTAATGCCAGCCTCCCCCTCCTCAGCCAGTTTGAGCCTGGAGCCGGTCTCCACGCCAGGGGGAACCTTTAAGGAGAGGGTGCGCTCCCTGCGAATCCTCTTCCTCCCATGACACGTATCGCAGGGATCGGAAATGATGCGCCCTTCCCCGTTGCACTGCGTACAGGTCCTGCTCAGTGTAAAGAAGCCCTGCTGAAACCTGATCTGTCCATTCCCCTTGCAGGTGGGACAGATGGAAAGCTTTGTGGAGGATTTTGCCCCAGTGCCGTTACAGGCAGAACAGGTGTCCATGCGGGGGATATTGATCTTGGTCTCAATGCCAAAGGCGGCCTCTTCAAAGGAGATCTCCAGATTATACCTGAGGTCTGCGCCCCTCTCAGCCCGTCTCTTGCGTTTTGTCCCGGCCCCAAAGAAATCTTCAAAGATATCCTCGAAAACATCCCCAAAACCCCCGGCGCCTCCAAAACCACCAAAGCCCTCAAACCCGCCGTTGGCCCCCATCCCATGCCCGAAGAGGTCATACCTCCTCCGCTTTTCCGGGTCGCTCAATATCTCATACGCCTCATTGACCTCTTTGAATCTCTCCTCAGACTCTTTATTTCCTGGATTCTTGTCCGGATGGTGGCGGAGGGCTGATTTACGGTAGGCCTTTTTGATGTCCTCATCTGCAGCATCCCGTCCAATGCCCAGCGTCTCATAATAATCTCTTTTGTCAGCCAATCCAGCCATCTCCTGATACCTTCTTACTTCTTGCCTCTTGCTTCTTACATCTTGCTTCTGACTTCTGCCTTCTTACTTCTTATCTTTATCCACCTCTTCAAAATCTGCGTCCACAACATCTTCTTTTGGCTTTGGCTTTGCCCCCTCTTCCTGCCCGCCTGCAGCACCTTCACCCGGTCCCCCTTCACCACCGGCGCCGGACTGGGCGCTCGCCTTTTTGTACATCTCTTCTGCAAGTTTGTAGGAGACCGTACTCAACTCCTGGACCGCACTCTTGATCGTCTCGGCATTATCAGACTCGATGGCCTTCTTCGTCTTGTCTATCTCTGCCTGGATCTTAGACCTTTCATCTTCGGACACCTTGTCGCCAAATTCCCTGAGCGACTTCTCAACGGAATAGACCATGTTGTCCGCCTCGTTCCTTGCCTCGGCAAGCTCTTTCTTCCTCTTGTCCTCTTCCCCGTGGGATTCCGCATCCTTGACCATATTTTTTATTTCCGCTTCTGTAAGCCCGCTGGATGCCGTAATCCTGATGGATTGCTCTTTGCCTGTCGCCTTATCCTTTGCAGAGACATGGGCAATCCCGTTCGCGTCTATATCAAAAGTGACCTCTATCTGCGGAATCCCCCTCGGGGCAGGCGGAATCCCTACAAGCTCAAACATGCCCAGCATTTTATTGTCTGCCGCCATCTCCCTCTCCCCTTGACAGACCTTGATGGTAACGGCCGTCTGACTATCCGAGGCCGTGGAAAATACCTGGCCCTTTCGTGTCGGGATCGTGGTATTCCTCTCGATGAGCTTTGTAAAGACACCTCCCAGAGTCTCGATGCCAAGCGACAGCGGGGTGACATCCAGGAGGAGGACATCTTTGACCTCGCCCTTTAAGACCCCCGCCTGAATGGCCGCACCAACAGCTACCACCTCATCCGGATTAACACCCTTATGCGGCTCTTTTCCAAAGAAGTCACGGACGACCTTCTGCACCCTGGGCATCCTCGTCTGGCCGCCTACCAGGACCACCTCATCAATCTGATTGGTGCCGACCCCTGCATCGGATAAGGCACGGCGGCATGGTTCTACAGAATTGTTGACGAGGTCGTCAGTCAGTTGCTCTAATTTGGCCCTTGTCAGCTTCATGGTCATGTGCTTTGGACCGGAGGCATCGGCAGTAATAAAGGGGAGATTGATATCGGTCTCCATGGAGGAGGAGAGTTCAATCTTGGCCTTCTCTGCCGCCTCTTTGAGCCTCTGGAGGGCCATCTTATCCGTCCTCAGATCAATACCCTGATCCTTTTTAAACTCATCCGCCATCCAGTCGATGATCCGCAGATCAAAGTCATCGCCTCCGAGGTAGGTATTCCCATTAGTGGACTTGACCTCAAACACTCCCTCCCCAATCTCGAGGACTGAGACATCAAATGTCCCTCCGCCGAGGTCATAGACGGCAATCCGCTCATCCTTCTTCCTGTCAAGACCGTATGCCAGGGATGCGGCTGTCGGTTCGTTGATGATCCTCAGGACATTAAGCCCTGAGATCCGGCCCGCATCCTTTGTGGCCTGCCTCTGGCTGTCATCAAAGTAGGCCGGTACGGTAATGACCGCCTCTGTCACCGTCTCCCCAAGATAGTCCTCTGCGGTCTGCTTCATCTTTTGCAGGATCATGGCGGATATCTCGGCAGGACTGTATACCTTGCCCCTCACATCAACATGGGCATCCCCGTTAGCGGCCTCTACAATCTTGTACGGGAGCCTCTTTCTTGCATCAGCGACCACTTTTGCATTAAACTTGCGGCCGATCAGCCTCTTGATCGAAAAGATGGTATTCTCAGGGTTGGTTATGGCCTGCCTCTTTGCGATGGCCCCGACCAGCCTCTCCCCTTTCTCTGTAAAGGCCACTACGGAAGGGGTGGTCCTGCTCCCTTCCGCATTGGGTATGACCACAGGCTCTCCCCCGGTCATCACCGCAACACATGAATTCGTGGTCCCCAGATCAATTCCTATAACTTTGCCCATGATTTACTCCCTCCTCTGATAGCTCTTTTCTCAGCACACACTGCATAAAGTTTATAACCACTCTGTCTGTGAAATTCAAGGGGCTATTCCTCCCCTGATTCTGCCCCCTCTTTCTTCTTGGCCACACTGACAAGGGAAGGCCTGAGTATCCTGTCATTCAACAGATATCCCTTGCGGAACTCTTCGACCACCGTATTATCCTGCTGAGCAGAGAACTCCACTGTAGACACAGCATGGTGCTTCGCAGGGTCAAAAGTCTGCCCCCTCGACTCTATACATTTGATCCCATACTTCTCCAGCACACTGGAGAACTCTCTCATGGTCAGTTCCAATCCATTGATAAGGACATCGAAATCCTTTTTCTCCTTAGAGTGCAGTACGGCCCTCTCGATATTATCAATCACCGTCAGCAGATCACACAGGATTTTTTCATTGGCATATTTTACAGACTCTGACTGCTCCCGGACCATCCTCTTTCTGAAATTCTCCATCTCTGCAAGGGTCCTCAGGTACTTATCATTCAGGTCTTTGCACTCAGCCTCCTTTTTATCGAGTTTATCTATGGCCTCACGTAGGGCCGCTGCATCCTGATCCAACCCGCTGTTTTTAACGCTATTCTCCTCCAACTGCCTCACCTCCTTGTTTTTACTTTCTAACCCCTGTTCATCTCAAAAATAAGCCGGAGTCCTTCCAGAGTTAACATGGGATTAATCTCTTTTATATTCCTCGTCTGCGGGGCCATCATCTCTGCCAGCCCGCCGGTGGCCACCACATAGGGTTCTCCTCCCATCTCCTTC